>MDTD01112460.1_pt1 | contig 14757 bp, 10 predicted proteins | sample 811221 | NCBI WGS metagenome assembly MDTD01 (sample SAMN05326646, study PRJNA326480) | marine metagenome | isolation source: seawater | place: Pacific Ocean: South West | collected 2011
AGCCTTGGTCATTCATATAAATTTCTTTCTCAAGAATTTAAAAGATAATCAAACAAGAAATCAATTTAAAATACCCCCTTACTCCACGGTTACAGACTTTGCTAAATTCCTCGGCTGATCCACATTCTTTCCAAGCATAACAGCAATATGATAGGACATAAGTTGAAGAGGGATTACAGTGATGAATGGGGTGATTGATTCAATACATTCTGGTACTTCAATTACATCATCAGCAATTTTTTTTACCTCTTTATCCCCCTTTGAAACGATTGCAATAATTTTACCCTTTCTGGATTTTATTTCTTGAATATTACTAACAATTTTGTCATAGTTTATCTTATTAGTAGCAATTACAACTGTAGGCATATCTTCATCAATCAGTGCGATTGGCCCATGTTTCATTTCCGCTGCTGGATATCCTTCTGCGTGTATGTATGAAATTTCTTTTAATTTCAAGGCACCTTCCAAAGCAATCGGAAAATTATAACCTCTACCTAGATATAAGCAATTCTTTGAATTCATATATTTCTTAGAAACTTTCTTTACCAAATTATCATTTTTTAATGCAATTTTAATTTTATTTTCAATATCACTTATTTCGTGTAAGTAATTAATGAAAGATTTTTTTGAAATGACCCCTCTGATTTTTGCTAATTTTATTGCCATTAAATATAATATGGTCATTTGAGTTGTAAATGCTTTTGTTGAAGCCACTCCAATTTCTGGTCCAGCATGAGTATAAGAACCTGAGTCTGACTCACGCGCTATACTTGAACCAACAACATTACAAATACCATAAACATATGCACCTTTTTGCTTTGCCAATTTGATTGCGGCGAGTGTATCTGCAGTTTCACCAGATTGTGAAATGGCAATAACAATATCATTTTTGTCAATAACTGGATCGCGATATCTAAATTCAGATGCATATTCAACCTCAACAGAAACTTTTGCAATTTTTTCAAACATGTATTCACCAGCCAATGCTGAATGCCAAGATGTCCCACATGCAATTATAGTAAGCTTTTTACAATTAATAAATTTATCCATGTATTCATCCATACCAGAAAGTTTTACAATTCCTTTTTTGATATTTAGTCTGCCTCTCAATGTATCCCTAATCGCCTTAGGTTGCTCATAAATTTCTTTCAACATAAAATGTTTATAGCCCTTTTTTTCAATTTTTTCTAAACTTAATTCAAGTCTACTGATTGTTGGTAACACTTTTGAGTTATCTGAAATTTTTCTGAATATTGTTGGTTTATGATTTCTAATGATAGCGAGTTCACCGTCTTTTAAGTAAACAACTTTTTTAGTGAATTCAATAAATGGACTTACATCACTTCCTATATAAAATTCATTTTTTCCCATTCCTATACACAATGGACTACCCAATTTGGCAACAACTAATTCATTTGGCCTATCACAATCCATTACACAAATTGCGTAAGCACCTATAACTTGTCTTAAAGCTATTTGAACTGCCTCTCCAAGTTTTAGTTTCTCACTTTGCTTAACAAATTCGATAAGATTTACCAAAACTTCAGTATCAGTTTCAGACACAAAAGAAAAACCTTCGTTCATGAGTTTTTCTTTTAGGGTGTTATAGTTCTCAATTATTCCATTGTGAACTAATAATAATTTGCCTGAATTTGATATATGAGGATGCGCATTGATATCGCTTGGCTCACCATGAGTTGCCCATCTAGTGTGCCCAATTCCGATAGGCCCAGAAATATCTTTAATTTTCTTGAGTTTTTTTTCAAGTTTATTTATCTTCCCTTTAGACTTACAAAACCTAGCTGTATTACCATCAGAAATTGCTACTCCTGAACTATCATAACCTCTATACTCCAATCGCTTGAGTCCTTTTATAATAATACTCAAAGAATCTTTGTTACCAACATAACCAACTATTCCACACATGTTTTATAAATATTTTGAATTTTAATCTTCAGGTTCCGTGTAGTAAATCTTTATACGAGGTCTTTTTTCTATCTCTGGAGATAGATTACCATGTAAAATAGTTCCTTTCGGGCTTAGTATAATTCCTGCAGCTAAACTATTATTACTATTTGAGTCTTCATCGCCTAAAATTGTAAAGTTTTGGACAGAGGAAATATTAGACATAACACCAAGTCCTAATTTTGAATTAGAGGAATCTCTTAACACTAAATTGTTTAAGTGTTCAGTGATTCTAATTTTATATTTAATTCCACGATTATCATTTAAACTATCTTTTATTAATGGAACAAGATGATTAATCTTAGCATTAATAGTTGTAGAACTTACTGATTGATCTAAAAAATAGTCAATTAAGGCAGTGTTTTGCTCATAATTATAAATGAAAATTCTTTCAGGTTCATCACTATTCATGAAATTTTGATTTACATAGAACTCTATGTACGCTTCATTAATCAGCCTTTTCGGTGAATCTGAAATATTATCATAGAAAAAATCTTTAAAGTGATCAAACTCACTAATCTCTTCGCCATTATCATTTATTAGTGATCCAGAAAAAAGGTCAAGAGTTGTAATAATACCTTCACCCCCCCGTAGATATATGTTTTCGTTTCCATCAACAGTATTGGTACCGTTAACGTCAATTAAATTTTCATTTTGAAATATGTTTACGAGATTTCCAGAAAAATTTAGAACATACTCATGTTGATTTGTGAGGTTGTCATCTGTAGAACCAGTATCATTGTTAACTACTTCATTATCAGATGTGTAATGAATAGTTAATTTTGCGTTTGATGAGGCTAAATTTAATAGCATCATTGATCCTGAACTATTCAAACCCTCTGTCTTTATATAAAGACCTCTAAAAAATTCCTTGAAATCAGGTTCATTTGATAAGTTTGGTAAGCCCTCATTGTTAAAGAAAAGTGTTTCCCAAAAATTATTGTTTGGATTATTAAGCTTAAATCTTAAAGCAGGTGCTAATTTTTGAGAAATATAGGTTTCACCAGAAGTGTCAACAGCTGTAAGATTTATTTGATTGGCATTTGGTACAAAATCATCTTTTTCAAAAAGAAGTTGACCTTCGAGCTGACTAATATCAATTTGTTCATTGTTGGAAAGGGATCCATTAGTAAAATAATTTTGACTAGAATCAAAAGATTGGAATGGGTCGAATGTCCTGAGGAAAAAATTATTTTTGTAAATCGAAATTTTGATAGGGTTATTGCCATACACAGAGTCAATTTCATATGTGACATCTAAATTTTCATCAGTATCAATGGCTCTTGAAAAATATGGTATACTCAAAATTACTGAATCTAATTCTACATTATCACCAAAATCATGATTGTAATCTGCAGGTACCATTTGACCTACAAAATTAGCATAAGAATTTCCAAACTGTGGATGATTATATTTTCCGATTAAAAATGAAGGTAAATTATTAGATTGAACAGGATTTATAATTTCTGACTTGCTTAGGATACTATAATCTACTTCACCCGTTAAAAAATCTATAGCATTTTCAGAGTTAATAACATCTGAGTCAAAACTTGTCAATTCCTTATCACAAGATTGAAAAATAAAAAAAAATAATAGAATTATGTTTAAATTAATTTTCATAATTAAAATTATTTAGAGAACAAATTTTCACAAAATTCTAAATAAGGCTCGTCTAATGAGTCAAGTTCATTAAAATCAAGGATTGGGTTTTTATAATCCTCTAAAAATTTCTTTAGTTTCTTTGAAATATTATTTGACCCAATTACCAAGGCGTCTGAGTGATTTGCAGAAACCTTCAATAAATTTTCATAAGTTGGGTTTTTAAGCTCGGAATAGTTTGACTTTTCAATTTCATCAAACTCAATTTTGCTTACGATACCTTTATTTAAAATTTCTTCAAATTCATTTCCATAAATAGAAGTTATGATTTTTGTTTTTTCAAAAATGGGATCTTTTGCATAAATCTTTTTGAGATAAAGAGGTAAAAGACTTGCCATCCATCCATGCACATGAATGATATCTGGGGACCAGTTTAATCTTTTAATTGTTTCGAAAACACCTTTTGCAAAGAAAATAGCCCTTTCATCGTTATCTTCAAAAAGTTTTCCATTTGAATCCAGAAAGGTAGATTTCCTTTTAAAGTATTCCTCGTTATCTATAAAATATACTTGAATCCTCTCTTTTGGAATGGAAGCTACTTTTATGATTAGAGGCATATCTAAGTCATTGATAACTAAATTAAGCCCAGATAATCTGATTACTTCATGAAGTTGATGTCTTCTTTCATTAATATTTCCATACCTTGGCATGAAAATTCTAATTTGACCACCATGTTTATTAACAAATTTTGGAATCTCAAAAGATGAAGTTGATATCTCAGATTCAGGAAGGTAGGGAACAACTTCTGACGAAACATATAATATCTTTTTATTTTTCATTAACTCAAATTTGAAATGTCCCTACAATAGCGTAAAATTACAAAAATTATGTTGACTAATTACAAAGTATTATGTATAAACAAATTTAATAACTCTGATGCTCATATTTAATAAGATAAAAAAAACCAAAAATTATTTGAAAGCTTTGAGGGCAAAAAACCATCAAATTGGTTTTGTTCCTACAATGGGTGCACTTCACAATGGACATTTATCCTTAATCAAAAATTCATTAAATGAAAATGACAATACAATAGTGTCAATTTTCATTAATCCAACTCAATTTGAAAAAGAACAAGATTTTATGAAATACCCCTACGAAATGGCGAGTGATATTAAGAAATTAGAGGAAATTTCAAAAAAAATAATACTGTTTTCACCCACAAATCATGAAATGTATCAAGATAAAATAATATCAGAAAACTTCAACTTTAATAATCTAGACAAATTTATGGAGGGAAAATATAGAAAAGGTCATTTTGAAGGTGTTGCAACAATTGTAAATAAATTATTAAACTTAATAGAACCTACAAAAATATATTTTGGGGAAAAGGATTTTCAGCAACTAAGAATTATAGAGAATTTGATTAAAAAAAGACATCCTCAAATCAATTTGATAAGATGTGAAACAATTAGACATAAAAACGGGTTGGCTTTTAGTTCTAGAAATAAAAAATTAAATAATTCTTCGCTAAAAATAGCAACTAATTTGTATAAAGCACTTAATTTTGTCAAGCAAAATATTCACACTGTTGATTTAAAAAATATTAAGAAACAAGCACTGAAATATTTAAGTCAATTTCCTGAGATTAAAATTGAGTATCTAGAAATTGCTGATGAAGAAACTTTAACAACAGTGGAAAATTGTGTCAATGGAAAAAAATATAGAGTTTTTATTGCTGCCTATATTTTTGAGGTTAGACTAATCGATAATATAAAATTATACTGATGAATATTAAAGTAATGAAATCTAAGATACATAGGGTAAAGGTTACAGATGCTAACCTTGATTATATTGGAAGTATTACAATTGATAAAGATTTAATGGATGCTGCTAATATTATTGAAGGTGAAAAAATTCACGTTGTAAACAACAATAACGGAGAAAGATTTACAACTTATGTGATTAATGGTAAAAGATCAAGTGGTGATATAATTTTAAATGGTGCTGCTGCTAGAAAAGTAAATATTGGTGATATTTTAATCTTAATATGCTATGCTAGTATGGAGTTTACTAAAGCTAAAAAATTTAAACCAACAGTTATATTCCCTAATGAAAAAAATAATCGATTAATTTAGAGTGCAAAATAATATAAAGCATGTTTTAAAAATTATAACCCCAATTTTTATTGGTGTTTTTTGTATATACTACTCATTTAGTAAAATTGATTTTTTTGAGGTTAAAAAATATTTTTTTAAAATAAATTATAATTGGGTAATTGCTGGAATTTTTTTAGGTGCATTGAGCCATATTTCTAGATCTTACAGATGGAAACTCTTACTAAAACCATTGGGCTTTAAATTAGGAATAATTAATAGTATTTTAAGTGTTTTCTCTGCATACTTAATTAATTATACAATCCCCAGAGCTGGGGATATTGCCAGAGGAAAAATTATCTCCGATTATGAAAAAATTCCATTTGAAAAATGTATCGGAACAATAATAGCTGAGCGAATTGTAGATGTAATTTGTATAATTATATTAATACTAATTTCATTAATAATCGAGTATGATAAACTTTCAGATTCATTAAACAAAATTTTTCAAAATTTTGATATTGAGTCTACTATTATTGCTGCTTTAACCTTTTTTATAGTAGTTGTTTTTATCTATAAACTTTTAAAAAAATTTCTCTTCAAAAGATTCAAAAATTTTATAGCTGGATTAAAAGACGGTTTAATTGTAATTTTTAAGATGAAAAATAAATTAGAGTTTTTAACTCATACTATATTTATTTGGTCTTTATACGTTTTAATGTTTTATTTTACTTCGAAGGCCTTCACTGATTTAATTGATCTTTCATTTTATAAAATTATGGTATCTTTTACATTAGCTGCTCTGTCGATAATATTTTCAAATGGAGGCATAGGTATTTATCCACTAGCTGTTGAGGAATCTTTGGGTTGGTATGGGATAGATTCAGTAACTGGTCTAGCATTTGGGTGGGTGAGTTGGTTGTCCCAAACATTGATGGTTATAATTTTTGGTGGTTTATCTTTATTTATATTACCTTTCATAAATAGAACTAAAGCTATATGAAAAAAATAGTAATTATTTTATTCCTATTTGTCACAAATATGTACACACAAGAAATAGATAAAATTTATGGCTTAAAGGTAGGAGATTCTCTCACAAATAATTTATTATATAATGACACAATAAAATCTAAAATTTTAAACACTGATAGGCCTATCCAAATTAAATTACCCAGATCCTATCACTATGAAAATAAGCTTGAATATCCATTAATAGTTGTTCTGGATGGAGATTATCTGTTTGATCTAGTTTCAGGCAGTGTTGATTATTTTTCTTATTGGGGTGAGATACCCGAAAATATAGTTGTTGGGATTAGTCAAAAAAGTTCTAGATTTAAGGATTCTGGGATCTATGATAATTTAGATTTTATACCGATTAGTTCAACCAAATCATTCTATAAATTCGTTTCTGAGGAATTGATTGAATATATTACTAAAAATTTTAGAGTATCAAGTTTTAAAGTTATTGTCGGTCATGAATTAACAGCAAGTATATCGAACTTCTTCCTTTTAGAAAATCAGCCAGTTTTTCGTGGTGTAATTTCCCTAAGTCCAAGATTTTCAAAAAATATTGATCAATATTTATTTGACGCTTTGAGTAAGACTAACAAAAAAATAGTTTACACTGTTTCTTCTTCAAAAAATGATTTTCAAAGTATTTCCAATGAGGTATTGAGTTTTTCGAACATAATGAACGAAATCGAAAATGAAAATTTGATTTTTAATTCGCTATTTTTTGAAAACGAAAATCACTATCAATTACCGACTAGAGCCATTTCCGAATCAATTTTAAAGACTTATTCAATTTATTCTGATATTAGTAGAATTGAATTTGACTCAATCATGAAAAATATTAAAATTTCACCAATTGAATATGTCAGAAATAAATATGAAATGATTGAAGAATTCTACAGCATAGATAAGAGGGTTACAATAAATGATTTAATGGCAATTGAAAAGTATATTGAATTTTCAGAAAATTATGAGCTGTATAATGAACTATCAAAATATTCTATTGAATATTATCCTGAGACAGTTTTGCCAAGCTACTACAGAGGAAAATATTTTGAGCTTACAGAAAATTATCGAAAAGCTATACAGGTTTACAGATCTGCATATAATATGGATGAAATTGGTGGTTACACAAAAGATTACATGTTAGAATTAGCTGATTTACTAGAAGATTATTAAATATGTCTAAAATCAAAAGAATATTTACTTGTAAAGAATGTGGATCTAATTATCCAAAATGGCAAGGCCAATGTAACAAGTGCGGTAGTTGGAATTCTATTGAAGAGGAGGTTCAAAACGTAGTAAGTAATAAAGTTTGGGATTTAACAAAATCAAACCTTAAAATAACATTAAACTCACCAAAATTAATTGACGAAATTAAAGTAAAGAGTGAGTACAGAATCAAAACATCTGATGATGAATTTAATCGTGTCTTAGGAGGAGGAATTGTTGCTGGTTCGATTGTACTACTCGGTGGTGAGCCTGGAATTGGTAAAAGCACACTATTTTTACAAATTAGCCTTAACTTAAATAAAAAAATTCTTTATGTTTCTGGAGAAGAGAGTGAAACCCAAATTAAAATTAGAGCTGATAGAATTCAATATTCAAATAAAGAGTGTGTAATCTTATCTGAAAACAATTTAGAAAACATATTTTCAATTGCCGAAAAAATAAAACCAGAAATTATAATTATTGATTCAATTCAAACTTTGAATACAAATAATATTGATTCTATGCCAGGGAGTATTAGTCAATTGAAATTTTCTGCTTCTGAATTAATAAATTTTGGCAAAAGAACATCAATCCCAATTATGTTAATTGGGCATATCAATAAAGACGGAAATATCGCTGGACCAAAAGTTTTAGAACATATGGTAGATGTCGTTCTTCAATTTGAAGGTGATAGAAATTATATACACAGAATATTGCGTGTGAAAAAGAATAGGTTTGGATCAACAAATGAGATTGGAATTTATGAAATGAGGGTGTCTGGTTTAAAACAAATAGTTAACCCATCCGAATTGTTAATTGGAAATTTAATAAAAAAATCTAGTGGAACAGCAATATGTGCATCTGTCGAGGGGACCAGACCATTTTTAATTGAAGTTCAAGCACTTGTAAGTACAGCTGTATATGGAACACCACAAAGAAGTACAACTGGAATAAATTCGAAAAGACTTAATATGTTATTAGCTGTATTGGAAAAAAGAGCAGGATTTAACTTAGCCTCAAAAGATATTTTTTTAAATATTACAGGTGGAATAAAAATTGAAGACACGGGTAACGACCTTGCAATAATTGCAGCCATTTTATCTTCTAATAATGAAATGCATATTCCGGATTATTACTGTTTTGCTGGTGAAATCGGTCTTTCTGGTGAAATAAGACCCGTAAAAATGATTGAACAAAGAATAAAAGAGGCCGAAAAGCTTGGATTCAAAAAAATACTAATATCAAAGTATTGTGAAAAAATATCATCAAAAAAACTACAAATCATTTATTTGACAACAGTTGAAGATTTGATAGATGAGATTTCAAGATAGTTGAACTAATTTTAGTAATTTAGTTTATTACTGACTTAACTTACTTTAAACGATGATTTTTAAAGAATATAAAAATCTAAATCTTCCTGAAATTACAAACGAAATTCTTTCGTATTGGAATGAGAAAGACATCTTTCTTAGATCTATGGATCAAACAAAAAATAATAAACCTTACGTTTTTTTTGAGGGTCCACCATCAGCAAATGGATTACCGGGGATACATCATGTTTTGGCAAGGACTATTAAAGATATCTTTTTAAGGTACAAGACTATGAAAGGCTTTTATGTGAAAAGAAAAGCAGGTTGGGACACACATGGTTTGCCAGTTGAACTTGGTGTTGAATCAAGTTTAGGAATAACTAAAGAGGATATTGGACGAAAAATTACTGTAGAAGAATATAACTCAGAATGTAAAAAAGCAGTTATGAAATATACTGATGTCTGGAATAACCTAACTATGAAAATGGGTTATTGGTTAGATGTTGATAATCCCTATGTGACATGTAATACAAAATATATGGAGTCAGTTTGGTGGCTCATTAAACAAATTTATGATAAAGGTTTGATGTATAAAGGATATACCATACAACCATATTCTCCAAAAGCCGGTACTGCAATTAGCTCACATGAACTAAATCAGCCCGGTACATATCAAGATGTAACAGATACTTCTGTAACTGCTCAGTTTAAACTCCTTAATAAAAATTTGCCTAGTTTTTTAGAAACAGATTTAGATATATTTTTGTTAGCATGGACTACAACCCCTTGGACTTTACCCAGTAATACTGCATTAACCGTTGGCCCCAAAATAATGTATGCTCGAGTAAGATCTTTTAATCAATATACAGGGGAAATGAGTGATTTCATATTGGCAGACGATTTAATTCAGAAGCAATTTAGTGGAAACTATTATAAAGTTGATTCTATTGATGAGATAACACATTATCGATTTGATCCAAAACAAATACCGTATTTTAAAATCAATACATTTCACGGTAAAGAAATAGAAAATTTAAAATATGAACAGCTTTTAGATTATGCAAAACCATCACAAGGAGCTGAAGATGCCTTTAGGGTTATTCTGGGTGATTTTGTAACTACAGTTGATGGTACAGGGATAGTTCACACCGCTCCAACTTTTGGTGCGGATGATGCTGTTGTAGCAATGGCTGCAAACCCACCCATACCTCCACTATTAGTTAGTGATGAAAAAGGAGACCTCGTACCACTGGTTGATTTACAGGGAAAGTTTAGGCCTGAAATGAAAGATTTAGCAGGAAAATATGTCAAAAATGAATATTATTTAGAACAAAATAAACCTGAAAGGTCTGTAGATGTTGAAATAGCAATTAAATTAAAAAAAGAAAATAAAGCATTTAGAGTTGAAAAGTACAAACATAGTTATCCTAACTGTTGGAGAACTGACAAGCCAATTCTTTATTATCCCGTTGATTCGTGGTTTATAAAAGCATCTAAAGTAAGGGAGAAGATGTCCTCTTTGAACAAAAATATAAATTGGAAACCCAAATCTACTGGTGAAGGAAGATTTGAAAAATGGTTAGAAAATGTTAACGATTGGAATCTATCAAGATCTAGATTTTGGGGTATTCCACTTCCTATATGGATTTCAGAGGATGGTAAAGAAAAAAAATGTATTGGTTCAATTGAAGAGCTTATTTTTGAAATAAATCATTCAGTAGATAAAGGATTTATGAAATCAAATTTATTTAATGATTTTGAAGTAAATAACTTCAACGATAAAAACTATTCAAAGGTTGATTTGCATAAACATATGGTTGATGAAATAGTTTTAGTATCAAATTCTGGAAAAAAAATGTTTCGTGAATCTGATATAATTGATGTATGGTTTGATTCAGGTAGTATGCCTTATGCTCAATGGCATTATCCTTTTGAAAATAAGGAGTTGATTGAAAATAGTTTGTTTTTCCCAGCTGATTTTATTGCCGAAGGTGTAGATCAAACCAGAGGTTGGTTTTATACATTACATGCTATTAGTTCAATGGTTTTTGATTCCGTTGCATATAAGAATGTTGTTTCAAATGGACTTGTATTGGATAAAAATGGTCAAAAAATGTCCAAAAGATTAGGAAATGCAGTTGATCCCTTCAAAACAATTAATGATTTTGGAGCAGATGCAACTAGATGGTATATGATTTCAAATTCCAATCCCTGGGATAATCTTAAGTTTGATATTGATGGTATTGAGGAGGTTAAAAGAAAATTTTTTGGCACTCTTTATAACACATATTCATTCTTTTCTTTATATGCAAATATTGATGGTTTTGATAATTCTGAAAATGAGATAGATTTTTCAAAAAGACCTGAGTTGGACAGATGGATAATTTCAAAATTAAATTCATTAATAATTGAAGTTGACAATTATTACAAAGATTTTGAGCCAACAAAAGCAGCTAGAGCAATATCAAATTTTGTTATCAATAATTTAAGTAATTGGTATGTAAGATTAAATCGAAGAAGGTTTTGGAAAGGTGAGTATGGAGAAGATAAAATATCAGCATATCAAACTTTATTTTCTGTTTTAATAGATATATGTAAAATGTCATCTCCAATTTCACCTTTTTTCACTGATAAATTATATATTGATTTAACTAAAAATGCATATTTTAATAACAAAAAGATAAGTATACATCTTGAATCATTTCCCGTTTCTGATCCACAAAAAATTAATAGGAGATTAGAGGAAAAAATAAATTTTGCTCAAAATATTTCTTCACTTGTTCTTTCGCTTAGAGCAAAACAAAAAATTAAGGTAAGACAACCACTAAATAAAATTATAATCCCTGTAAACAATGACAAAGAAAAATCAATTATAAATTCGATCTCAAATGAATTAAAAGCAGAGGTGAATGTAAAAAAAATAGAATTCATGATGGGGGAATCAGATATGCTAATTAAAAGTATTAAACCCAATTTCAAAAAACTTGGGCCTAAGTATGGTAAACAAATGAAGGAGATTTCAAAAATTGTTAATTTACTTGATAATGAGGAAATTATGAAATTTGAAAAAACAAAAAAAATTGATTTAATTATTGACAAAAAAACAATAACTTTCGAATTAGATGATTTTGAAATTTCATCAAAAGATATTGAAGGTTTAATTGTTGCCAACGATGGTAACTTAACTGTTGCTTTAGATGTAAATATAACTGAGGAGCTTCAGCTTGAAGGTATTGCAAGAGAGTTTGTGAGTAAAATTCAAAACTTGAGAAAGGAAATCGAACTTGATGTAACAGATAGGATTAATTTTTCTTACTTTTCAGATGTTCAAGTAAAAGAAGCAATAGATAAAAACCTAGAATATATAAAAAGAGAAACTCTAACCCAAAGGATTGAGTTTAAAGACGATTTAAAAGAATTTATAGAACTAAAAATAAATAATTCTATAATTAAAATTAATATTACTAAAGTTTAATTTTATGGCAAAAGACGTTAATATAAGATATTCAGACTCTGATTTAGCAGAATTTAAGTCTCTAATTAATGAGAAAATAAATAAAGCTAAACACGATTTAGAGTTGATAAAAAGTGCATATATGAATGACCATAATAATGGCACTGAGGATACTTCTCCAACATTTAAAGCGTTTGACGAAGGAAGCACTGTGATGAGTAAAGAATCAAACTCACAGTTAGCATTGAGACAAGAGAAATTTATTAGAGACTTAAAGACTGCGCTGATAAGAATTGAAAATAAGACTTATGGTATTTGCAGAGTTACTGGAAAATTAATTGCAAAGAAAAGACTTTTACTTGTTCCCCATGCTACGTTAAGCATTGAAGCTAAAAATATGCAGAAATAATATTTTTTTCCTAATAAAGTTTAGTTTTATCTTTGAATCATGATGAATAATCATATTTCAGAAAAACTAAATAATATTTCTTCCTCACCAGGAGTTTATAAGTTTTTTGATAAATCCAATAACGTCATATATATTGGAAAAGCTAAAAATTTAAATAAGAGAGTACGTTCTTATTTTACTGGATATAAGTCTGATGAAAAGACAAGAACTTTGGTATCAAAAATTAATGATGTTTCCATAATAATAGTAAAAACAGAAACTGATGCACTCTTACTTGAAAATAATCTGATAAAAAAATTCAAGCCAAAATATAACATACTTTTAAAGGATGGCAAGTCATATCCTTGGATATGTGTCAAAAATGAAAGATTCCCTCGGGTTTTTCAAACCAGAAAGGTTATAGCTGATGGTTCTGATTACTATGGCCCTTTTACTAATAAAAATACAGTTATCACTCTACTCCAGCTCATTCATAATTTATTTCCAATAAGAATAAGTAATTATAATTTAAATGAGAATTTTATAAATGATAAAAAAAATAAATTGTCTCTTAGGGTTTTAAACAAAAACGGTCATTTCATTTTATTAGGATTTGAAAAAGAAGATAAAAGTTTTGAAGGAATTATTACAGAAAAAGAATATAATGATAAGATACTCCTCGTAAAAAACATACTCAAAGGAAATTTTTTCAAAGCTGCAAGTTCACTAAAAAAGAAAATGCAAACTTATTCTAAAAAATTAGAATTTGAAAAAGCAAATGAATGTAAAAATAAACTGATAGCATTAGAGAACTACCAGTCAAAATCTATGATAATTAGTTCAAAAATTAAAAACTTAGATGTTTGTACTTTGATTTCTGATGATAACTATGCCTTTATTAATTATTTGCAAATATCTAACGGCTATATTACAAGCTCATTTAATACTCATTTAAAAAAAATAAAATATAGCGATGATAAAAGAATATTAGAGGAATTAATTTCTCAAATCAAGCTTAAATTTGTTTCAAAATCAAGTGAATTATGTTCAAATCTTTTAATTGATACAATTGACTATAAAAAAGTATACAAACCTAAAAAAGGGGATAAATATGATTTATTAAGAATGTCACTGATAAATTTAAAAAACTTCAAATATACTTTTTATAATAATTTAACAAATAAAGGAAAACGTAAACCAACTAAGAGGATTCTTTTAACATTACAAAGAGACCTTCAAATGAAAAACATTCCAAATCATATTGAATGTTTTGATAATTCAAATTTACAAGGCTCTTATCCATCCTCAGCTTGTGTGGTTTTTAAAAAAGGGATGCCTTCAAAAAAAGACTATAGACATTTCAATATAAAAACTGTAAAATCACCAAATGATTTTGCATCTATGGAGGAAGTGGTTCACAGAAGATATTTGAGACTATTAAATGAAAAAAAACAGATACCTGATCTTATTATAATTGATGGTGGAAAGGGACAATTATCATCAGCATATAAATCATTAAAGAGCTTGAATATTCATGATAAAATTAAAATTGTAGGAATTGCAAAACGACTTGAAGAAATTTACTTTGTTGGAGAAAGTTTACCTATATATATTGACAAAAAATCAGAGTCATTAAGAATTATTCAAAGATTAAGGGATGAAGCTCATAGATTTAGTCTCAGGCAATATAGAAATAGAAGAGACAATTCGTTTATTAATTCCGAG
>MDTD01097013.1_pt1 | contig 14756 bp, 8 predicted proteins | sample 811221 | NCBI WGS metagenome assembly MDTD01 (sample SAMN05326646, study PRJNA326480) | marine metagenome | isolation source: seawater | place: Pacific Ocean: South West | collected 2011
ATGCCCAACGGTGGTGATGTGTCTTCTTGAGAATGGCTGAAATGTCAACCTGCATCTGCTGACCAAACGCGTTCAGCGACCAGTCATCCACACCCGCATCAGGTGAATTAAAGCTCGCCCAACCGCAATTCGCCCACGTCATCCAGCGGATGGAAATGCCTTTAAACGCAGGACTATCTGCTGCATGCCAGGCTAATTCGGTGACCAGATCAATGCCCCATTGTTGAACTGTTGGATGCAGTGGATTGAGACATGTTTTGCCACGACTATCTGCGCAGTAGAGATCGGGCGACTGCTTCTCATCAGGCAGTGTGACCATGTTCTGCGTCGGATGCAGTTCTGCGAAGTAGCGCATGCCATAGCGTTCGGCGGTGAGTAACAACGGCCAGACAATGCCGGTCGGGTAATGATCATCACGCAAAAAGCCACGCACCCTGGCATTGTCAATGACTTTGGACGGCCAGCAGGTTGTGCCATAAATCGCAACGGTATCCCAGAACGTGTCGATCCCTGCTGACTGACACCAGCGTGCATAGCGATCCGCGGCTTTGAGCAATTCACTTTGCGAATCATCCAATGCACCAAAGTAACCATACCAACGGTCATACTCTTCAAAGAAGATGGCTTGATGTCGCTGAGATTTATGGGCAAGTTCCAGCGCCGGATACTGATCGTCGGTCTGATACAAACGGATCTTGGCAGCCGCAGCACGCAGGGGTCCATGCCAATTGAAAAACAGCACGCGAGCATCGGTACGCCTTGCGACAAAGTCGATGTTCAAAGTCTGCATTGTGTTGGTATTGACGAACTCCCCGCCACTGGCAACGCCACTGTCCAGGGGATACGGGATGAGATGATCGTCATGCCCATACCTGGGTTGATCCACCAGACTCACCGTAAACGTGCGCACTTTGTCATCGGGATAATCGACCTGAACGCGATACGCTTTGCCGACTGCAAGATCATCCAGCGTGTAGGCAAACCAACTCGATTGCTTCCAACCATGCGTGTAATTGCCTTGATCCGCCGACTCCCGATAGGTCATGTTGGCATGCGTGGTCACGCGCGTCTTGCCGTTGCCGAAGTAGGTTGGCTCCTGCGTCACGCAATCAATCTCAGCGACGAGTTTGGGCGCAGCAACTTGCTGTGGCAAGGTCACCTGCCGGGAAACATCCATCGCAAACACACTGGCAGGACGCATGACATTTTGCCCATCAACGGTCGCACGCAAAACGGCCTGACCTTCAAAATCAAGCGGTAATTGCAGTGTTTTTTCAATCAACCTTTCGCCTGTGGGGACTTTGATTTGCTGCAATGTCTGCTTGTTGCCATCAGGAAAATGCAGACTCACATCGATGACATAATCATGAGATGCTGATGGCTGAGCACGAACAGACCAAGCGACCGACTCACCTTTGCGGTAATACCCACGGTAGTTGGGCAGGTCAGTTGCAACACGCGTCACCGGCGAGTCTTTGGCAATGAACTGAATCGCTGCAAGGTAAGGCAAACTCGGGAAAGTCCGGCGTTGAATGGTCAGTGTGTTACTGCCCTGCTTCAGCCAGACGTTGGTGATTTGGTTGAGTGTGTACTGCTTGACCTTGACGGTATCCAGATCGTTATCCGTGATTCTGCAGAAAGCGACTTCTTTGCCATTGACCAGAAAATGCGACTCCCAACGGGCACCCGCGACATAGAGACCGTACATCCCTGCCTTGGGCGCGGTGACGTTGTAGGTCACATGGGTTGCCCGAAAGACCCGCCCTGCTTTCTTTGCCTGGGCAAGCTGCTCGGGTTTAAAATCACTGTCAACAAAGCTGAATAACGGAACGTCAATGATCGTCTGCTCCGCCTTAACCGACTCAGGCACACCGATCATTGCCAAGCACAATGCAATGAACAGAAGCAGCGTTTTAACATTGAATCGTTTGTGTTTCATATGAATCGCCCGGTTTGATTTTACTTGAAAATATCATGCAACAATCAGTACAATCTTCCGTCACTCCCGCGCAGACGGGAGACCCGTGAGAGATGCAAGCGTCTACTTCATGCCACTGGATTCCCGCCTTCCCGGGAATGACGCATTGTGTTGACCAGTCATGATTGATGACGCATATCGCTTTAATCAACTGGCTTTTCGGCGGTGATCTGCAGGTCACCGGGGTTGGTGATAAACGTGGTGAACCACGTCGCGGCACTGCCACCATGATGCTTGACCAGCAGTGTGTTGACCCCCTTCTTGAGTTCAATGGTCGCCGTCGTCGGCTTCCAACCATTAAACATCGCACCGTCCTTGGCAACGTTCTCCGGCTTGCGATCACTGTGAATCAACGCACCGTTGAGATACGCGTTGGACCACCAGTCACTACCGATAAGCAGTTGAGCTTTGCGGTCTTCAGGGCTGACGATGTGCGTGAGGGCAAAGCTGATGTAGCCTTCAGTGATGCCGATGCGCGTGAGGAATTTGACACCCCATTGGGAGAACTTGCTGTAGCAATGCTCACCGGTGGTCCAACCGATGGATTGACCAAACGCGTTGTCGTACCTGGCATTCAAGTCCAATGGATTCATCGGCGGGTCAATGCGCTGCATGGCATCGTGGATGGCTTGCTGAGCATTCTGTTGCCAGGAGCTATACCACGCAGAGGGAAATGGGCCGAGTACTTGCCAATGCTCACTTGAAACCGCGTGATAGACCGGCTCGACATTCAGCGCATAAATGCCGATCTGACCGGTGCCCTGCAATGACAACTGTGAGTCACCTGCTTTGAGTGCATGCATCCCAAAGGCAGTTTGCTCGGGGACATTGGGCTGTTTGGTGTTGGCAAGAACAGGCAAGCTCTTACCGTTGAGTGATGCCATCATGGCGCCGCGCTGATCACGGACATGCCCCAGGGCGATGCGATACTTGCCCGAAAACGGCAGGGAAAAACCAAGCTGAACCTGATTGTCCACCAGCAAAACTTGATCACCCCCCCAATCCGGATTGATGCTTGCTGAATCGACACACTGCGGTGTTGACGCAGCTTTGGCATGCTTGAGAAGTTGGGCAGCGTTGATCAACGCAGGGTTGGCTGGTTCATACTTTCCGGTGGGACTCACAGTTAACTGCAATGGGAAGTCGCGCCCGAGTTGGTCCTGCGGGAATCGGCCGATCGTCTGGTAAATCGCCAGCATGGGTTGACTACCCAGCAGGTGACGGGCGCGCCAGTACTGCTGATCCGAAAAGGCCTGCCAACTCTTTGCAAGAATCTTGGCGTAGTCGGACTTTTGCTTGTCGTTCAGTGCGTCAGCCAAGACACCGTCATGCATTTGCATCTGCCACTGCTGACATTGTGCCAATCGAATTTTCAGTAGATCAATACGATCCTGCGGAATCACCACGGAGACTTTGCTGATCGTGGCAGGAGCTTGCGACTTGAAACTGATCAACTCAAAAGGCTGCAGATGCAAGGTGAGTTTGCCATTGGTGACGGGACATTTTTCGCCGGTCCCCAGTCGTTCAATCGCGTTGGCATTGATGCTCAGAGTCACATCAACGGCAAACGGTTCACGGTTGACCACATAGCCATACCCCTTGTTTTCCAGTGTTTTCTGGCGCACCACGATGGCATCACCGGGGATTGCGACTTCATCAAAAGCAACAGCAGGCAGCGCGGTGAATGCATTGAGCCAGGGAACATAGACATCAGGCTGCCCCCAGATATAACCCAGTCCCCCCTGGACAAATCGCAACGTGTCCTGCTCTGCCAAGGGAATCGCCAACTTGCGTAACCCCATGCGACCTGCTGCTTCGGCAGCGCCGCAGTAACCCTTGGGCGTGTATCCGGGCAAACCCAGCTTATCCACCGGCACGCGTTCGTGGACTTCAAAATAAGTATTGGTCACCTTCTGAATCTGGCCGTTGCCCCCAGCAATCAAACGCTTGTCATTGAAGATGAGTTTGTCGAACATCGCCTGATCTTCGACCGGGCTTACTGTCTTGGCGCGACCGTAGGCGTTGGCATTAACGAATCCAATCCCCTGCTCTTGACTCAAGGCTTCCAGATCAAAACCGGCTTCGGTGAGTAGTTGTTGTGGTGTGGCATCGGGATCGTGTTCGAAAATAGAATCCAGTTCATAGGAACCGGTGAAGATCAACCGCGCATCAGGATTGGCAGCGGTCACCACATCGCGCATCTTGCGGATGTACGCCAGCATGCGACCGTTCCGCCAGGCGATCCAGCGATCGACCATACTCCTTGAAGTCAGAAACGTGTAACGTTCGGAGAAACGCTGCAGCGATAGATCACCGGATGGGGTTGGGACATGAATACCCGTGTCTTTTTCAAACTGGTTGATGGTCCAATCACCATAGCCCCAGTTCAGTGAGCACAGCCAAAACCATGAGTTGCCTGCCCAGGTCATCAGGCGGATATTCACACCATCATACGCAGGCGAATCCCCGAGTTTACTGACCAGTTCATCAAGGATCATCAGGTACCGATCCTGCACCGCCGGATGCAAGGGGTTAAACCCGGGACCGTAATTGTTCTTGATGCCGACCGCTCCGGTCTGCGAGTAAAGCAGTGTGTCTTCAGGTTTGTCTGCCTGTGCTTTGACAAGGTTATCCAAGGTTGGTCGTGGGGTGACGTGCAGTTCAGGGCTGTAACGCATCTGGTATTTTTCAGCCAGGAGCACCGCCAATCGCGGGATGTCATAGGGCTGCGTCCCATAGCCATAGAGCGCATCCGAGTCATAGGTGCAGCTACGGTAGACGACCTCCGTCGGACTGATGGCATTCATCCCGACTGCGCGACTTTGGCGAAGCCAACGATCAATGCCGATGATGTCCTGACTCATCTCGTTGAGTCCTGCCAGATAGGCGCTCCGCTGATGGGTATTCCATCGACGCCACTCTTCGTAGTAACTGGCAAAGACTCGGCCGCCGGGTTTGGGGCCGACATACGGTTTGACGGAATCAGGTAAACCTTCATCGAGTTTGTAAACGCGAATGCGCGCCGCTGCTGCACGTTGACCATCGTAGATACTCACCAACGCTGCACGAATCTCCGGCACGGTCGGCCAGAAGTACACACGGTGCGTCTTCATCTCGTTGGTGAGTTCAAACGCATCACCGGTTTCATAGCCACTACCCAACTGTGCCATCGGGTAACCATGTCGCGGGTGAATGATCGCTTTTTCCAGGATCACCACGTTGGTCGTCCGTCGCGTGTCATCGGGATAATCCACTTCCAACAGGTAAGGCACCTGAATTTCCGGCACGTCAATCGCATAGGAAAAAGCATTGAGCGAGCGTTCGCCATGTCCTGAAACGATGGGATTATCGCTACTCAGTGCATCCGATTCGCGATAGGTTCCAGCAGGCGAACGGTGAATGCGCGTCGGCCCGTTGGCTTCCCAGAAAGTTTCGTCAAGCTTCACCGGCTTGCCGTTACGGGTCTGCTTCACGCAATCAATGTCCCAAAGCAGTGTCTTTTTCACTTCAGGCTGATGTGCGGTTACCGGCGTTGTGTCGATGGCGCCAAGCAGAGGTAGCGCCAGATCACTTGACTGTAAAACCTGATCATCAAGCTTGGCAACAAGTTGGTAACAGCCCTGCTGCGGGAGTTTGAAAGCGATGGCTTGCGATGTCGTATTGGCTTTGAGCTTGAATTGCCCCAGCGTGAAAGTCTGCTTGGCGATATCTTCGGTTGAGGTGATGGTTAAGGTTTGCTCGACCGGTTGGGATGCGAAGGTCAGTTGAACCTGTCGCATATCAGAGACGCGACCGATGCTGTTGGATTGGAGCTGCCCATGAATGGACCGCGCAGGGGAGTTGGCTTTGATCAGCCCCCAGCCATGCAGGTAAAGTCCGGGGAAGGCTGCCATGGTGTACTTCAGGGAGTGATTGCCTTTTTCGATGTAAAGACTGCGGACTTTGGCGGGTGAGTTTTTGTCCGTCAAGAATGCATCATCTCTGAGGACGCCTTTGAAAATGCGCTTCCCATCGAGTTCGATATCACGCAGCCAACCCAATGGGGTGCCCAGAACGTAGAGTTCATACCAGCCGGACTGCTGCAGTTCAAAGTCGTAACTGAGCCAATCACTGTTGCCCCGCACCAGTCCTGGATCACCGGCATTTTTAGCTGCATCATTCTTGCGATCACGATCCGGCTGTTGTGATTGATCGTAGGTTGACGCATGCCGCCAGAGATCAAAGGCTTTGATATCCGTTGCAGCATGTGTTACAGACGATGAGCTTAAAACACTGAAAAACAAGGCAAAAATCAAGATCAATTGCGTTTTCAAGGATTCGCTCCGAATCAGGAACCGATCATGATAACGCCACCGGAATTGGTGGCATTGATCGGGAGAATGTTGTTATTCAGGACACCTTCTGATGGTTTACGCGAAGCCATCATTTCTCACGCCAATACCGCTTGGCTGCGACGAGTTCTTCAAGCTGACTGTATTGGAAGGATTCGACGTGTCCGTCAACATGGACGAGGTTGGTGCCTTGCATGTGTTCGCGATACACACCTTGAGCTGCATTGTTCATGCGATTGGATTGATGAAACGGGTGCGTACTCGTCCAATCGTTAAAACCTTCAGTCGTCAATGAAGAATCCGGGTTGGTTGCCCGCCAACTGCAGAAGGCATAAATGTCACCAGACGGATATTGAAAGTTGGACAATCGCCAAGGGAGTTCATAACGCCCCCCATAGCCCGAGGAATCATTCCATGTCTGGCTCGATGAATTGTAATAACGGATCACGCGGCGGTTGAATGTGTAGTTGTTGTAAATCGCCATGTTCGACAACCCCGACTCAGCCCCACTGGAAGGGCAGGCCAACACACTGCTGAAGGGTTGGCGATAAGGCACACGTGAGGGGACATCGCCGTAATCCAGATTGTGGATGTACTTCATCGTCTGAACCTGACCAACGCGCTGAGAGTTGCTATCACTCAGTGGCGGGAAGTCATTGAAGTCCGCAGCGTAGAGCACCAAAGCCATTCCCTGCTGCTTCATCTGAGCGATGCACTTGATCCGCCTCGCCGATTTGCGGGCTGCGCCCAAGGCGGGGAGCAGGATGGCAATGAGCAGACTGATAATGCTGATCACCACCAACAACTCAATGAGGGTGAACGCTTTTGTGCGATGCGACTGACCAGGCATTGATTACTCCTTGTGACTTGGTTTGTCATCCGAGAGTGAGTTGCTTGAATGTGAATTCGTATGTCACATGACGCTAAATATGTAACATGTTACATAAAATCATAGGCGCGCCGGTGATTCAAGGCAAACACGATTTGACGAGATTTTTGACATTCTAAAATTATCAACCGTAGCTCGTTGAAGATCGAATGTAACGTGATACAATGACATGTTATGCCTTCGTTACGTGAATTTTCCAAAATGGCAGGAGTCTCCACCGCCACGGTGAGTCGGGTGTTCTCCAAACCGGATACGGTGGCACCCCAGACACGTGAGCGGTTGCTGAAATTAGCGGACCGCATGGGCTTTCGTCCCAGCGCGGTGGGGCGCGTGGCATTCGGGGGCAAGACACGCAGTGTTGGCGTGGTGTTGCCATCACTTGAAATCAGCCACTTCGCCCAGATCGCCTTGGGCCTGCAGGATCGGTTTATGGAAGACGATTACCTGCCGATGATCCTTCAGCACTCAGGTGAGTTTGGCATTGATGCGTGCAAGGCGATTCGACGTCTGCTGGATCACAAAGTCGATGCAATGATCATGAACCTGATCTACGAAGGCTTCACCCCCAAGGACTTTGCGGATGTCAGCAAGTCGGGCTTGCCGGTGGTGACGCTGGACATGGTGCGTGCGGGTTTGCCTTATGACTCGGTTGCCAGTGATGACATGATGGGGGCGCGCCTGGCTGCGGAACACTTACTGGACCTGGGGCATCGACAGTTTGCGTTTCTGTATTTCGGTGATGGGCATTCCAGTGCGGATGTGCGTCTACAGGGCTTTCGGGATGCGCTCAATGAGCATCACCTTGCCTTGCACCCGGATCGCGTGTTAAAACTTATGTTCTCGCGTGATGATCGTGAAGCGTTGTTGCTCGAGCAACTCACCCTACTGTTGCAAGAACCCGACCGCCCCACCGCGATCTTTGCAGCAACGGACTTCCTTGCCATGAACGTTTACAAGGTAGCGCGTCAATTGAAAATCAAAATCCCGCAGCAGCTAAGTGTCATTGGTTATGCAAACCTCAACTTCACGCCCTCGGTTGATCCACCTTTAACCACCATCAGTCAGAACGGCTATCAGATCGGCGTCAAAGCGGCGGACATGGTTCTCAAACGTCTGAGCGAACCCGATGCACCGTACGTTCATGAACTCATCCCCACCCAACTGGTACTCCGCCAATCCACAGCTGCGATTTGAATTGTCTGTCATTGCTTGTTTCTTTCCCCGTATCACTGGCATAGGATTGACTGCCACACAACTTTCATCAGGAATCCAATCATGCATGTTGTCTTTGTCGGCGGTGGTGCCCATCGCTACCTGGGGGTCGCCCGCTCCATTCTCAATGATCAAGCCTTCGAGCACCCCAGCAGTATTCGGATTTGTGATCTTGATGCGCATCGCGCGCAGGTGATGGCAACGATGATCCAGAAGACGCCCGAGTTTGCCAAGGCTAACTGTACAGTGCAGTGGGATACGGATCTGGCCAAACTACTTCCCGGCGCGGATGTGGTCTGCGTGGTGATCATGGCAGGCGGTCCCGTGCCTTTCCAACGTGACATGACGATCTGCCGCGCGCATGGCTTTGTGGGCTCCGACCAACTCTCAGCAAGTGGTGCGATGCTTGCCCTGCGAGGCGGGCCGATTCTCATGAACATCGCCAAACAGATGCAGGAACACTGCCCCGACGCCTGGCTGCTGGACTTTGCCAATCCTGTTGCGGTCCTCAGTGCTGCGGTCAACAATCACACTGACATTCGCTGCCTGGGTGTCTGTGCAGGCTACACCAATCACCAATGGGATATCACCCGACTGCTGGGGGAAGATGCTGCTTCCAACGACTACACCATCGACTCAGCAGGCGTGAATCACTTGAGCTTTATTCTCGAATCCTCCAAGGTTGGCAATGAACCACTCTACGATGTGCTCAAACGCAAAATCGATGACAACTGGTCCATGCCAGCACTTTCAAGTCGGTGGAACGAATCAGCCCGCAACAACATCACACGCAATGTCACGCGACTGAAAAACATCTATCAACGCTTTGGGCATCTGGTCTTTTCCAGTGAACCCGATGGCTTGGCGCACGTGGAGTTGGCGGAGCATTTCCACCCCATCATGCAAAAGCCCGAGCTTTCACAACTCACCGTTGATCATGCTTCACTGGAGAAAAACAAAACCTTGCGACGCCAGGCAGATAACAAGTTTGAAGCCGACAGTCAGACTGAACTCACCCAAACCGATTGGGACACGCCGAACCCCGAAAGACTCTATCGCCTGCGTGATGATGACAATGTCATGTCGCTGATCATCACCGCCATCGGCAGCGATCACCCCAAGCGCATTGCCACCAGCTATCTCAACCACGGCGCGGTGGATGGCTTTACCGATCGCACCGTCCTTGAATACACCCAACACATCAGCCGCCATGGCATCAAACCCGCAGGCCAATATCAGATTCCCCCTGTTTTTCAGGGATTAATCAGCGGCTTGGCAACACATCAGACCTTGCTCGGTGATGCCATTGCAACCCGTGATCCAAAGGTGCTCTTTGAAGCGTGTTTCAATTACCCTATCTTCACCGACATGCCCCAGAGCCGTTGGCTGTGGAAGTCGTTGATCGAACACAATGCCCAAGCCATTGGAGAAGAACTGGCTGAAGCTGCGAATTACTTTGCAGACTGATTGACACTCAACCATCCATCTCAAAGCGATACCCCACCGGGCGGATCGTCTGGATGTAACGTGGTTTTGTCGGGTCGTCTTCAATCTTGTTGCGCAGTGTGTTGACACAACGATCCACACTCCGCGATGTGACATAAACATCATGTCCCCATACCTTGCGGATGATTTCATCACGACTTAGTGCTCGATCCGCACGTTGGGTAAACAATGCCAACAAGCCAAACTCCTTGGGGGTCAGCGGGATTTGCTCTTCACCACGTAGTAAACGTCGGCTGGTTAAATCCAACTCAAATGGGCCAAAGATAAACGACACACTACTGGCCTGACGTTGCCGACGGAGCATCGCGTTCACACGCGCCAGCAGTTGGCGGATGCTAAACGGCTTGGTCACATAGTCATCCGCTCCAAGATTCAACCCCAGGATAATATCCTGTTCCTGCCCCTTGGCGGTGAGCATGATAATGGGGCATTCAAGTTTGCTTTGACGCAGCAGGCGACAGATTTCATAGCCGTTGATCCTGGGGAGCATGATGTCAAGCAAGATCAAGTCCGGCTTGTCACGCATTGCTGCATTGAGTCCCTTTTCACCATCGTCCGCTGTGATGACGCGATAGCCTTCAAACGTAAAATTATCTTTCAGACCGCGCAGCATGGTCGGGTCATCTTCAATGATCAGAATGGTTTCCTCAGACATGCTCGTTCCCCTGATCCTTGAGTTCATCACTGTTGGGACTTAAGTGTCCGCCATCGGTTGGGAATTGCAAGGTGAACGTACTGCCTTGCCCAAGTGTGCTTTTGACGGAAACGTTTCCGTCATGGGCATCGACAATAAACTTGACGATACTCAAACCAAGCCCGCACCCACCGACCTGGCGGGAGAGCGATTGATCGACCTGGTAAAACCGGTCAAACACACGGGCCTGTTCTCGCTTGGTCAGTCCCTTGCCGTTGTCCGTCACTTCGATGAACACCGAGGCATTCACCGCCAACCCGCGAACGCTGATCTGCTTGGGGGTGTCGGTGTATTTCCAGGCGTTATCCAGCAAATTTAACAACACCGTCACCAATGCATCGCGATCCGCTTCAATGCGGTGTTCGTGTAATGATGCATCCATCTCCACCGACAGTTCACAGTCCGGCGCCTTAAACCGATCCTTCACACAGGCAACGGCATCCTGAATCACATCCGTCACATCCGTCGGCTCAAACACAAACGCATTCTTGTTGCGCTCCATCCGTGAGAATGCCAGAAAGTTATCAATCAACCGCGTAAGTCGCTGGTTTTCCGATGCGATGAGATCCAGATATTCCCTGGCTTGTGCAGGGTCCGTCATGCGATCATCACGAAGGGTGTCCACGAGTAAACGCATTGATGCCAGGGGCGTTTTGAGTTCATGGGTGACGGTGGCAATCAGATTATTCTTCAGCCGTGTGAGTCGGATGGACCGGGCGACATAGGTCATCAACGCCAACGTGGAGATCGCAAGAAACCCAATCACCGCAATGGCAGACCACAGATACACCGCAGTGATGCGATTGCCATCGGGCGTCATGCTCTGATCCTGATCGTAAACAGAGATCGACCAACCGGGCATCAGTGGCGACGCCGGCACGGTTATTCTTGCGTCCACATCAGAAAGTCGATCATCATCCGTATGCGCGACACATCGCGCCTGACTGAGCATGATCTGATCCTGCAAGCATGATGCGATGAATTGCTCGATATGTGCCTTGGTAAACAAGCCAATCACTTGCCCGCTGGCCCCAGACAACAACCAGCATTGAGCTTGATCACTGTAATACATCTGGCCGACATACTTGAGAACGGGATGACGTTGGCGAACCTGCTCTGCGAGTTTTTCTGCTTCAAACAATCGGATCATGACCGGGTGATCCATCGCCAATTCAGACATCAAAAACCGACGCTGTGATGAAGGCATGGTGTTTGAGTAGCTGTAAACAATATTTCTGAGTTGCTTTTGAATTGCGTTTGCTTTGTCAGGTGCATGCGTTTGACTTAATGTCCATGCACGCAGCATTGCATCACTGACAATGTGCCTTCCCATCGCATCATGTGCCTCTGCATATCGATCCTCTGTCAATGTCTGCGTGAGGATCGACATCGCCTTTTCATACTGCGTTAGCTTTACCAAACATCGCGATTGAATCAACAACAACATTGCCTGCTCATTGGCATCCATTGTGTTCTTGATCGCATCATCACACGCTGCGACAGCATCCGAAAGCTTTCCTGAAAACTCCAGTGCTTCAATGTGTTGGCGATGTTCAAGAAATGCATCTGACAACGCCACAGGCTCTGCGTTGGTCGGATACACAATCTGATTGTCACGACCCATGACAATCGCCGATGGTGCCACTTCGGCATAAACAATCTGAGAAAATGCTTCCGACGGTTTGGATCGGGCAGCACGTGTTAACTCACTGACGCGACCTTCAAGCTGTTCGTTGATCCGCTTTCTGACTTGATCCAGTTCATTGAGATACAGATCGGTCAATCGCTGTCGCATCGCCAGCTGCTGGTTTTCGATGGCAGCGTTCATGAACCAGATCACACACGCGCTGGGAACCAACGCTGCAAGCAACAGGATCAGCAACACCGGCCAGAGACGCAGGGGTGATGATAATCGGGCAGAAGACTTAATGATCATTCCCCTTGTCATGATTCAAACCAGCACGTGCTTTGGTCAAACCCGCTTTAACTTGTTGACTATCCGGCTCGACTTTAAGCCATCGTTCATAGACTTTGAGAGCTTTATCATATTTACCATGTGTCATGTAAACCGTTGCCAAACCGTTGAGGGCGGCGGTGGCATTAGGTGTCGAATGTACCGCTTTTTCCCAGTGTTCGATGGCCTTTTCCCATTGGTCACGTCCGTGACAAATCCAACCCAATCCATTGAGTGCTGCAGCATGAGCAGGGTCGATAACCAGAACGCGTTCAAATGTTTTTTCCGCCTGATCAACTTTGCCTTGATTGAATTGCGACCAACCCAGGCCGTTGAGACTTTGTGCATCGGAAGGGTTTAAATCAACTGCTTTTTGAAAGAGCAATTCCGCCTGGGGATATTTTTGCTTTTGCCACATCGCCTATGCCTGCTGACTGATAACAGTAGCGTGGTCGGCAGCGATTTTTGCGGCTTTGTCATGCGCGGTGTTGATTGTGTGAGCCTGATCGTAGAGTTCAAAGGGTATTGATGTTGCCTTGCCATCGAGGTCTTTCGTGGCAAAAAGCAGGACATATCGCTGTGCAGGTTTGCGATCATGCGATTTAAAGTTCTGATGACTTGGACTATTGATCCCCACCCAGTACACCGTGCCCGGTTCAAGCTTCACCGGCAGAGTGCAGGTGTGTTGCGTCGCGTCGTATTGAATGTCGCCTGAGATCTTGGAAAAGGTTTTACCGCCGCCTGTCCAGGACCAACTTCGGTCCATCATTTGATGCGTAAAAGTCACAGTCAATGCACTGGCATCCGGATCGACATCATCCGCAAATGGCTTGGGGAAACTGTTGGCAACATAGGGAATACCGCGCTTGTCACTGACAGCATTTTTTTCTTGCGTTGTGACATCAAGACTTTCAATGATCTGATCATAGGCTTTTTGATTGGCTTGGAATCGATCTTTTCCCGTGCGAAAGACAAACCACATAATCTGCCCGTCTTTGACGAGATAGGTTCGGTATTCAATTTTCTCCACATTCTTCTGTTTGTAGTTGGCGGCATAGGACAAAGCATCAACACCTGCAATTCGGCGTGTCTGCCAACTCGTTTCGTCTATGACATAGTCTTTGAAAAAGTCTTTGACCACTTTGACATCACTGTCAACGATTTGCTTGAGCGATATCTGCGGTGCCATCGCTTCCGTGGTCATGAATACCGCCCATGTCTGTGTACCAGAGAGCAGTTGAACCGAAGTCTTGTACTGCCCGGGATTGGGGTTGGTGTAGTATTGCCAACCAACAGGCTTGACCAAGGTGATGTCTTTCTCAACCTCAACAGGTATGGCATGTTCGGGCAACGTACTCACATCATCCAGAAGCATGATCGCCGTCCCTGAGTCGTACTTGACCAGCAGATGCGGTTTTTCGACCGAATACCAAAGCTGGTGATTGATCGCGACCACGCCATTGGCTTTGACTTTCAGATCGACTTTCCAGCAATCGAATTGTTTGCCATCTGCTTCGACGGTTTCTTTTGCAACCACGTTGATGTAACAATCAACCAACTGTCCATTGGTCACCGGAAAAATGGGAAAAGTCGCCTGATAGTCCCTGGCCAAGGGTAAACGTCGGATCAGGTAAATGACCTGTTCGTTGTCGAACACCTGCTTGGGGATATCGAAGGTGCGTTTGCTGTCACCTGTGTTACTTGAAGATTGCAGATCGACTTTCTGATCTTTGTACTGGGCTACAAAGCGACCAAGCATGCTGTTGGAAGTCATCCCTTGAATCGGTGCAAATGTTTTATCGTTCGCAAGAACGGCGGTGTATTGTGTGAGATTGCTGACGGGAACAGCCAAGTGTGATTGGATTAACCAATTGGATCGAACCGCGAATCCACCATCATCGGAAGTATTAAACCCACCGCCATCGAAATTCCCATGATCAAGACTCGATGCACTTGTTTGTTTAGCCGAATAGTAGATCGCCCCTAACTCCATGCCGGATTGCGACCGCAGTTCAAGCGTCATGCGTTCGTTGTTAGGCCAAGGCACGTCACCGACCTGCATCAGGTTGGGTAAGAGCTTGCGGGCTTGTGTGACAATCTCTGTGAACTGAGCATAATCCGCGCTGAGCGTCTCCATTGCCTTACGCGCTTCGTCAGGTTTATTCTGTTTGAGATAGCATTGGATCAGGCGG
>MDTD01079846.1_pt1 | contig 14753 bp, 13 predicted proteins | sample 811221 | NCBI WGS metagenome assembly MDTD01 (sample SAMN05326646, study PRJNA326480) | marine metagenome | isolation source: seawater | place: Pacific Ocean: South West | collected 2011
CCCTTCCGGAGCAAACGGCTTCTTCATCGAATGCCGCTCCGACTGGGCCCAGTGGTCCGGCCACGTGCTCACCACCGGTGGCATGTGCGAAGGACGTGACCTCCTCGCAGAGGACTGAATCCGAAGCCATCCGCTTCAACCGTGTATTTCCTCGGCGGGGGGCTCCAGAGCCCCCCGCTGTCTTTTTTCGATCCGCCACCGCCGCAAGAAGTGCACGAAAAGGCCGATCACCACGCAGAAACGAGCATTGCTTCTCGTAGAATCGTGAACCGGCCGCGCCTTCATTCCTCGTGCCCTTCCGGAACGCCAAATGCATCAGCATCCCAAAGCACGACCCGCCTTCACCCTCGTCGAACTGCTGGTGGTGATCTCCATCATCGCTCTGCTGGTGGGCATCCTGCTGCCCGCTATCAGTCGCGCGAGGGACAATGCGATGGTCGGCCAGTCCAAGAGCAACATCCGCAACGTACGGGTCGCCTCCGACATGTACATGAACGACCACAACGGACGGGGATGGAACGGCTGCCCCGAGATCCTCGCACGGGGACCAAAGGGTGAATGGACCGGGCTGAATGCCCAGTTTGCGCTGATCGCCTGGCGAAACCGCTACTGGGACATGCAGGACGGCGGACTCGGCGGAAAGATGCTCATTCCGCCGGGAATCCAACCCTGCGAGACCACCGGTGGGCGACAGTGGTTCGTCAACATGGTCACCTGCGACGAAGTCGAACAGGTCGTTCCGTACTGCTTCGGCGAGGGACTGACCGTTTCACCCCGAGGCTACGCCCGCCAGGGGACGTACCGCTTTCCCAACACCCGGCAACTGGCCGAGTACATGGAGGACAAGTGCTACAACAAGGTCTTCTGGTCGCCCAAGGACCGGGTCATCACCCGAGAACTTCAGTACTGCTGGGACGCGGACGGAGCGACATGCGCCACGACCCTCAACGGCGACCTTGAAGGCGAGTACACGGTCGACATCCCGTTTCTGATGGTCCCGAGTTCGTATTCCTTCTCGCCCCCCAACATGGTGAACAGCTACTGCTACCGGAAACCCCGAGCGAACGAGAATCCCTCCGACGCCTTCACGGACCCGATGTCGATTCCCGGCGGCTTCCGAAAGAACACGCTGGCACAATGCAAGTTCCCCAGCAACAAGACCTATCTGATGGAAACCCACTGGCTCCAGAACCTGACCACCAACGAGTGCGGAGCCAACTGGGGCGACTCGCCGTATCCGTACCACTACCCCGCCGGCGATGACAATGCCAGCACCTGGTCGTACGACGGCTGCTACCCGCACTACTTCAACGCATCCTGGCGTTCCAGTCCCATCGCGGCCTTCTGCGACGGCCATGTCGCGGAAATCTCGGCCGAAGTCGCGGAGAGGCACGACTACGTGGTCGCAGGCCAGAACGGATCAACCTCCGACGTGGCCAACTACAAGGGGCTCTGGCATCGTGGCGTTGCGGGAGACCTGGAGAACGGATTCTTCGTCGAATGCCGCTCCGACTGGGCCCAGTGGTCCGGCCACACCCATACCGCCGGCGGTCTCACCGAGGGCATGGACATCCTCTCCGAGAACTGAGTCCGATCGGCAGACCGAACCCTTCGGTTGGAGTAGAATCGACTGCATGAAGCCTACTTCCACCACGCAGCGGCATGCCGTCGCGCCGATCTTCACCGACATTCTGGACATGGTGGGAAACACCCCCATGCTCGAGCTCAATCGTCTCGACACCGGGCCCTGTCGCCTGCTTGCGAAGCTCGAGTGCCTCAATCCCGCCAACTCGATCAAGGATCGCATCGCCATCTCGATGATCGACGCCGCCGAGGCGGACGGTTCACTCAAGCCCGGCGGACACATCGTCGAGGCCACCGCGGGGAATACGGGCATTGCGTTGGCCCTGGTCGGAACCCAGCGTGGCTACGAAGTCACGGTGGTCGTCCCCGACAAGATGAGCGAGGGAAAGATCTCACATCTCCGGGCCATGGGCGCCGAGGTGATCATGGCCCGCTCCGACGTCGAGAAGGGGCACCCCGACTACTACCAGGAGGTCGCCCAACGTATCGCCGACGAACGCGGCAGCTTCTACGTGAACCAGTTCTCCAACGAAGCCAATGTGCAGGCGCACTACGACACCACCGCCAGTGAGATCTGGGAGCAGACCGAAGGAACGATCGACGCCTTCGTGGCGGGAGTCGGATCCGGGGGCACCGTGACCGGAGTCGGCAGGTATCTCAAGGAACGGAATCCCGACGTGAAGCTGGTCCTCGCCGATCCGACCGGTTCGGTGCTGGCTCCGCTGGTCAACGAAGGTCGCACCGTGAAACCGGGCCGATGGCTCGTCGAGGGAATCGGCGAGGACTTCATTCCGGACATCCTCGACCTGAGCGTCGTCGACGAGGCGATCCACATCGAAGACCGTGATGCATTCCTCACGGCCCGTGAGGTTCTGCGGGCCCAGGGGATCCTCGCCGGCTCGTCGAGCGGCACGCTCGTGGCCGCAGCACTCGAATGGTGCCGGAGACAGACGGAACCCAAGACGGTGGTCACCTTCATCTGCGACAACGGGGCCAAGTACCTCGACAAGATGTTCAACGACTTCTGGATGATGGATCAGGGGTTCATCGAGCGAACCCAGCACGGCAACCTTCGTGATCTCATCGGCCGGCGACACACCCGCGGAGAGGACTACACCCTGCAGCCCGGCATGCCGCTCCTCCAGGCCTTCAAGCTGATGCGGCTGTACGACGTGAGCCAGATCACCGTGCTCGACGAACACGGATCCGTCTGCGGGATCATCGACGAAACGGATGTCCTGCTGGCCGTGAGCGAGGACCCCGATGCGTTCCAATCGCCGGTGTCGGACGTCATGACCCGAAAGCTCAGGACCATCGCTCCCGATGCGGATGTCCGGGAACTGCTCCCGATCTTCACCGAGGACAAGGTCGCCATCGTCGTCGAAGACGGCCAGTTCCTCGGTCTGATCACCAAGATCGACTTCATCACCTACCTTCGAAAGCAACTTCCGTCCTGAACGGAACCCCACGATCATGCAGCACAACACCATGCGTCCAGGAACCGCCGCCGTCCACGGGGGACAAGCCCCGTGCCCTCTGACCGGCGCGGTCATGCCTCCCATCTCGCTGGCCTCGACGTACGCCCAGGCGTCCCCCGGGGAACACCAGGGCTTCGAGTACACCCGAAGCCACAATCCCACCCGGTACGCCTGTGAACGCTGCATCGCGGTCCTGGAGGGATCAACGATCCCCGAGGATGTGGATCCCTCCTGCGGAGGCTATGCGTTTGCCAGCGGCCTCGCGGCCATCTCCACCGTCCTGGACATGCTGGAGACCGGAGACCGCGTGGTGGCCATGGATGATCTGTACGGAGGCACGCACCGGCTGTTCAATCAGGTCAAGGCCCGCTCCCAGGGGCTCGACTTCGCCTGCGTGGATCTGTCCGACCCCTCCACTCTGGCCGATGCCGTGGATGAACGCACGAAGCTGATCTGGGTCGAGACACCGACCAACCCCATGCTCAAGATCGCCGATCTGGCCGCCATCGCGGAATTCGGTCGTGCCAATGGAATCATGACCGCCTGCGACAACACCTTCTGCTCACCGATGGTGCAGCGACCGCTCGAACTGGGCTTCGACATCTGCATGCATTCGGGTACGAAGTACATCGGCGGGCACAGCGACGTCATCGGAGGATTCCTGGTCACCGGCGATGCCGCCATCGCCGAGCGCATCCGGTTCCATCAGAACTCCATTGGATCGGTGCTCTCCCCGTTCGACTCCTACCTCATGCTGCGGGGAATGAAGACCCTTTCGATTCGCATGCGCAGACACTGTGAATCGGCCATGCAACTTGCGACATGGCTCGAACAGCATCCGCGGGTTCGCAGGGTCATCTATCCCGGACTGGCCAGTCATCCCCAGCATGCACTGGCACGCCGTCAGATGACCATCGAAGGACAACCCACCGGAGGTGGAATCATCTCCGTGGATCTCGAAGGAGATCTTTCGGGTACCCGCAGGATGATGGAGTCCCTTTCGGTCTTCACGCTGGCCGAATCGCTCGGTGGTGTGGAATCCCTCGCAAACCACCCCGCAATCATGACCCATGCTTCCGTGCCCGCTGCGCTTCGTGCCGAGCTCGGAATCACCGATACGCTGATCAGGCTCTCCGTGGGCATCGAGGACGTGGCGGATCTGCAGGAGGACCTGGAGCACTCCCTCGCGGCAATGGACTGAGCCCACACCCCCCGGGGCTCTCAGGGGCTATGCTTCCTCCATGGACATGCTTCACGTTGATTTCAGCGGCTGCGGCCGTGAACGCATCGGATCGACCGGACTCGGACCGGAGGATCTTGCCGCGGACCGGGACCAGCTCGTCTCGATCGTCAAGGGCCTGCGGGAGTCCGATTGCAGCGGAATGGAGGGCTGGCGTCGGCTTCCCCACCAGCCGCTTCGCGAACAACATCTGACGTCGACACGCGCGGTCGTGGAGAATCTCGAGGACCGGGTCGAGAATCTGGTCATCCTCGGCATCGGAGGAAGTGCTCTTGGATCGGTTGCAGTCCAGGCGGCACTCAATCCCCTGACGTGGAACCTCCTTCCCACCGAAGAGCGGTCCGGCCCTCGCCTGTTCGTACTCGACAACATCGATCCGGATCTGGTCGGATCGACCTTGCGCGAGGTCCGACGCGTCGATCCGCAATTCGAACGCACGATCTTCAATGTCGTCAGCAAGTCGGGTGAGACCGCGGAGACCGCGGCCCAGTTTGCCATCGTCCAGTCGATGCTCGAGGGCATCGATCCCGACACGGTGGCTCGACGGATCGTCGCGACCACCGATCCGGTACACGGCACCTTGCGCCGGATCGCCGATGATCGCGGCTGGACCACCTTGCCGATTCCCGATGGCGTCGGAGGGCGGTTCAGTGTTCTCTCCCCCGTGGGCCTCTTCCCCGCGATGATGTGCGGAATCGACGCCGAAGGTCTGCTCGCCGGTGCAGCCGCCATGGACGCCGCCTGCCTCGATGGGGACCCGGATTCCAACCCCGCCATGCGATTGGCCTGGACGCTGGTCGCCATGGAGCGGCACGGTCGGCGGAACCATGTCCTGATGCCGTACAGCAATCGACTGGTACCGCTGGTGGACTGGTATCGCCAGCTCTGGGCGGAGTCGCTGGGAAAGAGGAAGGCTCTCGATGGCGCAATCGTGCACGCGGGTGGAACCCCGATTCGGGCACTGGGCGCCACGGATCAGCACAGTCAGGTCCAGTTGTATCGCGAAGGTCCCGACGACAAGGTCTTCGGGTTTGTCGCCCTGGATGCCCACGATGAACGACTGCCGATCCCTTCTCGCGACGATGCGAAGTCGCTGCAGTATCTCGGCGGACACGATCTTGCTGAGCTCCTGACTGCGGAGCGTCGGGCGACTGAGTACGCATTCGCCGAATCGAACCGCCCCTGCTACACGATCAGGATCCCCCGGCTCGATGCCCCTTCCATCGGCCAGTTCATCTGGCTCTGGCAGATGGCCACCGCCATCGCCGGAGGACTCCTCGGGATCGATCCCTACGATCAACCGGCGGTTGAAACGGGCAAACAGGCCACCTTTGGCCTCATGGGGCGTCCCGGATTCGAAGAATGGCCGGGCATGGTGCAAGAGAAGCTTGGCTGAGTCGTCTACCATCTGGTCATGCCACTCTACGAATACCGCTGCGAGGAAGATGGAAGCACTCTGACGCTTCTGCGGCCCATGGCCCAGGCGAATGACCCTGTCGAAGATCCCGATGGGCAGGGACGCACCTTCGTACGTGTCCACAGCACGTTCATGGTCGAAGCCCCCGCGTCGTCGCAGACGGGATTCAGCGTTGATGGCGGTGGATGCGGATGCGGGCGAGGAGGCTGCTCGCACTGATGAATCGGATCCTGCAAATCGTGATCCTGCTTCTGTGCGCCCTGCAGACCGCGTGCAGTCTTGATTCCGGGTCCGGTGCCCGACCGGACATCCTTCGTCAAAATTCGTCGATCACGATCTACCGTCTCGACGGTGATGCCGGTCGGCAGCCTGATTCGGACGGGACATTCCATGACTGGATCGTCACCGCAGTCCGGTCGGTCACCGATCCGGCCGTTCAACGATCACTCCTCGATGCCCTCCGGACCGGCATCGAGGATCCCGACGCCCGGGCGAGACGCTGCTTCATTCCACGCCATGGGATTCGCCATTGTCAGGACGATGGGAACACCATCGACTACGTGATCTGCTTCCAGTGCGCACTCTTCCGATCGTTCCGGGACGATGGGCCCGGCGAGGGGGGAACCATCGGTCGCAGCAGCCTGCAGACACTGATGGATTCACTCCTGTAGATGGAAGGACACTCCAAAAGGGACTGCGGCGACCTGAAAAGGTCGCCGCAATCCGGATTCGGAGGGAAGTTCTGATTACCTCATCCAAGCAGCGCGAGCACGGTCGCGGGCTGGGTGTTGGCCACCCCCAGCGCGTACATCGCAGCCTGCTGGATGATCTGTGCCTGGGCCAGCGACGCGGTCTCGCGGGCAATGTCCGCATCCCGTACTTGTGATTCCGCCGAGGTGGTGTTCTCCATGGCGATCAGGAGGCTCCGCATCGACGAATCGATGGAGTACCGCTGGAAGGCTCCGATTCGCGCCCGGGCCATGGTGACCGAATCGATGGCCTCCGAGACGATCCGCTCTGCCAGCTCCGTGTCCCCGTCGAAGATGTTCGCCGAGTTGGCCGATCGCAGACTCGCCAGCGTGCCGGATGCTCCGCCCAGCGATCCCGTGGTGACGGACTCGATGCCCAGCGAGGACACCAGATCGCTTTGCGGATCGGAGTCGAACTGGAACGACGCGCCTCCACCGCTGACGGAGAAACTGGTCGATCGCTGGTTCAGATTCATGAGTTCCGTGATCTGGAAGGTCATGTCGACCAGCGTGTTCATCGAACGCACCTCGAGGCCCTTGGATACGGAAAGCACGCCGTTGACGAGAACCTGGGCATCGCGTCCTTCATCGCGGATGCCGGGCAATCCGTTGGGAGCGCCACCGCCGGCCGGATCATCGCTGTAGAGGTGAAGGACGCCTGCATCTTCCCCTTCGATGACCTTCGCCTCCACGAACGCGTCGCTGCCGTACTCCGAGGACGTCAGCACGATGGATTCGCTCGCGACGCTGACCGAGGCTTCGACCCCCGTTTCGCCGGTGAAGGAATTGATGATGTCCACCATGTCGTTGATGAGCGTGCCGGGGGCAAAGGTGAACTGCTGGACACCCAGATTACCGCTGAACTCGAAGGTGACCGATCCACCGTCTGCGTTGTAGAAGGCACCGGATCCGTTGGTGGTGTCGACATCGATGAATGCCGCAGCCTTGGCTGCAGAGACCTGGACATCGATGTCGACCGGCACGGAGGATGCGCCCCCCTGACCGAGTCGGGCCGCATGCACCTGAAGCCACTTGATGTCCGCCACATCCTTGTCTTCCACCGTGTAGTCGAGATCACCGTTGAGCAGCTGATATCCGTTGAAGGTCGTGCCGTTGGCGAGCTGATCGATCGCCTCCAGAATGGCCTCGGCCTCCTGCTGACGGATCGCCGGGTCGTCGTTCCGATCGGCGGTTCCGTCACCGGCACCGAGAATCACGGATTGAAGATCGAGCAGCAGCGTGTTGATCTCCTGCAAGCCGGCATCGGCGGCATTGAGCATCTGCTCAGCGCGGCCGGCGTTGGCCATTGCCGCCTCGATTCCGACCAGTTCGGAACGATGCGATTCGCTTGCGATCAGTCCACTTGGATCATCGGACGCACGGTTGATGCGAAGTCCCGTGCTGAGGCGTGTCAGCGCCTGGTCCAGCTGCCTCGACTGCTGCATGAGGGACCGCTGAGCGATCATTGACGCGTAGTTGGTATGAATGCTGTTCATCCGTAGCTCCAGACGCCTGCCGAATTCGTGGGGAGTCCCCCCATTCGATTGCAGACCGATGAATACCTATCGACGTGGCCAAGCGGCCGTGCTGAATCGCGAATCGCTGGGTCCGAGAACCCGCCAACACGTCCGCTCGGGCCCGTCAAGGACTTCGTGGCGGACCGGGTGCGTGGCTTATCGGAACCCCCACCTCCCATCACGCAGTCTCCGAACGGGGTACGACCGGATTGGCGATGCTGGCGGCCGTGGCCCCTCGCCTCGACTTTCCGGCCATCGAGGTCTTGAGGTCCGGGTCCGCAAGCGACATTGCCTGTTCGTTCTCGAGGCGAATCGCGTCGTAGACCTCCTTGCGGTGCACCGGCACATGCGGTGGTGCCTTGATTCCGATACGAACCTTGTCACCCCTGATGTCGATGATCGTCAGCTCGGTGTCGTCACCGATCATGATTGTTTCGTCTCTATGTCGTGAAAGTACGAGCATTGCTGGGTCCTTCCAAGTGCCCTGGACGCCTCATGCATCCATTGATGTAGTCGAAGTCGACGCGTTCAGGCGGATGCCGCCCTGCGTTCCTCGGCCAGCTGTGCGATCTGGTGACGGGTGGTCCATCGCTTGTCGGCAAGAACCAGCTGCATCGCCTGCTGATTACGCAGATTCAGGACCAGCGGCCCCTGAAGATTGGCCGTCAACGCATTGTCGTACTTGTTCACGATCACGAAGACCTGGGCATCCTCGATGCGGTCCAGATCCAGCGTGCTCATCTGCTCCTTGCGGATGATCGCCTCATACTCGGGAACCCAGATCTGCGGATCCGTGATCACGAAGGCAAGTTCGGGAGCCTCGACCGACTGCAACCAGAAGAACACACCGTCTTCATCCGGCTGAAGCAGCACGAAGCGGGTGTAGCTCGAGAAGCCGAGCAGCCCGGATGCGAACTCCAGCACCCGATCATCATCGACCTCAACCGTACCGAACCGTGTCGTTTGTACGTTCATGTGAACGCTCCATCTGTGTGCGGCCTCCCACATCCAGGGGTGGTCCCCGTGCACGTCGCGTGCCTTCGGGGGGACATCCTGTCCCTTCGTCCGGAGCCGGCCGTAGGCCCCGGCGTGTTGTTAGGTAATCGAACGCTCATCCCAGGAAATCCATCAGGCTCAGGGACGAGATCCTGGCCGTCGTGGCCAGACTTGCCTGCAGCTGCTGCTGCAGGGTGGCGAATCGCATGCTCGCGTCGGTGTAGTCCACGTCTCGAAGCTGCGAACGAATCGTTTCGTCGGTGATGTTTCGTGACTCGAAGCGACTGACCGCATCGGCCACCATCCGGCTGCGATGGCCGGCCCGGGCCCGGGCCGAAGCGGCGCGATCGATGTCCTGCTGAATGCTCTCCACCAACCGGCCGATGACGCCTTCCTCACCCTCGAGGAGTGCGGTGCGGAGATCAGACAGGTGCGTGAAGACACTTTCGACCTCGACGCGTGCCCGGTCGGATCCGGTCAACGTCGAGCCGTCGACGGAAGCCAGCAGCCCCAGCTGTTCTGCGGCGAGCGATCCGTTGGCCGATTCGACCTGAAGAGGACCGGTCCCGCCCGTGGCATCGACCAACTGGATGCCGTTGCCGGTCGCAGCCAGACGGACCGACAGCGGCGGCGGATCACCGAACGCAGCAGCGGCTGCGGACGTGATCGCATCGAGTACATCACCGACGCTGGTCGTCCCGGCAAGATCGACTTCGAATCCGGATCCATCCCGCAAGGTAATCCGCAGGTCGCTCGACCCCTCAAGCACGTCGACTCCCGCACCGGAATTGAACACCGACAACGAGGTCGATCGCCCCATGGATCGAATGCCCAGCAGGGTGGCCGTGGAACCTCCCGCGAACTCCCCGATGCTCATGTCCGATCCGGACACTTCGTTGTGGATCTCCAGACGATCACCGGACTCCGATACCTCCACCCGGATTCCGATGTCCAGATCCTCGATCATCCGGACGATGTCGCCGACGTTCTGGGCGCCACTCAGGTCCAGATCGTGGACCTGACCGATGTTTTCCAGACGGATCGTGCCAAGGTTCACTCCGAGCGAAGCAATGGAGGTCCGCTCGGTCAGCCTGGCATCGAGTCCCCCGCCCGCAAGCGGTCCGGGACCCGCCCATGATCCGAGAATTCCGAGATCCGCCGCCATCGTGGTGTCGCCCAGTTCCGCCACCTCGATCGTGACGTTCTCCGGAACGTCAACCACCAGACCACGGTCGCCGAGTGAGAACACACCCGGCACCGCGTTCTCGAGGGACGCAAGCACATCGTCGAGGTCGACGGCCGACGAGAGATCCACGGTGACCTGCGAACCGGGTGGCGTCGTCACGATGGTCAGGATCCCCGGCTGCACTCCCAGACCGCGTGCACCACGCAGATCCTCCAGAAGCACGTTCGATTCCACCCCGGGGTCCAGATCCCGATCGCCTTCGATGCGGCTGCTGAGGGATCCGAAGACCTCGGCACCGGACATGGTGACCGGCAGATCGTGCAGCAGACCGAGATCCGTGAGCATGCCGTCTCCGATTCCCTGGTACCGCCATCCGCCCGCGAACTCAACCAGAGGAGTTCGTCCCGTCGCGGATCCGCCGAACAGGAACAAGCCGTCCCGGGAGTGGTTTGCGAGTGAGACGATCTGGTCCAGAATCGCATCGATGGCGGCGGCATCGGCCTCGGCCATCGAGGGATCCTGACCGGATCCGAGATGATTCGAGGCGATTCCCTTCGCCTCCAGAAGCAGGTCCGACAGTTCACTGATGGTGGAGTCCACCACGGCCAGCGTGCTGTCGGCGAACTGGAGATTTCCGAGATGCCGCATTCGCTGACTGATCACCGCATCCAGCGACAGCAGCGATCGAGCGGCCATGGCATCATCGGAGGGACGAGCAAGACTCCGCCCCGTCGCGAGCTGAACCTGCGCCCGCATCAGGCTGGACTGGGTCCCCTGCAGATTGCGCAACATGAGATGCGACCCGAGCAGGGATGGAAAGCGACCGAGACTGGTGGGGATCGTGAGCATCTGTGATCAGACCAGGTTCATCAGGATCTCGAGGGTTTCATCGACGACCGACAGGTAGCGGGCGGCCGCCTCGAACTGTCTTTCGTAGGCCAGCAGATTGATGGTCTCCTCGTCCATGGAGACGCCGGAGACGGACATCATCTGCACCGCCAGATTTTCACGAACGAGCGAGGACGACTGGAACATGCCGGCACTCGCGCTGGTGCGTATGCCAAGCGTTCCGACCGCCCCGGACCAGTAGTCGCCGATCGCCTGGTCCCCGAGCAGACCGCTCGCATTCTCCTGCAGGGCTGCGATCGCCAATGCCGTACCGGTCGATCCGGCGACGTCGCCGCTGCCGATCGCCAGCAGTTCGGGAGAATCGATCAGGACCGAACTCACTGCGATGTCCGCAGCCGAGGAGCCGGTGAAGAACGTATTGACGCCGGCCGCCGCAAGGAACCCGCTGGAATCGTTCGAGAAAGTCATCTCCATGCCGTTGGATGCCGTCAGCTCCACCCGGCCGTCACCGTCGATGGCGGCGGCGACCTGTCCACCACTGCCCGCATTGATGGCGTCGACCACATCCTGCAGGCTCATGGTGTCCGCATCGACATTGATCGTGAATCCATCGACGATCTCGCCGGATTCGGGATCACGCAGGCTGATCGTGAAGCGTCCGTCTTCGACCGGGAACTGTGGAGCACCCCCCAGCGACAACGGTAGGTTCGGAGCGTCGAACGGGACCGTACCGACGAGCCGTGCCCACCCCCGCTCCCCCTGGCCCTGCGAATGGAGTCGATTCACTTCGTGGATCAGGGCGAACGCGATCGTATCGAGGGTTTCCCGGGCCGGCGCCACCGTCTCCCCGTACTGCGTCAGCAGACCATGGATCGAGCCGCCGGTCACCTCGAGCTGTGATCCATCCTGAGCGACCTGCACGGAGAGACCGACGACCCCGTCCGCATCGATCTCCCGATGGGTCTGGAGACCGCGGGAACTGTCACCGACCAGAATGGGAATCGATCCCACCCGCAGCTCGATCATGCCACCCGCAGCTTCCACCGCAGTGACGTCGATGAGCTGGGAAAGCTGGTCCACCATGAGATCACGCTGATCACGAAGCTCGCTGGCCTCGTCACCCATGCCCTCGTAGGTGCCGATCTGCCCGTTGAGCACCGCGATCTGCTCCAGCAGTTCGTTGGCGGCGTCGACCGTGTTCTCGATGCCGGATGTGATTTCAGAAGCAAGCCCGTCGTACCCCGCGGCGAGTTCGCTGATGCGGGCTGCGAGCACTTCCCCCTGCTGCAGGGCGATGGTCCGCAACGCGGTGTCGGACGGCGTGTTGGCCAGTTCCGAGAAGCTGCCGAAGAACGAGTCGATCGCGGAGGACAGACTTCCTTCACCGAGTTCGTTCTGGAGCGTTTCGAGCGCGACCAGGAACTGCTGATCGATCGCAAGCGAGGCTTCGCGACTGATCGAGGACCGATAGCGGGCCTGCAGCGCCAGGTCGATCTCGCGGTTGATGGTTCCGATCGAGACGCCGTTGCCCATGTACATGCGGGTTCCGATCACGCCCCCCTGCGCCGGGAGCAGCTGGATGGAACGCCGATGGAACCCCGGCGTAGATGCATTGGCCATGTTGTGACCGGCGATCTGGATCGCGGCCTGCGAGGCGAACAACGCCGAGCGTCCGATTTCGAAAGCACTGTGGTAACTCATCGCTGCCTCCCGGATCGCGTCCTCATGACTGCAGATCCACGTTGAATTCGAGCTGGTTCTCCCTCGCCATCATGCCGAGACGACCGTAGGTCCCGGGACGTCCCAGCACGCCATGCACACCCTGCATCAGACCACCGAGATGTCGCGTCAACGAAGCCACCGCGTTGCGGACCACGGTGCATCGCTGTCTGGTCAACCTGACGAGCGGACGAAGTCGATCGATCGAATCCCGCAGACGATCTCCGAGCTCCCTTGGCGCGGATCGGATGATTCCCTCGATGGTCGGATCACCTCCGACGTCGGCCCACGAGTTCACGATCGCTTCCCGCTCCGATTCCAGACGCTGCATCCCCAATGCACATCCCTGCTGACGTCGGCAGGCCTCCACGAACACGTCCATCTTTCCATCACGCAGTGCCGACTCGCTTTCGTCGATGACCCGAAGCATCGTTTCGTGCGCCCGCTCCTGGGATTCCAGATTCTGCAGGAGCGATTCGTACAGTCTGCGAGGATCCCGCCCGGTCATGCGTCGACCTCCACCTTCGGGGCAGCCACGTCACGCGTGAACTGTTCGACGATCGAATCGACCAGGTCGAACCGCGACGAGGTGGTGATCTCGTCGGCCAGCGCCTGATCGAGCAGCGGTCCGAACCTCCGCTCCACCACGCCCGGCTTGAAGGGCTCCTGCATGAACTGCCCGCCGTCCCGAATCGAGGCCAGAATCGGGAGCACCAGGGATGACGAGACCAGCTTCTGGGCCGCATCCCGTACCGTCGATTCCTGCTCGAGCAGGGCGGCGAAGGATGGCGAATCCGGTGCGCCGGACGCCGTGCCCCCGAGCCCCATCATGGGACTGTGTTCGACGGAAAGCATCGATTGGAGATCGCCCACGTTCATTCGCTGATGATCTCCGCGTGCAGTGCACCGCTTCGCTTGAGTTCGTGGATGATCTCGATCTGATCCTTCACCGGAACGTTGAATCGTCGCAGTGCTTCCAGCAGCGAGTTCAGATGCATCGGACGTCCCTGGATGTTCTTGCGGGCATCCAGTCCGATCCACGCCGACTGCGATGGCGCGGCCGGCTGCTCCAGTCCCAAAAGTTCGTATTCGGGTGTGATGCTCGTGACCGTCAATCCATCGTGCGACACCGCCACGGGACCGATCTCCACGTCCTCGGTCACCAGGATCGTGCCCGTCCGTTCGTTGATGACGATGCGTGCCCCCACTTCGATGAGGCTGGGATCGACCGGGGTACTGAGCAGAGCCGCGATGAACGGCGCGGGATCGGTCCGATCGGCGGTCGGGACAAGGACATGGACCGACTTTGCGTTTTCAGCCGCGGCCAGCCGATCCACACCGCTGAACTCGAAGGTGCTGTTGACGATGTCCGCCAACCGGGCCGCCATCGGATACCCCGCGTACTGATCCTTCAGCACCAGTTCGACACGTCCGTTGAAGACAGGATTGCTCTTGATGTCCCGGATCATCTGTCCGCCGTCGCGAACGCGTCCACTCGTCTTGTCGTCGCCTTCGAGCACGATCGCCCCCTGGGCGAAGGCCATGATGGGTGGATTCGCGGCATGCGGAGCGGGAAGCCGCAGCGGCGAGAACACGAGTCGCCCCCCCTCGAGACTGGTGGCGTTGAACAGGGTCTCGACCTGGATGTCGATCCGATCTCCGTCCAAGGCCCCGTAGGCCGGCACCTCCATGGACACGTAGACGAGGGCGAATGCATCTGCCTTCTTCAGTTGGTCCAGACTGGAGACCGGATCTCCCAGATTCTCCAGAAGCATGGCATAGGGCTTGGCGGCGATCCAGGACTCCTTCGAACTGTCCCCGGTGCCGGACAGACCGACGACCAATCCAAGCCCCTGCAGGAAGACCCGATCCTGCCCCTTCATCCGTACGAGGTCCTGGACGGTCGTTCCTGCGGCTGATTTTGCGCTCAGCGCAAGGATGGAGACCATCACCGGGAGCAACAACCCGCTCAAGATCTGTTTCACTGGGGGACCTCCTGTCCGATTTCCGTGTCCACC
>MDTD01186066.1_pt1 | contig 14753 bp, 9 predicted proteins | sample 811221 | NCBI WGS metagenome assembly MDTD01 (sample SAMN05326646, study PRJNA326480) | marine metagenome | isolation source: seawater | place: Pacific Ocean: South West | collected 2011
ATCATTGTTGTCCCATGCGAGGTCAATCGCACCGACTTCTGATGGCCAGCAATCACCGATTTTGTATGAGTGGATAGTTGAACCATCCAATCCCAATTGCTCAACCGTACCAGTGGACATAATGGATGTCATGACAGCACTGGATGTGTTGTTCTCATACTCATTCATTTCTCGGTGCCATGCTTCGAGTTGCTTACGAATTTCATGGTCCTTGTCGTTGTAGACAGTAACTGTCCAGTCCTCGAAGGTTCTGTCGCCGGGAATCTTATAGACTCTACCCTGATACGGTACGGAAATTTCGCCTAGTGTTGAAGCAGGTTGATTTGCCGAGCGGCAAAGAAATTCCATGTTTGGAAGGGTCTTGGGTCCTGTGATTGTAACTTTGAAACGGTTTGGACGGGCGCCTTCTTTAAATACACCCGCGATGTCTGATACTTTCATTACCATTTTACTCTTCTCCTTTTAGTGTAAGTGAAACTCTACTGTATATATGGTGTTTTAGTTAGAATTACCCACCGATTTCTTCAAAATCCAAACCAGTTGGCGTTGCAATGAAGTTCAACTGAATGAAGTTAATTGCACGGTTAGGTTTGATGAAGATATCAGCAACAAAGCGGTTTGAATCAATCACGGCAGGGGTGTTGTTTGTCTCATCACAGATAACTTTAAAGTCTGTGAGGCCTCTTCGTGACTGAACATCACGAAGGAATGGTTCAACCATGCTCTTGAATTGCTGACGAGTGAAGAAATCATTAAACTCGAAGAGTGAGAACTTGGCAGCAGTTGCAATTGCTTTCTCGATAACAATGAAGAGTCTTCTAACATTGATTCTATCGAAAGCACTTGGTCTTGAGAGAAGAGTCTTGTCTCCGAAGAGAACCGTTCCTTCACCCTCGAAAGTTACTACTGGGTTAATACCGTTCTTGTAGAGTGTATCTCTTTCTGTCTTGTTTGGGTTAAATGGTAACTTTGTGACGTTTCGGATACGACCACGGCTGAATCCTGCGGGGGAGAACCAAGGTTCGTTATCTTCATCTGTCTGAACAACACATCCTGCAACATCGCCGTTTAGTGGAACGTAACGGAAAGTGTCGTTGTATCGGTCGTACATGTACTTCCAACCAGAGTCGAGAACTGCATACGAAGAACTTCTACCAAGAGTAGTCTTGTGTGTGGTGCAGTCTTCGAGGTCGATTACGTCATGTGCGCCAGTACTTTCTCGACAAGAAAGGAATGCGATGCAGTCTTTTCTTTCGTCCGCAATATCAACGATGCTTTGCTGTTGAGTAGCATCCATGTCACCAGTGATGAGTAGCGAAACATCAGTTACTTCTGCGTTAGCGAAGTGCTTATTGAATGCGTCGATTGCATCAGCACCAGTAGTTCCATCAAGGTTAGCATCGCCACCACTGAGTGTCGTTGAGTAGTACGAATCCTTAATGCACTTGAATCGAACTGTGGATGCATCCACTTCTGTACCCCAAGCGGTGCCGTCGTCCTGCACTTCGGCAGCAGTGACAACATCAAGGTGTCCTGTGAACCAAATGTACTCAGAAGTCTTGTTGACAACATCCTTATAGAAGTTGGATGTACCATCTGACTTAGTTGCGTTAGATGCTTTAGATACGAATGCGAAACGCTCAAGAACTGAGTCCTTTGTACCAGTCCATGCACCATTAGCATCTAATACAAGAATGTGAATCTCGTCGAAAACTTCACGACCAGTGATTGCTTTAACTTGGTCAGATGTGCCGGGTTCGGCGTCAAACTCTGCAATAAATGTATCAAACTCTGAGGCAGAAGCATGAGTGGAGTTCTCAGCGGCGTCTTCGTTGTCAAGAATGACTACTCGAATAGAGTTACCGAGTTCGCCAGGATACTTAGCGGCAAAAGTACCAAAGTTGGTCTGAAGTGATGCAGCAGACTTACTTAGGTAGTGAGTCTCGTTGTGGATTTGGTTATCGCCACTAGTGCTATCACTGCCTGCGTCGGAGGCATTTACCATCCCCAACCCTTGGTCAAATGTACGAACAACCTGAAGGTTGTTGCCATATGACAAGAAACTTGCGGCGGTCATCCAATCGATTGCATTTTCATCGACTGGTAAACCAAATTTTGTTCTTAGTTGATTTTCTTTTGTAATTAGGCAGATTTCATCGACTGGTCCCCACTGGAACTTACCACAAAACGCGGCCGCTGTAGTAGCGACTGCGGGTACGATGGTAGTCAAATCGGTTTCAGTAATGCTTACGCCTGGACTTAATTGGAATCCCATAGTTTCTTCTCCTTAGTTTAAGTATGTTGAAGGTATACTTAGTTGGTTAACTGTCTACGCAATATATATAAGATTTGATATTTCAACCATTACCAAGAAAACCAAGAACCAGAGGATTCGTCCTCCTCTTTGGCGTTAAACCACACATCTCCATTATTATCCTTTTCACCCACCTCAGAATCATCACCACTATCTATGATTCCGAAAGGCACCACTTCTTCTTCAAGTTTTGCCATCTTGTCCTTGTACATATTATTTCTGAGGTCTACGTTCATTAAATCTTTAAAGTACGGTTGGGAAGTTACCCACCCAAACATAACCAAAGTCATAACCATATCGTCTGTTTGACCATGGTCTGCTTCATATGAATTTCTTTTTGCGACAAATGACGCAAACTCTTGAATAGTATCATAATCAGTAACTACAAGTTTTTCTTCTTCAATCATCGATTTCAACATTGAGCATCCTACTCGTTTTGTTGCTTTAGTGGTCTTCAATCCCCGTTGAACATCAGTAACACTACCAAAACCAGCGTCTAGAGTTTGTCCTTTTCTTCCCCGAATAGAAATGGTCAGAAGATTATCATACTCAAACTCATTGTGCATAATATATGAAACTTGATGGCCAATATCATTAAGTTCAATCAATATAAATGCATCATTATACTGCTTACCAACTGAGTTGATGATGTTCGGGTACAACAAAGGAGACAAATCATTATTTCTAAAAGTACCAACTACCTCGTATGGCGGTTTGGTCATATCAATAATAGAAAACGCATGATAATCCATTCCTTTACCATGAGACACATCTGCCGTAATCATGTAAGTGTGTCCCTTTTCAGGTTTCTTATATAGTTTCAGGCCATCATCAGTTTTGTAGACTGGTGTTTTGAATGCCAATGTTTTTAGTTTAGAGGAATCGATTAGTGTGTTCTGTGAACCGATAAAGTCACATTCAAATTCAACCTTGAATTGTTCCGCAGAGGTGTTTGCGATTGTTTGCTTTTTCCATTTATCATCACGACCAGGAACTTGTGACCAATGTACTTCAACTGGAACATATTCGTTCCTTCCCTCCTGTGCATCTGTCCATAGTTTATAGAACATGTTTAGGCCATTGGGTGTAGATACAATCAATACCTTTGTGCTTTTACCTGACGAGATTGTAGGATAAACCGAACTGAAAAACTCCTCTGCAACTCCCTGTGGGACGTATGCAAATTCGTCAAGGAAAATCATGTTGAACGAACCACCACGAACGGCACTTGATGATGTGGCAGATGCAATAATCTTTGAACCGTTTTCGAGGAAGATAGAACCTTTGTTCCACTCAATGACTCCTTGTTGTAACCACTTTGGTAGTTGCTCGTATCCCGTCTTCAGTCTATGTAACAACTCCCTGGCAGTTGCTAACTTGTTTGCAAGAATAGCAACATTTACTTCTGGTGTGAAAAGAACGTAGTGTAACATATAACCGATAACTGTAGTTGATTTGCCAGTCTGTCGTGGATACTTACAAATAACGAATCGATTATTATGTACCTTATCTAGAAGTTCTTTTTGAAAATCCCACGGAACAAACGGCGCAAGTCCCTTGTCCAGTGTGATGATTTTCATATAGTTCTCAATAAAGTAAATAGGGTCTTTCGCACACTTAACATACTCCTCCAACTGTTCCTCAGTGTAAGGGATGTCAACATTTACTTTTTTAAGATTCGGATTACCGAGATATGTTTCAGGTTTCTCGTTTGTCATCATTATCACTATTCATTTGACGACCACCAAGTAATTTCTGTAGTTCCTTTGTCGAACCAACGTAAAGTGAGTTGTGTGTATGAACTTGCTTTGGTGTGTCGCTCTTAGATTCAATTTCTTTGATTTGCTTATGTACATCTAGTAGTTCTTTATTTGCTTCTACGAGATTCTTAAGTAACTGAGATGCAACTTCATATGCTCTGGGTTGTTCGCCCTCAGATGCAATATTTAAAATGCCATCTACTGCAACTTGTCCCTGTGCAATTAGACTTTTTAGATTTGTTCTAACTTGGTCATAATCATTATCCAAATCACTATTAGTAGGTTGCACATCAATGATTTCTCGTTCATCTATAATTTCACCCTCAAGTGGCTCTTTGGATTCTGTTTTAAATTCAGAAGCAAGGTCTAATGCTTCTATGATTTTATCGTTTACTGATTTTTTACTCATTAGTTTACATCCTCCCAATCAGTTGATTCATCATCTTCTGGCCACTCTTGAATATTGATAAGAATTTCATAATCATCATCAACTTCAATCGTCGTATAATCTACTGATTCAATTCGCTTTCCATCAGTATCTAAAACATATTCTCCATCGGTATCTTTCTCGAAGATTGCCGGTCTTGCTAATATTTCTGCTTTAAAGTCCTGTAGATTTGGGTCTGCATCTAAATCTAAAATATTTACTTCAGACTGCTTGATTACACCATTTTCTCTTACTGGTCCATAGATGTTTATTTTTGCTTGGAAGGATAACGTATGAATCGTAGTCTTTCCTTCGTCAAAACCACCCTCATAGTTTTCTTCTGTACTTACACTCTGCAAGGTAATTGGAATATCTTGCTTTTCTAAAGTATCGTTTAAGATTTTTGGTTTGATTGTAATTGTAAAATGTGGAGTGAAGTAAGGAAGAATCTGTTCTAAGATTTGCAAACCATCATCTGTATGACGAACTAGAATATAAAGTTCAAAATCAATCAGGTATGGAACCGGCATATAGTGAAAACTTAACTTATTGGTATCGTCTGCTTTCTTGGTAATTCTCTTATGCATCGTGTTTTGTTTTCTGACATTATCATATGAATAGCCAGTAATCTCAAACCCCATACGTGGCAAAGTCATTTGCAGGTGAGGTTGGTCGTTGTATTCCAAATCCCGTTGCATTCTATAGTAAAACTTCTCCTTAGACGAGTATGTCAAAGGAACGCGAATCTTTTCGACTTCTGCTCCTGATGAATTCTTTCGACTGACATATAGGTCATTGAATAATGTACCAAAAGCAATTACCGTATTTCTTAGTGTACTGTGATAAAAATTACTAAACATTAAAAGTCACCCTCTGAGAATGGATTATACTCACTAAAGTCAACAAAGTCACTTGCAAAGTCTTGTAGATTATCGTTATCAACTCGATTGTCCTCTGGTTGTGGGTCAACCTTAACTGTGGTCGTAACTTCACTAGAGTATGACCAAGTTGCTCCAGATGAGTCTCCCCTGACAACTGGATTATTGGCAGTAGAACTGAATGTTCCATTAATATTGTTTACTCTAAGTGTTCCTGTTGTATCGGAAATCTTTGTCCAATCAATAACATTTGCAGTTGCTTCTGCTTTGTTTAGTGTAAATGTATCAGAACCGACAGGGATTTGATATACAGTTTCGCCAAGTGTATATTCTCCACAAGAATCAGAGCATGTGACTGTGATGTCGATTGCGTATTGAGATTGTTCAATTCCAGTGTCGCTATCAACGGGACTTTCAATCTGGTCAATAACTGTGTTACCAGTTTCAACATTCTCATGTGAGTAGCGGAATAGTTCACAAGTCAACTTGTATGTGTGCAACTTGCCCAACTGGTAAAATGGATTTTCATGTTCTACGAAGTTAATTTCAAACGCAGTATTACTGAGTGGAACCCAAATCAAATCACCTTCTTTTGGTCTTTTTAGTGATAGGTTTGATTTTTGAATTACGGCCTGAGTAAATCGTTTCTTAGAAATAACCAAGTCCATAGTATCTTTACTTTGTAGACCAAACTTCTGTAGAATTTCTCCCTCACCTCCGAACGCATCTATGTTTTCCAAAAACGCTTCAATCATATGTGCTTCTTTGAATTCAGAAATTGTATCTTCACCGAATAAAGTATCTTCATTTACCATCTCTCTGGGAATGTAATAAACCTCCAGGCCATGCATTTTGATTGCCTCGATGGTGAGACTTTCAATCATGTCCTGAGAGGGTTTATGCTTTAATGTCTTATTGAAGTATGGATTTACTGACATAGTTAGTTTTTTTTCCTTGACATTTTTCAGAGCGACTGTAAAATAACTCTGTTAAGAGAGAAAGAAAGATAGGCGCCTAGTCATCCAACAAAGAAGTTAGGCGGTGTTTCATACTTCAACTGCATTTCTTCTTCAATAGTACGAATCTCTTCGGTGGCGGAATCGTAAAGTTGCTGACCGTTGAATGTAATTCCACCCGGCATCTGAATACCATCAAATTTAGATAAGTTTGTTCCCCACTGTTGTTTAACAAGAGCAGTGTAGTATTTTTTTAGTAACCTGTCATCGTAAATTTCTGGATAGGTATCTGCATTTAAAATTCTATAAACTTCCAATACAAGATAATCACCAACATCTGTTTGCTCTTCCCAGTTCATATCTATGTGTACAAGATTTGTAACTCTACTAAATCGTAGTGCTTTTTCTGGTGAAAGCATGTCTTGAATCATACTTAGGTGGTTTCTTGTGATGTTATAGTTTGAAATACCCGTGCCAGGATTACGAATACCAAAGAAATCATTCAGTGCCATTTGATATCTGACATCGAACAGATTAATGGAACCTTCAGAAAACTGAAAAACTCTAACAACACTAATAATGCTATCCCCTGTTGGGTCTATAGCGGCCGCTTCTTTTAAGTCTGGGTGTGAAGTATCTTCTGTTACCCCGACTTTTAAATCAATGTAACCATCAGTTATGTTTTGTTGTGTAACTTGGACAGACACAATGTCTCTTTGCGTGCCATCATAGTGATATTCGGCAAAAAACTGAAGTGCATCATCCATACGCTCCTCTAGTTGTTCATCATCGACATTGATATCAATGACTGGAGAACCGAGTCTCCTCAGAGCGTAATCTTTCAGACCTTCTCTACTTGCTGGTTTTGGCATTTAATGACTCCTAAATCGTTTCATTATATGTATACGATTCACCAAGTCTGGCAGAGTTTAAATTCAAGCAGATACAGTTTCTTCTTTATTTTCCTTTGCTTCTGTAGCAAAATCTGTAAAAAGGAATGAAATTCTGTTTAAATCTGGAATGGTCAACGTGACTTTGTTACCCATCGTTTCTAATGAAATTGGTTCCCAATCAATCTCAACTTCTTTGGATAGTAGTTCATTGAACTCATCTAGAAAACTCTTCTTGTCGTCATCACCGACTACACGGGTTTCACCGTTTTCTTGCTTTTCACCAAACTTCTTGACCAGTTCAAGACGAGTGGTTTCAAGTACGTTGAAGTGTGTATTGAGATTCTTTAGTAATTGTGTGAATTGATATGAAACATTTAAAGGCAACTCTTGTGCCATTAGTTTCTTGAATACATCAATTGAACTGTAAATTTTTTCCATTGTCACTAGCATAATATTCTCCTTAAAATGAGGTTCACTTACATCTTATGTATACGTTTTATCAATCGGTTCCTGTTGGACAATCGAGGGTGACTGTTCCGTCTGTATCGACTTGAATACAACTTATCGATGGTGCGATGTCTGCATCCTTGAGGACGAAGATACCATTAAGTGCCATACAGTCTGGACATTCAATATTACCGTCGGCACCACCAATAATGTTGTTGTCACCACCAGCATCAACGACACACCAACCGAGGGCGGAAGTTGTGCAGAACGAATCTGGGCAACCATCGCTGTCTGCGTCTGTGAGGTCTGTGGAGTTTCCTTGACCAGTACCACATGGGAACCAACCTAAGAATCCTTCGGTATCTAAGTCTGTAAGTTCCGTGTCCTTCGGTTTTCTTACACTTGTAACCTCAATATTGGCAACATAGTTGTAATTGTGTGCGTCTTCACCGATAACAACAATATCAAGATATGCATCTCCAGTGAAATCACTGGAATCGTTATCAAAGAGAAGTGAATCATCAACATCCGTTCCGTCTGTATTCTGTCCTGTTTCTTGACGATAATCTACATTAGAATTCATTGTAAGATTCAAGAATATTTGAATATTTGTTCTGTTGTCTGTATCACCAAATCCAGTAGTGGTTTCTTGTTGTACGCTCAGGTTAGTCCTACGAACTCGTAAATTATTTTGTTGTCCTACTGACCATGGACCAACGCCGGGTGACGTAGAATTTATCATCCACAGTTTTTCGATACCCGTGTCTTCCAACATATCTGAATCATCAGTGTTTGCTTTTACGTCTGGGTCCAACGCTCTGTTTGGTTCCTCGCTGTCGTGGAAAACCTGAGTGGCAATATCATAGTTTTGGTTGTTGATGAAGTTTCCAACCCAAGCAACTGAACCATCTGATGAAATTGCTTGAATTGTACCTTTAACAAGGTTAAATGTTCCGTCTTCGATTGTCAATTTAGTTCCATTTTGTTTAGTTAGAACAGTAAACGGAACTTGTGTAGCAGTTAGTCCTCTATTCTGTTGCTGAATAGTGCTTCCAGTAAGAATCATGTTACGAAGTTGAGCAACACTTGTATCGTATGTGAAAGTTACTGCTTCAGTTGTTGTGATTACTTCTGGTGGTCCAACCTGAACAACCATCGATGTTGCGGATGCAACTGTAGCGACTTTAACTGCAACTTTACCTGGCACATTTGTTTTGCCGGTCTGATATGACCCTGCATTATTTGTGTTGGTTGTCAGATATAATGGCTGTCCAGTACCAACAGTTGTTAGGTTAACTCCAGTTACCAAACCAGATGTTCTAACTGAGAAAAGATAAGTAGCACCGTCCCATAGTTGTTTACCTACACAAACTCCAACTGGGTTGTAGTATGCTTCATCAAAACCAGTGTCTCCGACTGCTTGGACAAGTGTATTGCCGGCGTGTGCTACTACATCACCAACATCAATTTGTGATGCATTGGCAAAATAATAGTAATCTGTTTCTTTGAGTCCTAATTCATAATTACTTGTAATATTGACCACACCTCTTTGGTGTGTGGTTGCGATTAAACATGGTTTGATAATATGGAACGGATTTGTTGGTCTTGTTCGTGTGATATTTCCACTGTCAGACGGATTGAGATAATACAATGCGCCAGGAAGAAGTTCGTTGTAGATAGGCATCGTTCTACCATGAGTAACGACAACTGCTCTATTGTTATGGAAAGATTCCACCATACCAACAACATGTGACCTTCCTGTGTTTGGATTTGTCGAACTCAAGGCCGCAATTGCTTTAGTGAGTCTTTGGTATTGTCTTTCTGCTGTACAAAGGTCTGTGATTGAAATCTTACCGCCCATTTTTGGGTGGTGTGGACAATAGTAGTATAGTGTGCTTGGTGCATCTGGTGAAACGTCCCAATCAATGAAACTCGCTCTTGGGTCTTCATCATCACCTACAAATCTAACTCCCTTAGTGTATTCTACACCTCCATTGTGAACACCATCTTCAGTTGTACTTAATTTGAATTGATGTGCTGGAAGAAAGTTTGTGTATATGATGTAGGTTCTATTTCTTCCTACTTGAATATCTTTAGTATCTACACCATCGATTCGGTAAATATTACCAACTTCATCTGTGTGGTCATGAGTGCTGAATTCACCATGTTCAGTTCCGTCTGTGTGTACATCGGTATGATGATGAAACTCAACATTGTGGTCTTTAACACCTGTTGCCACAGTAACAGTGAATGAATTCCGTTCACAAATATCATCTGGACATGAGAAATCTGAATCGCATCCGCACTTGGTTTCGTAATCTTGTAGTGTGAATCCTGAATTTTGCCATCCGTCTGGGAATTCATAAGAATCTAAGTTGGCATTTGGGACATATAGAAGTCTCTGAATTAGAACATCTGCATCTAAACCGATTGCTCCATTCGCAACAGCGGCCTCAGTAATCTGATGAACATATTCTATTGCTTCACATGGACAACTAAATTCATCAGTGATTCCGTGTGGTTGAACATCAGTTGCACCATCATCTGTGCTTACATTGTTCCAAATATCTCCTAGGTCGGGGTGGTTTAGGAAACCATCATCTTCTGACCAATCTGATGCTGTATCATAGAAAAGTTTACCATCGGTTCCGACAAATCTACATTCTCTGTCTGTTCCATCTGATGGTAAGTCTGTTGCTTCTGCTGTTCCGTCTGAAGCAGGGACAAAGGTTTCATATCTAACCCAATCTCCTACTGCCAAATCTGAAGTGTAATTGTCTTCAACGATGACGGTTCTTTCTGTTGAATCCATAACAAGACTGTCACCGATGTCAATATATCCGCCTGTAGTTGAAGTTGCAATGAAACATCTCTTTCTCACAGAATTGCCCTGAACTGGCAATGTATCTGTGAGTGTACCACTATCTGGACTTGCGGCAAGATAATATGTAAATCCTGCTGTCAATGGTCCGTTTGCATATAGATTTGAAATGTGTCCCTTAGTTGCAACATTAATATATGATACACCACTCGGTTTTTCTGTGTACTTCTCAGTAACTACACCAATTACCATAGAATTTTCTAAAGCAAAAGCATCTGCTTTATAAAGTTTAGTTGTTCCTGCTTTATCGTATCTTACCCAGTCACCAACATCAATTGTATTGACGGTATCAAAATTGCTTGTTCTGAATTGCTCTAGGTCGTTAGATGAAACAGACTCATCTTCAATCGAACCTATATTGAGAACCATTGTAGTTTCACTTGATGCTTTACCAATTGGTCTAACTACAGTGTTTCCGCCGGTTGGTTTTGTTGTTGTAACTCCACCAGCAGAAGAGGCCGAGAGGTAATAAACTGCACCTTCTTCTAGTCCAGTGAATCCGTCTTCTTCACCGAACGTACTAATTTGTAGAATATTACTTGTTCCTGTGATGATTCTTGCAACTACACCGATTGCTTGTGAATTTTCTGGTGTATCTGCTTTCGCCTTTACTGCTCGTACAATTTGGTCTGTAATATCTGTATCATTTACATATTCTAAACGAACAACATCACCTACTGTCATCGGATTAGCAGTTGTGTCCTCCCAATTACCAATTGTAATTGTGTTTGTTTTGAAGAAACCATTAATCTTATTTGAAGACTCGATATCAACAAAGGCAGAATCTGGTCCCATACCATGCATAACCACCTTTGTAACAGTACCAACATCTTCTGGTGGAGTTGTGGTCACACCACCAGAGTTTGATGTATTATCATCCAAGAAATACAGTCCACCTGCTACTAGATTTCCGTGTCTATTTGCAAGTCCTGTATTAATTTCCCCTCTGATAACTACTACAGCGTGTGGCACACCTTCGTATGTCTTGATTGATTCAACGACACCGATAGCAAGAGATGATGTGAAGTCTGATGCACTTGCTCGAACCAGTTTAACACTTTCCCAATTACGAACTGGGTCATCTCCATCTGTAGAAAGACCATCTGCCGAGGGGGATGCTGTTGAGTCTGTATCGAAAATGTCTGTTTGGTCTGTATTAAACAAACCAGTGTCGTCTGTGTTGATGTTGTCTACTGCTTCTTCGTCTCTTAAGAATCTAACTACATCGCCCGCTCTAACATTTTTACCGAATGCAGTTTCAAAGTTGGGTGTACAAATTACAATCCTGCCTGCTGAAGACCTTGGTGTTACATCAATTTCTCTGCCCCAGTTTTCAACATTAACTACACCACCTGTTTTGCTTGTTGCAACAAAAACTGGTCGAATACAATGGAAAGACTCTGTTGGGATATTTGGTGTAACTCCACCTGCAACATCTGGGTCGAGGTAGTAAAGTTGTCCCGCAATCAAATCTGTGCTGTACACGTTGTCGAAATCACCACGGGCATTAAAAATTACTTTACCCGCAACGATTGATTCTACAATACCAACAACATTTGCACGGGTAATACTATTTGCTTGTGCGGGTACAAGTTTACCAGAACCATCTGTTGAATCTTCATCGAAAATGTATGTTACTGCCATTCCGATAGCAAGTCCATCTGGGCCTGTGCTGTCGAAATTAGTTTCGCTTCTGCGATTAAACCAAGAATCTGTTAAGAATCCATCAGAAGATGTGAGCGGTACAGTGTTTGCATTTCCATTTGGTGTATTGGAGAATTGACTATTAGTTTCAATGTTCTCAAAAATAACTTTGTCGTGGAATCTAGCAACATGTGTTGTGGTTGCTGTTGTGTCATCTCTTTCAAGAGACATAATTACATTGTAACCCGCATCATCAGAACCAAGAACTTCATAGTCCTGTAACGCAAATTCCATCGTGTGTGGTTTGCTTCCGCTGTGTCTGGCGGCAATGTACCAAGAATCTTTTTGTAGTGCGGTTGCGTGACCGTGTGCATCACCAACTCTAAACTCAAGAACAATATCTTCTTGAGAATCTGCTAATGCATTGAATACAAAGGTTGCTTCATCTCCTCCAGCGGTGTAGTCTGTTACGAAACCAGAAGAACATACACCAACTGCTACATTAGAAATCCAAGCATCGAAGTCATAATCATATAACCACGTTTTATTGACAGTCTCTTCTGTGTTACTTAGGTCAACTTCAAGTCCCAATCTAGACTCTGATGATTCACCAGTAAGAACTAAGTAACCTATATCTAATTGAACTGCATCTGTAAAGAAAATCTTTCCAGTGAAGGTATGTTCTCCCTTAACTGTTGGGGATAGGATACTATCGGCAGTTACTTTCTTAAGAGTTCCACCAAATGTTCCATCAGTACCATCATCTGGTGCTACTTCTACACAGTAAATATCAGTATCATCTGGATTTGCAACACCATCTGTGTTGTCTACCGTTGGAAGTTCATGGAAGTCGAGGGTGAATTGTTTTTCGCCAGTAGCAAGGTTATCTGTTCCTTTGATGCCTGGCCCATCATCAATACTGAGAGTGACAGTACCACCAGACCTTGATTCCTTAATACCAGTGCCGCCAATAACATCATAAATTCTAATAGGATTAACTGCATCAACGAGTTCGTTGGTAGTGTTAAACCAAGTAATAAAAGTATCACTTAAAATCAGAGAACTGATTTCATCAAATAGTGCGGCTGAGTCTGTGTTGTCTGTACTCATTTAGAATCCTCTTTTGACATCTTCTCTAATATCTGAACAAGTAAATTTTTTATATCACCTATTTCAGATTCCATTTCGTCCATTTTGGTTTGGTTTGCTTTTCTTTTCTTCGCGGCCATATAACCACTTACATCTTTATTTATCACGGCCTTTGAGTAAGGGTCTCTGTGAATATCATTTCTACCCTCAAATTTTAAATATTCTTTTTTCATAATACTGATATTGCTCTAAGGTCTTTGACTCTTGGAATAGATGAACTGTTACCACTATATAGTACAATTTTAATTGCATATTTATTAAACGGTTCAGTTGTATCGGTTGCTAATTTGTAAGTAGAATCTACGAATTCGGTTTCATCCTGTTGTATGGTATCCGCACTTTCCTTGGTCAATTGTACATAAGGCATTTTATCAAATGACCGGTCGTCTTGTGCTTTTTGGAATTTAATAAACACCTGAATGTCACATCCTGCTGGTTTATTTTCTGTAAGCATAACCGTCAAGTTATTTGCTTCAAATCCTTCTTGAAGAACAACTTGTCTTGAGATATACTTACTTCGTGTCGCCGCTACGTTGGTTGAAAGAACGCCTTGTGCGTCCAATTCTCCATTGTATGATGTAGATGTAGTCGAAGTGTCATTGTTATTATCGATGATGTTATTCACAGCAATGAAACCAAACTGTTGCATATCTAAAATTGGCGAAACATCTGGGTTTTGTGTGTACATCGATGCTTTAATTCTCAATGTCTTTTCTGTATCATCCAACTCAACTTTCGCGGGCGCAGAAAGTTTTACGTTTTCATTTTCGATAAACGGTTCAAAGATATCAGAAATTGATGCGTCTGCTGTGTTATTGGTTCTTGCAATTGAGAAATCTGCAAACGCTGTGGCATGTTCTGCAATTTTTGCATTTAGGTTGTATAAGTCATATGGACATTTACCACTATATTCTGTAGTTGTTTTATCTTCAGTGAACACAACATCATAGGTTGTAGTTGTGTCAAACTCGGCGTGGTAAAGAACATACATGATGTCGCTCTTTTGGTCTGCTTCCCATGTCATAGAGTTTTGTGATTTGAACAGAGAACCAAGGGTTGGTTGTTTGGAAATAATATCTCCAGAGTTCAAATCACTCTGTCCCATAGTAGAACCATAGATTTCATATTCAGTGCTATTCGCTATCAACACGATTGCATACTCTTGTCCTGCCACCAAGTGAATTGGTGTTTGGAAAGTTACTGTTGTTGCATTTGCACTGTCTAGAATTGTAGGAACTGCGGAACCCATTGCGGTAACATCGGATGAGTTGATAACTTCCTGTCCGAAAGGAAGAATTGCCGAGGCGTGTGGATAACCATTAACTACTGGTCTAATCTGAACGTCAATTGGGACATCTCCCTTACTTGCAAACCACAAGTCAAGTTTTGTAATGTATACTCCAT
>MDTD01094991.1_pt1 | contig 14750 bp, 10 predicted proteins | sample 811221 | NCBI WGS metagenome assembly MDTD01 (sample SAMN05326646, study PRJNA326480) | marine metagenome | isolation source: seawater | place: Pacific Ocean: South West | collected 2011
AAGCAATGTGGAAGATATTCTTGATGTCACCAAGCTCCTTGGCGAAGGCAATCTCAGTTGCAGGCTCTATTCCCCACATCATGACAGTCTTGGTCAGTTGTGCGATGGCATTGACATGATGGCTGAAAAACTTGAGCACGCCGAATCCAAACTCAAGCAGACACTCGAACAGGCACGTGAAGGCAGTCGTATCAAGAGTGAGTTCCTGGCCAATATGAGTCATGAAATCCGCACACCCATGACCGCGATCCTGGGGTTTGCAGACCTGGTGCTTGAAGAAGTTTCAGAGCCCAAGAGCAAGGACAAACTCAAAGTCATTCAGCGTAACGGTCGTTACCTGCTGGAAATCATCAACGATATTCTGGACTTGTCCAAGATTGAAGCCAATCGCTTGTCCATTGAAAATCTTCATGTTGATCCGGTCAGTGTGATCGATGAGGTGATGCAATTGCATCAACAGCGATGTGATGATCGGGGCTTGAAATTGCAGGTGGTTCACGAAACCGCCATGCCACGAACGATCCTCACGGATCCGACACGTGTTAAACAAATCATCAATAACTTGATCTCCAATGCGATCAAGTTCACAGAAGTGGGTTCGATTACTTTAAAGATTGGAATGATCAGAATGCAGGAACAATGGCAGATGCGGGTCCAGGTCATTGACACCGGAATTGGGATGCAACAGGAACAGGTGGATCGGATCTTTGAAGCCTTTTCACAGGCGGATAATACGACCACACGTAAGTACGGTGGCACCGGGTTGGGCTTGACTATTTCGCGAAAACTCGGTCGTCTGCTTGGTGGTGATCTCATCGCCGAGTCCAAGCCAGGAAAGGGCAGCTGCTTCACCTTGACCATCGCGCCCGGACCGCTGGCGGGTAACTTTATCTCAGCATCAACACATCATTTTGCGCCACGCAAGATTGAATCAATCAGTGAAGCGTCCAGCCAGGATAAACAGGCTGCACCGTTGGAAAACGTGCGTGTCCTGTTTGTGGAAGATGGCCCGGACAATCAGATGCTCATCAAACATCTTTTGACCAAAGCAGGGGCTTCGGTTCAGTTGGCTGACAATGGGCAGATTGCGCTGGACTTGATTCTGGCGGACAACGCTCCGACGTTTGATGTGATCTTGATGGACATGCAGATGCCCGTGCTTGATGGCTATCAGACCACTGCAGAGCTTCGTAAACTCGGGCATGATTTACCCATCATTGCAGTGACCGCCAATGCGATGTCCAATGATCGTGATAAGTGCCTTAATGCAGGTTGCGATGATTTTCTGCCTAAGCCGATCAATCGGACCAAACTTATTCAGTTGATTCAGGCACATCTGAATATCACACCATCAACTGCATCCTGACACAACGCAGGTACATGATTGACAATAAAAAACAGCCGGACATGATGTGCGGCTGTTTTCTTTGGTATTGTGTTGTCTTGGATTCAGGCTAATTGCTGCCCACCGGCTTGTGGGAAGGTGGTCTCCAGCCATGTGGTGTCACTGTTGAGCTTGACCTTCGCACCCTCCATCTTGGCGGGGATCAACAATGTTTCGCCCTTGGCAAAAGGTGTGCTGCTGCCATCAGCAAGAATGATTTCGCCATCGCCTTCAACGACCATCCACACGGCCGGTTGGTCATAGGGGATTTCCTGTTCATAGCCTTCGCTCATCTTCACGCGTTCAAGCACAAAGTACTCACAGGTCACCAGGCGTGTCACCGTGGTGAACATGCCACCGACATGCGATCGCTTATCCGCCTCGACATCGCATGGCCCAAAGTCGATGCATTGCATGGCTTGTTCAATGTGCAACTCACGACCTTCGCGGCCCCAGTCATAAACACGAAACGTCGTGTCACTGGGTGTCTGCACTTCGGCAACCAACACGCCAGCACCCAACGCGTGACATGTCCCCGAAGGAAGGTAGTGACAGTCGCCAGCCTTGACGTTGAACTTGATCATCAAGTCTTCAACCGTGCCGTCTTCGATCGCTTTGCGGTATTGCGCCGGTGTGACGCCTTCTTTGATCCCTTTGAAAATACAGCCATCTTCGGTGGCATCGACCACGTACCAACATTCACTTTTAAGAAACGCATCGTCATGCGTGTCCGCATATTCCTGGCTCGGGTGAACCTGCACGGACAGATGTTCGTTGGCATCAAGAAACTTTACGAGCAGGGGGAAGTTACCGTCGTCCGTTAAAGGCAGATCACCGATGAGTTCCTTACCATAGGTCTCGATGAGTTCATGCAATGTCTTGCCCGCATGCGGACCGTTGTTAACAACCGATCGCTCCGCGCCGCCGCCACCACCACTGACGGAGGTCGTGGACAGATCGACCAACTCCCAGCTTTCACCGATCCTGGTATCCTGATCGCCTGGCAGACTCCGCCCGATTTTCTCCAACGTGCGACCACCCCAGACTTTTTCCTTGTAGATGGGCGTGAATTTCAACGGATACAAAGACATATGCAAAACTCCCGTAATTGGGTTCAAATTCAGGTAAAACAACAGCTTGGCGGGCCATACTCACACCCATATTACCAGATATGGAAAATTCAGATTTTGCCCTACGATGGACTTGACAATCAGAGATTGATCTCGTAAATTACCCGGCTCAGACAAACCGATGGTGACCATAGCTCAGTTGGTTAGAGCACCTGGTTGTGGTCCAGGGGGTCGGGGGTTCGAATCCCCTTGGTCACCCTTATTGTCACGAAGCCATGCACGCGAGTGTGTGGCTTTTTTTGTTTTCAGAGTTGATGACAGATTCTCGGGGCTTTATTCCAAACATCTAACACTTTGTGCCCCCGAGATATCGCTGTGGTTCCGTTGGTCTATTCGTTTGTGAGAAGACCTTCTGCGTACTTGAGAATTGATTCGGTCAGCTTTGTGACGCGCGGGACCTTGTCGCTTTGAGCGTAACGGTTGAGTGTTTGCGTCAGGGTGTCGAGATCAGGGGGATTTTTGAGCTTGGGCGCATAATCGATAACGAGGAAGGAACGCGGTTGGATGATCTCAACCAGGGCATCCAAAACGACAAGGCTCAAGGGACGACCTGATTCCAGCCATTTTGTGCAGCGGGGCCAATCCAGTTTGGATAGGGCTGCCAAGCTTCCCCAATGGTGAGTGATAGGCGATTGAATGTTTAGTTCAATCCAATCCAGTGTTTTGATGGATTGAAAATATGCGAGGCAGGACAGCGAATTTCTTTTTTCTGAATCTGGTAAGGACGCAAGTGCTTGGACGACACGATCAAACCCTTCTGGTTCAGGCAGACACGAAGCACTTGCTCGTGAGATTGATCCGAGATCAGCGGATTTTGGGTAATTGTCCCAAACACGTCTGACAAAATGTTCGCCATGTTCTTTGAGTGTGAATGCTGCTTCGAGAATGATGGATCGAACATGAAAATTTTCCGTCTCATCGAAACGTGCAGAGATGGCTTTCAATGCGGCATCCGCAGGCAGTTGTTGCCAGGCATCGATCACGTCCTGTCTAAGATGCCATCTGGTGATTGTGAAATAGAGAAGCTTTTCCGGATCGTTTGCAACTTCTTGAAGCGTTGGGGCAGGGAAAAGTTCAGGCGTTTGGATTTCATCGTCTTCGGGTTGGTGGGCAGTTCCGTCTTCATCATAGAAATCATCATGGAGATGGTATTGCCACCAACCATGTCGCTTAGCCAGGTTGTACCATTCCAGGGGGCGTAATGAGAGTGACATGAGTCGCCCGTGGCAATCCGAACAGACGAGGTAGGGAATCTCTTTGTTGTCATTGGTTTCGATAACGGTGGCGGGTTGTTTTTCGCAAGCTTGGCAGGTCTGAGTCATAGTAATGGACTTTCTCGTGAATGGTTTATTTGGGATGTCTTCCCAGCCAATGCAGGATCAAACTGCCGATGATCAGTCCAAGCAGAAGATGGATAGCTAACACTGCAATGAGTTCTCCCGCAGAGCCGAATTTCTCAGCGATCATGGATTTGCCTGCGATTGGTGTTCGCCCCATCAGACGTTCGACGATACTCCATGCGTTGAGGAACTGAGCTTTGGGGCCTATCAGATAATCGATGACCACCATAATCAGGCAACTGACAAATGAGCAGGCGAGTATGATTGACAGTGCTTTCATCGACTCAATCATTGCCAGCCAGCAACGATTCCTGATTGTTGCTGGTGAGTTTCTTTTCGTTGACGCGTGCCGCTTTCCATATGACAAAGGCGATGGGTGCCAGGGGCATCAGCAGCATGAACATGATGTACCAGAGAATCTTGTCGTGACGACCGGGCAGCAGTTCATCTTCCAGTAGCATCAGTTGAACGAACTGAAACAACCAGAAAATCAGCATCACGATCGGTAGAATGATGATCAGCAGAAAATATTCCATTTAACGGTTCCCCAAAACAGTTGGATCACTGTCCCCACATACTATCGCTGAGGTTGATCTGATACAATACTGTCAACACGCTATTGAGGACCAAAAGATGCACGGAAGTTCACAGTTACTGACCAGTCTGGCTGATCTCAAGGAAACACTCGAACATGTTGCGGAACTGGATAATTCGATGCAACAGGTCATCGACCGCATCGCAGGCTGCCTGACCTCCGGGTGCAAGGTGTTGGCGTGTGGCAATGGGGGCAGTGCTGCGGATGCCGGGCATTTGACCACGGAACTGGTCTGTCGATTCTGTGATGACCGTGATCCCTACCCGGCGATTTGCCTGAATGCACTGGGCAGTGACTTAACTGCGATCAGCAATGACTATGGCTATGACGAATCCTTTGCGCGCCAGGTGCGTGCGTTTGGTATGGCGGGGGATGTGTTGATCGTCTTTACCACCAGTGGCAATTCACAGAACATCGTCCGGGCGTTGGAAGAAGCCAAAAAGCTGGGCGTGTTCTCCATCGCGTTTCTGGGTAAGGGCGGTGGCAAATGCAAGGACTTGTCCGACCTGGAAGTGCTCGTTCCCGGCACGAAAACGACCGCACGTATTCAGGAAGTCCACCATTTCCTGCTTCATGTCATTTGCGAAGGCATTGAGCCTTATCTCAAAAAATAAACTTACGCCACACCATATTAACTCAACAAGTCCCCAGTGGAATGAGCTGCACATTGAAGCTGTCATGTCTGTTGTTGCGTGTGTGCATTGTGATCCGTCAGATTCATTTCATTCATCTGGCGGCTTGCGTAATGTCTGAATCGAATCAGGGTTTGAGTTCGATACGGGTGCGATTGATCAGGGGGATGGTCAACTCGGCCCATGACTGATTTCGATCTCGTTTGATCTTCACATCGGCCTGCTCAACGGAGCTATTGAGTTTGGTCACATTGCTTGCAACGGGAATGATCACGCGGACGAATCGCTTGTGGAAATCACACTGCGATGGGTTGAGCATGACGGTGTAACTGCCATCATCATGTTTGGCAGCAGCGGCGAAGATGCCCTTGATTGGGGCGTCGGTGTGACTTGCTGGCGTCAGCGAGAGTTCAATGCGTTTGCCACCGCGAAGTGACAGTTGCATGTAGTCTTCGTAGACATGGTATGCCGGTCGCGGTACGGAGTTTTCGTCGATCAAGCCGTAGTAGTGTTTACTGCCACCGGCATGGAAGATACATAACTCGGACATGTCATTGCTGATCAACCGGGAGATGGCGATGCTGGTCATTTCTGCTTGTAATTCAGGGGTAAAGACAGGCGGGGCGGTGAACCATTCGGCATTACGGAAGACAAAGCCCATCTCGTTGGGATAGATCGGCAGGTTCAAGCCCATAGCCATGAGTTCACCTTCGGCCAACCCGCAGGGCAGGTCCCACAGCGGTGCTTTGCCGGCATAGGGGTGGAACGCCATGGCATCGACGCGGTCCATGACGCCGCCGTGTTTGAGTTCGTGGATGAACTTGGCTTTGAAACCGGCCATACCCGTGGTCAGAATGCGAGCAGTGGGGTCGAGTCGACGGATGGTGTCGATGGTGGCATGACACCAGGCGATGTACTCTTCGACACTGCCACGCCAGTAGAGTTGGCTGTCTGCTTCGTTCCACAGTTCATACGTGTCGATGCGGTCTCCATACTTGGTGACCAGATGTTCGATGACCTGTTGGTACTTCTGTGGATCAGCTGCTGCGGAGTAGGCACGTTTCATGTCGGTGGCTTCCTTCCACCGTTTGGGGATTGCGTTCCATTCCTGTGTGCCTTGCAGGTTCACTTCCAGGTTGTCGTTGATTGCAAGACTTTCTTCGATCGCTTCATCCATGATCTTGAAACGATCCGGATCCGATGGCGGGCCGACATAGGAAGCGCCTGCGCCGGTGCGCATGTTCGGCCAGGTTTTTGTGTACTTGGTGGAGACGTTGGGTTTGGGACTGGTTCGACGGTGACGCCATGGACCGCCAAGCCCGATGCGCCAATCGCGGGGCATGGGTGCGGTTTCCAATTGGATGGCATCAAAGTAAATCGGTTCCGTGCCGGGGTTGGAGAGGGTGAGTGTCTGATTGCCTTCCCAAATCTCCGCAGGCAAATAAGCCAGGCGATGCATTTCAATGGGTTTTTCAACGTAGCTTGGTGCAGAGAAGTTACCACCTTCGCCGGTATCCAGATAGATGAAGAGTTCGTTAAGCAGGATATGCTTGCCCACTGCGATGCAAAGTCCGCTTGAGTCTTTGTTGTAGGCAATCCGATACCGAAGATGTGTGGCATCTGAAGCATTGGCAGGTAAACGTAATTGGATCGAAGCGCCGGGGCCAAGTTCCTGTGGCAAGGTGTTGGTGGGGCGATCAATGATGGTATTGATCGGTTCACCCAATTCGTGACTCACACCATTGAATTTGCCCCATGTTGCAATGACCGTACCCGTTGCCGGTTGGACATCACCGATTGCTCTGCGACTTCGCAGTGGTTTGGGGGAGGGCATGTTGCGATCAATGCCGATACTCAGGTAGTCATCGAGATTGATGTTTTTGTTTTTCAGGTCGTATGCCATGTGTGCGATGGCAACAATGGTTTGCTCAGCAGCAGGCCACCAGGCCGCATTTTCCTTGCCGGTGAAGTAAGGGGAGATCGCATGGATACTCAGGCGGTCATGAAAGTGACTGATAAATAGCTGCGGGATGACGTCCAACTGATCGACACGCTGAGAGCGCACCAAGGGGTAATACCTGGCGGTTTCATGTTTGTCTGCGTTGGGAATAGTCCATGCGCTGGGGAGCATGCCTTCAGGCAGTTTCACCTTATCCGTATCTTTGAAGTACTTTTCAAACAGTGGGGTGATGGTGTGGATCACGCCTTGATTGTGTCGCGTGACGTCGTAGTAGTACTTGATGCCCAGGTGACGGTTGATGTCGTTGGTCTGCCAGGCAAAGCGGGGCGTTGGCGGATCCATGGTCCATGTGTCATCGGACTTCTGTTTGATCTTGACCAGGAACGGCACGCCGGAGCCCATATTCACCATGATGCCACCGTCATCAGCAAAACGCTGCATGGCTTGGGTGGCAATGCTGGGGACCGTCAAGCCATCCATGAATAGCGCGTCATACTGTTTGGCGGAGAACGTGTTCTTGTCTGCCAACTGTTCAGCAGTCAGACGTGTGACTTTGATGCCTGCCTGCGCGAGCCAACTGGCTACCTGGTCCATATGTTCCGGTGACAATGTGAACCGACGTTCGCCGGTCCCTTTGATCGGATCCCAAACAACCACGTTGGGTTGAGCTAGAGCAGGACGTATCCCGGTGATGGCAAAGACAAGACAGAAGACAAGCAGGACAAGTCGGTACATGAAAATCCCTTGGTAAAACAGTGGTTTTAAAACAATTCAAACGGTGGACGCTTAGTCCAGACGTTGGAGTTGGCGGTCATAAATGAAACGTTGAAAGTCAAAATGCTCATTACCAAAACGCTTGAACACGTCGACTTTGGCGGCAACGACATGGCCATCGGCAAAAAGCAGGTTTGCAGCTTTATTGTGTCGCGCGTGAACGGCTTTTCGCGCTTCAGCTGAGATGTTAAAGGCTTGCACTGGATCATTGCCTTCACCGGGGTTGGCATTGACACTGTCTCCACCAACCGGGAAATTCGAAGGCACGCCTTTGTCAATTCGGTAGGCTACTTCACTGCCTTGTGTTCCTGCGTCGGTGTTGCGACGTCGTAAACCGTAGGAGATATCACCACGATCCTGATACAGTCGCACGTCAATCATCCAGGATGGGCACTTGAGTTCTCGGGAGCTGTTAATGTATCCGCCACGTGTCATGAATCCGATCCAGACGCTGCGTCCCGTTACATAGTCTGCATGGCCGTAGCCTTCTCCCAGATCCCACGCAGGGCGGAAGTAGCCGGGAATCCAGTAACTGCCGTTGAAAAAGTCTTCGGAATAGAGTTGTTGATAGATGCCGATTTGCTTGACGCGCGATGAGCATTGCGTGGCTCTTGCTGCTTCACGAGCTTTACCCAAAGCCGGCAGGAGAATCGATATCAGTAGACTGATGATGGAGATGACAACCAGCAGTTCAATCAGGGTAAAGGCTTTGTGTGAGATGTTGCGTTTGGCGTAAGGCATGAGTTTGCTTTCACATCGAGAACAGATGTTCTGAGATTAAAGGTGAATCACTTGTTGAAGGTGGTGTATCGAAATGCAAAGCGATTGCCTGCGTTGTTCCATTCATTACTGCCATAGAGATTGGTGCTGTCGCCGGGCATCTCATTGCTATTCACAGCTACGGCATGACCGTCGGCAAACAGGAAGTTGCACGCGTTTTTCTGACTGTGTCGCAGGGAAAAACGCGTGGCGTCCAGATTGTTGCAAACCAGCCCGTCATACATCAAAGTCACCTTGGAAGCCTGCGTGAACAGGTCGATCGGCAAGGCTCTGGCTGCATCATTGCCCGATACATCACGTTGAATGCTAGGGAAGTAATCCGCGTATTTCCTGCTCGAATCCCACCAGGTGTTGGAAGTTGATTCGACGGCATTGATCGCATAGTTCGTCCAGTGAGTTTCGCCCGACTTGGCGCTGGTGCGATAGAAATATTGGGCAGCAGCTTCGGAGCGTTGTGATGTCGGATCGTTGTACCATGTGTTGTTGTATTTGAGAATGCCCTGGGGACAGTAAAACGCACTGGCTGTCGAAGCACTGGGCGCTTTGAGATAACCGTTATCGCTGAGAATGTTAAACCAATACCAATCGCCACCCGTACCGGTCATGCGAAAGGAGACAACATAGCTTTGATTGTTCTGGGCGTAGGCAAAGATGGACACACCCACTTGGCGTTGGTTGGATAAACAGGCCATGTCGCGCGCCGCACTTCTGGCTGAAGATAATGCCGGTAACAAAATCGAGATCAACAGGGCGATGATACTGATCACCACCAGTAACTCGATCAAGGTGAATGCGGTTGTGCGACAGGATGTGTGGCGTGTCTTGTTCATTTCTCTGATCACTTTTGAAAAGATGGTTCAAACCAAATGCAATCAAGCTGTCATCAGATGGCGTGCGTGGTCTGTGCAGGAACCATCGTGGATTCGAGCACCTTGGCCCGGATACGTTTTTGGGGTGTGGCAATCTTCTTCATCAGCATCTCCACGGCCACCTGTCCCATGTCCGTTAGCGGCAAAACGGTGCTGGACATGGCAATCCCCATGAAGTTGAACGATTCATTGCCATTGGTCACAACGGATAATTCGCTGGGTACGTCGAGCCCGCATTTTGCAGCAGCATAAAGCAACACTCGCGCTTCCCATGGTGAGTGCGTTTGTACAGCAGTGATCTGATCGCGATTGGCTTTGAGCCAGTTCGTCACATGACTGAGTGTGTCGCAGGACATCGGGTCCAGATCCACCTGATCCGGGAACTGTGTGGGCAAGGTCACATGCATAGGTGTCAGGCCCGCTTCCATCATCGCATGCGTATAGCCCTCACGGCGGTCCGTGCGACTGTAGTGAACCGATCCTTCAAATTCGAGATAGTGAATCTTGCGATGCCCCAATTCCAACAGGTATTGGGCTGCAAGGCGACCGGCATGAAATTCGTCGGGGTAAACACTGTCATGATCAAGCCGGGCATTGATCCAAATTGCCGGTAGTTTGAGTTGGTGGATGAAGTCGCTGAGATGCTCAGGAAAATGGTGTGTGTAGTTGATCAACATACCATCGACCATGTGCTGACGGAGCATGCGAGGCAGGAATTTACTGTCCGTGAATTGAGCGTCCGTCATCTGCGACATCGTCAGATGCATTTCCTTGTCACTGAGTTTCGCCATGACACTCTGGAGCAGTTTGACACTCAGGCGACTGTAGGCCGGGTGGTCACTCATCAACAGGCCAACCGCATTGAACTTGCCACTGCGTGCCGCCCTTGCTGCGAGATTGGGTCGGTAACCGAGCGTGCGTGCCGCTTGTTGGACGCGCTCGTTGGTGTCCTTGGAATAGATATCGCCTTTGCCGTTTAGGATCAGACTTGCCGCCGGGACGGAGATCTGTGCCTGTTGGGCGACTTCTTTGAGTGTGACAGCCATTTTGATTCCTTCATTGCTGCCCTGATTCACCCGGGAGTCAACCGTGGCTTAATGGGCATGCGGTATGGAATCATATTTTAAAAACGTTTTTGGTCAAGCAATTCGGTAAAAAATAAAAACGTTTTTGAAAAAAGTCCAAAACAGGCTTGATCCGACATTCGGGCCAGTCAGATCAAGCCTGTTGGTTTGTCTTGAGATGTGGTTGGTGTGCTAAGGTTTTGTCAGTTAATGGATTGGAGTTGGCTGGCTGGATGCAGCGTGACCAGGTTCTGAAGTTGGCTCAGCATGTAACGCCAGGCTTCCTTGGTCTCACCGCGATACCAGTTTTCCCATGGCCCCTGGGCAAGGCGTTGGCGGTCATAAAGCAGCTTTTCAACCAGCGGGATCACCTTGCTGACGGCTGAGCGATCATCCATCGCCACCAGCATGCCTGCTGCGATGCGGTACATCGTCCCGAGCATCCGGGCTTGCTCTTGGAGATTGTGTTCAAAGAACCGACGTTCATCAGCAGTCAGTTCTGTCAGTGGTGGGAATTCGTTGACGATTGATTCGAGTTGCTCAGCAGATTGGAGCATCAGTTGGGTTAACTCGCTGACCGTGCCGTACGGCCAGTGACAGGGTGTTTGGGGGCGGTGCTTCTGGCCTGCAAGATAGTCAGCAATGTCCTTGGTGATGGCCCAGAGGTATCCATCCTGAATGCTGCGCTCGTCGGGCAGCGGGATGAAAGCGGCGAAGTAGCGTTCATACAGCGGGCGCAACTCGGCAGGGCACCAGTCTCCGTTGAAGGTCTCCAATTGCCAATCCTTGCCTTGATGCAGTAACTGGGCGAACGCCTGGATCGGCATGACCTGCTCGCGGATGTTGGCGGTATTGATGATGGCGTAATGCGTGTCACCCTTGTCGATCATGTCAAAGACTTCGCGTTGCATCTTGCTCAGTGATGTGCCTTGCACCAGATGCGAGCCATGAATCCAGAAGCCGGCATGGTAGTACGCACCATACGTCCGATTCGGATCACGCGGCAGATTGTGGAAATCTTCCTGCATGCATTGCGTTGCGCCCTTGTCTGAAAAGATCACGGTGACGGCATCGGGAATGGTTAATTGTCCCTTGGCCATCAGTTCGGCACCTTCATGCCAAAGCGTGGTGGTGGCTGGCGGCGTTGGGCGTGAATCGATCCTATTGATGATTTGCCATTGGTCTGCCATGGCATTGGAGATGTATTGGCCGGCCATTTCCTGCGTGATGGTTTTGTCATAATCCCAGATCGGCCTGTCGCCACGACCGCGAAGCCCCAGTTGCCAGACGACTTGATCCCCGGCCAGTTCGTACCATTTCTTCGCGTAGTCTTCCCAAGTCTGAAGCAGCGGATCGGGATTCTTTGCGTATTCAAAGACGTATTCTTTGCCACGCTTTTGCCAATAGGTCTCAAAGCTGAATGCGGTAACCCCCAGGGTTTCGATGTGATGTTGACTGACATACAGTCCGTGATCGGCTGCATGGCTGACGAGTTTGGCTTCCGCCGGATTCATCACGTTGACGAAGGAGGCAGGAATGATGAGGTTGCCGTTAAGTCGGAGAAGTGCTTCGCAGGCGCGCTGGATCACGTAAGGCGAAGTTACATATTGGTAATGCGGGTAGTCCAACTCGCGTTGCCCACCTCCCAGATGCCAGAGCACCAGCAGGTCTTCATCATTGAGAAACCAGCCACGATAAGTAAACGCTGCAGGGCTTGAGGCAAAGCTTGATTCTTCGATCACCAGTTCGTCACGTTTGGCGGGCAGGATTTGTTTCCAGAACCACAGCGGGTCAAAACCAAGCATGTGTTCACTGATGTGGTAAATGCCATACACCGCGCCAAGGTTGTCAGCATATTGCAGCGTGATCTGGTCATCGGTCAGTTTGATCTGCCAGGACTCAGGCGTCTGCATCGTCGGATCATGTTGCAGGCAGAGGGTGGCCTGATCCGCGTTGGCTGTTGATGTGAGATCAGCCTCAAGGACATGTTTGAGGTCATCCCCCAGTTGCCTGATTGCCAGTTCGATGGGCTTGGTGGGTGACTGAACATGGTAAGACCAAGGCGTGTGAGCCTGTTTGCGAAAACACATTGGGTTTGTCTCCGTGAGTTTTGATTTGTCCATCCTTTTGCGTGGACAGTAGCAAGTGAACTGGTACAAGGCTAGGCCTGTGAGAAAAAACAAGACATGGACAATTCACCATTTATTTAAACAAAATGACTGAATCAGCCTTGTTTTTGTTGGTAAAATCAGCTTTTGTATCCACTGCCGTTTCAAGGGCTTTGAACCAGATTTGTGGACGGTTTGGGCGGGTCTCAGCTGTGTGATACTGCTCGATTCAGTTGAAATGTGCAAATACAAGATTGCCTGTCTATGGTTCTGTTGCTCTTTTGATAGTCTAATTCTTATCCAACGTTGTTATTGTCCACTGTTCTGTATCTACGTCATGAGGTTCACCATGTCATTGTTTCTGACTGATAACGAAAAACAAGCCATTCTCGATTCCAGGCAGCGTAGTCCACTGTTGACCGATTTGTTCTGGGCGTTGCAATCGCGTGTTCGTGAGCGTGCGATCAAGCCCGGGCTGATATCCACGGATGACACCATTGACTGGTGGCGCGTGGTGGCGGAGTATCTTGGCGATGCGGCCATGGTCTACGCGCTCAAACCCACTGAAGAGACCGCCATTTGGCTTCGCGATGTGACCCTCAGTGTTGCCCGCCGGACCGCGGTTGACTGGACCGGCCCGACTTATCGCACGCTGTGTAATCCACCCGAACAGGCTGGCAAAAAAGGTTTCCTGGAAACCACGCATATCCTCTGGGGCTTGGCGATGGTGTTGGACCTGGCGCCAGGTGTCTTGACCGAAGCTGAGCAAAAGGAAGTCGCCCAGGTCATGACCGAACGCGGCATGGCCATGTGTGCCTACTGGGTCGAAGGCAATGATCACATGGCCAACTGGTACTGCGTGCTCACGTCAGGCATGACCGTGGCTGCCGCCGTGCTCAATGATGAAAAATATCTCGCGCTTTCCCGCAAGCATCTCGAAGCCTGTTCGCAGGTCTTCCAGCCGGACGGTTCTTACTCTGAGTCATTGCAGTATGGCAACTATGCAGGCTATGCCTTGATGATGGCGCATGAAGCGTTGCGTCGTCGTGATGAAGCGGACAGCCATGTTGTACCGATTGAAAACTATGCCGGCTATGCGCGTTGGGCCAGTTACTCATTTTTATACAACAAGGCTTTGACCGGTTGGGGGCCTGCACGCAAAGCACGCAGTTTGAACTTCAATGACTGTGGTGCGGTCTTCAAACCTTCTGCTGAGTTTCTGCTTCACATTGCTGCCCGTGCTTCGGAGTCTCATCCGACGGAAGCCGGTCTGGCACGTTGGTTGTACGAAACCGCCTATGGTCAGTTCCCGGCACAGGGGCCGCATGATCAGGCGAGCTTTGGTCTGGTTACCGACTGGGGCGCGTTGACCCTGCCTTTGGCAACCTATGCCGTCAAACCCATTTCGCCCATCGAAGCCAAACTCCCTGAGTTGGCAGACTTTTCCTGTGGTGACATCATTGCCCGCGACAGCTTTGGCGGTAAGACGGTGCTCGGTTTTCACACCGGCAAAGACCCGCTTTACGGTCCAGGTCACCTGCATGGTGATCTCAACAGTTTCATCCTGGTTCACAATGATGAACGTCTGCTCGTGGACCCCGGCCATGCCTGCTATCGCAACCTTTATCACAACGTCGAAACCAGCACCAAAACGCATAACACCTGTACCTTTTTGGCAGAGACGGTTGATGTCGCCAAGCAGCCGATGGAAAATCAGGGCGCGATTCAAATGCTTGAGCAGCACAACATGACACGGCGTTACCACAAGGGGCTTATTCCCTGTGATCCACCGTCACGTGGCGGTCGTCAACTCATTGCTTCGCAGATTGATGATGTCCGCGTCATGGGCGGGGAAGTTTCAACACTCTATGGCAAACCGCTGACCCACTTCGGTCGCATTGTGATTCTCTGTGGCACGAACGTCGTCTTCGTCGTCGATCATATCAAGGCCGACGCGCCCGTTCGGACGCAGTGGCATTGGCTACTCAATAACCGTGACGGCACGCTGGATTATCGCTATGTCGGTAAGGATCGTGTGGTCGTACGTCGTGGCAACGCGGGCATGAAACTCTTTAACTGCTCCGGCGGTCTGCCTTCAACGGTTCAGTTTGCCT
>MDTD01161004.1_pt1 | contig 14750 bp, 14 predicted proteins | sample 811221 | NCBI WGS metagenome assembly MDTD01 (sample SAMN05326646, study PRJNA326480) | marine metagenome | isolation source: seawater | place: Pacific Ocean: South West | collected 2011
AATTTGAATTTTCATCACACAATTCTTCTTTAGCATAATCAAAGTCCTCTTGTGTTGATATCTCTCGTCGCTCTGGGGAGTTTTCACTAGAAGCCCCCGTTTCTCTTATGCGATCTGAAATCATAGCCATTAATTGTTCTCTTGAGGTGCCGGTCGATTGAGCAGCAACTTTGGCTGCTAATTTTGCAACATCATGTGGATCCATGTCCCCATCACTATCAATATCTCCCGCGGCTTCTTTAACAAAATTTCTCCAGTTTTCCATTATAAGTTTCATTATTTTCTCCTTACTGTGTCTCTAGCTCGAAATCGTCTAAGTCATCTGGTTTAGACTGCTTGGAGGCTCGATGCGATTGCATAAGATCTTGAAGATCTTTAGCAAGATTCAGTTCATCACCCTGTAATTGAGATATGTCTTCTGAGTTATTTACAAGGTCAAGAATATTTTGAAGTCTATCATCAGTTATTCCCGCATCATCATATTTTGCAATAATGTCGCTATAGCTGCCGCCTTGCGTGTTTTGAAAGCTAGAATTAGACATTCCTTGAGCTACCTGCTGTGCGAGATCTGCAACATCTTGCGGATCTACGTCTCCGTCGCTATCGATATCCCCCTTCATTGTGCTCTGTGACAGCATCGCCATAACTCTATCTTGAAACGCTCTAAGGCTTGATCCGTCCCTTGCTGCGGAGACTAATTCAGTAAACTCCTCGTCACTAAGTCCACCTTCTTTTTTCCCAACTGTATTACTTGTCTTGAGCATTAATTGTTCTAGATCTTGTCTATACTGAGAAAATTCTGGCTTCGAAAGCAATTTATCTAACCGATAATAAATCGGTCGCGCATTAATGCTTCTTTGTTCTGGGTTCATAAGGTTTTCTTCCAACTGATCCCTATAGGTTGTCTCGTTTAAAAAGTAACGAGGATCAATCCTTTTTCTGTTTTGTCTATAGAATTTTGGCATTATTTGTCTCCTTGTTTTTTAATTATCCTTGCCCTATCGAAACCTGGTCACCCCCATAATATGATGGGGCCAATTGGCCCCATCATGAGTCAATGATTACTTACAACAATCTTTTGTGCAAGCACAGCATGGACAACACTGGTTATTATTCTTGTCACTCATAATAATCACCCCCTTACAATATATAGTTACTTTCCACCATCAAAAACTTTATTTGTTCTTAATAGCGCCAATGTTTCATTGGGCCCATTGACATGGTACCATTCAAAAGCTAAATTACTTTTTTCCAATTCTCTTATTATTCCCCAGTCATTACCACCTGGCTGGCAGCGATCTCCAACAAATACTATCTTTTGAGCTCCAGCATTTTCTAAAATATGTATTACTTGGCCCTTATCTGATCCTTCCTCTATTATATCGATCGATATTGACCCACCAATTGAGGCATTTAAAGTTGGGTATTTCTTATTGATACAGTCAACAATATGTTGCCTTTCCTGATTATAAAAATCCCAATTGTTATAATCTTCTCTCTGAGGGTAATTTGCATTTCTGCCGACTATTGAAAAGTTTATCATACCGGTTCTAAACTCTAAATGATTGCCAGTCTTTGTTTTGTACTTGGTGCTCGTGAGAAAATCAGCAAGATCTTGTTCCAAATCTTCCGGAATAAAAAAGTTTGACTTTTGTATTACTTTCCCATTATCGTCCCTCACTTCGTTACCCATACAGCAAAATGCATTTTTAAATTTTTGTAAAACCTGGGTGGGTACTTGCTCTCTTGTCTTGTTGTAATCAGAACCTGTTGCAATAAAACATTGCCTATTTTTCATCCAAGCACTCAATTCAGAAGAAAAAGATGGCGCCATCTTCTTTCTATGTTCTGTTAATGTTCCGTCTACATCAAATATATAGCATATTTTATTTGGATCTATTGTAATCATCTTCTAACCTCACTACATCTTCTAATTCTGGTGTACTCACCTCAAACAATTTAACATCTCCTGTTAACGCGCAGAATCTATGAATCATATTTGGAATAATATGAAAGGAATCCCCTGGGGTTAGATATATATCTTTCTTATATTGACTTGCACCTATTTCGATTAATAAATTGCCACTTTCTACAAAGACCGACTCTTCTTTGTAGCGATGGTATTGTCTAGATAATCTATGGCCTTTGTTAATATATAGAATTTTTCCAACAAATTTTGAACACTTAGACCACACTATTTCATAACCCCACGGTTTACTTATTTTTTCTTGATCTATTTTCATATTTAAATTCCTCTTCCAAATTAAATTTTTTTATGTAATAAATTAAGTCAGCCTTCTTAACTCCCAGTATTAATGAAGCTTCTTTTTTTGACTTTGCTTGTGATAGAGCAAATCGTAAAACAGCCTCTGTGCATATTTGTTTTGAGTATTTTAAAAATGGAAAATTAAAAAATTTTCCATTGAGAGTTTCTGTAGAAGTTAAAAGTTTTAAAGTTATTAGTTCCTCTAATTTTATAAACTTCAATTTTTCTAGAAAATCATTATTAACTTTTTCTTCTTTTAATAATTTATTTTTTAAATTGTAATTTTTATTAGAAGAGAATACTTTAGAACTTTTTAAAGAATCATCTCTTTCTGCTGTTTTACCAACCATCCTACCAAGGGTATCATATAAAATATAAAATTTCAATATTTTATTTAAGCTGCACCTAAATCTTCCTCTGGAGGTTGCTCTTCAGGTGCATCCATATCTAAATCTTGCTCAGGGCTATCTTCAGTAGTTGCTTGATCATATTCATCATTTGTTGGTTCTTCTGGAGCAGTCGCAGACATTTCGCCATCCCATTTGTCAAAATATAATTTTAAATTTGCAATTAAATAATCATAAAACATTTCTTGATCCTCTGGATTATCTAACTCTCCATAATAATCAACAATTGATTTTTCTATATTTGGATATATTCTCTCTGCTTTGTTTCTACCAGTAGTATCCTGTCCAGGTAATGAGCTTAGCCCTTCCTCTTCTTCCTTTTCTTGAGGTTGATTTTCTTTTTCTGATCCATCTGAAGCGTTAATAAATTTTTCTCTGTCTTCGTCATTAACACCTTCTATGTCAACTCCAACTTGTTGCTCATTCAGTTGTTCACTGTCAGGTCGGATATCATTTAATTTTACTGGGGCTAAAGTGTCTTGTACCCACCTTATAACATGTGCTCTGAAAGATTTTCTCTGCTCTTCGCTAGTAGTCAATGTTTTATAAACTTCTCTTAGAGTAGCTAGAACATTTGTGTTTTTCAATAAATCTTTCAATGTATTGATTCCAGTATTATCACTTATGTCAGTTGTAGGATCTTCTTGTTCTGTGAGAACTTCCTGTAAAATAACATTTCTTAATTTTAATCTTAAGGTATGTTCCATTAAGAGTTGTTCAATATTTTTTTCATGTTCTAAAGACTTTGACTTAAAAAAAGATTTTAAAGATTCCCTTATCTTCATTCTTAGTCTCTTTTCATTTTGTTTTTTTGTCATTTTACTATTTTTCCTTTTTTTGTTATTTGATTTTTTTCCGATTGCTCCTGGAAAGCCAGAAATAGACCCGGCCGTTGATATTTCTGTTACCTCTTCTTCTGCCAAAAAAGCATTAGAAATATCTTTTGGTCGATCAAGATGAAAACCTCCCCCATGTTTAGTTAAATCTTTTCTACCCATATCTAAATAGATCGAATGAGCTCTTGATAGTCTTCTCTTCATGTTTTTTTGAAACTTACCAGATGCTTTTGGTGCAGCCGGCGCTTTTTGTTTCTTAAACCCCTCTAATAGGAAATTAGTATATTTGTATACATATTCTTGAAGTTCATCAATTTCTTCTTCTTCTACTTGGTCTTCTTCACTCTGTCTGGCATCTGCTGGATTTAATCCCAATATCCCCATTACGGCAAAAACATCCTCTTCATCTCTACTTGGTACAAAATCTTTTAATAACTCAACCGCTATTGGATCTTTTGTTGCAAGATCAATCATGGTCCTCATGTCACTTGCATTAAACTCTTTAAAATTTGATTTCATTTGATCTTTTATTGTTGGGTGTTGTTCTATTAAACTATTATAAGATTCTTCATGACCCTTAGCCGGTACAACTACATCATAAACTTTTAAATCTGATCTTGATTCTTTAGACTTCTCAATAATACCTTTATATCTTTTCCAGTCATCCCCTTTGTTACTTACTCCAAGTACGACCGTTGCATTTTCTGGAGCTATTAGTTTATTGTTAACATCCGGTTTTCCTACAACGTAATCATACACGGGCATCATAGGGCTCACATGAGGACTAACAATTACTTCTGTTTTATTTTTTATAGAAGACTTATCCAAATAAGCATTCCATATTTGTAAGGATTCTTCTGCGCTCATTATTTTTCCAGAAATGGGAAACGGACGCGAGTTTTTTACCGGTGCAGAAATCAGTATGTATATCCTATCAGCCCGCGGGATGTATTCTACAACTCCTTGCGTTCCGGTATTAACTTTGCGACCGCCTTCAGATATTGCTTCTGCTAGGTGAAGATGCCCAACGTGAGGAGGCTTAAATGAACCCGGTATTATAGCTATTACTATAGGTTCAGTTTCAGCGTCTGCCGCGTTTATTTCAGTTTCTTTAGGTTCTATAGGCCCAAACCTTTGAAACCTTTCCATGCCCAATATTTGATTAGCTGGAGCAAAATTACCAGTTAACTTGTAAGTGACACCATTCCAATCAAAAACAAAACCTTCAGATGGTGTATTGATACCTTTAGCAGATTTCAACTTTTCCATTTGTCGAGCAAGTTCATTTTTTGCAGCTTCATTCGAAGAATTATTAATTTTTACAATTGTTGATTTTAATTCATCTTGTAGGAATTTAATTTGTTTACTATTATCTGATATAAACGCAGATTCAAGCCCATCTACTGCAGCAACTGAAAAATCATGCAGCAATAATTGTAAATTTCTAGTGTATTTTGAATAATTAAATTCTCTTATAAAAGTAGCTACTTCAGTTTTTAAATCTACTGGTAGTCCTTTAGTTATTTGAGTAGATGTTGGCTTATTAGGCATATCCATCACTCTTTTTATAATCATGTCATTTCTATCTTCTGTTAATCCAAACTGATCAATAATTGGACGAATTTGAGCAATAACATAATCATTTATAGTATCACTATCTCTAAGTCCCTGGTCTCTGATAAGATTATCTATTTCAGAAGTTGCACTTTGTACAATTTCTTTATTCTTTATTGGTTTAAGTTTTTTAATTGGGTTTGTTTCAACAGAAAACACTCTGGGGTCGTCACTAGATTTTCCGGCAATTGCCTGTTCTAAAATATCGTAGTTCTCGCTTACGTCTATTGGAATGTCATTTTGATCTTTTGCTGGCTTAGCAGTTTCTCGAACAAACATTGAATGCCCAACACGGTGAATTAATAGAGTTTTTTTATCGTATGGTATTACATTGGTGGTCCCTTTGCTCCTGGGATCATCATCTTCTAGATCTGGAGTGCCCGGGTTCATAACTTCAGTATTGAAATAGATGTCAGTTTCATCTTGTCCCGGGCCAAATATTTTTTCTTGTATTGAAGGATCTATCTCTTTTATAATATTTTCAAAAGTTTGTAAGGCCTCTACAAAGCTATATCTTAGCGCTTGAGAAGGGTGTTCTGAGAAAAAATCATCAAATTCTTCAATGTTAAGGCCTCCAGCTTTAATATGGGTTTTGTTCCGAATGGCTTTTGCTTTTTGAGAACGAACATCAAAGGAGAGAAAAATGTTCTGCCCATCAGTCTTTTCGGTACCTCGGACTCTTCCATCAGATACGGCCTGAAGTAATTGCTTTAACTCCCCAAAGGTCATTTCACCGTTGTCGTAAATATGATTCATGTGCCCAGCAACGGCACCTTCTAGTAAGAGTTTTTCTTTCATGGTGATCCTCAATTATAACAGTTACTTAGTCCATTCTTTAAGTAATTTTTCGAACAATCTAGTGTTTCTTTGTGTGAAACGAGATTCATAAAGAGCATTTTCTTGTTCTGGTGTGTTAATTGCAGATTCATTACATTTAACATAGTCGCACCTTTCATCTTTGCCATCACCATCGTCATATTTACCTTTATTCTTATTCTTCTTTTTCTTCTTTTCTTCGAGTCCTTCAAGCTCTTCATTGGTGGTTTTCTTTTGATTATTTTTCTTATCATCCACACTGGTCCCGCCGGCAGGTACGCTGCTCGCCTTAAGGCGTTTTTCCCCGGCATCCTTAGGTTTTTTTTCTGACGTTTTAACCATATTGGGAGTTATTTGAATTGTGTTTTTTAATTGTAAAGGATCAACTTCATTTTCTTCGACTTCTTCTAATGGTTTTTTGCATTGTTCACAACCTTTACCTTTGCAGTTTTCACAATCAACCTTTGTTCCGGGTCCTCCGTCTTCTTTTTTACCCTTACCACCGCAACCATTTTCATCTAGCTCTTCTGTTTCTTCAAGAGGCTTCAGTCTCCGACCTCCGGCTCTTCGACCCTGAACGCGATCATTGGCGTCTTTCTTCACTCTCTCTTTTAAAAGTTTTTCAATCAAACCTTTTAATTCTATTTTTGATATTTTTACAGACATGTTTTTGTTCTCCTTTAAAAATTTCTGTTCTGCTAATTTCATTTTATATTGTAATTTATCATCAAGACCATCTTCCCAGTCTCTAAAGCACATATTACCTTGTAAATAGGCCTCTTGTTCCATTTTGCGCATGTGTTCATTTTCTTGCGCATAGTTATTATTCATAGTTTTTAACTTCTCTGGGGATAAATCTCCCCTTTCATTTTGACAATGATGTACAAGCTCATGAGCAAATGACCTGAGAATATCTTTAGGGTGCCTACCAACAGTATAGAGTGTTACAGACATATTTTGTGGGTCATAATGGGCTGTTTTGCCTAGCATGCACTTACTATTTTCTTGATCTTGCTTGAAAAACAACCTAGGTGGTCTTTTAAATTTTAGTCGATCTTTTGCAAAAATAAGTAATTTTTTTAGCAATGGTTTGAGTTGTTGATTCATAATTAAGGCCCTATATGATAAGTAGTTCAAAACTTTTCAAGAATAAAAACAATTTTTTAAGGCTTATGAGTTCTGTATCCACCGGTGGGGCTTTGATTTTTTATAGCTGAAGATCCTTTGCCAAACCCCACCCTGAATGGCACGGGGCCTCCCGATTTTGTAATAAAGTTTGTGACTTCCACAGATTCTGTATTGTACTGGTCAACCATCCTGTTCAGAAAACTTCCAGAACCTGATAGTGGTATCATAGCTCCATATATCGTATTGTACTTGACAGCACTACCACCAGACCCGGCTGTACTCAACCCGGAAGTATCAGGGTGGGCTGTATAGGATGGGGCATTTAAAACTAAAATACTACCACTTAATCCAGGTTTAGAATTAAAGCCTATTTCACCTGCGTTGCAGTATCCCCCTTGTGAATTATGGCCAAGTTTCATATTTAAGCCACTATAGCTTGTTTCTTGGAACACTGAACCACTATATGGATTATTTATTTTTTGATTCAATGTCCATCCTCCGGCTGAGGTTGAAACATAAACATACACTGCCCCTTCAGTTTCCGGGGCAGTCCAATCACTTTGCCACTCTGGAGAGTTTATTACCAATACATTATTTTCAAGATTTATTCCTGCACCAAACTCAGTGTCTGTTGTACCATTTTGGGTAGAATGTGAAAGGATTAAATTTGTAGCAGGGTCTTCAATTTTTGTTTCTAATGCCCACCCACTAGATCCGGACTTTAAAATAAATACGGCATGCCTTTGTCTTTGATAAGTTCCATCTACTGAAACGTTGATTCCTTGGGCCGATGCAGCAATATAATTTCCACTTACTACACACGACTTATACGCAAACCTAGTCCATGTACGATGTTCTTGAGCACCATATGTAGAACCAAAAGTACTCGTAACACTACTAGTAACACCTAGGTCAAATAAGCTTTTCTTTGTTTGCACCCACCCAGAAGAGCCTGACTCAAAAATGTGTATTTTTCCCGATGCATTTTGGTAAAATTCAGCTCCAAGAGCCTGCTTGCTACCAACAATCGCAGTTGTTCCGTCAAAGTCCAAAGCAACTCCAGAAATGCCAACAGAATTATTGGTATCAGATGTTCCACCGATTGTTGAACTATTAGCTGTAAGCACACTATCTTCGTAGGTCCACCCTGCAGCGCTTGAGCTATTAAAAAAAGCAACGTAACTATTTGAGCCGTTTTCAAAACCATTAGCAAAAATTTTATTTCCTTTTATTACGGATGTAATAAAAGCATTATCTCCACTTGAATCATTAACTGAAGATCCAGAATTGTAGCTACTAGTAGTCAAAATAGCGTCCTGTTGCCAGCCTGATGACGATGATTTAAAAATATGTAATTTAGAACTGTCTGCACTCGCGTCTCTAGCACTGATTGCTAAATAATTTCCGTCCAATGTGAATTCATTAGCTAACCTAGTTGCATCTCCATTTGAAATAGATGAAGTTGGAACATTTATATAATCAATAAGTGGGTATCCACTGGATGAAGATCTATAGATTGCAACACCATTATTCTCTTCGGAGAAGGCTTCTCTATATACATTTGTAAAAATTTCATCTCCTCTTATTTCAATTCTTGATCCAATTTGAGAAAAACTAAAACTATTATCAGCATTATTTGGGTTGAGGGAAGCTATAGCTGCTGTTCCTGAGATTATATTCCACTCTGAATATACTGACCCCGTGGATTTTACCCACGTATAATTATTCAGAAAACTTTGACTCACAGATTGAGTAGTTACGTTTTGAATTATAGAAGAAGAAGGGATTGTCGTAACAAAATCGGTAGAGGCTTGTGAATAAAATGATATTGTGTAATTTTCGTCTAAGTGTTTCATAATAGTAGAATAAATAGATTATATGTACTCTTTATCACCAGAAAACATAACCTTTATATTTTCATTAACCTCCAAGTGTAATTTGCCTTCAAGCCACATTTCTATGTCATTTCTAGTTTTAAATTCATATAAATTAGGCCCGTCGTATAAGCACCATGAATTAACTTGCTCTAAAATGTCCATTTTGTTTACAACTAACTTTGTAACACCATTTATCCTGGATGCCATTTTCAACATATCAAAATCTAACCAATTGATTTGCCTTTCTCTACCTGTTGTCGATCCATACTCTTGACCAAGTTCCCTGATTGTTTCAAATATTTCATCTGGCCCTTCAAAATCTTTTGCTCCGACGTATGTTTCATAAATTTTAGCTACTCCCCAAATATCTCTAATTGCCGTGGGTGGAACCCCATTAAGTATAGCGCTACCCACTGTACAATGAGAGGACGTGACGTATGGATAATCACCCCAATCTGGGTCTAGGCCAAAACCTTGGGCGCCCTCAAAAAGTATCTTTATATCTTTTTCTTCGTTTTCATATAATTCGTGATACATGCTTATTATGAAAGGTGCCAATCTAGGATCTTCTATCGCTCTCATTCCTTTTCTTGCATACTTGTCTCGATACGCAGGGCCATTACCCCTTTTGGTGGTTCCTATTTTTTTGTCACGACTATCTTCAGCCCTATGAAAATCTGTTATCAAGTGAGCATTGCTAGCAACAAAAACTAAACTTTTTGCAGGTATACCTTCTTTTTCTAAATTTTCTATCTCATTTAGAAAAGTGTTTACGTCTATTACGCAGCCCGGGCCAATAACAGACTTTATTCCAAAAAAAACACCACATGGAATGTGGTGAGTTACAAACTTCTTACCATTATGGTAAATTGTATGACCAGCATTGCACCCACCATTATATCTAATAACGTGCGTATAATCATTTTCTCTACATAACGCATGCGCAATTTTTCCTTTACCGCAGTCTCCATATTGGAGATCCACAACTACATCAGCAATCATTTTAATCCTTTCTTTGATTGTAATGAAAATAATACACTATTTTCTATCTTGATTTAACTTTCTTCTGGCTGCTACAGGGTTTTTTATACAAAGATCGAGTCTCTTTTCTTGCAAGTCTGTTGAAATTCTTATCTTGTCTATTTCTTTTTGTATTTTAACATTTTTCCAAGTAAGTGCGACCATATATACTAGGCAAGCTATATCAACTATTAAATTCATGTTAATCCACTGTATTAGATTCATTTATAGGTGACCTCTTCGATTTCTATATCAATATCTTCATCGTCTTCTGTATTTGTTAGATGATCCCATGGCGCCGGCTTCGACGGGTCCAATAAATCATCAATAGAGGATAGCGGATGATCATCAAACTCTAAATAATCTTCATCTTTCCTTATATTAAAATATTCTAATATTTCTTTTAAAAAATCTTTTTTCATATTATTTGCTCCTTTATATTTCCAGGGACATCATTCTATCGTATGCTTCAATCTTTAAAGAGGACAATTTTTGAAGATATCCAGAGTTTCTAAGCATCTTGAATGCTAAATTTTCCGGAGAGTAAATTCCTTCTTTATCCAGTCCCGCTTTTCTCATTCTAGCTATTTTATCTTTTATTCTTCCAGCAAAAAGATAAGCCTCTTTAAATTGGTTATTTTTAAACATTTCGTAAAGATGTTCAATGCAATCAGCGACTCCAGAAGCTTTTTTTTCAGAGTTCTTAATATCTAGCTTCGGATCTAGCTTAACAGGCATTGCAAGCCATTTTTCGAGCTCTAAGGACCATATACCATTAGATTCATGAGGTTCATATGCGTGTTGAAAGTACAATTCAACTTCTTTTCCAGCAATTGTAATATTGTGTGTCTTATTCCAATTAATTCTAGTTTCGTCAAGCATTTTTTTTACTAAATCATAGTTTTCACTTATTTCTTCAAAATCATAAAGTATATGTAAGTCTATATCTGACTTTTCATGCCAGTTATAAGATGCAATAGATCCTGTAATTATAATATCTTTCGGCTCTACATCTAAATTAAGAGAATTTGTAATTTTATCTGCAATTTCCATTAATTTTCTCATAACTATTGGATTTAGAGTACCAGATTTCCAAAATTTAGGAAATAATTCATTTTTTGGCGTTAAAAGGCTGGTATTAAAATCTGGTCCGAAATTTAAGTCATTTTTTATCAAAGATACGCTTATCATTGCTCAATTATCCTCTTTATAGCCTTTAGTGCAACTTTTTGAAATTTTTCTTGTGGATTGAGGTCTTTGTAATCAAAAAATTTATAATCTGTGTGCTCGTGGCTTAGTTTTATTTGTTGGGAGTCATATTTTGCATAAAAAAAGTGTAGATTGTCAATTTTGGTCAAAAATATTGGCTCTCGCACTTCTAATTGAGTTTCTTCTCTCGTCTCTCTTTTTAATCCGGCCTCAAGAGACTCATTTGGTTTAAGGTGACCTCCTGGAAGGTCCCACTCTCCTGCAAACTTCTGTAAATAGTTGGATCTTTTTAAAAATAATGCTCTATTTTTCTCATCTATCAGGACAACTTTCGCGACCACATTAATGTCATTTTCCACAATTTTAATTCCAATCATTTACTTAACCAACCATTATTAATTAGACGACCGGACCGATATTGTCCGAAAGAAGTTTGCCACTTTCATATACTTGCATAAAAGGATGAAAACCTTCTTTCTGAATGCTATCCATTACTTCATAAGCATCTAAAACACTTGGAAGTTCGACAGTAATAACTTTATTATTATATGATTCTATTAAATTTATAGCAATCCCACACCTATTTAACAAATCAAAATGGTTTTTAGCGTCCCATATAATTAATAGGACACTAAATGGGTGAAATGTCTCTATCCACACTTGCATTAAGTCATCCATGGAGACGGAATATGTTTGTTGATAAAAGTTTTTTTCTTCCCAGTTCATTTTGAGTGCCTATCTGCAATTGATTGTGAGGCCCATGCATCGGGCTTAAGTCGATAATCAAACCCGTAACCTTGCACATATCCTTTAAGCATATCTGAAAATTTAGAAGTGGCATTTCCTGCAGAAAACGGGGAAACATCCAGATGCAGTTCTATAGACTTTGGATCAAACCCATATTCTTCTATCAATAAACATCCAATTTCAACAGACCTTCTTGTTTCTTCTGTTATTCTTGAAACTAGGGCTATAAAATTTTTGCTTGCAATATTTTCTTTAAAAAAGAAATACCTGCTCGGATTCTCACCACCGTAAAGGCATATAGCTGAAGCGAAACATACTTTTTTGCTTGCTATAAAAGAATCACTTCCAATAAATACTTTTGATCCTTTTATAGTATATTCTTTTATTATTTTTAATATTTCATAAAAATCAATATTTTGACTAGAACCTGTTGTCCAATTTTTATTTACAATATGCTTCATAATTTACATTATGAAACATTCATCTCTTTATCTAAAGTATTTTTTTCTTTAAATCTCTGTAGTATGGCTACTCCTAAAGATTTATTAGACCCTGCGATTTCTAAAACTTCCCTAAAAAGTTCTAAGTCTTTAACAAACATCTTAGCCACCTCTACGGCCATATCTTCAGTAGTTTTAGGGTCGCCATCTAAATTTTTCTTTTTGTTTCCACAAACTGCTTCGACTAGTGCCTTCCACTCAATCATGTAATCTTCGTCGGGCTCTCCTTCTGTGTATTCATTTGAATTATATGGATATTTTCCATAACCCATTCCAGTATTTTCTTTTAGCATTTCTCTTACTAATAATTTTAGATCGCTGCTATCCATTGTGGTTCTCCTTTCTTTAGTTATTTTACTATTTTGATGATGTTTTTTTCTTGTTTTTGTATACATTTTATATTTTCTCTGAAATCTCCTTAGGGCCTGCTGTATATGTACTTTTCTCTTGTCTGTGAATCTATAATTGTCCGGATCAATAAAAAGATATTTTTCTAGCCATAACAATTTTTTATCTTCGTCTTCTATCTCCCAAAATTCTTCATTGTCGGGAAGCCTATCAAGCAAGTGCATGATGCCTGAGTTTACTGCCAAGATGCCCATCACAACCGGGCGCCACTTTTGTCTGAAGTTTTTCTTTATATTGCTTTCCCAATAATTCTTATCAGGGTTCGTCAAAGGGTCATCACCTAAAGAAAAGGAAAGCTCAAAAGCGCTTTCAATTTTATCGTCTTTTATTTTATATTCTATAAACTCTTCTGTAAAATTTTTAATTTTTTGTTCGTTTAAGTCTTGTCTACTGTTAAAAACACCCTTGCTAAGCTGATCTTTAAGAAAATTATAGTTTCTTATAAATATAAATCTAATGTATATTGTATGAACTACTGTTTGAGCACGCTGATTCGGGTGCAATCTTCTATTAGTTGGAGTGTTATCGAGATTTGTTAAAAATCTCGCAATCATAAAATCTAAAGCTGCCTGGTATTCATCCTCCGCCGTTGGGTTAGGTAGCCAACCGTCCCATGCTAAACTTTTAGCAATGTTTTCAGCTTCAAACGACTCTAATGTACCAGGAGCAGGAGGCTTAACAATTGTGTATTTTACTATATTCAAAACTGTTGCAACAGTTAATCCGCCAATTAAAACTCTTGTTGATAAAATACCAAATCTTTGTTTTAGTGTTGCGGCATGGACACCTAAGTATTTTTCATCAAATATTTTTTGATAGCTCTTATATGTATTTTCTACTGCCTCTTCTATTTTTTTTAAGTCATTAGGTCCTATTTTGTTATTTATTTTTAATATTTCTCTCATCGCACACTCGACTGTCTCTCTTTGTGTTCTTAAGAGATCTATATCTTCTGCCCTCTTGAGATTTGGAGTTTTAAAAATTTTATCAACAAAATTAACTTTTATATCTTGTTTTCCTTTTGGCAATAGTGCTTTTATGGCTTGTTCTAATAAATCATCTCTTGTTCTTAAATCTGAAAGTGATTTAGTTAAATTTTTGATTCTTTCTGCATCATTTGCTTTAAGTTTACTGCTATTTGTAACGAGTTCTTCTGCAAAATCATCAAGAGATTTTAACAAACCGTCTTTGTAGGCTCTTATGCCATCTCTAGTCGACATTGTACCATTACTTAAGCTAGTTTCTAATTTGACCATTCCGTCAGAAATATCTAACATAGCATCGTTACGCCAAGCTCGTGTTCCTTGATTTAAAAAAGTTCCCCTAATATCATCAAAAACTTTACCTCTAGAAGATCTAATCGCCAACGCTAAATCGCCAGAAATTCTCGCATCAGCCGTTAAATTTTTAACATACCTTAGTGATGCAAGAGTTATTTCATCCATGATCTTTTCACTTTGATTTATTTCCGCTACATGATCTTGCTTGTTTGCTAAAATTTTATCCCAGTCAGTCTTAACCTGTGCTCGAAATGCTTGATCCATTTCATTGAACTTCTTACCACATTCTTTGTTTATTTTTGATAGTTCATCCGGAGTTTTGTTTGGATATTTGGCTTTTAAAAATGCCAAAGATTCTTTACTTCCCTTTGTGGTGATAATATTAATATACTCTTCCATATCGTTAAATTTTATTGAATTTGTTTTTAATATTTTTTCTGCTTCAGTGCCATAATCTTTTAAAAACTTATCTATTCTAAATCTAGCTTCGGCTTCCATCAAGGCCTTAAATTCGTCTCCCCCGGAAGTCAATTTTTTAAAAACATCAGCATTCTCAGCTGTGTATAAAATTTTTCTACCTTTTGTCAAAAACGCTCCTAAAAGCCCAAGAATAACGGCAACTATGGCAGAATTTAAAAATGC
>MDTD01087432.1_pt1 | contig 14749 bp, 15 predicted proteins | sample 811221 | NCBI WGS metagenome assembly MDTD01 (sample SAMN05326646, study PRJNA326480) | marine metagenome | isolation source: seawater | place: Pacific Ocean: South West | collected 2011
CAAACTTGTCATCGGGATCTGCAACGGGTTTCAGGCCCTGGTGAACCTAGGGCTGCTGCCCGGCCTGGATAACGATTATACCGCCCGTTCCGTGGCCATTACTTACAACGACTGCGGCAACTTCCGGGACCAGTGGGTACGACTTGTACCGAACCCGGACAGCCCCTGTGTCTTTACCAAGGGGCTTGAGACCGTGGACTACCCGGTACGCCACGGTGAAGGCAAAGTGGTGGCGGCACCGGAGGTCGTCAAAACACTGGTGGACAACAACCAGGTGGTGTTCCGCTACGCCGATGGAGAGGGCAAGCCCGCAAAGGGGGCTTTCCCTGCCAATCCCAACGGTGCGGTGGAAGATATTGCCGGTTTCTGCGATCCCACGGGCAGGGTCTTTGGCTTGATGCCCCATCCGGAGGCCTACAACCATTTCACTAACCACCCGGACTGGCCCCGGGCCAAAGAAGCGGCCAAACGCCAGGGCAAGGTGCCGGGAGAAGATGTGGTTACCGGCATCCGCCTGTTTGAAAACGGGGTCAACTATATCAAAGAGACCTTTTTCTAAACCGGACAAATTGTTATTTTCCGGGGAAAGGCGGCGCAGATCCAAGCCCGCCTTTCCCCGCTTTTGTTTTTAACCCGTTAATGTGAGCTTAACTCCCATGCTTGGAACCATCGTCAACTGCCTGGCCATCATTGCCGGGTCGGTTGTGGGACTGCTGTTCAGGAACGGCATCCCGGAACGCTACAATCAAACCGTCATGCAGGCCATTGCCCTGTCCGTCATGCTTATCGGCATTAAAAGTGCCCTGGGCAGCGACGACCTGCTCATTATTATCATCTGCCTGGCTGCCGGTGCCCTGATGGGGGAATTTATCGGCATTGAAGACTACCTTAAACGGCTGGGGGATTTTCTTGAGGCGAAGTTCGCCAAATCGGATGCCGGAACGCACAGTATCTCCACCGCTTTTGTGACGGCGTCACTTCTGTATTGCGTGGGGTCCATGGCCATTGTCGGCTCCCTTGAAAGCGGGCTTGCCGGCAATCACGGGACATTGTTTGCCAAGGCCTTTCTGGACGGGATCGCCTCCATCATCCTGACAGCTTCCCTGGGATTCGGGGTGATGCTGTCGGCGGTGCCCGTGCTGCTCTACCAGGGGGCCATTACGCTTGCGGCCGGTGTCATGAAACCCTACCTGATCCCTGCAGTGGTCAGCCAGATGTCCGCCGTGGGGGGGCTTTTGATCCTGGCCATCGGACTGAACATGATCAGGGAAAAGAAGATTGCCGTGGGCAATATGCTCCCGGCCATTTTTCTGCCCCTGTGCTACTATTTTGCCACCACGTTTATATAAGGGAGAATCACCCCATGACAACAAACGATCATTCCAACGCACTGCCGATTCCCGAGGGTATCCAGGGGGACGAAAAAGCCCTGGAGATGCTCAGGGTATGGATCGGGAACCGCGACATCCAGGTATCCATGCTTTTGGGCATGTGGGAACAGGCCTCTGATGGGGATATTGACGAGCGGGACGCCTGGGGGGAACTCCTGGCAGACTTGGTCCGCCACATTGCCAACGGCCTGACCCAGAGCCATGACTACAACACCACCGCCTCTGAGATGCGCATCGCCAATGCCATGCTGGTTCACCTGGGACACGGGGCGAATACGGTTGAGGGGGAGGTAAAGCCTTAACCGTCTATAGGTTTATCCCCAGCAGCATCCGGACATAGGCGTCATAGTCCTCCCTGGCCGTGGTTTTCCTGGGGGTGGCAAACACTGTTTGTTTCTGTTCCAAAGCCTTGGTGAAATCCGAACTGACACGGATGGGAAAGGGGGTCATCTCTTCCGGATAGCCCTTGGAAAGCTCCTCAAAGGCCTGGGTGGCCATTTTGATCCGCCGGTCAAACCGGGTAAAGAGCAGGCGGATTTCCGGCGGCGTGAGATTAAAGGTGTCGCAGATGGAATTGACCTCCTCTATGGTCAGGCGCAGGCCTTTTTTTGAGAAGGCATCGTGGTTCAGGGGGATGACGATGGTGTCTGCGGCACAGATGGTGGAGATAATTGCCGTACCCAGCGATGGCGGGCAGTCCAGGACGATGAGATCAAAGCCGTTGCACTTGAGCTCATCGCATACCCCTTTTACCGCATTTTTTTGGGCGGCCGGGTTGATCAACTGCATGTCCAGGAGGCCGTTGTCCAGTGACGAGGGCAGGATGTAGAGAAACTCCCCGATGCCACGGACCGCACCCATAACCATCTCCCCCGGGTTCTGCCAGACATCGCAGAAAATGGGGTCGTCATCTTCAGGTATCATGTCAAAGGCAAAGGAGGCAGAGGCCTGGGAATCCATATCCACGATACAGGTTTTGAACCCGTACTGGGCCGCCCGGGTGGCCGTGGTGATGGCTGAGGTGGTTTTACCGGTGCCGCCTTTCAGGTTGATGTGGGCCACAACCCGCGGGGCGAAATCCACCCCGTTTTCCTGAAGGTAGGAGCGCACCGCATGAGGGCTTACGCAAGTGCTTCGGATGCCGGAGCGTCTGATCAGATCTGTGTCGTTTAATGCTGCCGTAACATCTGCCGGCGTACTGCCGTTCAACTGACTCAACTCTTCCACTGTAAGCAGGTATTGTTCCGTATTTTCCATAATCCCTTTGCCCCGTATGTGTCACCCGTAAGAATTTTAAGATTATGACTATATAGAATAGGCCGGCAGGGTTGATCAAGGGGGGAAAGAGAAATATATAAAAAATGGTCAGTTGAGATATTTTTGATTGATCTTCAGGAAAACGCCGTCCGCCGCCATCTGTTCCAGTGCCTTATTGATCCGCTCGATCATCAGGGGCTTGTCCGGTATGTTGCGGGACTGCCGAGACAGGACAAGATAAGCGTTGCGCAGCTCTGAAATGGATTTTTCCGAATGGACGATGAGGTCCTTTAGGGCCTGCATCCGCGGCAGATGTTTGAGCTTGTACAAGGTCACGTCAAAGTTGTTGGTAAAACCATCGATTCTGCCGTTGGCAGTAAGAAAGATATTTTTGTCCACGTTGTTTTCGATGTTAACAAGGATCTTTCCTGATTCAACGGCGGCGTCAAAGGCGTCTGAAATGGCAAAGCCCCGGTTTACCCCGATGGTTTTACCGAAAAGATCAGTTATCGTATCAAATTTCATGTCGCTTCCCTTTCTGTAGAAAAGGGGAAACCGGCTGATATGGATGGGGCGGGCAAAGGCGTAATGCGCAAAGGATTCCCGCGCTCTGGTGTGAAACAGGGAAAAACTGCCGTCGCACTGCCCGGTCCGGGTCATATGGATCAGCCGTTTCCAGGGGGCCAGCCGTATGGTGATGGCTATATCCAGCCGCTGCCACAGTTCCCGGATAATGTCAACATCAATACCGGAAATTTTCCCCTTCTCTTCCCAGGAATACGGGGGAAAGTGATCATCCCCCACAAACACAAGCGGTTTTTCGGCCGCTGCAGGTGTGGCCCATGCGGCAACGATAAGCTGGAACAGCAGGCAAAGAATGAAAAGGTGCCGTTTCATATCTTTTCTCTGAAGGGGTTGTTGTGTCTGTCAGATGGCGGCAAGTCTTTTACACGAAATCTTTCATATACCCTACATGATTTGAGTACGGAAAAAAAGGAAAATCTAATGGGGGCGATTCTGTGAGGGGAGGGGGTCACTCACTGGTCATCCACCGGTTCAGGCAGGTGTTCAGGGTATCAAAGACAATAAGGTCCTTCAGGAATGGAATGACCCCGAATTGCATCGGCAGTTTATTGTCTTTTTCGGCCATCGGCATACCCCGCTTCCTATGGTTTTAGGTGTTTATGATCCGGGATTTCCATCCACGGCCAGGCGCTGGTTCTTATAGGCCTTGTCAGGTGCCAGAGTTGCTTAAAGGCAGCCGGGTCAATCATGATTTCCCGCTCTTCTCTGACCATACCGCTGCCGCGTTTGAAGGTGATCAGGTGTTTGTCCCCTTTTTGCCGGAGCCTGGCTTCCACGGAATCCGAAGGATCGGTGATATACCCCTGGCGGATGGGGGTACTGCCGGTAAACGGGATGTCCGGCAGCCCGGCCAGAATGAATTTGCGTTCGATTTCTTTCATGGTGTCCGTGTGCAGGGACTTGGCCTTCTGGACCATTGAGAAAAACGGACTGATCTTCGGGCGCTTTCGTAGGCCAGGTTGATAGAGGTGGCGGTTTTTCCCACACCGCCCTTGTTGGAATAGCAGGCAATGATTTTCAATGGGGCCTCCTTTAGGCAAATATCCGGTTAAAATCCGATTGGGTTTTAGGGCTGTAAAATTGGGTCAGGTTGTCGATGATCAACTGGCGTTCCTCTAGCTGCCTCTGGTAGAGCATGGCGGTCAATGCCCCGATGCTTTCGGCCAGGAGGGTGCCTTTTTTATCTTTGGAACCGTATTTTTCAAGGCATTCGGCAAGTGCTGCCTGCTGAACGGACTGGTCGTTGAAACTGCCCAGATGCGTCTGCATCCGTTTGAGTTTTTTGAGCAGCTTTTTGGCCTCCTTTGCATGGAACAGCGGGGCTGCGGCCTCAATGAGGTACCGCAGTTTTTTGCACTGGATTCTCAGATCGTGGATGGCCTCGTCCGGGGTGTCTTCGGTAATGCGTCCGGCCAGTTTGCATACCTTCTTGTATCGCTTGAGGATGAGAACGGAGGCAAAATTCCGGGAGGCGTCTGAGGCCCTGGGGCCGGAAGGCAGGTTTTCCGGTGTGTCGAACAGGGCTGCCAGGGACTCGATCCGCTTTTTATAGGCCTTGTTTTGCATCTCATTGCAAACCGATTTATGGGCCTGGCGCCGTTCCTTTTCCAGCAGGTCGAAGAGCACGTCAAGCCCCTCATGGGTCTGTGGGGGCACCAGGGCGAAATAGTCCGGCTTGGCCAGCAGGTAAACGTCCCGGTCCCGCAGCAGGTTGGTTCCCTGCATGATGTCTTTGAATTCCGCCTTGAGCCGGGCGAAGGTTTCCTCATCAAACACCCCCTTGAAAAGGGATAGTACCGAGCGGACCTTGCGCAGGCTGACCCGGTAGTCGTGGAGGAATTCGGTGTCAAGGTCGGCGATGATACCTTCCTCGTTTTCCCTGGCCACACCGATGAAGGTGGAAACGATGGTGCAAAGGCTTTTCTTGGCCGGATCGCCGGGGTTGAGGTTGAGTTTGGGTTTGGATACATAGCCGGATACCGGCAGCCTTAAAGTGTCGGCGGGCAGGGCGTTTTCCGATGCCATTTCCCCGAGGATCCCGGTAAGCTGGCTGTGGCTGTCGTCATAGCCTCTTATGGGCCGGGTCTTCAGCCAGGTCCATGCGCCCTCATCATTTGCCAGGGTGATATAGGTGAGACGGCAGCAGGTTTTTTCCTCATCGTCCAGCAGCCGGAGGATGTCGGTGGTGACGATGACCTCTCCTTTGGGGAGCATGGCCCGCAGGGGGGCAAGGTCTTGAATAAGCGTCTTCAGGGGGCCGTGCGGGAGGGTTTCCGGGAAGCGGAATTGCCCGGCAGGGCAGGCCGCAGTGATGAGGTCGGCAGCAGAAGGAATGCAGGTCAGGGTCTGCCCGGTCTGTATCAGGATATAGTTATCCTTTCTGAGGGCGTCCTCAAAACTATCTAAAACAACACCTGCCGCAGGTTCGGGGGGGTTGCCGGCAAGTTCGAGTCCTGAAGGCTTCAGGCGGCTGTTGATTTTTTTCAGTTTCACCCGGTCCGGCAGGGTGGCAAACAGGGACGAGGGAATATTCATTTGGCTTCTTCCTTCACGCGGTTTAAGTATTCCAGGATCAGCTTTTCAATAATGGCCTGAACACTGGTCTCCTTTTCGACGGCAATCAGCTTGAGGGCTTTGAGCGTCTTTTTTTCCAGCCGCAGGGACGTGTTCACCTTCTTCTTTTCTTTTTTCGCCATGGCAGGGTCCTTTTGATGATGTGTTTATGTCTTGATATAATGACGTCATTATGTCGTTATGTCCAGTGTGCTGGTTTTATAGTTGTGAATCGCTTTTTTCTTGTGTGCCTTTCGGATTGACGGTAGAAAGGGAGGATGTTGAACGATGAAACGGATATGGGCAGGAACTGCAGCGCTTATGGCAATTGATATTTCGATATTTTTAACTGTGTTGAAGCAGGAGGTGAAAAGCTACCGGGTACCGGTGGTGGATCTGATTTCCGTTCAGACCCGGTCACCCTTCAAGGTCCTTGTGGCCACTATTCTTTCGGCCCGGACCAAGGATGAGGTGACGGCTGCAGCCGCTGACAGGCTGTTTCGGGAGGCGCCGGACGCCGTGGCTCTTGCCGGACTGGCCGAAGACCGTATCCGTGACCTGATATTTCCTGTTGGGTTTTATAAATCCAAGGCCGGATATCTGGCCAGGCTGCCCGGTGCCCTGGCTGCCTTCGGCGGACAGGTCCCCGATGCCATCGACGATCTGGTCACCCTGCCGGGGGTGGGAAGAAAAACCGCCAACCTCGTCAGGGCGGTGGCCTTTGACAAAGATGCCATCTGTGTGGATACCCATGTGCACCGGATTATGAACATCTGGGGGTATGTGCGCACCAAGACACCGCTTGATACGGAAACGGCCCTGAGAAAGAAGCTGCCGCGAAAGCACTGGAAAGAGGTGAACGGCATCCTGGTGGCCTTCGGACAGGGCACCTGCCGCCCGGTGGGACCCCATTGCGACCGGTGTGTACTGGGGGAAGACTGCCCGAAAAAAGGGGTGACACCCCGGCGTACGCCGGTAAAATGAATCTGTCTGCATTTTCTGTCCGGCGGATCTTGCCAAGACCCGGGAATCCGGATATGAAAATAATTTACCATGGCTTTTGACAGGACCTGTTCCAGGCATTATTCTTTGTTCTAAGCACGCAATTTTGACCTTACGCATTATGTTTCTTCTTTACCAATCCTTTAGCGTTAAGGAGGCTTTCATGATAGGAATCATCGGCAGTGGTAACGTTGGCGCCAACACCGCATTCTTTCTGGCGGAAAAAGGGGTGGATCACGTCATCCTTTTTGATGTCCAGGACGGCCTGGCCCAGGGCAAGGCGCTTGATATGATGGAAGCGGCCCCCATCAGGGGATACCGGACAACCATCCGGGGTACAAGTGACCCCAACGACATTCTGGGTGCGGATATTATTATTCTGACCGCAGGTTCGGTGCGGCAGCCCGGTATGGAGCGGGACGAATTGTTTCGCCAGAACCGGGATATTGTCGAATCCTACGCCGCGAAAATCACCAATCCGGGCACTAAGGTGATCATCGTATCCGAACCCGTGGATATCATGACCACCCTGTTTGCCAAAAAAAGCAGCCTCCTTCCCTCCCAGATCATGGGATTGGGCGGCCTTCTGGATGCCACCCGCCTCAGATACCTCATTGCCGATGAACTCAAGGTTTCCATGGAGAACGTGGCGGCACAGGTGGCCGGACGCCACAACGACGATATGATTCTGCTCAAGGAGTACTGCTGTGTTTCCGGCATGTCCCTGGACAATTTCCTCTCCGATGAAAAGGTGAACGAGATTCTTGAGAAAACCAAAAATTCCGGAAACCTGATCGTGGAAATGGCCGGCCGGGCATCTGCCTATTACGGCCCCTCCGCTGTGGCGGCCGAGCTGGCAGAGGCCATCATCCGGGATACCGGCCGTGTGCTCTCTGTTTCCCAGATGCTGTCCGGGCAGTTCGGCATTGAGGGCGCGGCCCTGTCGCTGCCGTCGATTATCGGCCGTTCAGGCATCCGCCAGGTTATCGAACCCAAGTTGACCACCGAAGAGGCAGACACCCTTAAAAGGTCCGCCGCCCTGATCACCCAGACCATAGAGGAGGCCAGCCATGCATAAAGTTTCTGTGATCGGCGCCGGCCATGTGGGCGCCACAGCCGTTTATTACATTGCCGAGAAAAACCTGGCGGACATCGTTATGGTGGACGTGGTGGAGGGACTGCCCCAAGCCAAGGCCCTGGACTATCTGCACGCAGCACCCATGCGGCAATACTCCGTCCATATTTCCGGTACCAACGATTATGCGGATATCGCAGATTCGGATGTGGTGGTACTGACGGCGGGGATTCCCAGGAAACCGGGTATGGACCGCATGGACCTGATGAAGATCAACGTGGATATCGCCAAAAAGGCGGCACAGGCCATTGCGGAATACGCACCCAACGCCGTTGTCATCGTGGTATCCAATCCCCTGGATATCATTGCCATGACCGTTCTCCAGGAATCGGGCTTTGCCCTCAAACGGGTGATGGGTATGGCAGGTGTCCTTGATGCCACGCGGTTTCGTTATTTTATCGCGGAAAAGCTCGGGGTATGGCCGGGTGACGTGATGGCCATGGTCCTGGGCGGCCACGGCGACAGCATGGTGCCGCTGGCCAGGTACACCCGGGTGGCCGGCATCCCTGTGGATGAACTCATCGACCCTGACACCTTAGAATCCCTGATTGCAAGAACCCGAACCGGCGGCGGTGAAATCGTATCCCTGCTCAAACAGGGCTCCGCCTTTTATGCCCCGGGTGCTTCCGTGGCCAAAATGGTGGAAGCCATCGTCAAGGACGAAAAAAGAGTAGTGCCGGTATCTGCCTATTTGCGCGGGGAGTATGGCTACAACGACATCTTTCTTGGCGTTCCGGTCCTCCTGGGTAAAAACGGGGTGGAAAAGATCATTCAGCTGGATCTCTCCGACGATGAAAAAACAGCCCTGGATGAATCCGCAGCCGCCGTAAAAGAAGGTGTGGAAACCCTGCGGTCTTTTTACAGCCCAGGTTAATCATCACACCGAATTTCAACACTGTGCAAAATAAAAACCGGGCCGTCGTCAGACGGCCCGGTTTAAATAAGGAGGGAGGGAACAAAAGCTTAGGGTATCGCAGCCCCTGGCAAGGAGGCCGTATGTTGCGTTTCCCATTACCCCCCTTATACCACCCCTGTTTAACCTGAATATGACAGGGGGATTACCGATTGGTAATCTTAATCTTTCCATGGGTTTCACGGCCCACAGGGTTTTCTTATTACCATGCCGAAATGCTTTTATCCCCAGTCACGCATCATCAATAACACACATGGAAGGCTTTTCTTCTGCGTCTAAGGCTTTCCCGATTTCGGTCCAGCGCCGGGAAATATCTCCCCGGCGCTGAGGCGGAACCTTAGAATTCAATCTGCCATTTGGCGCCGGCATAAGTGTTTTTGTCCTGACCGCTCTCATTGTAGTCGATGACGCCGATTTCAGGGACGATCTGAACGCCCTCGGCCAGAGTGACGGGCATGTTCAGGTAATAGCTTTGTGCCTCATCGGTATCGCTGGCGAACAGGGTGGCGTTTCCATAGTCCAGGTCCACATGGCCGTAGCCGGCTTCCATGGACAAGGCATCGTTGAAGACCACCTGGGCCACAAGGGCCACGCCCCAGGCATCCACATCATGGATGGCGCCGCCTTCATAGATGGCAAACCCATCCTCTCCCTGGCCCCGGCTATCCACAGGCGCTAAGTTGGCCACGTTCCGGCCGATCCAGCCCTGGGCAGCCAGGCGGAACCTGTTGATGTTTGCACCGATGGCGGCCACGGCCACGCAGGAGGTCACGCTTTTGTCATCGTAGTCAAACGCGGAAACTGCCCCGCTTACCGCTGCATCAAAGGCCTGGGCTGAGAAATCATACCTGGCGTGGACGGTGGGGGCTTTTACCTCGGAAAGGCTGTCGTCGGGCCCGCCGGCCCTGGATATCCGGGCATCGGTCTCAACGGCGGCCACCTGGAAATTGCCGAATGTGAGGCGGATCATGGCCCGCTCTCCGGGATTGAACTCGCCGATGCCATCCAGGGCCCGGTCATCATCATAGACCTGGCCAGAAATACCCTGGTAAACCGGCACCTCGGCCTGACCGACCAAGAGGCTGCCGGAGCCGAAATCCCACTCTCCGTATAGTGCGACGACATTGGCAGAGCCGTTTTCCGTACCGTATTCAAAACCACCGCTTAAGGTGTCCGACACCTGAACCTCCGCACCGATGTTGGCGCCGGGATTCAACTGCTGGGTGTACTGGGTCGTATCATCCACATCGGAATCAACCAGGAAGGTGTTGACGCTGGCTGTACCGTAGAACTGCCAGTCTGCGGCAAATGCACCGCCTGTCCCCCCCAAAATTAGAATTGCGGCAACAATTACAAGATAATTTACACGTTGTTTCAAGTTCATCATTTTTTTACCTCTCCTTAAAATAAAAAAACCACAAAGGTTCCCGGGCAACATATTGCCTCTTTTAACCTTCGTGGTTTAAATTGAGTATACTTATTTTAGACTACTGCATTCAGACTTCAGTCAGAATTTTCAGTTTTGTTTATCTGCTAAGGCATATTATGTCAATAGATTTTGTAAATTTCTTCTACGCCTATAAAGGGCCCTTTGCTCTTTGGGCTTTAGTTGTTCTTGAAGTAATTTCCCGGGGTCACTCCCAGGGCTTTTTTGAACATGGCGCTAAAGGCGCTTTGGGAGGAATAACCCAGGTCCTGGGCAATATGGGCGATGGGGCGGTTGCCGGCAATGCGGCTGAGGGCCTCAAGGAGCCTTGCCTGCTGCCGCCACTGGCCGAAGGTCATGTCGGTCTGCGATTTGAAGTTGCGGGCCAGTGTCCGGGAGGTGGTACCCAGGCGGGCGGCCCAGGCTTCCAGGGTGGTTTTGTCACTGGGATGGTCCTTAAGATAGGCAGCGATCTTCTGGATCGGGCCGTGATCCGGCACCGGCAGGTGCAGGGGGGCGGCAGGGGCTGTTTTCAAAAGATCCAGTATCAGCCGGCAAAGACGCCCTTCCATGCCGTCCGGATCATAAAGGGTCGGAAAAGTGACGGCCTCGGCGATCAGCTCCCGCATCAGGGGGGTGATGGCCATGACCTGGCAGCTGGCCGGCAATCCGGAAATAATTCGGGGAGCGAAATAGACGTTCCGGAGGGTGACGGTGTGGATAACTTTCAAGGCGTGCACCGTACCGGGGGGAATCCAGACGGCACGCTGGGGCGGCGTAATCCAGATGGCGCCTTCGGCCATGACCTGCATAATGCCGCTGGAGGCATAGAGGAGCTGACCCAATTGATGGGTATGGGGGGCGGCTTCCATGCCTTTCCGGCGCACGCCCTGTTTGAAGGTCATGTCCCTTGGGATATCTTCCAGCCGTCTGATTTCCGTACCGGTATCGGTGGTGAAGGGTTTAAACGTGGATACCAATGTCGTATTTGCGTTATTTTTTGTCATATATGTGTGTATACGACATTTTGAATCCATTTTAAAGTGGGACATGTTTAACCGTTACTGTGCTGCTGCGCTGGAAAGGAAAGGATATGCCCTTGGCATCAAATCGGGAATCAAAATGGCTTCGCCCGGAAATTCTGCTGTTCATCATGGCCGCGGCCATGCCGCTGTCATTCGGTACCTGGCAGGCATTACTCAATAATTTTACCATTGAACGCGCCGCCTTTACCGGGGTGGAGATCGGTATTCTTCAATCCCTGAGGGAAATCCCCGGGTTTCTGGCATTTGCCGTGGTCTTTGTCCTGATTCTGATGCGTGAGCAGACCCTGGCCGTGGTGTCTCTGATGATGCTGGGCATAGGAACGGCTGTCACCGGCTTCTTTCCTTCCGCCGTGGGGCTTTATGCCACCACCATACTGATGTCCATTGGGTTCCATTACTATGAAACCGTCAATCAGTCCCTTCAGCTGCAGTGGTTTGACAAGGCCAACGCCGCCTATAATATGGGGCGGATGGTGGCCATCGGGTCATTTTCATCACTGATCGCCTTCGGAGTGGTCTGGCTGATGCTGGATATTCTGAACGTATCCATGGAAGCCGTTTATCTGGTGAGCGGCGGGGCAACGGTGGCCATCGCCGTCTTGTGCCAGCTTACATTCCCCAATTTTCCGGAAAAGGTGACCCAGCACAAGAAGATTATCCTGCGGAAACGGTATTGGCTGTTTTACGCCCTGCAGTTTCTGGGGGGCGCACGCCGTCAGATTTTCGTGGTATTTGCAGGGTTTTTAATGGTGGAGCGGTTTGGGTTTGATGCCGGGGCCATATCCGTGATGTTCCTTGCAAACGGGGCGCTGAATATGGTCTGCGCCCCGCGCATCGGGCGGCTGATCGGCAAATGGGGGGAGCGCCGGACCCTGACCGTGGAGTACATCGGGCTTGTGATAATCTTCCTGGGGTACGCCGTGGTTCAGCAGCCCTGGATAGCCGTTGTTCTCTATATCCTGGATCATCTCTTTTTCTCCATGGCTATTGCCATGAAGACCTATTTTCAGAAAATTGCTGACCCCAAGGATATGGCCCCCACGGCGGGCGTGTCCTTCACCATTAACCATATTGCCGCAGTGATTCTGCCCGCGGTTTATGGCGGGCTTTGGATTATTTCACCGGCCGCAGTGTTTGTCACCGGTGCCGGCCTGGCACTGGTTTCCCTGGCTCTGGCGCGGTTCGTTCCTCTGCAGCCGGAAGCCGGCAACGAGGTGTGCTGGCGGTCAAAAAGCCGGGTCACAGACCCGCTTCAATAAGCGCATCGCCAACAAGACGGGATTTGCCGGACCACTATCCGCGGCTATTGACCGGAATTTTTACGGGCGGCCCTTTCAAGGACGCGGCCCAGGTCATCAATGCTTACCGGCTTGTGAAGGTAATCCACGGCCCCAAGTCCCAGGCAGATCTGTTTGTCCATCTCCGATCCATGACCGGTCAGGATGACCACCGCGATTTCCGGATACTTTTCCCGGACGATTTTGAGCACCTCAATACCGTCCATGCCGGGCATTTTCAGGTCCAGCACCATGACTTCGGGTTTTTCTTTCTCAATCATTTCAAGGGCTGACGGTCCGTCGTAGGCAACGGATGCGCCCAGGTCCCTCATGATCAGGCGGTTGGACAGGGTTTTGACAAATTTGCGTTCATCATCCACCAGCAACACCCTGGCCGGCAGTTTAAAGTCATGGCGCCGGTAAATATCGGCCTTATGAAAACCGGCCCCCTTTTGAACCGTTACCGACAACACCCCGGGGATGGTCCGGGCAATTTTTGTTATTTCGCCTTCCAGACGGCTGAACATCAGCACATGCGCGTTCACGGTGAGTGTGACCCTGCCGCCGTCTGCATGGACTTCGATATGGCGTCCTTTTTCAGCCAGGGCCACCCCGACTTGGGCCTCAAGCAGGAAATCCGCCGCTTTTTTTTGGGACTCGGGATTTTCTTTCAAAAGATCACTGTTGATTCGGGTGGTAATTTGGAGGGCTGCGTCTCTGGGGGACATCTTTTCCATGGGCAGCAGCATGTCGTACAATTCAGGGCGCCAGGGATCTGGTGTGCCGGTGGCCATCCGGCTCCACTGGCCAAGGTCTGCGTCAAACTGTTTTATTTTTTTCCGGGCCTCTGATTCACTGATCTGCTTCTGGTCTGCCGCTGTTTTGATCCGGTGATCCAGGTTTGAGATCAGGCAGACCCGAAGGATATGGCTGATGGTGTCCGGAACCAGCAGGGCTGCAGGTCCGGTCATTAAGATCCCTTCTTTTTGCAGCAGATCTGCCGTGGAGAGCTTAAGCCAGGCCGCCGCCCTGTCTTTGTCCCGGGTGATCGGTTCCAGAAGGCCGTTTTTGGCATAAAAAACAGAGGATAACTTCGATTCAGACAATCCGGACCGCTGTGCTGCATCCTCTATCACGGCCCCTGTATGGACCGGGCGCCATGCGCCCAGATCCATAATATGTCTGACCACGGTATCCAGGTGGCAAAAACTGCCGTTGACTATGGTTATGTTCGGCATCTGATGCGTTTTCCTCAGGCTGCGGGCAGGTGGCAGACATCTGTCAGGGGACAGGCGGTTTCTTCACTCCGGTCATGGGCATTTTCATGAACCGCGCAGATGGCTTCCTCCATGGTGGGGTAAATATTTTCCACACCGATTTTCTCATACAGGTGGGTGCGTTTGATTACATCCATCACCATATCATTGATCCCGGAGAAGGAAATGTCCAGTCCTTTTGCCCGGACAGTGTCAATCACCAGAGACAAGGATTCCTCTCCGGAGGCATCCATATCGTTTATGCCGTTGGCAACAATGACCAGGTGGCGCAGGTCGGGCCGTTCCTGGAGGCGGTCGTTGATCTGGTCTTCAAGGTAACTTGCAGAGGCAAAGAATAACGGACCTTCAAAGCGGATCATGCCGATATACCTGCACTCGGCAAGGCCGTGGGTCATTGCGTTGCGGAGGGCGGTGTCCTCGCACCGGGACAGGGTGGAAACCGTGGGCCGCATGCTCTTGTATAAGAATACGCCCAGGGACAGGACAACGCCAACCATGATCCCTTTGTCCAGATGGGGGGCAAAGGCAAGGGTGCATACAAAGGAAAGAACGGAGATGGCCCCGTCATACCACTGGGCCTTCCAGGCATGAATAAACCCGGACACGTTGATCAGTCCGATCACGGCCATCATAATCACCGCGGCCAGCACCGACTGGGGCAGGTGGTAAAGAAGGGGGGTGAAAAAGAGGAGGACCACCACAACCATGAGGCTTGTAAATACACTTGAAAGTCCGGTGGCCGCCCCGGCCTGGAGGTTGACGGCGGACCGTGAAAAGGACCCGGACGCAGGGTAACTTTGCCCCATGGCGCCAATCATATTGGCCAGGCCCTGGCCGATCAGCTCCTGGTTGGGATCCAGCCGCTGGCCTGTTTTGGCGGCCATGGC
>MDTD01129932.1_pt1 | contig 14748 bp, 14 predicted proteins | sample 811221 | NCBI WGS metagenome assembly MDTD01 (sample SAMN05326646, study PRJNA326480) | marine metagenome | isolation source: seawater | place: Pacific Ocean: South West | collected 2011
CCGCTTACCTGGTCGATTAAACCTTTGACCGAGTCAGAACTAGACGATGTACGACTTCATCGCGTTGGTGTTCTTGTTGTTTCTCAATTTGCGCAAAGACTTCAACTCAATCTGCCTGGCTCTCTCCTTGCTGACGCCGATAACGTCACCAATCTTGGTTAAGCTCAGGGGAGCTTCTCCGTTAAGTCCATATCTCAGAGTGATAACAGCCTTTTCCTGCTCATTGAGGTTTTCAATCAATGCTCGAACATCCTCTTTCATCAGGTCCCTGGCTGTCGCCTCATTCGGTAAGGGCTGAACGTTATCTTCGAGCAAGTCACCAAAAGTGCTATCGTAATCGGTGCCTACTGTCGCATCAAGGGAGTAGAGTTTTCTGGATGTGTTTAGTACCAGTTTGATCTTCTCCGGCTTGACATTCAGTTGTTTGGCGATCTCCTCCGGGCTGGGAGGTCTGCCTAACTCTAGACTCAGCTTGCGAATCACTCTTTTAGCCTTTATCAATAGCTCATTCATATGAACCGGCAAACGGATCATTCTGGATTTATCGGCTAGCGCTCTTGTGATTGCTTGCTTTATCCACCAGGTAGCATAGGTCGAAAATCGATATCCCAGCTCCGGGTCGTAACGATCCACCGCTTTCAAAAGACCGAGATTACCTTCTTGGATGAGATCCTGCATGCTCATGCCTTTGTTGAGGTATTTTTTGGCAATGGAGACCACCAGACGCAGGTTAGCTTTCACAAGCTTTTGCCTGCCGATGGGATCCCCCTTGCGGGCGGCACGAGCATACTCAACCTCCTCTTCGAAAGAGAGCAAGTCAGACCTGCCTATCTCCTTCAAATAGACTTTTAGAGAGTCGGTATCTTTTGGTTTTACCTTCTTGAATTTGTAGTTTCCTACTTTAGACTTGCGCTTGGAAGAGTCGAATATTTCAAATTCGTTCGTGACGAATCTAACATCCTCATCTTCAAAGTCTTCCTCATCAGTATCCGAGTCATCGAAGAGATCTTCGCCGGACTCCGCTAACGAGGTCGGGTCCTCATAAGACGATTCAAATTCAAAATCATCTTTTCTCTTATTTGCTGTGTTCTTCATGAGTCCCTCCAGGTGAAGTACTAAGGTTTTTAAAATCGATAGTGGGCAATAGGCTTTTATTCATGCACTCTTGCGCTATAAAATTCGCGCGCAGGGGAGCCTCACTCCGGATGATTAATTCGACCAGATACTAAGACCTATGGGCGTTTCAAAGGTTCCTGAAAACCTGATATCTCAATCTTTTCTTAAACATTGCTCAGAATTGAGATAGCACAAATTAGACTTTCCGAAGTCCGGATATCGTAATCAGAGCCACTATCTACAGTGTCATTTATCTGTTCAGGTCTACAGATAAACATGTTTTCCAGAGGCTTCAGTTGATTGTAAAGAGATCACCGTGTTATCATCAAGCGCCAAAGCTTGAAAGAAGGTTCGATTTGAAGACCGGACAGAAAAAGATAGCCGCCGCTGCTGCCATCCTCTGGCTGATACTTGCCACCTCTCCGGTTCAGATAACAAATGGCGCTGCGTTTGCAGAAGAGAATCTGCGGAATAGCCTGGAAGATATTTCTATCTCCAATTTCAGTCGTGTCACCCCTGATATATGGAGGGGGTCAAACCCCGACGATGACGAGCTTGAGATGCTTCATCTTATGGGAGTGAAGTCTATTATCAATCTCCGTATGTCCGGACCGGGGGTTGAGCACGAGAAGGCAATTTCAGCACGGCTCGGAATAAAACACTTTCATATCCCCTTCGGCTACTTCAAAACTTCCGACAAAAAGATTGAAGAAGCCCTCTCTATTATGACGAAAAGAGAGAACCAGCCTGTCTATATTCATTGCCTCCAGGGTGCTGACCGAACCGGAATGATTATCGGTGTCTATCGTTCCCTGATTCAAGATTGGAGCTTCAATAAGACCTACAGCGAAATGCGCTCCCACCACTTCAAGCCCTGGTTTGGCCGCTTCCGAAGCAAGGTCAAGCATTGCGCCGAAAGCAAACCGCTGGTAGCTGCCAGAGATGAAATCATAGAAGAGAAGAAGGTCAATCAGGCGCGCAGTAGTCGAATCGCGAGCAGCTCTAACTTCTCTGACTTATCTTTATAGACTAAGAATTCTCTTTGACGTCTGCCCATAGAGCTTCTTCATCATAGCTCTCATCGGTGACCTTGGTTCCATCAAAACTGTCTTCGGCGCTCTCTTTGCGCTTGGCAGCCAATTCTCTCATGCCCGGATCCAATTCATAGAGCCGAAAAAGCGGGTCAAGGGAGGAATTGATGGCGGAGAGGATAGTCTCAACTTCGGAGCCGATAAGATTAAAAGCTGCCTTTGCCTGGGGAGTGGTCGCATGGGTATCTATGTCGTCTGCCAGACGAACCAACCTGTCAGTCTCCTTGACCAATTTGGTCAGCAGCTGAAGAACATGGATATCTTTGGTTTTTTCTGAATCAGATGACATACTAATTAATCCCTATACTCTATTTAATCAGGTAGAGGTCGATATGGGAATCTGAAGTTTAACGGGAGACATATAATTGACCTTGAAATTCCTTTCTGACATGATATCCGGTATTTCTTCCCCGGCGAAGTTTTTAGTAAATTAGATTTTTAAATGCCATTATTAGAGATAAAGCAGCTGCGGACCATATTTCGCACCGAGCACGGCGAAGCACGCGCTGTGGATGGAGTAAATCTCAGCATAGAAGAAGGCCAGGTTCTGGGCGTAGTCGGTGAATCAGGTTGCGGAAAGTCCGTGACATCCCTCTCTACTCTTCGCCTGGTCCCACCCCCGGGATTGATACAAGCCGGGGAGATTATTTTTGACGGTCGAGATCTTCTGAAATTGAGCGAAAAGGAGATGCGCTCCATCAGAGGCAACCAGATAGGCCTCATTCCCCAGGATCCTATGACTTCTCTGAATCCTGTCTATACGACAGGAGCTCAGATAATGGAGGCCATCGAACTCCATCAAAAAGTGGACCGCAAAGAAGCACGGAAGCGGGCGGTGGAAGCCCTGGAGAGGGTAAAAATCCCCCAGGCTGCCCAGAGAATAGATGAATATCCCCATCAGTTCTCCGGCGGCATGCGCCAGCGGGTGATGATAGCCATGGCCCTCTCCTGCAATCCTAGATTGCTCATAGCAGATGAACCGACCACGGCCCTGGATGTCACCGTGCAAGCCCAGATTCTCGACCTTATGCGGGAGATTCAGAAAGACCGAAATATGTCCATCTTGTTGATCACCCATGACCTTGGGGTTGTGGCTGAGATGTGCGACCAGGTGGCGGTTATGTATGCCGGAGCGGTGGTCGAAACCGCCTCCGTAGAAGAGATATTTGCAAACCCCTGTCATCCTTATACAAAGGGGCTGATGGATTCAATACCAAGACCTGGTTCAGAGCGACTCACCCCCATTGAAGGGCAGCCACCCAGCCTGGTGGATCTGGACCGGGGATGCCGTTTTGCCGAACGATGCCCCCTGAAAGAAGATGACTGCTTAGTTGAGATTCCTCCCCTGGAGATAAAAAGCGAAGCCCATCTGGTACGCTGTATTAAGGTGTAGGTCAGGCGTTGCCGGAAGGTCTTTTTCGTCCGGTCAAATAAAGGAATTATGATACTGCTCTCGATACCAGATCGTTTTTCTTCCCCTATTTTAGAGGTTGAACTGGTCGGCATGAAGACCGCCGTAAAAAACATAGTTCCACTTTTACTAGCCTTTTTGCTATTTGGACATCAGGCCGATGCCCTGGAAAAAGCTGGTGCCACAGAAGAAGGTGAGATCCCCTGTGACGGCAACTATCTATTAGCGCCTGCCGAGCCACGGGGGGTACTTTTCGACTTTCCCTCTCCCCGCTGGAAGCCGGTCATAAAGGAAAAATCTCAAAAGGCAGAAGAAGTATCGAAAGAGAGACCGGAAGAGACTATGCTCCAGGGCTACGTGGACTCTTCGGCGGCAGGGAAGATACCAAATCTGAAAGCCCGCATTCCAAAAACCCACGAAGAAGACCTGAAACCCCTGGAAGGCAAAATCAAAACAGAAGAGATCCATCTTAATAGAAGAAGAGCCATGAGCGCCATGGAGAAACGCCGGCTGCTTGTTTTGAGAGGTGTGAGAAACCATGGCACCACTGGGATTCTGTTGGTCTCTTACCTGGGCGGAGGGTGGACTATTCACACAGTCCTGAAGGGCACTGCCGCAGCCCGCTATGGACTGAGGTCTGGAGATATAATCGATGCGGTGGATGGAGAATCGATCAGAGGCATGTCCATCGAGAGAGTCTATTTCAGGATAACCGGAAGAAGAGGACAACAGAAAATCTTCAATATCCGTCGCCTGGGAAGACCGATGAGAATCAAGATTCCACTATGGTCCGTATACGATATTCGCGATCGAAGAAGTCAATATATTGAATATTACTGGTATCTCCTTTATCACAAAGCGATAACCCTCGGTCAGTATCATCGCCTGGTGCGACCCTTCATTTACTTCGAGGAACCGAGAACCAGAATTCCCCTGAATGAGTTAAAACGGGGAAGGTGAAACCTCCGGGATTTTATCAAGACAAGTAGAAGAAAAAGGATTTTACATCTGCTAATCTAAGCACTCTATTTTTGTTTTACTGCCGATCTCGGGGAAGCGATGAGAATACCGACTACAGCCCAAATCAGAGAGCTGGAAGCGAAATGGATCTCTGATTGTGGAGAAAACTGGGGACAGGTCTTGATGGAGATTGCCGGGAGGGCTGCGGCTATTCGCTCTCTAAGAATCTGGCAAGAGAGACCAGGTTCGGTGACTGTTGTCTGCGGAAAAGGCAATAATGGCGGTGACGGATTAGTAGTGGCACGCTACTTGAAGCTCTGGGGCATTCCCGTGCAAGTTGTTGTCCTGGAAAGAGACTCTAAATCAGGCGAAGGGGCAAGCTCCAAGGGGAGTAGGAAGAGCTCCGAGCGAGGGAGTTCCGTTGCCACCATAGAGAGACAGGACTTGCAATTCTCTTCTAAAGAGGCGAACGTCAATAAAACTATTCTGGAGAATCTGGAGGTCGAGATAACCGTCATCAATTCTCTCAGAGAGACAGGAGTCGATGAAGAGAACGAAGAAGATCATCTTGATCCTGAGGCGGACAGCCTCTTTCTTGACGCATCTTTGATCGTCGATGCCATCTTCGGAACCGGTCTTGATCGCGAGGTTGAGGGGATTCACAGAAGAGTAATAGAAAGCATAAACAGGAGCGGCAAACCCGTCCTCAGCATCGACATTCCCTCTGGTATCAATTCTGATACCGGGCAGATTCTTGGAGCGGCAGTCAGAGCAGATGAAACAGTCACCTTCGGCTACCTGAAGACAGGTCTCCTGAACTATCCCGGAAATACTCTCAAAGGCGATCTGTCTATTGTGGACATTGGCCTGCCGGAGATGCCGGAGATTCAACCTGATATAAACTTGTCCACGGTGGAGATTGTGCGCGAGATGCTGCCGATGCGCCCGGTGGACGCCCACAAGGGAACCTTCGGACATCTTTTGACCGTGGCCGGCTCTAAAGGCATGATGGGAGCAGCCACCCTGGCCGGACTGAGCGCCATGAAATCAGGTGCCGGACTTTGTTATCTGGCGGTTCCCGACTCAATGCTATCCGAGCCGATGGCCCTGGAATTGATTTGCCATTCGCTACCATCCACTGAGAGCGGCTCCATGGCCCGTTCATCCCTGGAAAGATTACGAGAACTGGTAGAAAAAGTGGATGCCGTGGTTCTTGGTCCCGGGGTCGGCACGGATCACGAAACGGTGGAGCTTGTCTGCGAACTGATAAAAGAGATCAACTGTCCCTGCATAGTGGATGCCGATGCCCTCAATGCCCTGGCCAAAAAACAGGAAGACCTGGGCCGTTCTCCGGAGAGATTTGTTCTTACTCCCCATCCAAAAGAGCTGGCCCGCCTGATGCAGGTGAGCGTCGGCGACATACAAAAAGACCGGATCAAATCAGCCCAGATGGCTTCCCAGAAGTACGGTTGCACAGTCTTACTCAAAGGAGCAATGACTGTGGTGGCAAGCCCGGATCAGACCATATTCATAAACCCCACAGGGAATCCAGGCATGGCGACCGCGGGCTGTGGAGATGTCTTGTCGGGAATTATCGGTGGACTCTTAGCTCAGAGAGTAGACCCGTTTCAAGCGGCGGTGGCAGGCGCTTACCTGCACGGAAGGGCCGGGGACATTTTGGCAGAGGAGTTGGGAGAAGCAGGCATTCTCGCCGGAGATATCCAGAGGATCATTCCACTTGCGCTCAGGAGTGTAAAAGAAGGCGAGAGAAGCTCGCTAGAATCGAATCTTCTTGAGGAGAGCAGCCACTGACTTAAGGCAGAGCCAGTGCCCTTTCCTGAAAGTACATTCGACATTCACTGTCGAGCTTTACCCGGACTCCTATCGGTAAAACAGAGGTCACGCCTCCTTCGCCAAGAGGGAAGCCGAGCAAGTGTGGTTTCTTCAAACGGTGCATTCTCTCCAGAATCAATTCAAAAATGGAGTGCATACTGTAAGAGCCCCTCTGGTAACAGTCTATAAATTCACCAAAGACTAAAGCCTTAGCATCATCGAGAGCACCATTTATGGTGAGAGAGGTAAGCCAGCGGTCGAGAATGTCATTACGCTCCTGGGAGTCATTAATAAATAGTATGCGGTCCTTGCAATCGACTTCGAACTCTGTTCCCAGAAGAGATGCCATGGACGTCAGATTACCACCGATCAATCGACCCTTCGGGGTGGAGTTACTCTCCAGACCGGAATAACAATATCGATGGAACTCTCCTTTCCTCTCATTGAATCCTTCATTCGGTGCGATAAAAGGAAGAGCGGCTCTTCTTTTGATACCACGAGCATATTTCCTGAAACTTTGTTTGTCTCTGATATCTATAAGATTTGGTCCGTGAAAAACCACTAAGCCGGTTACTTTATGCAAGGCGAGAAGTATCGAAGTGGTATCACCGGAGCCGACAAAGACTTTAGGATCCTTTTTCAACCGGTCATAATCGATATGGGGAAGGAGCGGCAGGGCACCGTAGCCTCCGCAAAGCATGAAAACACCTTTTATCTGAGGATTACGTATAGCATCGTTTAAATCAGCCAGACGATCTTTATCCGAACCCGCCATGTACCCATGGGAATCGAGTACATGTTTACCGATAACCGGCTTGAAGCCCATCTCTTTTACCAGAGCGGCTGCTCTGCTTACCTCCACATGGCTGGATGGTCTCGAAGATGGTGCCAACAAAGCCACTTTGTCACCTTTCTTAAGGGCTGGAGGCTTCAGAACCTCATCCTTTGACTCGGAATTTTTAGTTGCCACCACTTAAATCAATCGCCTCTTACGCAGGGCTCAAAAATATCGAAACTGAATCCATCATCTCCAGCTTTCAGTCTGGCTTTCGCTCCGATCGGAATCGTAAACTTCACCTTGGAGTGACCGAATCGCATGCCGTAAACCACTGGCACCTTAAGATGGGAAAGCCTCTCTTTCAACATTCGCTCCATGCTGAAATTGATATTCATACGACTGCGGCGACTCTTACCCGGTCTGCACTCAACACATTCGCCGACAATCACACCCGCGACTTTGTCGAACTTACCTGCGAGCAATAACTGGGTGACCATCATATCCACGGCATGGGGCTCTTCCCCCACGTCTTCGAAGAAGAAAATCTTGCCATCGGTATTAATCTCCCAGGGAGTGCCCATCAGCTGCCGGATTAGAGTAAGACAGCCACCAATAAGAGGGGCTTCAGCCTCACCCGGACTGAACACCATTCTGTAAGGCGGGTATGAGGGCGCGTAATCATCCTGTTTATCCGGATCTTTTATGGTGCCGATCGGATTCTTGTCGAAGAGCGCTCTCTTGAAGTTTTCGAATGTATACTCGCTGTCAAAAAATGATCCGGCAGTGGGACCGTGAAAAGTCACCATTCCAGTCTCTTGATGAATAGGTATCAACAAGCCGGTGATGTCGCTGAAGCCGATCAAAATTTTGGGATTCTTTCTTATCAGATCAAAATTCAAATCCGATAACAATCTGACACTACCATTACCACCACGAACCGGGAATACGGCTTTCACCTCTTCGTCCGCCCACATCCGGTGAAAGTCCTCAAGGCGAGCCGCATCCACTCCGGCTAGATCACCATGGTGCTCATGGAGATGCTCGCCCAGCTTCCACTTTAAACCAAGCTTTTTAAGCCAGCGAAAAGTGAACTCAATCTGTCCATCTTCAAACATCGGAGAGGATGGTGCCACTATACCGACTGTGTCACCGGGGGATAGTTTCTCCGGTAGGATCAAATTAAATGCCTTTGACATTTAGTATTCAGACGCCTGCAAAAAGTATTGCTCACAATTAATATTTTAAACAGGATAGCAAAAACCATGGATAGTCAAAAGCCTGTCTCTGTGGAATTTCCTCTTATAGATCCACATATATGATTGAAAACCGTCTATAATTCTCAACTTGGCCTGATTGAGAAATTTACCAGCGAGTTCCCATGCTTAAAACTGAGTCTGTTTCATCCCCGGACGATACCTTGAAAGATAGATATACGGAAGCTCAGGTAGCCTGGCGCGACAAAGCGCAGGAGTTTGCCGACCGCCTGAGCCTGGAGGATGTCATAGCATCCGACAGAGACAATCAATTCAGAAGAGATTTATTCGAAGCTGCCTGCCAAGAAGGTTTTGGTGCCATCCCCTTCCCGGATACTTATGGCGGCTCCGGCGCTGACTACATAAGCTCCTGCCTGGTCAACGAAGTATTCGCCAGGCGTTGCATGCCTGTTATGAGCTCCCTGGGTGTCCATCAACTATGTCAAGAACCGGTCTATCGATTCGGAACTGAAGCGCAGAAAGACAAATATCTGCCGGCGTCATCTTCCGGTAAATATCTGGCGGCTTTCGGACTTACCGAACCGGACGCAGGCTCCGACACTGCCGCACTGAAGACCTCCGCTAAATTCGACGGAGAGAAATATATCCTCAATGGGGCGAAAACCTGGATTACCAGCGGCGCTTCCGCAGACTATTACATAGTCATGGCGAGGATCATAGGAGAAGCTCATAAACCGATGCCCGGAGACCCGGCCAAAAGAGATCATGGTATTACCTCATTTATCGTAGAGCGTGAATTCCCCGGATTTCAGATCGGACAGAAGTTCGATATGCTGGGCATGCGCGGCTATTCAACCTGCGAACTTGTATTCGATGACTGTGTAGTTCCCGTGGAAAATATGCTGGGTGAACCTGGTGAAGGCAGAAAGGTAGCCCTTTCCGCCCTGGCTAAAGGAAGAATAACCATCGCCGCCCAGGCCACTGGGTGGGCCCAAGGCAGCCTGGATGCCCTTGTAAAGGTATTAAAACGTCGCTATCAAGAACATTTAATCGATGAGAGTTTAAACGGAGCTGCCGTCACCGTTGGTGATCTAGCCATTACTGTGGAGACTGCCCGGGTGCTCACCTATCAGGCAGCCGCCTCGGTAGACAGGGGAGCAGCCGATGTAACCCTGGCAGCCATGGCTAAAACCACCGCCACCGACGCAGCCATGAAAGTCTCCACCGAAGCAATGTCTATCCTGGGGATGGAAGGACTGAAGCCAGATCTTCTGCTTGAGAGAATCTTCCGGGATGCTAAAGCAGGTCAGATCTATGAAGGCACTAACCAGATACAGAGAATGCTAATCGCCAGAGCCCTCTTGAAGTAAGCCGAAAGGAAGCAATGAGTCCCAGCGAGATAAAAAAATCAAATACGGATGCCGAGACTATCTCTCGGAGCGCTTCCTTGGTCATAAGCGAAAACCCGGAAGTTTTCGGGGGATTGTCGGCTGGGTTCAGCTTTGTCAAAGAGCAGGAACACCGAAAACTTATGCAAAAAGGAATCATGATTCTCATTCTGGTGGCCATGATTCCCCTATCAATTATTGCTTTTAGAATTTATCTGGAATTTTCCACCGAAGGCAACGGCAAGGTGATGTTGGATATAGTTAAGATCCTCTTCATCACCGGAGCAACCTTTGTAATCGCATTTTTTGCAAGTCTACCTTTCACCTACAAATTGATAAAGAAAAGGCTCATAGAGATGGAGGAGGTTGCCCTCTTCGGAAGAGATTTTGCCCTTTTCAATCTTCCAATTTATCGCCAACAACTTGTGCAGTTGAATGACAAGCTCAAAGGAGCAGCTGAAGACGAGGCGGTTTTCTCCGGTCTTGACCTGGTTAAAGACCTGGTACCGGTGGTGAAGCTCCTCATGGCGAAAGAGCGAAACCTGCTCAAGTGGGGGATGTCCGGTTTTAAAATGCTCAAGAATTTGAAGAGCTTCTTCGAAGGTAAGAAATAGCCAGTTTAGACCCACAGATTAGTATCATGCCACCCAGCAAATCAATGCCGACGCCGACAAAAAAATCTTTCACCGACTATGTAAGTTTGCGCAAAGAGCTTATTGAAGAAGGGCTGGATCGTTTTTTGACGGGGAAAGATCCGGACCTTTTGTACAAGAGCATGCGCTATTCCGTTCTTGCCGGCGGCAAGCGCCTGAGGGCTCTTCTAGCCCTTGCTTCCTTCGAGTCTATAAAAGAGATCAATAGCCAGAGTCCTGGTGCAGTAAGGTCCCAGGATTCTCGGGAATCGCAAAATTTCGGGGGAATGAAAGAAGGCGATAGCTGCCTTGATGAGATTCTACCGGTGGCTTGCGCGATTGAGATGGTCCACGCCATGAGTCTCGTCCATGATGACCTTCCCTGCCTGGACAATGACGACTTGAGGCGGGGAAGACCTACAAATCACAGAGTCTTCGGCGATGCCATCGCTCTGCTTGCCGGCGATGCCTTGCTTATGCAAGCAGTGGAGACAATCATCGTCCATTCACCTTCCTCAATAGAACGTGCCCTTCTCCTGGACGTGGTGAGGGGTCTCACCCGGGCCAGCGGCGCTGAGGGCATGGTTGGCGGTCAAGTTTTTGATCTTATATATACGGGACAACTAAACCTGCCGGAGACTGTGGACGAGAATGTACTGGCAATGGCGGAAAGAGATGCCGTCAGCCTGGAGTCCCTGAGCTCCGCTGAGAATTATGAAAAAGCTATAACACCAGAGACGGTGAAAGTAATTCACTCGAGAAAGACAGGAGCGCTGATCAAATACTCCCTGTGGGCTGGGGCAAGAATTGCCCGGGCGTCAGAAGAGCAACTTGACGGTATCGACCGCTTTGGAGAATTACTTGGTCTTGCGTTCCAGATTGCCGACGATCTTCTCGATGTCACCGGTGATATCAAAACCCTTGGCAAGACACCGGGGAAAGACGAGAGATCAGATAAAGCCACCTGGATAAAAGTATTCGGCGTGGACGGCGCTCGGAAGAAACTTGAAAGCCTTCATGAAGAAGGTAGACAAATATTGATCAATTCTAATCTTGACAGCCAGGAGTTCCCGGTCCTTTCCCAGCTGCTCGAGTTTGCAATAGTTAGGACCAGCTAATTCTGTTTGGGATTTTGGATTTTTAGAACAACCATGGACTTATCGGACTTATCATTTTTAACGTCTCTCGGCACAATCTGCTCCTCCCTGGGCGCCGGACAAACCCTGGCGATTCAGAGTGTCGACACGGCTAATGTGGACCAGCGAGGCTGGCAGGTGGTGTTGGTCACAATATTGGCCAGCACCCTGGCCCAATCGGTAAAAGTGGTCACAAAGCTGATTAAGACCGGGAAATTGGACCTGAGAATCATAGCCAAAACAGGTGGCATGCCCTCCAGTCATTCCAGCTGCACCATGGGAATGGCAGTCACAGTGGGACTTATCGAATCCTTTAACTCAGTCTCATTTGCCATCGCGCTCTGTCTGGCGATCATCGTCATGTACGACGCAGCGGGCGTCAGGAGGACGGTGGGACTTCAAGCCAAGGTTCTAAACGAAATGTTGACCGAGCTGTTTTCCGAGCATCCTCACCTCAGCTCGGAACGGATTAAAGAATTCCTAGGACATACCCCTTTCGAAGTTTTGGTCGGAGCTATTTTTGGATCGCTTATCGCATGGCTCTTCAATATACTTACGCTTCAGTACTTTATAACCGGATAAGATACTGGCTTCACCGGTTGTCATGCGCTCAAAAGCCTCAGTCTATGAAAGAGAAGTAATACATGACTACCATCAAATTTGGTGTGTTTTGCTCTATAATCAAGGTCTTGGAAAGGGTTGCCAGGTTCATTCTAAAAACCTACTTTTAAAAGGGTAAGTGCTAAGGGTGACGATCTGGAGTATCGCTCTGGATAGTTGGCGATTGAACAAGTCAGGAGTCAACGGTTTCCTTAACCTCATTGGCTAATTGCTAGGCAAAAGTCAATGGCTGTGCGTTGGAAGTGGTGGCTTTCGCTGCCAAATTCAAAATTGCTGTACCAGTCGGATTCCGTGTTATTTGATAAAGGAGGAGAGGCAAAAGGAATTACATATTTAAATGATAAGTAGTTACCTGATGCCGAAAACTAAATGAACACAACGGTCCAAAATAACACCACACCAAAAACCACCTCGCCACGGCGTTCACGTTTTCCTGGCAAAGAATCAGGTTCGGTTTCCTTTAACTTAACTGCCCTTGGCCGTCAACTGCTCAAAGAGCAAGCTGCCAATGCTGGCGTTTCCAACGGCGACTATGTCGAAATGCTCATCCGTGAGCGCGCCGGCATGCCTCCGCTGAGACTGCCTGCTTCGTTAAAGCAAACTGGTCCCAAAGGTGGTGCCAAGTCTTTCTTCTTCGGAAAGAACAGAGGCACAACCACTGCTGTTTGCGTGACCCCAATGGCTCACAGATTGCTTGATGAGCAAGTCGCGGCTTCTAGAATGAGCCGCGGTGACTACATCGAGTACCTGCTTCGCGAGAAGTCCGGAATCATTGAAGAGTCCTTCAAGAACTTCAATCTTTCCGCATGGCAAGCACAACAAGCTCAAATGCATGTTCAACAGCCGCAGCCTATTCAACAGCCTGCGCCTATCCAACAGCATCAAGCTCCTGTTGAGCAACCCCAGACTTCTTTCGCACCACCTCAGCCCCAGCCCGCTGTATACCAGCCCATTCAACAGCCTGTACATCAGCCTGTTCAACAGCCGGTTCAGCAGCCCGTGACTGAGCAGCAGCGTGAGCAAACAACTGCTCCCGCTCCGTTCCCGGTGCGTGAGTGGAATTCCGGTAACTAATCGGAAAATCACGAGGTAAATTTCAGGAGTAAATCCTGAAGAGATCAATTAAGAGAGGCTTTCTCAATGAGGAAGCCTCTTTTGTTTTGACATCAAAAAGACGAGTAATGCGCCAGGAGAGAAGAAAATTGAATGAAAGAAAGAAAGAAAGAAGGAAGGAAGGAAGGAAGGAAGGAAGGAAGAGCAAAGAACCAAGAAAGCAAGGGGAAAAGAACACGTTCGCTTCGCTAGAAGAGAATTGCAAGTAGAGAGGAGATTTTGGAATCGGCGAACTTGAAGTCGCTCAGGGTCGCCACCATATTAGAACCAGTTTATAAAACCATCTTTCCAGCTCAGTTCTTCGCATCAATCGTCTTCCCGAAATTCTAAACTCGCCATCAAAACTTGCCAGCTGTTTTAAAAGAACCTGTTGAGCGGATTGGACGGATTGAGCAAAAGACTCAGGATGAGCGCGTTGGTCGGGTTCATCGCGTTGGTCGAGTTCAGCGAGATGGTCGGGTTCAGCGAGATGGTCGGGTTCAGCGAGATGGTCGGGTTCAGCGGAATGATCAGGATGAGCAGGTTGCTCGAGATGATCAGGCAATAGACGACGCCTTCTCAAAAATCTGACAAACATTCTTCCATCAAACAATCCCCCGTGATAGGCGGGGCAACCATGAATTTTGGCGTAGGAATCAAAGTAACTTTCAAAATCATCCTTGAGCAACTGATTCAATAGTGGCCAGGACTTCCTTACCGCTTTCAAGCGTTTGATTCGCAAAGTCTGCTTGAGAGAGCGGAATCGCTGGTAGTCAAAACCTGGAGGAATTTCTTCAAGACCATGGAGCGCTCTGAGCATCAATGTCTGCTCCGCTTTGATTTTGCTTCTTATTTCAGAATTCGTTTTCAACTTACTATTCGTTTTCACCTTACTAAAAGATCCGCCCTGGTGAATTTGCCCATTATCTTGCAGACCTGAGTCAATTCCCTATCCAGGCTCTCCTCGTCAGGAAAGTGATCATCCCTCTCCAGAAGAACAGCCGGTGAAACTCCAGCCTCCAAAGCGAGACCAAGGGTCTCTATCACATTTCCATTTATAGGATGGGCATGGGTGTCATGATAGAGACCGGCTCTGACCTGCCCCCCGGCCACATGAATATAAGCGACTCTCTCAAGAGGAAGTCTCTTCAGATAGTCTGCCGCAGAAATTCCCAGATTGAAAGCGTTGGCAAGAAGATTCGATACGTCAAGAAGCATGCTGCAATCGACAGATTCAATAATGGCTCTGAAAAACTCTACCTCGGACATCGTATTTCCTGGCCATTCTATATAAGAGGCGATATTCTCCAGGGCTAAAGGGAGCCGGAGAAATTCAGCGGCGTAGGAGATATTTTCAATAATCACTTTCAGTGTCTCTTCGGTCCGTTTTACCGGGAGCAAGTGACCGGACTCAAATCCTCCGGAACGAACGAAAGCGAGATGGTCGCTTATCAAGCAGGCTTCGTACATCTCAGC
>MDTD01169100.1_pt1 | contig 14744 bp, 10 predicted proteins | sample 811221 | NCBI WGS metagenome assembly MDTD01 (sample SAMN05326646, study PRJNA326480) | marine metagenome | isolation source: seawater | place: Pacific Ocean: South West | collected 2011
AACACTTTACATTGGGCCAAATCCAAGATATTTATGAGATTATTTGGGAGGTAGAGTTAGATCCTGCAAACTTTAGAGAGAAGCTCACCAATGTTGAGGGGTGGATAAAAGAATCTAAAGCTGGTCCTAAAGATGCGGAACCCAGAAGAGGAAAGCCTCCAACATGGTACAAAGAGCATGATATTCCACAGTTTGACAGGATGATTACCAATCCAAATGGTGCTGTTATTCGAGAAAAAGAGTCTGAGTATCAAAGGAATTTAGATAATCTGACTGAAGAAATTCCAGTTATTAAACCTGTGAAATGAATTACTCTACTTATATAGTCAATTATTATAGATATTATTGTGCATATATTTTATAATATTATTTTAAATATTATTTGACATATAATTACTAATATACTAAATTATGTTTATGAGTGAAAATAAACAACAAAGATTTCAACGCCTAGCCATGAACAGGGTTAACAAAGCTATTAAATCGATAGAGTTAATTGGAAACTTAGGTAACAAAAGCTTGTATGAATCAACTCAAGACGAAAGGAAAAAAATTATAAAAGCTATTAATGATTCTGTTGCACAAATGAAAATTGATCTTGATGGAAATAGTAAAAAAAGAGAAGGATTTAAATTTGACTAATACTGTAATTATTAAAGAATTTCCTTCTGGATCAATTTCGTTAAATAAAGACGAAGAGACATCTAGTGGATTATTTCAACCACTTGGCCGCGGAGAAGAAGAAAAAGAAGGAACTGCTCATCAGTTTTTTGTAAATGGACTTCCAAGATTAAAAGCTTCTATAAATAAAGTTCAGTTTGATGATGGAGATGCCTACCTTTCCTTAAATAGAAACTTTGCAGGTTCTGAATGGATGTGGGACCAATTTAACAAGAGATTAAATCTTGGAGTTTACTCAAATCAAACGTTTGAATTTGTTAATTTAAAAATGCCTAAACTAAAAAAAGGCAGTACTCAATCACGCACTTCAAGTTTCACATGGCAAAATATTGATCCAAGTAATTTTGATAAGGAAGTTGGGATTCCTAACGCAGAGTCACTTCTAGAAGACAACGGTATAAAAATTGGGAAAAAATCTGATATTCTTGCAGAACCCCCCTCTCGAGATGGTTATGTTGCTTACTGGGAAATAGACAACGATCTAGCTCCAGGACTTGTTTATTTTATATTAGCATTTTTACCAATAGCAATTTCGTCAAGTGCATACTCAAAACCTGAGATAGTTGTTGTAGATGAACCTGTTTTAACAAGAGAGACTATGTTTTATACTCTTGATGAATTGTTATCAGCAGGAGAAAAAGACACAATTGAGTGTAAATCATCAATGTATTTTTCCGCGAAATCAAAAACACCACCAACAGTAGTGAATCACGAAATTATAAGAGCGATTGTTGGAATGCTTAATGCTAAGGGTGGAACATTATTAATAGGGGTATCTGAAGATAAAGATTCAAAAAATTATATTAAAAAAGGCATCAAAGGTGATTTTGAATGGATGGAGTATGCAGATGAAGACCCAAAATGGGTAAAAAGAATGGGACCGCTCACTGCAACCTGGGAAGACTATCAAAAAGTTCTTAGAAAAGAAATTATGGACAGAATTGGAAGAACATATTTTAATAGTTGTATAGTGATTAATTTTGAAGATATAGGCTTTGGAAAAGAAAACCCTGTTGCAAGAGTTGATATTGAACCAGCTCCACAACCTGCTAGTGATAGAAGTGGCAACAGACACATACGGTTTGCAAATGGAACACAACTCCTACCAAGTGATCAAGAAAATGAATACTTCAAAAATAGATTTCCTAAACTAGAAAACATTGAAAGAGATGTGAACAAATTATGAGTAAAGAATTGCAGTGGCTTTTTCCTGGACTACACCCCCAAAACTTTCAACAAGGTTCTGACGGTAATCAAAAAGCATTTGATGGAACTATAGATTCACTATTAAGAGAGGCTATTCAAAATGCAAGTGATGCAAGATGGCCAATAGATTCTGAAAACAAAGTGAAAATTAAAGTTACAGCAATTAAGTTATCCGGAAACAGCAAAACAAAATTTTTAAAAACAATGGGCTGGGAACAACTTTCTAGGCATGTAGAAGCTGTTGCAGATAATAAAAATGGTGGGGCGGATGTTTTAAACCAATCTCTCAAAGACGGTCTATCAAAATTAAAATCTAAGCCTCTCTATCTATTAAGAGTAGAAGATTTTAATACTTCGGGATTATTTGGGTATGAAGAGGAAAATGAGGAAGATCCTGTTCCAAATGTTTACAGAGGTGCATTATTTGCGGCAGGGCATTCCATTAATAAACTTGCTGGTTCTGGAGGTAGTTTTGGTATGGGGAAATATGCACTAATGAAGGGTTCACTAATTCAAACAGTACTATATAACTCAAATATTAATAAAGAACCTGGTTCGTTTAATTATGCTTCTGAAAAAATTAATTTAGAAAAATTTACAGGTGGAAATTTTAAAAACAGGCTTTTAGGTAGAACTGTCTTGGGCACACATAAGCTAGATGATAAAAGTTTTGGTAAAGAGGGCTGGTTTGGAATTCCTAATATTGTTGAACAAAAATTAGATGATTCAGATCATACTAATAGATTCACAGTTGCTGAATCTTGCTGGGCTGAGGAGAACCTTGTTGAAGACCTTTATCTTAATCGAGATGATTATGGTACATCTGTATTGATTGTTGGATATGACCCAGAAAAAGATTTTGATAACTATGACATAAATCTACAGGATTTAATTAGTGAAATGAAAACTAAAATTGCTAATAACTTTTGGCCTGCATTGTCTAAAAAAGAATCCTTGCATGGAGGCTTAGAGATAGAAGTTGGAGGTATTGAAAATGGAAATGTTGTTGAAGCCTTTGAATCTATCAATCCAAAAAACTTTTTAGCTGGTTATGTCACTTTATATAAAGAATATGAAGATCAATTATCCAACCCTATTGCTGATTTAGACCAAAGTAAAGAGCTAAGAAGTCCAAAAGACACAGTCAGTAAAGTGATTAATTTCAATATCCCTGAAACAAAAAAAGACGTTCCGGAAAGATATTTACACAGAAAAACAGATCATGATGTTGCGTTACTGGTTAAGTATATTGACCCAGCAACAGATACAAGCGTAGACCCTGAATTTCTAAACAAAGTAGCACTTATAAGAGGCCCTGGAATGGTTGTGAAATATGAGTTTGGAGAAAAAGATAGTTCAAAAGGAAGGGGTAAGCCAAAAAGATATAATAAAAATTTTATAGCAATTGCTGTAGCTGGTGGTTTTTCACAAGATCCAAATTTTGAAGAAGATGCCAAAATTGCTGATAAATTTTTGACTCATTGTGAACCACCTCATCATGATCAATGGACTGATTCTACAGATGCTTTTAAAGCTCTCTATCCTAAAAATCAAGGAGCAAAAAAAAGATTTAATGAAAATATGGACGCTATTAAGGATGCCATATCAGAACTATTAAGAGAAGACTTCGAAGTAACTTCAGATATACCAAGAGAAATGCAAAAACTATTGACATTTCCTGGAGAAGGTAGTGCTGGAGAAACAGGGGATAAGGAAACTAGAAATTTTGGAATAAGATTAATTCAACAAAAAATAGAATTTAGTGAAAGAAATTCAACTTATAAAATTCCAGTAGAGATGACAGCTCCCCAATCCTTAGAAAAAACTGTAAGTGTAAAAGTTGGTATATTGGGAGACTCCATAAAATCTTCAGATAAATTAGAACTTCCATTCACTATTGGTTCTTTGACAGGTAAATCTGCAAGTTTAGAAAAAAACAATGTTATTAAAGTTGATCATACAAAATTTTCTTCTAGAAAAACTAGCAGAAAAATAAATTTTTCTTTTATTGTAAATGTAGCTAGTGTCGGTGTAGATCCTTTTAATTTAGGACTATCTTTAGAAAATCCACAAGTATTGGAGGTTCACTAATGTCAATACTTCCTTGGATTCAATATGTTCAAACACCTTACATTAAAATATCAAATCTAAAAATTGATGGAGAGACACAATCTTTAAGAGATGAGTGGAGAGAAGAGCGTCTATCTAACCCTGGTGAAAATTTTTCTTTATCAAATTTTGAGATTTTTGCTCCATCTGAATATGGTATATCTGATTATCAAAATATTGAGCTTGATATCTTTTTTGGAATTAATGAAATTATTCAAGAAAGCCCAAATTATTCCAAAAAAGCTGAAAAATTTTACGACGAAAATTTAGATAGTCTTAATGTCTATGCAGTTACGCATGGTATTGAAACAAAATTTAGAATATCTCAAAAAATGAAACTTGTTAAGGAAGGTTCTCCGCTTGATGATTCTCCTATGTATTGGAAAACTTCTATAAAAATATCGAAAGATTATTTCGGCAAATCGATCTATATAAGCCCATACATTGAATCAAAATTAACACCTATATTTTCAAAAAACAATTTAGGAATATTTGCAGGTGGGGAAATTAATAAGAATACTGAATTTATAAAAATAAACTTCATAGAAAAAGAGCCTCCAATAGCTGGAATGTCTATTCCTATTGAAAAAGTTGAATTTAAAAAGGGTGTTAAATACAACACTCAAGATAAGGTCAATGCAATACCTGATATAGCAATTAATGAAGAGCTATGGGTATCAACAGAAGTTTCTAATGAAACCCCTCCATATGGATATGTCAATATGGACCTAAAACATATTACAAGCATGCTGGAGGAAGGAAATACAAACGAAGGTGAAGTGTGGTATGGGCTTGTTAAAAAACTAAAATACTCAGAACTTTCATCTTCAGTCATAAAGACAGTTGTAGGCTCAACATTAGTAGAAATAATTGAACTTATCCTAGAAGCTAAAGATTCTGATGTAGTAGACATAAAAGACAATCCTGAAACCTACGCTCTAGAAAATATCAATGAATTTAATTTAAATATACTTGGATATTTTTGTCAGAAAATTGGAGGAGAGGGTGGAGTTGAAAATGATAGGATGACCTCAATTTTAGACTCTTTAAAGTACATAGATGAAAATGGAATTGATCAGTTTAACTCAAAATTACAAGTTGAAATTGATAAAAAAGTTGAAATAAAAAAATACTCCGAATTGTTGTACAAAAGAAATGAAAAAGAAAGGTTTGAAGATTAATGTCTAGCGAAAATTTACTTAAAACTATAGACAACAACATGGGGGATTCCTTATTAAATGATTCTGGGTATCTAAAATCAGATGCTACTGCCAAAAGAGTTGATCAAAAAAGGCTTGAGACTTTCTCTATATCTCACAAAAGATCTAACAACTACAATGAGATAAATTTAGAATTCCTTGAAAATCTTTTTCTTGAAGCATTAAAGAATGAAGATCAATTTATAAATCAAAAAAGTTCACTTCAAGCTACAACTTTACAAGAACAATGGCTTGCCCCAAGAATACATTACGGATTAAGGCTAACTAGATACGAGGCATCCAATCCTGAGGTTTGGAACTATCTAGCATTGAAGTTTGATCACTATGTTGCTAGAAGGTGGTCTTACGATGAAAAGGGTTTAAATACTAATCCATCTTCTTTACCTAAAGAATTTCACTTTTTGTTCAAGCAACATTCTCGACATCAAATTGCAAAATTATGGTGGATGGCAGAAATGACAAGAAATGCTGGGGCGTATCATAAAGTAGCTGGCATTGTAAATACAGATATGATTAATTACTGCTTAGACATTACAGCTCCAAATTTCAATATTTATACACTTGCAATATTAAATATTGAAAAAGACATACTCGGTGATAAAAGGTTCAAACTTGACAGCCCTTGGTTGAGGGCAATCTATAGAATGATTAACAGAAAAATAATCCACGAAGGCGGAGTTTCTAAAGTTCAGTTTGATATAGACGAGTCAGAAAGTCAAAAATGGTTTAATGGTGTACCTGATTTAAAATTTACCAAAATTGATAGCAATCTACCACCAGCACCAAAGGATATTTTAATAGAAGAAAAACAATTAAAAAAAGTGGTCTCTTGGCTAAGAAGTGGAATAAAAGGAATAAATGAAAATGAGTATGAATTTTTAAGAAAATGTGCAATTAAAGTTTTATCCAAAGAAAAAAGGCCTATGTCCACAAAAGAGATTATCGATATAGGGTTTGAAGAGAATGAATTTTTTGGTTATGACTGGCAAAAAAAAGAGCTTGAATTTGCTTTTTCTCTTGATCCGAAATTAAGAATTGTCAAAAAAGGATCTAAGTGGGTGCTTAGCTAGTTTAGGTTTCTTCTGTTTTCAAAATAATCTCTGTGAAATTCAAAATTACTCTCATCTATATCATGTTTGACTGTTAGTTGATTAACAATTTCTCCATAAATATCTCTAACAATGACTTCTTCATCTACCCAAAGCGCACCTAAATCAAATAAAGCATGACATGAAGCACACAAACACATCAGGTTTTTTAGAATGTCTTTCCCTCCGATATTAGGATTTTTAGCTTTTATGTGGGCACCCTCTGCATATATCTTATGCTCACCAGCTGAATTAATGTAATCATACTTTTTATTACATATCTGACATTTGCCATCATAAATTGTTAATACTTCATCTCTTAGTTTTCTGTTTGTTACGTATGTGTTGTACTCTTTTTTTCTAGTTTTAATTTCGAATGGTAAATTATCCATATTATCAAAGGTTTCTAGATTTTGAATAGGTAAATTTATATTTAGTATTGATATCAATTCTTTTGGAAACTTAGTCAAATATGATTGAGTTCCAGCCAGTTCTTTAATTGTTTTACCAACAAATTGATTTGATCTAGATTGTGGAATGAATGGGAAGTACAAAGCCCCTTCAAATTCATTTTGTAATTTTTCTCTTAAAGTATTTATTTCCTCACTTTGCTCTCTAATCTGATCAAGTGTGATTGGGTGACTAAATTTTGTTAATTCACTAACTTTTACAGTAAACCCTTTACTCTCAAATTCCTTATTTCCTTTTTTTCGACCTGCTCTACCAGAATGCGTCCAGCTAAAAGAAGAAATATACATATTGCCAACAACTTCATAATATCCAATTATTTCTTTATTTAAATAGACAAACACTATGTCGCCTTCTTTTAGTAAAGCTACCATACTGTTAGATGCGGAAGGAACTCCTCTAGTGTCTACTAATGGGGCCCACAATAATTTATTTTTTTCTAATTCTTCAAAACTATCAGCTGGGGATACCATGTAAAATTTCTCATCTTGATTCCACCAAATATTTTTTATCCCGTGCGGTGGAGATATATTTTCTTGAAAGCCAGTTAAAATATTATCTAATTTACTTACTTCATCATCAGATTTAATATATTTTTTTGTTTCAGAAATACCGAAAGCTTTATGGATTTCACTATATAAAATTGAATCTGAATCAAATAAATAGAAATCTAACTCATTGTCTTCTTTTTGTGTAAACAAAATGTACCAATTTAAATCAGTATTACTTGAATGAATTAAATTTAAAATCTCTAATACTAAAGAGTTGTAAGATACCCCATTAACAATGTAGTTATCATCTTGGTTTCCTTTTCGAATTTTTGGTGATCTTAAAGTTCCATCTTCGTTTTGTATAAAGTCCAAAAAAGCAAGCGTGGTGTAAGCATTTTTGTCAAAATAAAGATTCGCTGGGAGCTTTTGATGATGCCCTTGTGAAATTATAACGTCTTGAAAAAGACCTATGTGAGCTTGATGACTGGTGTCATTACCAATTTCAGATTCTCTTAATCGTTTTATTCCATAAATTTTCACTACTTTAATTTAAGCAAACAAATACTGAGAAATAAAAAGTAAATTAGATTATTTTTTGAGAGTTAAGATAATTAAAAATTGCATACACAACATTTACAGAAACTGCGTTTCCTATTTGTTTATATAGCTGTGTATCACTAACTTGAGATTCTTTAGCCGATTTGTAAAATGACTTATCAAATCCCTGTAAAAGCAATCCCTCCAAGGGCGTAATTTTTCTAATGTTATATTTACTATATTTATTTTTTGGCACAACAAAATTTTCATAATGTTTAGCTTCCTTTATTGTTGAATCAATATACTCATCAGAAAAATAATTATCTTGACCCGCTCTATGCATTTTTACCATCGTTGCAGTTAGTGTTCTTGCCGTAGCTTTATTAATTTCTGGTTTAGCATAAAAACCACCGGTGCCTGAAGAGAGAATAGTTTTTTTAATTTTTTCAGAAAGATAATATTTTTCATCTACTTTTTTTGAAAGAAGTGATTTAGTTGTTTTATATTTATGTAAACTATTTTCTTTTTTCATATTTTGAAACTCTTCTAGTACCCATTCTTGAGTAAACTCAAAATTTTTATTTGTTCCATTTTTTATTGCAAGCATGTATACACGTCTTCTGTCTTGTGGAAGTCCGAAGTTAGCAGTGTTAAAAACATCAGAATAAAAACTGTAACCGCATTCTTGTTCTAAAATTCTTTTAACAGTTTTAAATGTATTTCCATCATCATGATTTTTAAAATTTCTAACATTTTCTAGCAAAACAATTTTTGGATTTTTAGCTTTTATAATTTTTACTATTTCGTAAAATAAATTTCCTCTTTCGTCTGCAAGTCCTTGCTTGTTACCCATAGAGCTGAAGGGTTGACAGGGGAATCCTCCCGTTAATACATTGAATTTGCCTAATTTGTCTATGTTTTTTGAATCATTATTAAACTCAATAATATCTCCCATAGATACAACTCCAGTATTTTCAAAGTTTGCGCAATACGTCTGTTCAGCATATTTATCAAATTCTGAATAACCTAAGCAGATTGAGTTAAATCCATTATCTTTTGCAAATAGATCAATGCCTTGCCTAAAACCACCTATGCCTGCAAAGAGTTCTACGTGTTTAATGTTTTTCATAAAATATATTTTTTTATAGTTGTACCAATATGTTTTGCTAATAAAGGTGGGACCGCATTTCCTATCTGGGTATACCATTTATTTTTAGGACCCATAAAGATATAATCATCTGGAAAAGATTGGATCCTTGCTGCCTCTCTTGGGCTAAGTCCTCTAGGTTGGCTTGGGTGAATGTAGGAGTTACAATCCTTATCCATATGTGCTGTTATTGTTTTTGATACGTGATCTTCTCTTAATTTAAAATATTTGTCTTTAAAAGCTCCTGTTCTTGATTTATATGGCATTATTTCTTCAATTGATGGATGCGTTGAATCTTCTCCTTGAGGTAGCTTTGTAAATATTTCTATATCACGTGGGTTATTATATCTATTCATATGATTGGAAAGAATACTAATATTTCTATTTTGATTAATTTTATTTAAATACTCATTTCCAGTTGAACTCCACTCCAATTTGTTTGTAAATTTGTACCCAGAGATATCATTTTCTAAGTAAGCACTTTTTTGTTCTTTATTTCCTAATTTAGGAAGAAACTCTATAGCTTGACTAATTGGAATAAAATCTCCTACTTTTGTACTCAATAGCTCATCTCTAATTTCATTGACATCAAGATTCTTATCATTTGTTCCAAGTATAAAAACCCTTTCTCTGTGTTGAGGAACTCCAAATTCTTTTGCATTTAACATGAAGATTGTCGTTTTATAGTTGATAAGATTTGTTGAAAAATCCTGCATAATTTCTTCAGATTTATTTAGCATACCTCTAACATTCTCCATCAGAAATATCCTCGGCTGTACTTCTTTAATCAATTCAACAAAGTACTTATATAAATGATTTCTAGGATCATCAATAAGTCTTTGTCTATTAGCGTTTGAAAATCCTTGACAGGGTGGGCCTCCAACTAGTAATTGAATACTGCTCCGCTTTAAGTTAGCAATTGTATTGTTTGAAATTTGTTTAATGTCACCTGGAACTATTGAATCTAATGAAGTATTTCTATTTAAGTAATACGTTTCTAAAAACTCCGGAATTAATTCATTTGTAAATGCTTGTTGAAACCCAGCCTCTTCTAAACCGTAACTTAATCCCCCAGCACCAGCAAATAAATCAACAAAAAGGGCTTGATCGTTATTTTTTTTTATTTTGTTAGGATTGAATTTATCAAGTAAGCTGTATCTTCCTTCTTCGAGGGAGTCTAAGGTTGCAAAAACATCATTTGCCTTTTCCCAAGTTTCTGACATCAAGTGTGCTTCATAATTGGAATCAAGATATTTATTTCTTGCCTGTAAAACTTCAATATTATTGATAGAAAATAATTTTTCAATATCAAGTAGTAATCCTTGGAGTTTTTTATTAAAGCTTTTTTTATAAAAATTAAAATATAAATCTATCATCTTTTCTCGATTGAAGTTAATTGTATATATATTTTAGTTGGGGAGTACGACTTATTTTGTTTACTTAAAATGAAGTTTTTTTTCGTACCCAATTTTTTATTGGATATATAAAGCTTTTATGTAGATAGTCATAACTGCCTCCTTTTGGGAAAAAGACCTAGGCAACTGAGTCTTTTTCTTTTAGATTATCAAATTGATCTATTAAATTTAATAACTCAAGAAGCTTTTCACTAAACTAATTTAATGACTGATTTTTTAATTAATAATGATACAAAAGAAGAGTTAATAGACTTTTTTAAAAATACAGATGATTTTTTAATAATAGATGGTGGTGCAGGTTCTGGTAAGACTTCTGCCATCGCATGGGCATTAAATTACTGTGATGAAAATAATTTAACAACAAATGCCGTTTCTTATACAGGTAAAGCTTCCAGTATTTTACGTGACAAGACTAAAGGAATGTATGGTCAAACTATTCATCTTTTTTTATACCGATATGATTATGACATTGATGAAAGTGAAATGGAACCAGGCGAACCGGAACGCATAAGGAGACTCAACACTAAAGCAGTGGATGTATTATTTGTCGATGAAGCCTCAATGTTATCTAGGAATGTTAAAGGGTTTCCAGTTGATGAAGAAGAAAGGCAGACTTACCTTCTTGAAGAACTTATTTTTCTTCAATGTAAAAATAATTCAAAAAAAATAGTTTTCGTAGGAGACCATAGACAACTAGATCCTGTTGAAAAAGAAGACCATCATGATAGTGAGGAAAAATCAGGAAGTCGTTTTAGTGACGAATCCCTAGAGTTTACCTCTCAAAGTAAATTGTTTAGTGATGCTATAAATGAAAATGTTTTGATAGAAACTTACGACTTAAGAGGAAGTTCATTTTTTTGTTCAGAAAATTACAGAAACAAAAATGAATCAAATGTTTATAAAATCTTTGCAGATTTGGCAGCAGAGATTACTGGACATGAAAATATTGAATACTCTCCAAGAGATTGGATAAAAGAGAAATATCCGCAATATATTTTAAGTTCTGAAAAAGAAGCATTTAGCTGGTTAAAAGAAAAAAGAGATGAAGTTGGATGGGCGGAAACAAGAGTTGTTACAGGATTTAATAGTTCAGTAGATGAAATGAATGCAAAAATTAGATTGAACATAGAAAATCTTACAGGTGAAGTAGGAGAGTACCAGTTTGATTCTACTCATCCTCTAATGAATTTAAGAAACAGACACTTTATAGAGATTTATAACGGGGATACGTTTTTTATAAATAACGTTTTAGAGGAAAACTACGGAACAACAAATGAAGGGTTCTTATGTGAAAAACACAAAATATGTAGAGATGAGAAGTTGGACAATTTTAAACTTAGCAAAATAGATTTACAACTTAAACGTAAAATTGGAACTTCAAAAAAAGTACTGATGATGAACGAATTAATAAATCTAGAATTTGCCAGAAGAGATTTAGATGACAGATACAACTTAAATCTATGGTACGACTTTGCACATAGGCACACTGATATAGAGGATAAAAAAAATAGTAATTGGTATCAAATGTTGGGAGAAGACGAAGTATGCAACACCTTACTCGTTGTCCATGCTTTTGCAAGTACCGTACATAAAGCTCAAGGAGATGAGTTCGAGTATGTGCTTGTAGACCTAGATAATGAACAATTTAGCTTAAAATGGCTTTACACTGCTGTTACTAGAGCAAAAAGTGAAGTAAGGTTTCTGATTAGTTCGTAATACATCACCCTTCTTCATTTTTAACTATCTCTAAAATATCCTCTCCAAATTCATTAATTTTATTATCACCTAGTCCTGGTATTTCTTTTAATTCTTGGAAGTTTTTTGGTCTTCTAATAACTATTTCATTGACAACTTTTTTTGGAAATACTGCAAAAGAAGGCCAGTTTCTTTTTTTAGATTCTTCATCAGAGTAGGTTCTTAGGTTTGATGCTAGAGGATGATCAATATATCCATCTGGTAAAAGTCTATAGTCTTGTTCAACAGCTACTTCTATTTTTGGTTCCTCTAAAATAGATTTTTCTGCGGATGGTATAGATTTTTCTGGAACATAATTTTCCTCAAGTTCAAATATTTCAGGAATAGTATCAATATCACTTCTGTTTGGTTTTATAAACATTGGAGTGTCGATACAGCTTGAGCATTTATTACACTTGAAGTCATTTTCAATTTCTTGGTTAAAGTGTTTTAACAAAATACCCATAAGACACTGGTCACTTTCTAAAAAGTCTTTAACTTCTTGATACTGGTTTCGTGCTTGTTTTAAAAGTGGTTGAACACTCATAGTGTTGTATGTTGCTTCATCTTTAATTTTAGAATAAAATCCATTGGCATTTTCTTTAATATATTCATCAAGTTCTAATCTCTCAGCAATTTTCTTAATTTTATATCTGGATGCATCAATTTTTGAAATGTCAATTTTGTTTAAATCTATTTCATCTGGAGTATTTGGGATAAGGGATAATACTGTATTACTAATTTGCTGTTCTGGTACTTTGTTCATAATAAAATGTTCATTAACATCATCATCATCCGGTAACGAAATTAGTACACAATCTGCATTATCTAGCTTTCTTCCAGCCCTGCCAATTTGTTGATAATAATCTGTTAGTGTTTTTGGGATACCAAGGTGAATTAAGAAACCTAAATCAGGTTTATCAAATCCCATACCTAGTGCAGTTGTAGCAATAACTACTTTGATTTCATTGTTTAGAAGCTTGTTTTCTATATCAATTTTTTCATGCGGCTCTAGTCTTGAGTGATAGGCCTGTGCTGATATGCCTACTTCATTTCTTAAGTATTGGGCAACAGCATTTGCTCTTTCTACCGTAAGTACATAGATAATTCCGGAACCTTGTAGTGTATCTATATTTTTTTTAAACCAGGCAATTGAAAATTTGAATGACTGTCTGCCAAAACTGTGTACAGATAAACTTTTTCTTAGTAAGTCTCCCTTAATAGTTTTCGTAAAATTGTTTCTATCAGACAAATCCTCGATTACTTTATTATCCGCAGTTGCAGTGGTAAAAAGTGCAGACGTTTCATGATTTAAACTAGGTATAACCTTTTTGACCATCATCATATAACTAGGTCTAAAATCATGTCCCCATGATGAGACGCAATGTGCTTCATCAATAACAAATAGGCCAGCATTTTCTTTTATTAGTGGAAATTGCTCTTCTCTGAATTTTGAGTTTGAAAATCTTTCTGGCGTAACTATTAAAACATCAACTTTATTTGCCCTCAATTTAATTTCAGTATTCCTAATTTTTTCAGGATCTTCTGTAGAATTTATTGCTTCAATATTTAACAGTTTTCTTGCATTTAAAATTTGATTTCTGGTTAATGATAAAAGTGGAGAAACAATTACCGTCATTTTATTATTATTTTTTAAAAGGTATTTTGCGGCAACGAAATAAACGGCTGACTTACCCCAACCAGTTTTTTGAACAAGGAGTGTTTTAGAACCTTGATTTATGCAAGATTGAATTGCTTCAAATTGGTTTTCTTGAAATTCTGCTTGTGGGCCAACAATAACTCGAAGATATTCAAGGCACTCATCGTATACAGCATTATCCATAAAATAATAATATATTTTTTAAAATTACCTATCAACCAAAAAAATGTCTTACTTGTTTTTAATATAAATATAGGTTTTCAAGATATACCTCTTTTCGGGAAAAAGACTCAGACAACTGAGTCTTTTTTCTTTACAAGTCGTTTATATATGTATCTTGAAAACTTTGCCTATTGACTAACTCAACTACACCACTACTAGTAACTGCAACAACTCCTGATTTAGGCACACGGTTATAGTTGCTTGCCATAGCAAAGGTATAAGCACCAGTAGAAGTAGACATTAATATATCTCCTGACACAGTGTCGTTTGGCAACATTGCATCTTTTACTAATAAATCTCCACTTTCACAGTGTCTACCAGATACTGCATGCACCACATCTTCTCCATCTTTTTCACCAGAGATATTAAATAACTTATGTTCACTTCCGTACAGTGCTGGCCTTGGATTATCTGACATACCACCATCTACCAAAATATACGGCTTCTCACCTCTGTCGTCTTTAATTGCACCAGCAGTATATAAAATGACTCCCGGATTGTTGACCAATGCTCTACCTGGTTCAATCATGACTTTATATGAGCCACTCCAGTGTTCTTTAATACCTTCATGAATAGCATCTGCATAGACTTTTAGTTCATGATCTACTTCATCACCTGCATAAGGTGAAAAGAATCCACCACCAGCATCAAAAACTATTTCTCTCTCCACACTTGCTGGATGAACATTGACAAAATCTGCACACTCACTCATTGCTTTTTTGTAGCGATCAGGATCTTTAATCTGGCTTCCAATATGCACATGGAC
>MDTD01201774.1_pt1 | contig 14744 bp, 9 predicted proteins | sample 811221 | NCBI WGS metagenome assembly MDTD01 (sample SAMN05326646, study PRJNA326480) | marine metagenome | isolation source: seawater | place: Pacific Ocean: South West | collected 2011
CAACAATTCACTGCCCGCGTGGTGCTTTCAAACAACCGTTGACAACTACCGAAGCACTTCGTGTTGAAAATACACCTACCACACCTTACCTTCGACCCACTAAATCATTTCTGATGACCAAATTCACCCTTACGCTGATTGCCGCTCTCGGCATGTACTGCACGCTACAGGCCCAGTCCCTGCGCGGTACGATTTCAGATGCTCAAGGCAATCCACTTCCCGGCGCATCCGTCGTTGCCGATGGTACCAACGGGCAATTTGCAGACGCTGACGGTGCGTACGTTTTAAGCCTATCACCGGGCACCCACACGGTCCAATTTTCCTACATCGGCTACATCAGCCAAACGAAGGAAGTGACCATGGGCACCGAAGACCAGACATTGAACGTCTCCCTCGCCGACGATGCAGTCCTGATTGAAGACGTAGTCGTTGTGGGCTACGGCGTTCAACGCAAAAAGGAAGTCACGGGCAGCATTGTGAAAGTCGATTCGAAGCAAATCACTGGGGTGCAAACACCGTCATTTGAGGCAGCGCTTCAAGGACAAGCGGCGGGTGTTCAAGTCAGCCAATCATCGGGTGTCGCCGGCGCACCTTCCCTCATTCGCGTTCGTGGGGTGGCCTCGGTATCAGCAGCTGGAGATCCGCTGTACGTTGTCGATGGCATCCCCATCACCCAGGAGTACTTCCTCCGCGGCAACAGCGGCGCCCTCAACAACAATCCGCTGGCCGCCATCAACCCCAACGACATCGAATCCGTTGAAATCCTCAAGGACGCGGCGGCTACAGGCATTTACGGTTCGCGTGGTGCCAACGGCGTCATCCTCATCACGACCAAGCGCGGAAAAAAGGGCACGTCGTTCGAATTCAGCACGCGCGCTGGCATCGGCACCGCTGCTACGCGTCCCAATATGATGGACACGGAAACCTACTTGGCCCTGCGCCAAGAGGCTTGGGAAAACGACGGCGGCACCGGATACGTCTGGTTGCCGAATATGAGCTCGGCAGCAGATGACCCCGCCACCCGGCGAGAAGCCTACCTCAGGGCCATGGAGACGAACACCGATTGGGTCGATCAGACCATTGGCGTCGGCAACAAGAATGCTGTGAATTTTGGCGTAAGACAAGGGGGCGACAAATACAATCTGTACGCAGGATTCTCCAAGGATAACAACCAAAGCTACCTCCTCGGCAACAGCTACGACCGCACCAGCGGACGCATCAACCTCGACTGGAGCCCTTCGAGCAAAGTAAAGGTCCTCCTCAGCTCTTCGTTGAGCCGGGGCGAGAATAACCGCATCGATGCCGCCTGGTCAGGCGGTTTGGGCGACGCCATGTCGAACGCCCTTCCCTACTACCCTGTTCGCTACGATGAAGATGTCTACGACGCCAACGGCAACATCGAGCACGAGGCCGGCGAGTACTTTTTGTGGTTTGACGAATGGGGCGGAACCAAGAATCCGGTGGCCGTACGTGAATTGAAGAAGTGGAAAACAACCGAAGACCGCTCCATCAGCAATGCGCAGTTGATCTACTCACCCATTGCAAACCTCAACCTAAAGGTCAGTGGCGGTTTTGACTACCTCCACCTCCGCGAGGACGTCTTCAACCCCGGTGCCTTGTCCATCACAACGGAACTCGGTAGCGCCAACCGCTACGCGAACTACGTCTTGAACTGGAATTACAGTGCCACGGCAGATTACCGCTGGGAATTGGATGACACCCAAGCCTTGAATTTCTTGGTGGGAAGTGAATTCCAGCGTACAGACAACTACGGCTACAGCCTATCTTACGGCCAAGTGGAAGGCCCCATTTTCGAAAATGACTCGTTGTCGGAGGACGCAGCCAACGTCAACACAACAATCAATTTACCCTCACAGCACAGCTTCCTCTCGTACTTCGGACGTGTTAACTACACCTTGAAAGATCGCTACTTCTTCCAGGCAACTGCTCGTGTTGATGGCAGTTCGCGCTTCGGCCGCGAAAGCCGGTATGGCTTCTTCCCATCGCTTTCCGCGGGCTGGGTCGTTTCCGATGAAGACTGGTTCAACAGCAAGCGCATCAGCTTTTTGAAGGTCCGCTCGAGCATCGGTTACACCGGTAACGCAGCGTTGCCAGATTACGCACGCTTCGGCACGTATTCCGCTGCCAACAACGGCATCACCTATGCTGCCGATTCCATCCTCTACCCCATCCAGCCTGAGAATCCGACACTTCGCTGGGAAACCTCGCGCACCATCGATGCGAGTGTTGAACTGGGGTTGTTGGAAGATCGCATCACTACGGAGTTGGCGTTTTACCACAAATACTCCACCGACGTGTTGATGAACGTGAGCACGCCGGCCAGCACCGGCTTCACCAATTTCTGGGACAACGTCGGGACCATCTTGAACCGTGGTGTGGAACTCTCTATTAAGTCCCGGAACCTCATTGGCAAATTCCAATGGACCACCGACTTGAACGTGGCACGGAACTACAACGAACTGGTGGACATCGGAAACTACACCCCGGATGCTGTCAGCGGCGGAACGAACGATTCCCGCGTCATTGTCGGCCGACCGGTCGGATCGTTTTTCCTCGTGGAGCACAGCCACGTCGATCCGGAAAACGGCTTGCCTGTCTACCTCGACCTCGAGGGGAACGAGACCTATGACTACAACAACGACATCCGCCAGTACGTCGGTGACGGCCTGCCAGATTTGATTGGTGGCATGAACAACACATTCCGTTATGGAAACTGGGATTTGAGCGCTCTCGCCACCTTCAGCATCGGCGCCAAAATCTTCGACTCATCCGCCAAGCGACAACTCGGTGTGGTCACCGGTTGGAATATGCGCGACGAAAAACTCGACCGCTGGAGACAGCCGGGCGATATCGCCACATACCCGCGTTTGACGCTTGATGAAACTACCTACAGCTTGCCTTCGGGCTTCCCTTGGTGGAACACCAGCCTCTTCATTTTCGATGCGTCCTACCTGCGCCTGCGCAACTTGACCTTGGGCTACAATGTCCCGCTGGGCAAGGACAGCGGTTTGCAGAACTGCCGAATCGCGTTGAACGCAACGAACGTCTTCACCATCACCAACTTCCCCGGATTGGATCCGGAGGTGGTTCGTGACTTCGAAAACGCGCAGGACCGCAACATGAGCCCGAACGTCACCTACCTGACGCCGCCTCAAGAGCGCGCCTTCACCCTTTCCATTTCCACCAACTTCTAATCGGCAACCATGAACATCAAACACCTCCTTCTTTTTGCCGGATTGGCCGCTGGGTTGACCTCATGCGACCACTTGCTCGAATTTGAACCCGGGGATGTCATCCTCGCGGAAGACGCCATCCAGGACGCAGAAGACCTCCAGCGCTTGCTGGTGAGCAACTACGATGTTGTCGCCAACCTCTACGGTGGACGGGTCCAGATTGTGAATGAATTGCGTGGACCCAATTTTGGGGAACCCGACAACAGCTTGGATTTCACGGCTGTTTACAACCGGGAGACCACGTTCTTCACCGGCATCAATGGCGGCATTTACACGGATTTCTACTACGCGATTTACCGATCGAATGTGGTCATCAAGAATTTCGACATCGTAGAAAACTTGGATCCCGCTGAACGAACGCGCCTTGAAGCCGAAGCTCGTTTCATCCGTGCCATCTGTCACTGGGGAGCCGTCAAAATGTATGCACGTCCTTACGGGTACACGGCGGACAACAGCCACCCAGGCGTGCCCTTGCGCATTGCACCCAGCCAAGATCCCCTGCCGCGTGCGAGCGTCGGAGCTGTGTATGCCCAGGTGGTGGAAGACCTAAATTTTGCTGCAGACAACCTGCCGGTGGAAAATGGGGTTTACGCGACGCAGGATGCGGCCCGTGCCTACCTCGCCCAGGTCCATTTCCTCATGGGCAATTACCAGGAAGCCGCGAACTTCGCGAGCGATGTCATCAACTCAGGACGCTACACCTTGGATGAAGACCTCGACCGCTTTGAGACTGATGTCATCAACACGGAAACAGTCTTCGGAATCGTCAGCATGCCCAATGACTTCCGCAGCTCTTGGTTCCGCGACAACCTTCGTTCGGACAACAACCCGAGCCCGCAGTTGGCCTTCAGCGACGACTTTGCCTTCTTCATGAGCCTCGCGGGCGGCGGAGACGGACGATCAGCCTGGTTGACTGCAGGTACACGAGCGCTGATCAATCGATTCAACGAAAAAGAATACTTCAACGTACCCCTCGCTCACTTGACATTGATGCACCTGATCCGTGCTGAAGCGCACGGGGAGTTGAATTCAGATTTGGCCACGGCCATTGCCGATATCAACGCCATTCGCGCCCGGGCGTTCGGCGCTGGCAACAAAGATTTGAGTGAAACTGCCACCGCGCAAGAAGTCATCGACGCAGCACGCGACGAATTCCGGAAAGAAACCGCCTGTGAAGGTCTCTGGACTGACCAGTTGCTGCGACGTGGCGCCATGGGCGAAGAGATCACCATCCGCGATGCCGCGTGGGACTGTCCAGGCATGAGCTTACAATTCTCCAACACGGAATCTACCGTGCAAGGCTTTGAGTTGAACGAAGAAGGCGGTTGCCTTTAATCCAATTTCGAATGAACATGAACACCACATACACTTCATTGAGCGCCGTATTGATTTTGGCCATTGTGGCCATTGCCTTCAATGCGTGCAAGCCTGAATCCACGGGCGAATTGGGCGATCCATTCGACAAGGTTGCCGGGATGGCGGGCACATGGGAGCTCAGTAGCTTCACCCAGCAGGACCTGAACAGCCCCGTCAAGGAAACGCGCGACCTCAGTGCCTTCTACATCGACGGTACCGTCACTCCGCTTCAGTTGACCTTCAATGCCGACCGCACCTACTCCGTTGCGTTGGAAATGGGCAAGAATTACTTCGGAGAAGGCGGCACATGGGGATTTGACGATGACCTGTACCCGACCTACCTCGAGTTGTTCTCAACCGCAGATACGTTGGTTTACAACCTCGGCGGTATGGTTCGCGAGTTTGACCAACAGCTCGCCATCGAATACCGACGCGATTGCGGCGGAACAGCCACCAACATTTACACGTTTGAATTCAATCGACTGAACTGATGAAGAAGATCTTATTCTCCCTGCTCGCCTTTGCCTGCATGCACGCAACGGCCCACGCTCAAAAGGCATACGTTCTTCCTTCACCAACCGACGCCAACTCTGAGTTGACATTGTTCATCGATATGAACCAGAGCGAAGACGGCATCCAAAACAACGGGCTCTCCGCCATCCTGGACGCTTTCCCGGACACGACGGTTTACCTGTGGACGTGGGACCCCTCCGGACCTGCAGCAGGCAATGGCGATTGGGACAACAGCGCCGATCACCAACAATTGACGAAGGTGGGGCCGAAATTGTACTCCATGACCTTTGTACCAACGGAATACTACGGCGTCGATGGACCCCAGCTGTTCGCCCGCGGCATCTCGTGCTTGGCCAAGCTCAAAAACGGCAACCCCGTCGACGGATTCAGCTTTGAAGCCAAGTCGGAAGACATGCACGTGGACATCATTCCGCAGTTGTGCGCTGCTCGCATCTGCGTGTTCCCTGAATTGCGTGAGCCCGATGATTTCTTGACCATCACCTACGATAACACCAAAGAGGTGCTGTACGAAGGATTGCAAAACATGGGCGATGACGATTGCTACATCTACTTGCTGGGCAAAGTCGACGCCTTCACGAGTTACGAGTACGCTCCAGAAACCGACGTGTACGCGTACCCTGAATTGAAATTGACCGCCATCGGAGAAGGAAAATTCCGAACCACGATGATTCCTGAGGACCTGTTCGCAGGCATCCTCAACGAAGGCGAATCGTTGTCTGAAATTTGGTACTACATCGTCCGTGAAGGATTTACCTACCCTCCCGGGCCACCCCCTTTCGAAATCATCTCCTTGCTCGACTGCGAATAAGCATTGCATCACCACATGACTCGAACCCACATCCCTTTGAAAAGCCATGCCGCCGCATGGCTTTTTGCTGCCTTATTCAGCGCCCTTTGGATTGGCTGCACTTATGAGCCTGCTTCCCAATCGGTTGCGCGGCCGTTGACGCCCATTCAGATGAATGCCGACACCACCACGCTGTATTTGAGTGATTTTGTCGGCGCGTTGCCCGCCATTGACTCAGTGAAATGGGAAAACGGAGCATTACTGCCCATCACCCAAGTTGGCGAAGACCGCGTGGTTCACTTGACCGAACAACCGCGCCGGCAGATTGGCTTTCTGCAATTGTGGTCCGGTGGAACGCATGTGGAAGTTCCGGTTTTCAAAACAATCAAGGAACCGGTGGAGCTTCTGCTCACATCCTACCAGCCACATGCATCGGTTCAAGTCATCGGAAGCTTCACCAATTGGCAAGCCAATCCCATTGAAATGGACGGAAGCCAAGGCTACCACAAGGTGGACTTGATGCTCGACAAAGGAACCCACTTATATCAGCTGGTCATTGACGGTGTAGAGCAACCAGACCCTTCTCATCTGAACCGGGTCCCCAACGGATTTGGCGGATTCAACTCCATCCTGCAGGTGGGTTCAGACGAACCGCCCTTACCGATGAACGTGGAATACATTCCAAGCGTGTCAACGGGGAATATCCAACAGGCCGCCGGCTTTTTGGGACGCACAGATCCCAACGCACACTTCTACGCGTGGTGGAACAATGAGATCTATGGATTTGGCCAAACGGATTCGACCGGCTTATTCTCATTGGGCATCCCCGCGGCCGCATATGCTGACGAGCGCTCGTTTGTGCGCATTTGGACATCCACCGAATCCAACAAGAGCCAAGCCCAACTCATTCCCCTGCAAGCGGGCGAGCCCATCACCCAGACGGGTCAGCTCAACCGGCACGATTGGCACGCCATGGTCATGTACTTCTTGATGGTCGATCGATTCAAAAACGGCGATTCGACAAACGACTGGACGTGCGAGGACCCCGGCATTCGACCGGAAGCCAACCACTACGGAGGGGACTTCGCGGGCATCGCTTCATCACTGGACTACATCCAAGACCTTGGGGCCAACACCATCTGGGTCAGCCCCATCACCCCCAACCCCGACGGAGCCTGGGGCTACTGGTCGGACCCCAATACGGACGTCACGAGTAAATTCAGTGGCTACCATGGCTACTGGCCCATCGCTTCGACCGGAACCGACCGCCGGTTTGGGACGATGGAGGAGTTCAATTCGTTGGTCGAGGCCATTCACGAAAGGGACCAAAACATTTTGGTCGATTACGTGGCCAACCACGTGCACGAAGAACATCCCATTTACCAAGAACACCCCGACTGGGTCACCAACCTGTATTTGCCCGATGGCTCGTTAAACACCCAACTGTGGGACGAACAGCGCTTGACCACCTGGTTTGACACCTTCATGCCCACCTTGGACTTGGAGCGACCTGAGGTCTACCAAACCATGACCGACAGCGCGGTATGGTGGGTGGAAAATACCAACATCGACGGCTTCCGGCACGATGCGACGAAGCACATCCCTGAGGTGTTTTGGAGAACGCTAACGCAGAAAGTGCGCAGCAAGCAGCAACAGCCCCTGTTTCAAATCGGCGAGACATACGGCGCACCGGAGTTGATTCGCAGCTACCTCTCAAATGGCATGTTAGATGCTCAGTTTGATTTCAACCTCTACGACGCCTTGGTCGCGGCCTTTACTGCTGAAACGGCCAATTTATCGGCATTGATTGCGGTGGCAAACCAAAGTTTGGATACCTACGGTGCCCACCACCTCATGGGCAACATCACGGGCAACCAAGACCGTCCCCGTTTCACCTCCCTTGCGGACGGGGCACTCGACCCATCGGAAGACACCAAGTTGGCTGGATGGACCCGTGAAATCGAACACCAAGGCAACGTCGGGTACCGGAAGATGAGCTGGCTCATGGCCTTTTTGATGTCGAGCCCGGGCATTCCTTGCATTTACTACGGCGATGAAATTGCGGACGTCGGTGGCAATGATCCCGACAACCGCCGCATGATGCGCTTTGACGGCTGGAACGAACAGGAATCGTGGATGCACGCGTGGACCCAAACGTGGGTCGCGTTGCGCACATCACGCATGAGCATGCTCTACGGACAGACGTCCTACACGGAACTGGCACCGGGTTTGCTCGCCATTCACCGCAGCTACTTGAGTGAAAACACGTGGGTGCTCATCAACACCACGGGGCAGCCTTATGACCTCGCACTTGATACGGGAGAACCGCTCCAACCATTGGTGGGCACATTGGATGCCACTGCTTCGGGTGGATTCGCCATTAACGCTTGGGGCGCGGCGGCGTTTGACGTGCGTCCAAGTGTCCGGAATCGAAAGTGAGGATGTGGTCAGTCTTCGGCGACGAAATCGTCGAGGATGTACCGCCACTGCAAGGTCCATTCCCCGTCGCCTAGGTTGTATTGTTTGGTCAGACGAAGTTGGGCTGGTAAGCGCTCCAAGCGCAGCCGTTCAATGGCTGCTGCACCGTCCACAGCACCCCCACGGGTAAGATTAACAGCAAGGCCTTTCGGCGCAGCAAACCATTGGGTCTCGATGCGTTGACCATTTTGAATGGCCGTCACATCCAAGGCACCTGCTGAGGCATTCCATGACCACATTTGCGCCTCTTTTACGATGCCATCTTCGGATTCCCGTGCAAATTGCAGAACAAACCCATCTTCAGCGCCGCTGCGTTTTCCATCCATTCGGGCATCCACGGTCCGCATGTTCTCTCCTTCACCCGCTGGCATTTCAAAGCGACCAACGTAAGCACCCTCGAGTGCAAACATCCAATCCGGAGCTTGGCCGTTGGCAGGTGAACTCATCATTAACCCACTGAACAACAAGAGCAAAGGGGACACGAAACGAAACATCTTGACCATCATGAGTAGCAGTTTGTGCCTTAAATTTCGGTCATGAAATTGAAATCTCTACTTCTCGGCGTCTTCGGTTTGGCTTCGGCGGCCGCAACTAGTCAAACCACGTGGGAAATCGGCAACACGACGTTGACCGAATACGACTTGGTTACCGGCATGCAAATCCCTTGGGAAATCCTGTGGGGACCGGATGACCACCTATGGATGACATCGCGCAAAGGCGAGGTGTTGCGCATCGACCCAACGACAGGAGACTACACCACCGTTCTTGAAAAAAACGTCATGAACGGAGGAAACGGTGAACCGGGCATGTTGGGCATGGCGATGCACCCCGATTGGGAAACCACACCGAAAGTCTACGTGGTGTACTGCGCGGGCAGTTCGTGGAACGGCCAAGAATACCTTAGTGTTTTTGATTGGAATGGAACGGAGCTCGTCAACGAGCAGTTCCTGCTCACCATCGATGCGGGCGGCATTCATAACGGCAGCCGGTTGCTCGTATTGCCGGACAACACCCTCCTCATGACTGCAGGAGACGTCGGCTCATCGGGACTTTCCCAGTCGATGAATTCGCTGCAAGGCAAGACATTGCGATTGAACTTGGACGGAAGCATTCCAGACGACAACCCCTTCCCCGACTCGTACATCTACACCCTCGGAAACCGCAACAGCCAAGGCTTGGCATTGGGTCCCAACGGCATCGTCTATGCCAGCGAGCATGGGCAGAATTCCAATGATGAATTCAACATCGTTGAAGCTGGTGGAAACTACGGCTGGCCGCAAGTGGAGGGCTTCTGCAACACCACTGCAGAAGAGGCGTTTTGCGAGGAGAACAACGTCATTGAACCCCTGAAGGCGTGGACACCGTGCATTGCTGTGAACGGGATTGCATACTACAACCACGAGGCCATTCCGGAATGGCAGCACACTGTGCTTCTTTCTGTGCTTGGAGGATTGGGAGGGCAATACGAGCGGTTGAGTGTCCTGCACCTTTCGGAGGACGGCTTGAGCGTAACAAGCGAGGACCAGTACTTCTCGAGTTTCAATCAACGGATTCGCGATGTCGCCGTCAATCCATACACGGGTTCGGTGTACGTTGCCTTCAATGGCCCATCCTACCCGGGAAGCGGACCCAACATCATCAAGGAGTTTCGAAATGAGGCGTTCGCTTCAACCGTTTCAGAACGTCCCGAAGATTTGAAACCCATGGCATTCCCAAACCCCTGCACCGATCGCATTCAATTCGAGTGGGAAAATGAGCTGCGGAACGTGGAGTACACGGTTTACGCTTTCACCGGTGAAGCGGTGGCCCAAGGGCAAGTGAACAACAAACTCCTGACGTTGGATACGAAAGGGTGGTCCACCGGCTCTTACTTCATTGCCTTGACCCACGCCAACGGCACACGAACGGCCACCTTCCAAGTAGCGCGCGCCAAATGATTCGGCCGCTGATCGGGATTGCATGCATTGCACATCTTTGCGCCCCGGTTGCGCTCGGGGCACACACCAACTACCCTGCAGATACTACGGCTGTCAAACAGGCTGAGGTCTTAGCGCTTCGCATTCCTTCCACCGCTGATCAAACAGCGGCCAATGTCAGCTTGCTTGACGTCACGGCCTTGCAAAATGGCCATTCTCCGGATTTGCAGGACGCTTTGAACGCCATCCCCGGGGTCTTCATGGAGACCCGTGGAACCGGAGGTTCGAGAAGGCTTCAGATGCGAAGCAGTGGACTGCGCTCCCCTTTTGGTGTGCGCAACGTCTTGATGCTCATGGATGGATTTGTACTGACCAATGCCAGTGGCAACAGCCCCTTGGAAATGTGGAATCCACAGTGGCTTCACCGATTGGAAGTGGTAAAAGGACCAGTCGGAGCGCTGTATGGCAACGCTTACGGAGGGGCACTGATCGCCTCGAGCTTGGCCCCTTCCTCTGTTTTGCAAAACACCACCCGCGGGTATACTATCGTACGCAGCCCAGGTGAGGGCGCAGCAGGCGGCTGGTCAGAAGAAGCGGGTTTTGCGCACACCCAGTGCCTCAACCAAAACAAGTCCAGTATTCTCCACCTGCAGCTGTTTTGGAACGACACGCCCGGTTTCCGAGAACAGGAATACAACCGAAGGAACCAGGCAGAAATGCAGCTGCTTCGTACGGAAAAGTCAGGCGCACAGCAACGCACTTCGATCGGTTGGATGGAGGCCGAATGGGGACTGCCCGGTGGATTGAATGAGGATGATGCAACGCAAGACCCCACAAAAGGTCCCGGTGCCGGTTACGATGCCCATGTCAACCGCAAACGAACATGGGCCGGATGGAGCCGAACAGCTCAGAAAGAGCGCAGCCGAAACGGACTTTGGCTCTACGGTCAACTATCCAACAAAGCCAACCCTTTTGGCACTTCGCCCTTTTTCAATGGCCTCAAGGACGAAACGGAGGAGTTCGTCTCCTTGCGGTGGTGGAGGGCTCAATCTAAGGCCATCGGTTCCAAAGGAAAGCTGACCCTGGACCAGTCCATCATCGGACGGTATGAGTGGTTGAACATCGAAGAGCGGGACAATGACTACGCCGCGAATGCGCTTCGGTATGCGATTGATTCCTACACGCACAGCCATTGGGCCGGAGTCGGCAGCCGGTTTGAATGGGATAATCGATGGCAAGTCGATGCACAACTCGCCGTAGAAAATTTCGGTCGGACAACCGATGGCCTGCGTCGAATCGTGGGCGACAGCACGGGGATTTATGCGGAGGACTATGCGACTTTCCAAGCGCTGCCATTTGTTCAAGTAGCCTACCAAGCCACGCCTCAGTTGCGAATGTTTGCCCAATGGGGAAGCGGCGGAAGCCACCCTACTTCATTTGAATTGGTCGATCCGGAGGGGTACCAGCCGTACAACCTGAAATCCGAACAAGCCCACACCCTTGAGTGGGGAGCACGTTGGACCCGCGCTGCGAACCGATGGACTGTAGACTGTGCTCTTCAAGCGTACCACCAACGCGTAAATGATGCCATAGCCCAAGTTCCTGGACCGGCTGACGGTATTTTCATGGACAATGTGGAAGGGCTGCGGATGTCCGGTGTGGAAGCATCAACGCACGTTTCGCACGCCATCGGCAAGGCCACAACCCTCGATGTCAGCGGATGGGTAAACGTCAACCGGCACGCCTTTGAACCCTACGCTTCGGTTTTGCCGGGAACACCGCGTCAAAGCATTGGAACCACCGGGCGCCTGTCCAACGGCCCGTGGGCATGGCGGTGGCAGCACCAGTGGTTTGACCGCATCAAATTGCACAACACCCAGGACGATTGGACTGAACCCCAGCACCGACTCAACACCTCCATTGAGTACACCCGGGGCGTTCACGCCGTTCAGCTGGGCGTGCGAAATGCCTTGAATGCTGACTTTTCAGGCTGGTTGCAGACCAACGCCTTTGGTGGACGCTACTTCAACCCCGCACCACCGCGGACGATCTGGTTGTCGTGGCGCTGGACGGTTACTGGATGATCTCGATCTCCGTGCGCCGGTTGCGCGCGCGTCCCTCGGCAGTGTCATTCGAGGCGATGGGCTGTGACATGCCATAGCCGAAGGTTTCCATTCGATCGGTCGCGATTCCATATGCTTCAAGAAAATGCGCTACGGCCTGGGCGCGTTCCTCGCTGAGGAGTTGATTGCGCTCAGCACTCCCCTCTCCATCCGTATGGCCGGCGATGCGAATGCGCACTTCAGACCGGAGCATGGTACGCGCCAATTGCTCAAGGTCCGGCTGGAAACGGGCGTCCAAGGCCGATGAAGACCGTTCAAAGCGCACATCGTTGAGCACCAACACGGTTCCTATCTCAAGGGGTTGCAGCCGGATCGAAACGAATGGCTCCTGCCCTTCCAATGGATCGAGGGTTTTTGAGTAAAACCCATAACCTTCTTCATCGATCTGTAGAATCACCCGTTCCGTAGCCGGAAAGGTCAGCGTGAATGCCCCATCAACCGGCGAACTCATCTGCATGCCCATGGCATTCCCAAGGCTGTCCAACACCTGTACCGACGCCTGAATGGGACGCGCTGAATCCGCATCCCGCACTTCACCACGCCACAATGCAACCGATTCCGCCGCGGCGTGTCCCGGCAACTCAAATTGCCACAGGTCGAGGTTTCCAGGAGCGTCACGATCGGTCGCAAACAGCGCCGTACGGCCGTCTGGAAACACCTGCAAGCTGTTCTCATCACCGTTCGAGTTGATGGGGAATCCAAGGTTTTCCGCTTGCGACCAGGAACCATCCGGTTGACGGCGGGAAACAAACAGGTCCAGCCCCCCCATTCCGGGATGACCATTCGACGCGAAATACAGCGTTTTGCCGTCGCTGTGAAGCACTGGGTTTTCCTCTCGGCCGGGGGTGTTGATGGTCGGAGGCAGCCGCGACGGACGGCTCCAAAGGCCATCGCCTTGGTGTTCAGACTGATAAATATCCTGCACTACCCGGCCATCTTGGGTTCGGTAGGCTCGCACAAAAAACAACCAGTGTCCATCGGCACTCAGCGAAGGCTGGCTTTCCCAAGCTTTGCTGTTCACCGCGGTTAGGTTCATTTCCCGCTGGAATCGGTCCTCGACGACATTGAAGTCCGCATAGAACAAATCGCAACTACCTTCGCCCGTGCGCCTTCCATATCCACCATCGAGGCCGTCGCAGGCGGTAAAAATGAGCTGCCGCCCATCGCCGCGAACGGTCGGCGCCCCTTCGTTCCCGGGGGTATTGATTTCGACCAGTGCGCGCTCAACATTCCATGTACCATCCTCCGCAAGCGCTGCCTCAAAAAAGTCCTCTTGGCCCGTCATGCGAGCGTCCCCTCCAATTTGACGGGTAAATATCATGCGGTCACCGGTTGCATACAGCGCCGGGTAGTATTCAGGCGCAGCGCTGTTCACGGAACCTTCCAGCGGAGCCAAGGTCAACTCCACTGGCGATTGAATGGCATTGGCAGCAAAGCGGATGGACGCCTCCAGCAGCGAGTCCCCAAGGGCAACTTCCTCAATCAGTCCAAGCGCTTGAGCGTAGCGCCCTGCATTGAACTCAAGTCGTGCCCGCTTCTCGCGCCATTTCTGTGCCAATGACGGGTTGTTTTGAATGGCCCGACTTAAGGCATCTGCCGCGGCTGCCCATTCCGAACGTCCCTCGTGCAATTGGCTTTTGAGCATCCACGCGTCTGCGAATTCCGGAAAAGTCTCCAGCGCCTCTTCAACTGCGTCGAAAGCCCCTTGAAGGTCTCGGCTCATGTATTTTTCCACGGCAGCATCCAACTGCCTTTGCGCGCGTTTGGGAACCTTTGTTTGGGCAACAACGCCACATGCGAACACAAGCGAAAGGACCAACATCCATCCCGTTCGCAGGAATTTGGAAAGCGATGGAGCATTCAACGAGCGGTTGGCAAAGCGTTTGTACATGTTCCGAAAATAGGCGTCCTTGCACCAAACCAAACACCATGCCGAAGGACACCGTCCACATTGGGTTGTTATCGGACACACACGGCCATTGGGACGATCGCATCACTCACCACTTGAGCGGCTGCGATGAAATTTGGCATGCCGGCGATGTGGGCAGCTTGGCCGTTTTGGATGCCATGCAGCAGCTTGGTGCGCACGTACGGGTGGTGTTTGGCAACATTGACGACCACCAGATGCGTTCCGAAACCGCCGAAACCCTGCATTGGGAAGTTCAAGGGCTTCGCTTTTGCATGACCCACATCGGCGGGCGGCCCGGCCGCTACGCCAAGGGCATCAGGAGCTTGCTCAATGCCACCCGACCCGATGTGTTCATATGCGGCCACAGTCATTTGCTGAAGATCCAAA
>MDTD01037515.1_pt1 | contig 14740 bp, 13 predicted proteins | sample 811221 | NCBI WGS metagenome assembly MDTD01 (sample SAMN05326646, study PRJNA326480) | marine metagenome | isolation source: seawater | place: Pacific Ocean: South West | collected 2011
TGTCTTTAGCTACTTCAGCTGATCAAGAATGGGAAGGTGAAAAAGTAAATTTAATGACTATGCACGCAGCAAAAGGTTTGGAATTTGATGTTGTTTTTTTACCTGGTTGGGAAGAGGGTTTATTTCCTCATCAAAAATCTTTGCAAGAAAAAGGTGATTTTGCTTTAGAGGAAGAAAGAAGATTAGCCTATGTTGGAATTACAAGAGCAAAAAAAGAAGCTTATTTATCTTTTGCGATGAGAAGAGCTTATCAGGGTGATTGGATGGATGCTGTTCCCTCAAGGTTCATAAATGAATTGCCAGAAAATAATTTAGAAAAAAATGAAATTGTAGAAAAAGAAAATAGTGATGACTTTGATTTTAATCAAGATAATTCAATTGAACTTGGAGACGAATATAGAAGTCCTGGATGGGATAGGCTTAAAAAGAAATTAATAAAATGGAAAAAATAAAGAAACTTAAAAATAAATTTGAAGAATTTAATTTAGATGGATATTTAATTCCAAAAAATGACGAATTTTTTAATGAATATGTACCACTTCATCAAGATGATTTGCAATACATTACTAATTTTTCAGGATCATATGGTTTAGCATTAATTCTCAAAGAAAGAAATTTTTTATTTGTGGATGGAAGGTACACAGTGCAAGCAAAGATTCAAAGTGGAGAAAATTTTAAAATTTTGCCACATCCGCTTTTAATTAAAAAAAATAATTTAAAGCTTAAGAATAAGAAAGTTGGATTCGACCCAAAACTATTTAATGAAAATTTTATAAAAAGGATTTCAGATAAGTTAGGTTTTGAATGCATCTCTGTCAATAACAATCTAGTAAAGCTTATTAAAAAAAATAATAATTACTTCAAAAAGAAAAAAAAATTTTATGTTTTAGATGAAGTAATTACTGGTGAAAGTTCTTTAAAAAAAATTAAAAAATTAAAAAAACACCTTTTAAAAAATAAAATAGATATCATGCTTATAACTTCATCTGAAAATATTGCATGGTTATTAAATATAAGAGGACATGACTCAGATTATTCACCTCTTCCTAATTGTTATCTCATAATTGATAAAAAAATGAGAGTTTTTTTATTTTGCGATTTAAATAAAGTTGATACAAGATTTAAAAAAAAATTAAGTTTTGTCCATATAATTGAAATTAATGAATTAGAAAATTTTTTAAAAAGAATAGAAAATCAAAATTTTTTGATAGATAATCTAACCTGCTCGATTTTTTATAGAAATATAATTAAAAAATATAACAATATTTCACAAAAAATTGATCCTATTTATTTTTTTAAATCACAAAAAAATAAAATCGAGATTAAAAACACAAAAAAGATACATGAATACGATGGCGCAGCTTTAACAAAATTTCTTTTCTGGGTAAGGGATAATTACAAAAAAAGAAAAATTACTGAATTAACTGCTCAAGAAAAGCTTTTAAAATTTAGAAAAAAATTTAAAAAATTTAAGTATCCAAGTTTTCCTACTATATCTAGTACTGGCCCTAATGGAGCTATTGTACATTACAATGCAACCAAAAAAACCAATAGAGTTCTTAAACAAGGTAATATTTACTTAGTAGACTCTGGAGGGCAATACCACTATGGCACAACAGATGTTACAAGGACAATTTCTTTAGATAACAAAAGTGAAAAGATAAAAGAAATTTTTACTAGAGTTTTACAAGGCCATCTTAATTTATCTAATTACAAAATTAGAAAAAATACTTCTGGATCGATATTAGATAAAGTTGCAAGAAAAAATTTAAAATCAATGAAATTAGACTATTTACATGGAACTGGTCATGGAGTTGGTTATTTTTCAAATGTTCATGAAGGTCCGCAATCAATATCTAAATTTAATAAAGTAAATTTAAAACCAGGTATGGTGTTATCTAATGAACCTGGATATTATGAAAAAGGTAAATTTGGATTACGTATCGAGAATTTAGTTTATATAAAAAAAATAAAAAAAGGGATGAAATTTAATAATCTAACTTTTGTTCCAATTGATAAAAATTTGATAAAAAAAAAATTCTTAAATAAGAATGAAATAATATGGCTTAATAGGTATCACAAAGAAGTTTATAAAACTCTTAAAAAATATATGGATAAAAAAGAATTAAATCTTTTGAAAAAATCTTGTTCAAATATTTAAAAGTTTATACCATTCGTCTTCAGAAAAAATTTTTATTTTAAGCTCTTTTGCCTTTTCGATTTTCTTTTTTGTTGGCTTTGAGTTTCCTACCACTAAAATGTTTAACTTCTTTGAAACAGATCCGAGAACCTTTCCACCCAAATTTTCTGTAAGAGTTTTCGCCTCAGATCTGCTTATTTTTTCAAAACCTCCGGTAAACATTACATTTGTATTGCTCAGCTTTCCTTTTATATTTGTTTCTTTAAAATCTTGAATATTTAATTTAGTAATTAATTTTTCAACAATTTTAACATTTTTATCTTTACTAAAAAAATCTTTAAGAGAAAAAATTTGGGTTTCACCTATTCCATCTAAATCATTTAAATTTTTGAGTATTTCATCTCTATTTGTTTTTTGAAGAATATTTGAAAATTGTTCACCGGATTTGAAAAAACTTGCTAAAATTTTTGCATTTTCTTGTCCAATATGTCTTATTCCTATTGAATAAATGAAACGATTTAAAGAAATGTTTTTAGCTTTGTTTATAGCTAATTTAAGGTTTTCTGCAGAAAGGTCACCCCACCCTTCCAGTTTTTTTATTTTATTAAAGTCAAGTTCAAAAATATCTGAAGGAGTTTTAATAAAATTCAACTTCCAAAATTGATCAATCACTTTTTTACCTAAGCCATCGATATTAAATGCTTCTTTAGAAACAATATGTTTCAATCTTTCTTTTGCAATAAAAGTGCAATCATATCCCTTAGTGCATCTTCTTACCGCATCTTCTTTTTTAGTAGATAAATTAAATTCTTTTTGTATTTTTCCTCCGCATAAGCATTTATTTGGAAAAATAAATTTTCTTGAACTTTTTTTTCGTTTATCAAAATTTACTGAAACCACTTGGGGAATTACGTCCCCAGCTCTCTGTACTATTATAGTGTCCCCAATTCTTACGTCTTTTCTATTTATTTCATCTTCGTTGTGTAATGTTGCGTTGGATACGACAACTCCACCTACAGTCACTGGTTCTATTTTAGCCACAGGAGTAATAGCGCCTGTTCTTCCAACTTGAATCACTATATCTTTTATAATTGAGATAGCTTTCTCTGATGAAAATTTATACGCAGTTGCCCATCTGGGTGAATTAGAGGTGTTTCCAAGTCTTTTTTGTAAATTTAAGTCATTAATTTTAAAAACTATACCGTCAATATCATAATCAAGGGAAGATCTTAATGACTCAATATTTTTATGATGTTTTTCGATTTCATCAATACCTTTTACTAAAATATTGTGAGGATTTGTTTTAAAACCCCATTTTTTTAATTTTGAGATAAATTCAGATTGAGTTTTGTAAATCATAGGATCTATTACACCGAATCCGTATGCGAAAAATTTTAAAGGTATTTTTTTTGTTTCTTTTGGATTTTTTTGTCTTAAAGATCCTCCAGCAGCATTTCTTGGGTTAGCAAAAATTTTTTCCAGTTTTTTAAAGTCTTTTTTTCCTATATAGACTTCACCTCTTATCTCCAACAACTTAGGCAGATTTTTATCAGATATCCTTTGAGGTATTTCAGCAATAGTTTTTAAATTTTCTGATATATCTTCTCCTATAATACCATCACCCCTAGATAGTCCCTTAGTGAAAATTCCTTTTTCATAAGTGAGAGAAGCAGATATTCCATCAATTTTTAATTCTGAGGAAAAATCAAAATCCTTATTTACAATATTAAGATAATTCGAAATTTTGCTTATAAAATCTTTCATGCCATCAGCATTAAAAGTATTGGAGAGTGAAAGCATCGGTTTTGAATGTTTAATCTTTTTAAACTTTTTTGTTACCGGTGCACCTACTTGATCTAGAACAGACTCTTCCACACTTAAAAAGGGAAATTCTTTCTCTAATTTAATCACTTCGTTTCTAATTTTGTCATATGTAGAGTCAGTTACTAATGGAGAATCAAGGTTAAAATAATGATGGTTATATTTCTGTAATAATTTTTTTTTTTTATTATATTTTTTCTTGATATCTTGTTTGTTCATTTGTTAAGAATTTTTTTTATTGTTTTTCTTACTAATCCTTGCTCTTTTTCTTTCGATTTTTTTTTTAAATTTTTTTGCTCTTTTTGATAATCTTTATTTAAAAGTGAATAAGAATTCTCATACCACTTACTAGAGTTGTAATTGTAACCAAGAATTTTTGCTGTTTTTTTTGCTTCATTAACCAGGCCTAAATTGTAATAAATTTCCACTAATCTATGTAATGCCTCCTCAATAAAAATAGTTTCTTCATAATCATTTACAACCACTTTTAATCTATTTATCGCTGGTATCCATTTTTGAGTTTTAATATAATATTTTGCTATATAAATTTCTTTTGCCGCCAATTGGTTTTGTATTAAACCTAATTTAAATTTTAAATCTAGCGTGTAATCAGTATTTGGATATTTTTTTATATACTCTTCTATAAGTTTTTTTGTTTTGAAAAGTGGTTCTATATCCTTTTTTTCATCTAATATTTGTTCATAATTAGAAAGAGCAATCAAATATGATGCGTATTGAATATTTTCGTCTGCAGGATATTTTTTTAGAAAATATTCAAGGGATGAAATAGCCTCTTCATGAAAATTAATAGTATAATAACAAAAGCTCGACATGAGCAATGCTTTTGCTGAATGTTCAACGACAGGTAAAATTTTTTCTGCCTCAGAAAATTTATTTGCAGCGAAAAAGAATTCCCTACGGTTCATTGCCTCTAAAGCTTCACTATATATTTTATAAGACTCTTTATCGTCTGGGGGTTTTACTGAAATTTCTTCTTTTTTTGAACATTCTGTTATAAATATAAAAATAAAAAAGATAAAAAATATTTTTTGATACATTTTTTATACATATCAAAAAAATTATATTAGGTAAAATTTTGTTTTTTAAATACTTGCTGTAAGTGAATTTTTGAATGTTTCTCCAATTTGACCATTTTTTTTAATTGATTTTGAGCTCACGAGAGACCAGTTGGATTTATCGGAGAAAAGTTTAATAAGTAATTTATTTGTTAGTGCATGACCACCTTGGGATGTGATAACGTGTCCTAGTATTCTATTACCTGATAACATTAGATCTCCAATACAATCTAAAATTTTATGGTAAATAAATTCATGTCTATTTCTTAGACCATCTTCATTCAAAATTTCATTATCTTTTACGACTATTGCGTTTTCTAATGAACCACCTTTAGCTAGACCTTGGCTTTTAATATAATCTATATCTTCATAAAGACAAAATGTTCTAGAATTATAAATTTCTGTTAATTTATCTTTACTTAGTTTAAATTCTTTCCTTCTTGTTCTAATTAATGGATTTTTATAGACAATTTCAAAATCAATAATTAAATCGTTATCTGCAGGTTCAATTGAAATATGTTTTTCTCCATCTTTAATTTCTACTTTCTTTTCAACTTTAAGAAATTGTCTTTGTGCCTTTTGTTCTATAATACCAGCCGATCTAATAGCCTCTACAAAATCACTTGCAGAACCATCTAGTATTGGAATTTCTGATGCATTCACCTCAACTAGAGCATTATCTATACCTTCGCCAAAAAATGCTGCCATTAAATGTTCTACGGTTGAAACAGAGATGCCATTTTTATTTACTATTTTTGTACATAGTATTGGTTCAATTACATTATTAAAATTTGCTGGAATTAAATCATTTTTATCAATATCAACTCTACAAAATTTTATACCAAAATTTTCTTCTGCTGGTTTAATTATTAATTCAACATTTACACCATTGTGCAAACCCACACCTGTTAATTTTATTGGTTTATTAATTGTTTTTTGGTTGGTATTAAACATTTGAAAGATATATTAAATTTAATAGGTCTTCTTAAAACAAATAATGTTTCAAAAAATAACACTTTTACTCAAATAAACCTGAAAAAATCCTCGAAATTAATGATCTTTTTTTGTTTAAGACTGGTATAGCCTCCTTAATCCACCCTTTTGATAAAAGTTGACCTAATATATTTATGGACTCTAAAAAGTCCTCTTCTTTAGCTTTAAGAAAATTAATTCTGCATTTTTTTAGATTATTTTTAAAAATATAATGAAATTTACGAGAAATATTTTTATCTTCGAAATCTAAAAACAGAGCTATCTCTTTATTTTTGAACTCGTATAAGTATTTATTTTCATTGAAGATAATATTAGTTATCTCATCTATTCTCGCAGAAGAAATTTCAATAATATGTTTAATGCTGATTTTTCTAAAATTTTTTTTATCAAAATATTTTTTATCAACATATAAGTTTCGGTCTGAAATTTCAAAACTAGAATCTGAAATTATTTTTTTTACAGTGGAATTTTCAAGAGAACAAATCTTTGAAATATCCTTAATGATAATATCTGATCCAAAATTAAATTTTTGATAAAAACAAAATGCAGATTCAAAAAAAATTGATAGAGTTATCTCGTCTTTGTTAATTTTGATTTTAATGAAAGTATCATTTTTATAATTATTTATTAATTTAATACCGTCAGAAAAACTTTTAAGAATTATTCTGTTTATATCTAAGTTACATTTATTAAATAAAGTTTTTAAGTTTTTAAGCTCGTTATTTTTTATTAAAAAAAAAGTTAGCTGATGAGAATAAAAATCACCATATAGACCAATTGGCAAGTTCTTAATTTGTTTGTTATCTAACAAGTATTTTGTATTAAAAAGATGAATTATCGTTTTATCTTTTTCAGAATTTAATAATTTTGATTTAACATCATTTAAAATGTATGTGATATCATCGGATAATATTTGATTTCCATTTAGCCTTTTGAAACCACTTACATTAATGCAGTCGAAGTCAGTTTGATTAATAATTACATTTATTTCAGAAAAGAAAATGTTTGATTTATTCTCAACTTTCTTAATTACTCTTTTAAGATTCTCTACTGTAGTCGCTAAATTAATTATCTTACCATTTTTAAAACCTGAGGGTGAATGTAATTCATATTCTATAATTTTAAAATTCAACTCATCGTCGTGTTCGCCAATTGCAACTATAAAGTTTTCATCGTTTATTTCTAAATATAGATTTTTTTTTTTAAATTTTAACATTTTATTTCAAAATGAGTTGATCTCTAATTCTATAGTCAAAAACAGTATATTTTTCAAAATTAATTTTTTTGTTCAAATCCATAAAATTTTTTAAACTAGTATCAAAGTTCTTTACAGGCAATTTTATCACCACTTTATTTTTCAGTAAAATATCCCATCTTCCAATGTCAAAATAATAAAATGATTTTATATTTTGTAATTTAAAATTAATTTTTGTCAAAACTGAATAAATTTCTAAAAAATTTTTTTGTTTACCGAAAATATCTGGTAATTTTTCTAAATTTTGATTTTTAAAAAAATTAATTTTTTCTCCATTTCTCGTTAAATAGTATTTATCTCTTTTGTCATTGAGGATGGCTATCACTTCTTTTTCGTATACAACAATTTGAAGTTTAGATGGGAAAATTTTCTTAAACTCTAGATAGCTTATAAGGTCATAATTATTTAATATTTTTTCTACTTTTTCCTCGTCTAAAATAAATAAACTTGAGCCAGATAATTCATTAAAAATTTGATTTTCTATTTTTTTTTTTTCAAGAAATTTAAGATTTTTAACTTCTATTTCTTTAATTTTAAAAAACTGAAAACCCAAATCTAAATTTTTTGGATTAAATGTTGTAAGCATTATTGTTAATAAAAATAATGATAAAACAGCTGCAGTTTTTTTCATTTATTTAAGCTTGCGTCTAAAATTAGCTTTTGGACAAGTTTTTTAAATGAAATTTTCTTGTAACTAGCTATTTCTGGAACCAAAGATAAATCTGTCATACCTGGCTGAGTGTTAGTTTCTAGCAGAAAAAATTTATTGTTGTTAAATTTAAAATCTGAACGCGTCACTCCCCTACATCTCAGAATTTTATGTGCTCTTAGAGCAATTTTAAGCACTTCTTTGTATTTTTTTTTGGGAATATTAGCCGGCATTATATGATCAGTTTTAGCTGATTTAGTATATTTGGCTTTATAATCATAAAACTTTCGTTTTGGTTTTAATTCAATGGCCCCTAGTGCTTTTCCATTTAATACTGCAACTTGAATTTCTTGACCACCAATAAAATTTTCTATTATCAATATGTCATAAATTTTAAATAAAATATTTATGTTTTTTTTAAGAGAAATTAAATTTTTACAAATTTTAACGCCGATGCTCGATCCCTCATTGTTTGGTTTAATTACCATTGGGTATTTTAAGTTTTTTAATTTAATTATTTTTTTTAAATTTTTAAAAAAATAGTCTTTTTTGTTTATAACTGCATACTTAGGTGTTGTAATTTTATGTTTGATAAATATTTTTTTTGATATCAATTTATTCATTGCGTTCATAGACGATAGTACTCCTGAATGAGTGTAAGGAATTTTAGAATATTCAAAAAAACTTTGTGCATACCCATCCTCACCCTCCTCTCCATGAAGTGCGTTAAAAATTATATCTGAATTATTATTTTTAATATCGAAAAAGGATTTTTTCTTAGGATCAAATATGTCTACTTTATAACCTAATTTTTTTATAGCAACTATACAAGCCTTTCCAGTTTTTAGACTTATTTCTCGTTCCCTTGAATTTCCACCTAAAACTACTAAAATTTTTTTTTTAACCATTGTTATTTGTTTCGCCTACTATTTTAAGTTCTAATTCTAACTTAACATTATGCATTTCAAATACTTTTTGTCTTACTAATTCAATTAAACTTTCTATATCTTCGGACGATGCTCCCCCTTCATTTACAAAAAAATTACAATGTTTTTTTGATATACTTGCTTTACCAAATGATAAATTATTACAGTCAGAATCTTTAATTAATTCCCAAGCTTTTTTATCTTTTGGATTTTTAAAAGTACTGCCACAAGTTTTAATTTGACTTGGTTGAGAATTTTTTTTGATTTCCATATAATTTTTAATTTTTTGGTTTATTAAACTTTTAACACCAGTTTTTGCATGGAGTTTGGCAGAAAGGATTATTAAATCTTTAGGCAAGTTAGTGCCTCGATAATCAAATTTTATTTGATCCTTTTTAAATTCTCTTAAATTACAATTAAAATCTATTGTTTTTATGGAAATGAGTATGTTAGAAATTTCTTCTCCATAACAACCGCTATTCATTATTATTGCACCACCTATCGAGCCCGGAATACACGACAAGAACTCAAAATTAGCAATTGAATTATCTGCAGCAAATCTAGATAAAGTTTTATCTAAAGTTCCGGCCCCTACTTCCAAAATATTTTTTTCAAGTCTATTTATATATGAAAATTTAGGACTTAATTTTATTACAACTCCATTAAATCCACCATCTCTAATCAAGGTATTAGATCCTGCACCTAAGCAAATTATTTTATAAAAATTTTTTACAATTCTCAAAAATTCTATTAATTGTTCAATGCTATCTGGTTTAAAAAAAATTTCTGCTGGGCCACCAAGATTAAACCAACTATATTTGGACAAGTTTTCTTTAAAAATAATACTTTTTCCAAATTTATCTGATAGTTTATTTTTTTCTAATTTCATATTAATTGTTTTAAATTTCTCATCCAGCTTGATATAGATCCAGCCCCCATGCCAATAATTATTTCATTTCTTATCAAATTTTTTTTAAAGAAATTTATAAAATCTTTTTCATTTTTGATAATTATAACTTCAACACAGGAATTTTGTGAAATCATTCTACCAAACTTTATTAGATCAAAGCTGTTTAATATTTTTTCTCCTGCGGCATAAATAGGACATAAAATTACTCTATCTGAAAATTTAAATGATTTAGAGAATTCTTTTTTTAATAAATTTACTCGGCTAAATCTATGGGGTTGAAAGACTGATGTAATTTTTTTTTCATTTGAAACTTTTTTTATTCCTTCAAGTACAGAATAAATTTCCGTTGGATGATGGGCGTAATCATCATAAAATTCATTTTCATTTTTTTCAAATACTTTTGTCATCCTTCTTTGAACTCCTGTAAATTTAATTAAAGCACTTTTTATTTTCTCTATTTTGATTCCTAAATTAAGGCACACACTTATAGCAGCAACAGAATTCAATATGTTGTGTTTTCCAATAAGGTTTACAATTATATTTTTAAACACTCTTTTTTTTCCTAAAAAGTTTTTTACGATTAAATCAAATTTACAGTTTTTATTATTGTATTTTGGTTTTATAATTTGATAATCCGCAACTGATGCAAAACCATATGTTAAAATATTTTTTGTTTTGATTTTCTTTTTAAGCTTTTTGATGTTTATATCATCTATACAGATAATACATTTTCCAATAGGAGGAGTTTTATTTATAAATTGTAAAAAACTATCCTCTAAATTTTTATAATTTTTATAATAATCTATATGCTCTTTATCAATATTAGTGACTATTGAGTAATTAATAGGAAGTTTTAAAAAACTTCCGTCGGACTCGTCCGCTTCTAGAACTGCCCATTCGCCCTTTCCATGTTTTGCATTATTTTTAATAGAATTAATTACGCCTCCATTAATTATCGTTGGATCCAGTTTCGACTCTAATAGTATTTTTGAAACCAAAGATGTAGTTGTTGTTTTTCCGTGTGAGCCAGAAATAATAATATTTTTTTTTAATGAAACAATATTAGCAAGTACTTCAACCCTCTCATAAATCGGTAATTTTCTTTTTTTTGCTTCTTTAACTTCTTGGTTACTACTTTTAATTGCTGATGACTTAACAAGAATAGTTGCGTCTTTAACATTTTTTTTCTTCTGACCAAGAAAAAACTTAATTCCTAACCTTTTGCAGTTCTCAATATTTTTATTCATACTTATATCGCTTCCCTGAACTTTAAAACCCATTATTTTCATAATTTGGGCTAGTCCGCTCATACCTATTCCACCCATTCCAATAAAGTGTATAATTTCTTTTTGACCTAAGTTAATTTTCATAAAAAAGTTTTGTTATTTCTTCTCTTATAATTGTAAATACATTCTTATCAGAGTGTTTTTTCTGATTTGTCTCGATCAATTTTAACATTTGTTTATCGTTATGTATTGATTGAAGCAAATTAAATAGACCTTTATTTATGTCCTTTTCCTCTAGCATAATTCCAAAGCCTTTTTCACTAAAATATCGAGCATTTTTAAATTGATGATTCTCTGAAGATGAGGCAAGCGGTATGGAAATAATGGGAATTTTACAATTTAACAATTCTGCTAAAGCAGAAGATCCTGCTCTTGTTATGACTAAATTTGCCAAATTGTAATATTTTATAATATCAAAAGTAAAATTGAAAAGTTCGTAGTTAATATCGTTGTTATTATATTTCTCTTGCAAATCAACTTCTTGCTCATCCAAACATTGTTGATAAATTTTGAGATTAATATTATTTTTTTTACATTTAATAAATACATCTGGTAATTTTTCTGCAAAAACCTTTGCTGCCTGACTTCCGCCTAATACTAATATATTTAATTTATTGAGTACTTTATCTTTGTTGTTTCTCGCATAATTAAAAATATTTTCCCTTAGTATATTTCCTGTAATTACGATTTTGCTTTCATACTTTGTATTTATTCCTTGAATGTCTTTGTACGAAACAAAAATTTTCTTTGCGAAGGGTATTAAATATCTGTTGGTCTTTCCAATTAACAAATTATTCTCATAAATTACAAATGGAATCCTTAAAATTGCTCCTGCAAGACATACTGGAAAAGAAGCATAACCACCCATTCCAAAGATAAATTTTGGTTTTTTTTTGATAAGAAAAAATAATGATTTAAAAATAGAAAATATTATTTTGCAAACTGATGTTACTTTTTTTTTTTATTAAAAGATGAACTATTAATTAAAATTGTTTTTTGAGTATATTTATCATCGATAAATTTTAAACCTCTTTTATCAGTGGTAATGATTGAGTTAAATCCATTTTTATTAAGATAATCTGATAAACTTACTGCGGGAAAAATATGACCGCCAGTGCCTCCTGTTGCTATAATAATATCTTTTTTTAAATCATTCATTTTCAAATCTATTTTTTGTAAAATTTAAAATTACCCCAGCCAAAATTGCGCTACCAATTAAAGAAGATCCTCCGTAACTCAAAAAAGGTAAGGTCATACCAGTGGTTGGTAACAAACTCGTGTTAACTCCTATATGTATGAAGGTTTGAAAAATTAGCAAAGACGATAGTCCACATAAAGCAATTTTTGAACTTTCATCAGAAGTTTTGAAGCAATTTTTAATTATTTTATAAGAAATGTATAAAAAAATAGTTATCACTATTATTGATATAACAGAACCAAACTCCTCTGCTATTACAGCTATAATATAATCTGTGTGAGCCTCTGGCACACTTTCTTTAAGAATACCTTCCCCCATACCTTGGCCTGTAAGTCCCCCTTGTTTAATTGCAGCTAAGGCTTTGTCCGTTTGGAAATTATCTCCTTTTGTAGGATCAAAATAAATATTCAATCTTTGAATAATATAACCAAATTTTGCAGGAAAAATTACTAGAAGAGAAATTAAACAAATAATTAATAAGCCAAACAGAAGAAGAATGTAACCAATCTTTATTCCAGAAATAAATATTATAGATAGCCAAGTTGTTATTAATAAAATTGATTGACCAACATCTGGCTGATTTAAAAGTAAAATTATTATCACTGATAAAAGCATTAAACTCAGAAAGTATGTATACTTAAGATTTTTATCTTTTCCACTGGCAATAATATTTGCAGTAATTAAAACAAAAAAAGGTTTAATTAACTCTACAGGTTGTAAACGAAAAATAAATAAATCAAGCCATCTTTTTGCACCTTTGATTTCAATGCCAATAAAATGAACTAGGGTTAACAGTATTAAGGAAATTACAAAAATTGGTAAAATTAATTTTTTTAGAAACGATATTTTTATGTAAGAAATATAAAACATAACTAAAATAGCAAAAGTAGAAAATATTAAATGCCTTGAAAAATAATGATAAAAATCTTTGTTAAGCCTTTCCCCAGCTAATGATGATGTTGAGGAAAATGAAAAAAAAATTCCTAAAAAAAATAAAGCTAAAAAACAAAAAAGAATGTTCTTATCAATATTTCTCCAATAGTCACTAATTCTCTCAGAATTAATTAAATTTCTTAGCATAATATCTAACCAAATATTTGAATTTTTCTCCTCTTTCTTCAAAGTTTTTAAATTGATCATAAGATGCACTTGCAGGACTAAATAAAAAAGTAATCTTTTTTTCTTTCTTATAAGATTGAAAAATCCTTATTACTGCTTCTTTCAAATTTTTAACAATTTCATATTTAATTTTATTACCTAATTGTTTTATAAAGAAATTTTTGTGCTTACCTATAATGAAGGCTTTAATAATTTTTTTTCTAAATTTATTTACTTTTACTTTGTCATTTTTTTTTGGCTGACCTCCAGCTATCCAAACAATATTGTTATTTGATTTTAAAGCATATTTAGTAGACTCAAAAGAAGTTGCCTTAGAGTCGTTTATAAAAGTACTTTTACCCAATTTAAAAAACATTTCATGTCTATGAGGTAAACCATTGAAAGTTACTAAAGATTTTAAAAAATTTTTCTTATTAACTCGAAAAATTTTTGTGATAAAATACGCAAATGTTATGTTATTCTTGTTGGTGTCAAGTTGAAGATATCTATTTTGAGACTTTTCAAGTTTAAAGGCATTTTTATTTATAAATTTTAATTTTCCTTGAAAGTTTTTTTTTTTATAAATTTTTTTTAGATTAATATCATTTAAATACGCAATATCACCTTTAGTTTGATTATTAAAAATTTTTATTTTTGACATTATATAATTTTTTTTTGTCCCATGCCAGTCTAGATGGTCCTGTGAAATATTTAAAACTGCAGCACAATATGGTTTAATAAAATTTGAATACTCTAATTGAAAAGAAGATGCTTCAATAACATAAACACAATCTTTTTCAAACTTTAGGTCTAAAATTGGTTTGCCTATATTCCCTGCTAATCTATTTTTAATTTTGTTTTTTTTTAAAATATGATGGATTAAAGAGCAAGTGGTTGATTTGCCATTAGTTCCGGTAATTATAATTGATTTTTTAACATCATTTTTTAAAAAGAATAAATCTAAATCAGTAATGATTTTTTTTTTATTTTTTAATAAATGTTTTTTAAATTTCGATTTTTGAATGTTAACTCCAGGACTTAAAATTATAAAATTTGCAGTATTTAATTTTGCTTTAAAGTTTTTTTTTAATCTTAAATTTTTTTTTAATAATTTATCATCCCATGTAGAGATTTTATTCACTTTATTTTTTTTTAAAAAATTTACTACGGACTTACCTGTAAGCCCTAAGCCATAAACGGCAAAACTTTTACCATTAAAATTATATGATCCTAGCATTATCTTAATTTAAGCGTTGCTAATCCAATTAAAGCCAAAATAATAGCAATAATCCAAAACCTTATAACTATTGTGGACTCCGCCCACCCTTTTTTTTCAAAATGATGGTGAATAGGTGCCATCATAAAAACTCTTTTACCAGTAAGTTTAA
>MDTD01075519.1_pt1 | contig 14740 bp, 10 predicted proteins | sample 811221 | NCBI WGS metagenome assembly MDTD01 (sample SAMN05326646, study PRJNA326480) | marine metagenome | isolation source: seawater | place: Pacific Ocean: South West | collected 2011
AGCTCTTAAAATAAATTTAGACAATTCTATCTATGGTTCTATGGTAGAAATTGGAGCTGGACAAGAGGTTGCTCGTCAATTCTTTAGAGCAGGCTCTGCTTCTGGGACAATTGCAAAAACTATGTCCGCTTATGATAAAGATTTTTCAGATGCAATTTATGGAAAAGAAAAAGATGGTAGATATGTCTGTGAGTCTAGATTAGATAACATGTTAAATCATGAGTATAAATTACTTGAAGACAGATTAGATAGAGATTCTTTTCCTGAAAGAAGATATTTCGCATTAGCTGACACCATTACTACTATTAATTATGAGAAAACTAATAAAGGTCATGGATGGGTTGGAGTTAGATTTCAGAAAAATGTAAATAATAAACCTAATGACATTATTTTACATGTAAATCTAAATGATCAAGACTCAACCTTACAACAAGAGACAATAGGTATACTAGGGACTAATTTATTATACGCTTGCTTCTATTGTGACGACCCAAAAGATATATTAAAGACATTATATGATAATTTAAGTAGAGATAACATAGAGATTGATACAGTCAGATTTACAGGGCCTGACTTTAAAGATGTTGATAATAGATTATTAAGTTTAACACTTGTAAAAGAAGGTATGACCGACAGTGTAATTTTTACACCTGATGGAGTTAATCATCAACCTTCGAATGTTGTATACAAAAAGAATATTCTCACAATAAGAGGAAGTTTTAGACCAGTTACAAAAGTCAATATCGACATGTATGAAAATGGACTGAACAAGTTTAAAGAAAATCCAAAAGTAAACTCAAATAATATTCAAGTTCTATTTGAAATTACATTAAGTAATTTAAAATCAGAAGGAGAAGTAGATGAACAAGATTTTCTTGACAGAGTTGACATATTATGTTCATTAGGTTTCACAGTTATGATTTCAAACTTTAAAAAATATTACAAGTTAATTGAATATTTATCTCAATTTTCAACGGAAAGAATGGGGATTATTCTAGGTGTTGACAATTTAATTGAAATGTTTGAAGAAAAGTATTATAGAAATTTAAATGGAGGTATTCTTGAAGCATTTGGTATTATTTTTACTAGAGATGTTAAAATTTATTTATACCCGTTTCAACCAGACAAAAATTTAGAACTATTAAATTCAAACAATATTCCTATTCATCCTAGGGTCAAAGATTTATATGACTACTTATACATTAATAAAAGAGTTGAAGATTTAAGTTGTAATACAGATGTATTAAAAATATTCTCTAGAAAAGTATTAGCTCTAATCAAAGAAAATAAGGAAGGGGAATGGGAAGATATGGTTCCTTCTGGTGTAGATAAAATTATTAAAGATAAATGTCTATTTGGATATAATTGTAAAATTAATCAATAATGAAGAAAATAATATTTTTACTATTAATATTTTTAAACTCAAATATACTATATAGCAGTTTCAAAATCGACGCTATATCAGGTGCTACTTGGCAAAAAACGAAGACAATATATGGTACTTTAAGTGGAAAAGTCCAAGATGCAGAAGATAAGAAATCTGTTGCTTATGCCAATATTTCAATCGTTAATAGTTACGATAAGAATCCGATTGATGGAACTGTAACCTCTGAAAAAGGTAAATTTAACTTTGATAAAATACCTGGAGGAAAGTATACTCTTATGGTGAGCTTTGTTGGTTACGAAACTTATGAGTATGAATTTGAAATCACTGAAAAAAATCCAAATGTAAAAATTAAAAATATTTTTCTAAATCGCTCAAGTAATACTATTGGTGAAATTGAAATTAATGAGGAAAAAGCTATTTATGAAAATAAAATTGACAAAATAGTATATAATCCTGAAAATGATATTAATCAAAGTTCTGATGACGCGACAGATGTATTAAGAAAAGCACCTTTATTATCGGTAGATTTGGATGGGAATGTTAGTTTAAGAGGAAGTAGCAATATTAAATTCTTAGTTAATGGAAAAGCTTCCAGTTTTTTAACATCCGACATATCATCAGCTCTAAAAATGATACCCGCTGATCAAATTAAATCAGTTGAGGTAATTACAAGTCCTGGAGCAAAATACGATGGTGAAGGTGATGCTGGAATTGTTAACATAATAACTAAGAAAAAAATCATTGATGGATACAAGGGAACATTTTCAGGATCTATGGGAAGTAGAGTTAGCAGAAATAGTCTTAATCTAACTGTTGGGAAAAATAATTTTGGGTTATCTGCAAAGGGTGGACTTTATGGAATGTACTGGCCAAGAGTTGGTAAATCAAATTATGAACGTATTAATTGGGAGTTGGATAGCCTGGACAATAGAGTAAATCAAGATTCATTATTAAGAAATGGAAAGACCTTTAGTAGATGGACAGGATACAGAACAGGTATTGATATGTTTTACGATTTAAATCCCTTCAACAACTTCACTTCTAGTTTTTCTTTTGGAGGCAGAGATAAATTTAGTGACGACACTACTAATATCATAGATATTGTTAATGGAAATACTGAAAAGTATCAGTCAATAATTAACACAAATTCTACTAGTAATAATATTGAATGGACATTTGATTATACAAGGAATTTTGCAAATAGTCCTGAAAAAGAATTAGCAATAGCTTTTCAAATAAACAATGAATATGAGGATGAAGGAAGTAGTGTTAATGAAAAAAATCAATTTACAACAAATACTACTGATGGATTTTCAAATGAAAAAACATTCCAAATTGATTATGTCCATCCTTTTGGTGAAAAGAAAAAACAAAACAAAAATAATTCCAAATTTGAAACACCTTCAAACACAAGAAGTAAAGGAAAGAAATATGGAAATAAATCAACAAAAGGGAATAATAACTATGAAAACAAATTAGAAGTTGGAATCAAATATATTGATAGAAATAATAATTTTGATTACCAGACAAAAATAGATTCAAATAACCAAGAAATATATTCAGAATCTGACATATTTGATTACAGGCAGAGAGTAGCAAGTTCATATATCTCTAGTCAGTTTGCTCTACCAAAAGATTTTGGATTAGTATTAGGTGGAAGATATGAACTTACAGACATAAATGGTTCATGGGAAAATTTGACAGATACAAATTTTAATAATAAGCCTTATCCAAATTTTTTACCAAATATTGTTTTGAGTAAAAAGTTCTCAATGACTAAATCATTAAAACTCTCATATAACAATAGAATAAGAAGACCTAGTAGTTATTATATAAATCCAAATACTGGAAGAACTGATAATAAAAATATAACAATTGGCAATCCTGATTTACTACCAGCTGTTTCAGAACAAATAGAGCTTGGATATAACTCATTTAGTAGATTCTTTCAATCAAGTTATTATATATATTTAAAAAACACAAAAGACGTCATTGAATCTATTGTTACAATTAGAGATGGAATCTCAGAAACAACTTATGAAAACATTGGACAAAATCAAAAATTAGGATTTAACTATTATGGATCAATTACTTTAAAATCAATTAATTTAAGAGGAGGATTTAATATTTTTCAATATTCTTCAAAGGATGAAAGATTTGGTGATTTAAAAACTATGTTATACAACTATAGCTTTGGTGGAACGGTAAATCTTAGAAACAATTTAAAATTCGAAACATGGGGATGGTACTCTTCTCCTCAACAAACAATTCAAGGATATTCAGATAGTTGGTCCATGATGAGTTTTGGAATTAAGAAAGACTTTAAAAACAAGAGAGGTTCTTTTGGTTTAAGGATTGTTGAACCATTTTTAAAAAATGGAGAGAAAATTATGAGAACAGAATTTATTGGAAACAATTTTGAGCAATCTAGTGAAAGAATAATTGCAATGAGATCAATTGGAGTTAGTTTTAGTTATACTTTTGGTAAGTTAAATTTTAAATCCAAGAGAGTTAATTCTAAAATTAAAAATAACGACCTAATGGAAGGTGGAAGTTCAGAACAATAATCATTAAATTTTGTGTAAAAAAGTTATTTACTTCTAACTTCTGCTCCTATTTCTTCGTAAGATTGAATTAATTTATTCATTACCTTATCAATGTGTTTATCTGTAAGTGTTCTTGATTTATCTTCTAATACAAAACTTAGAGCATAACTCTTTTTTCCTTTTGGCAGCTTCTCTCCTTCATACACATCAAAAAGATTTACTGATTTTAGAATTTTCTTTTCAGTTTCTTTAGCTATTTGCAGCAATTCTTCAAACGTAATCTTATTATTTATTAATAATGAAAGATCTCTTTTAACATTAGGAAATTTAGTTATTTCTGAAAATTTTATTTTAGTATTTAAAACCAATCTTAAAACTAAATCCCAATTAAAGTCAGCATAAAAAACCTCTTGCTTTATTCCAAATTTCTTTGATATTTTTTTATTTACTTTTCCAAAACAAACTAATGTATCTTTTTTATACCTATACATTATTCCTTCAGATATACCATAACCAATTAATTTTTCTGATTTTAGTTTTGTAATACCTAAACGACAAAGAATATGTTCTACCTTTTCTTTAAGATTAAAAAAGTTTACTTTAGTTTTTGTACTATTCCAACTCTCGGAGCAAATATTTCCAGTAAGTAAAATAATTAAATGCTGGTTTTCAACATATTCTCCTTCTATTTTATGGTAACTTTTACCAAACTCATATAATTTTAAATCCTGATTTTTTCTATTAATATTGAAAGAAACATTCTCTAAACCAGAAAAAAGTAAAGATTGTCTCAATGTATTTAAATCATGACTAAGTGGATTAAGTAAAGTTATATTTTCATCTGGATTTAATTCTTTAATTAAAGTATTATAATCTCCTTTGTATAAGGAGTTGTTCATAATTTCAGAGTATCCATTACTACTAAGTAAATCTGAGATAACATTCCTAATAGCTTCTGGATTAACATCCTCTGAATACTGAATAGAAGTGTTTAATTTTTCTGAGATAGTAATGTTGTTAAATCCATAAATTCTTAGAATTTCTTCAATTACATCTACCTCTCTTTGTACATCTGATCTGTACAGGGGAACTTCTAAAGAAAGTCCTTTTTCATTCTGAGAAACTACTTTAATTTCCAAATCATTTAGAATAGTTTTTACTACTTCTCTTTCTATCTTCTCTCCTATCAAACTATCTAATTTTTGATAACTTAGATTTATTTTATAGTCAGATATGTTATTAGGATATATATCTACAATTTCTGAAGAGATCACTCCACCTGCAATTTCTTGTATTAAAAGAGCTGCTCTTTTTAATGCATAAATAGTATTATTTGGATCACATCCTCTTTCAAATCGAAAAGAAGAATCGGTACTTAATCCGTGTCTTTTAGCTGTTTTTCTGATTGAAACTGCATTGAAGTAAGCACTTTCTAAAAAGATGGTATCAGTATTATTAGAAACTCCAGAATCCAAGCCTCCAAACACCCCCGCTAAACACATTTCTTCTTTTTCGTTACAAATCATCAAATCTTCAGAAGAAAGTTCTCTTTCCACATCATCTAGAGTTATAAATTTAGTTTTATTTTTAGCCTTTCTCACAATTACTTTATTTCCAAATATTTTATCGACATCAAAAGCATGTAACGGTTGCCCTGTTTCGTGTAATACATAATTTGTAACATCTACTACATTATTTATCGGATCTAATCCTATAGATTTTAATCTGTTTTGTAACCAAACTGGAGAATCACTTATTGTTACACCAGATATTGAAACTCCTGAATATCTAGGACAGAGTTCAGAATCTTCTACTTCTACAGAAACAGAGAAATCTGTATTATTAACTTTAAAATCATCTACTTTTGGTAAGCACATTTCTAGTTTAGATCCGTTATGATTCAAGACTGCTTTTAAATCTCTTGCAACTCCAATATGTCCCATTGCATCGGAACGATTAGGAGTAAGTCCTATTTCTAGTACTGTATCATTTTCTACATTAAAATAATCAGAAGCTAAAGTTCCTACAACAGTATCATTAGGAAGTACCATTATTCCCTCATGAGAGTCCCCTAAGCCAACTTCATCTTCAGAACATATCATCCCCATAGAAACCTCTCCTCTAATCTTTCCTTTCTTTATCTTAATAGATTCTTCACCATTATATAAAATAGTACCAATAGTTGCCACCAATACTTTTTGTCCTACATCAACATTTGGCGCCCCGCAAACTATTTGTAGAATTTCCTCGTTTCCAACATTTACAGTTGTTAATTTTAATCTATCAGCATTAGGGTGTGGAATGCAAGTTAAAACTTCACCAATAACTACACCTTTCAATCCTCCTTTTATACTTTCAACATAACTTAATCCTTCTACTTCCAATCCAGTATTGGTAAGTAATTCAGAAATTTTACTTATTTCTAAATCTAATCTAATATATTGTTTTAACCAATTAAGTGATACTTTCATTTGCTTGTATAATAATATCTGCTAAAATATAAATTGTTATCGTAATAATTAGGTTTAAGTATTTTAAAAATACTTAACTTTAGCTCATGCAAAATATCCCCTTAGCAGAACGCTTACGACCTATCTCTTTATCAGATGTAGTTGGACAAAAACAACTAATTGGTAAAGATGGCCCTCTATACAAACAAATAGAACAAAAAGTTATTCCATCAATTATTTTTTGGGGACCTCCAGGAGTGGGTAAAACAACTCTAGCTAATCTTATTGCTAAAGAACTAGAAAGGCCCTTCTATACCTTATCAGCGATAAACTCTGGAGTTAAAGATGTACGAGAAGTAATTAAAAAAGCCTCCTCATTAGGGTTATTTGGAAAAGATAATCCAATATTATTCATAGATGAAATACACCGATTTAGTAAATCTCAACAAGATTCCCTTTTAGGAGCTGTAGAAAAAGGAATTATCACACTAATAGGCGCTACCACTGAAAACCCATCCTTTGAGGTAATATCTGCCTTACTATCTAGAACTCAAGTTTATGTGTTGGAACACTTATCTAAACAAGATTTAATAGATTTACTAAAGAGAGCAATTACAAAAGATTTGTACCTAAAGGAAAAAAATATTGATCTAAAAGAAAGTAATGCATTACTTCGAATTTCAGGAGGAGACGCAAGAAAACTTCTAAATATTTTTGATTTAGTGGTATCTTCTCAATCTGAAAAGAAAATAGTTATTACTGATGAATTAGTATTAAAAACTTCTCAACAAAATATAGCTACTTACAATAAAAATGGAGAACACCATTACGATATTATATCTGCATTTATTAAATCTATTCGAGGATCAGATCCAAACGGCACAGTATATTGGCTGGCGAGAATGATAGAAGGAGGAGAAGATGTAAAATTTATTGCCAGAAGATTACTAATTGCAGCATCTGAAGATATAGGAAATGCAAATCCTACCGCTTTAGTTATTGCTAATAATTGTTTTCAGTCTGTTTCTGTAATAGGATATCCAGAAAGTCGAATCATTTTATCTCAAACAGCTATTTATTTAGCTTGTAGTCCAAAATCCAATTCATCTTATACTGCTATAGGAAACGCTCTTGAAGAAGTTCAAAAATCTGGGAATCTGTCTGTTCCTTTACATCTACGAAACGCTCCTAGCAAATTAATGAAAGAATTAGGATTCGGAAAAGACTATCTCTATTCTCACGACAATCCCAATAATAATCAAGAATTTTTGCCTCAAGAAGTAAAAGGACAAGTTTTTTACAAACCTAGTAACAATACAAAAGAAAACTCGTTTCGAACATTACTACAATCTATCTGGAAAGAAAAATATAAATATTAATATATTTGCTTTATGAAGAAATTTTTATTTTTCAGTTTTCTTACTTTTATATTATTCTCTTGTAAGCACGATTTAGAAAATCCTAATTGGGAAGTAGATATGATTGTTCCAATTGCGAACGCAGAAGTAAATATCTCAGATATTATTAAAGAAAGTAACACTCCTATACTTACAAGTATAAACTCAGATAGTTTAGTTTCTTTGGTATATTCTACTGAACTATTACAAACAGAATATGAGAGTTTATTAAATATTAACTCCACCTCTGTTGAGAAAAATTTCCGTATAGATTCCGTTCAATTTGAAGATGTTGAGATTGAATACTTTACTACAATAGGTAGCGTAATTGATCAGTTAGGACCATTAGGATCAGCTTTGTATCCAGACGGAAGTATGAGAGAAATTCCTGCGTTGCCAAATATTATACAAAACGACAGCATTAATATTGATGCAAGCAACTATTTCCAGACCATGACTTTATATAGCGGAATGATGAATTTAGAAATAACGAACGGATTCCCTACATCAATATCTAACATGACGCTTTTACTTTATAATGCAAATAATCAGAATTTAATTGCAACTTTCAATATACCACTTATTGAAAGTGGAGAAAGTTATTTTGAAAGTGTTTCTGTAGCAAATCAAACACTTGACAATCTAATGATAGGATTAATAGATAATATGGATATAGACCCAAGTAATGGATTAATTCCTATAAATTATACAGATGCTTTAGTTACTAAAATATCTATTACGAACATACAAATAATGGAAGCCACTGCATACTTTCCTAACCAATTATTACATGAAGAGATTGTAGAACAGTCATTTGATATTGGAAGCGCAAGACTTACAGAGCTAGGTATAAAACAAGGTAATGTCTCTATTATTGCTTCAAGCAGTTTACCAGATACTGTAAGTGTTATATATAAAATACCATCTCTTACTAAAAATGATGTACCTTTTGAAACTTTAGTAAAAATACCCCCTAATATTAACACCACACCAACCAATTTATTTTTTGACTTTAATGGGTATAAAATGAATTTAAAAGGAAAAGAAGGACGTATTGGAGGAGATACGGTAAATACCATCTACTCTGAAATGTATATCTATCTTGATTCTACTGGGGAATTAGAAACTATTAATCAAGTAGATAGTTTTAGTTTATATAACATATATAATATTACTCCAGAGTATGCAAAAGGGTATATTGGACAAGATACTTTTGTTATAAATTCTGAGACAAGAAATACATCTATATTTAATAATATTTCAGATGGTACTATCAGCTTGGAAGAAGCAAATTTAAATCTGTTAATTGAAAATAATGTTGGCGCAGACGCAATATTAAAATTTAATGAGTTTAACACAGATAATACTGAAGACAATTTACCCGCAGTTTCAGCTTCAATAGATGAGAATGGAAATAACATTATTAATTATCCTTATTCAATTGATAGAGCCAGTCTTATTAATGAAATTATCACTCCAACAAAAACAGAAATAAAATTGGACGCTTCTGATATGATAGAAATTCTTCCCAATCAAACTACAATTGGAGCTACAATAATGTTAAACCCAAATGGAGCTCAAAATATTGAAGATTTTATCTATCTAGAACATCCAATAACAGCCAGTTTAAATGCAAATATTCCTCTAAGCTTTATAGCAAACAATCTAACTCTTAGTAAAACAACAGAATTAGATTTAAACTGGGAAAATGATCAGGAGATTGACGAACTTTTTATAACTGTTGAAAATGGACTACCTCTAGAGGGTATTATTGATATTACATTTTTAGATCAAAACTACAACCTTATAGATACTGTAATCAAAAATTATAGTATTATTTCAGCAACAACAAATGATGAAAACAATGTTGTTTCTTCAAGTAAGAATACAATTAATATCTTTAAAACTGATTTTGCAAATGTTTCTAAAATGAATATAAAAGCTTCTTTTACAACATCTTCTATTTCTGAAGCGATAAATATTTATAGTTATTATAATTTAAAATTAAATCTATCTGCTAGATTTAAACAAAAGTTAGGAGAGTAATGAAAAAAGTTTTGTTATATATTTTTATTATTACTCCTTTTCTTTCCTCCAGTCAAGAAGAGTTAGTTTTACCAAAAGTTAAACAAAATAGTATTTACTTAAATTCCTATATATCTATAGAATCAAATAATCTTAATACAAATTTTTTAAATAGTATGTTGTATGGAGGTTTTATTAATGATGAAATGAAAGATAATTGGATTAACTCAGGGGATGAAAACAATCGGTTAAATGCAGAGTTTACAAATTACTTAAAATATGAATTTCTTAATAAAGATTTTAATTCTTTTTACTTTCAATTTTCAGATGTAAATTATGTTAATTGTAATTTTAAAGATGATCTTTTAAAACTTAGTTTTAATGGAAATTATGACTATCAAGGAGATACTCTAGATTTTTCAGAAACGTCAATAAGAATTGACAGATACCAACAATATAAACTAGGATATAATTTCAATATATTTAAAAATAATATTTCCTGGAATATAAAAACAGCCCTTTCCTACCTAAATGGAAATCATCATATGCAATTAAATATAGATAAAGGAAGTTTATATACATCTGAAACAGGAACTTCTCTAGATCTTAATTACCATATAAAAAGCATGATGACCGATACTTCAAATTTTTCTCCTTTTATAGGAAATGGCAATGGAATTTCGATGGATTTATCTCTAAAAATTACAAAAGAAACTGATATTTGGGAGATGAAGATTAGAGATTTAGGATATATAAAATGGAAGAAAAACTCTATCACAAGCAGTACAGACAATAATTTAACTTTCTCTGGGTTAGAGATTCAGGACTTTAATAATTTACCTGAGTTTAACGACTCAATATTAGATATATCGTTTAATCAACAGACTTCATCTTTTCGATCTTTTATTCCTGCAAGAATAACTTTGAGCTATAATAGAATATTAAAACACCATTTAATTAAAAATATTTGTATTGCGACACATAGTAGATGGCAACCACATCATGTTACTGGAGGATTAAATTCAGATTTAATTAATAGAGGATTTAAAGAATCAGGATATATAAATAGCTTAGATATAAATACATTAATAGATGCTAAATATCTTTACTCTAATGTTGGGATTATTAGAGGAGGATTTACAGATAAAACAAATTTACACTTTAACATTAGAGATAAAAAAGGAATCTGTACAATAGGGACCTATCATTTAAACGAATTATTAAAAAAGGATAAAAGTTCAGCTTCTGTATATTTTTCATTAACAAAAAGATTTTAGTATGTTGGTAAAAATTAATAATATACTTCATAAAAATAGTGGAAACTTCTTTCTAATTGCCGGACCTTGTGCTATTGAAGGAGAAGATATTACTTTTGATATTGCAAAAAAAATTTTAACAATCTGTAATAAACTTCAAATCCCTTTCATATTCAAAGGTAGTTACAGAAAAGCAAATCGATCTAAATTAGATTCCTTTACAGGTATTGGAGATTTAGAAGCGCTTTCTATATTAAAAAAAGTAGGAGAAAAGTTTAATATTCCTACTATAACTGACATTCACTCCAAAGAAGAAGCAACAATTGCAGCAAAATATGTAGATGTACTTCAAATTCCCGCTTTTTTATGTAGACAAACGGACCTATTAATTGCAGCTGCAAAGACAGGAAAAGTAATAAATATTAAAAAAGGACAATTTCTTTCTGCTGAAAGTATGAAACATGCTGTAGAAAAAGTAACTAAGAGTGGAAATAATATGATTATGTTAACAGAAAGAGGAAATATGTTTGGACACATGGATATGATAGTTGATTTTAGAGGAGTTCCAACTATGAAAAAATTTGGATATCCTGTAATAATGGACGTAACACACAGCATACAACAACCAAATCAGAATAGTGGAATTACTGGAGGGAAACCTGAGATGATAGAAACTATCGCTAAGGCTGCCATCGCTACAGGTGTAGATGGTATTTTTCTTGAAACACATCCTAATCCAAGTCAAGCTAAATCAGATGGTGCAAATATGTTGAATTTAAATACACTTGAAGAATTACTTTCTAAATTAGTAAGAATAAGAAAATCACTTTAATTTACAACTTCTCCATAAAGGTCGTAATGATCTGCTTTAATTATTTTAATATCAGCAAAATCTCCTATTTTCAAATAAAAATCCTTTGCATTTACTATTACTTCATTATCCACATCAGGTGAATCAAATTCTGTTCTACCAATATAATAATCACCTTCTTTTCTGTCGAACAACACCTTGTATGTTTGGCCTATCCTTTTCTGATTTAAATCATAGGATATGGAAGATTGTAAATCCATAACTTCTTCCGCTCTTTGATGTTTCACATCTTCTGGAACATTATCCTCTAATTTATGTGCATGAGTATTTTCTTCATGTGAATATGTAAAAACCCCTAATCTATCAAATTTACTTTCTTTTACAAAATCTAACAACTCCTGAAATTCTTTATCTGTTTCCCCTGGATATCCTACAATTAAAGAAGTTCTGACACTTATTCCTGGAACATCTTTTCGGAACTTTTTAATTAGGTTTTTAGTCTTATCCATTGTTGTTCCTCTTCTCATAGATTTTAATAAATTATCAGAAATATGTTGTAAAGGAATATCCATATAGGTACATACTTTTGGATTATTTTTTATTACGTCTAATACATCTTCTGGAAACGCTGTAGGAAAAGCATAATGAATTCTAATCCATTCTATTCCATCTACTTCAGAAAGTCTTATCATTAATTCTGCTAATTTTCTTTTCTTATACAAATCTAATCCATAGTATGTTAAATCTTGTGCTATTAGGATGAGCTCCTTCACTCCTTTTGCAGCAAGTTTTTCCGCTTCTTTTACCAAGTTAGGTATAGGAGTTGTTTTATGCCCTCCTCTCATTAAAGGGATAGCGCAAAATGAACATTTTCTATCACAACCTTCAGAAATTTTTAAATATGCAAAATGAGATGGAGTAGTTGTCAATCTTTCACCAACTAATTCATGTTTATAATCTGCTCCTAAAGACTTTAACAATCGTGGTAGATCTCTTGTCCCGAAAAACTCATCAACATTTGGCATTTCTTTTTGTAAATCTGGCTTATATCGCTCTGATAAACATCCTGTTACGAATAGTTTTTCTATTTCTCCATTTTCTTTTCGTAGTATCTGTTCTAAAATCGTATTTATAGATTCTTCTTTTGCGTTATCAATAAATCCACAGGTATTTACAACAACAATATTCGCTGGATCAGAAGTTTCGTGTTTAACATCTATATTATTTCCTTTTAACTGCCCCATTAACACCTCAGAGTCATACATATTTTTAGAGCAACCTAAAGTTATGACATTTATCTTATTTTTCTTCCTGCTTCTAGCTCTCATTTAACTAAATAATGAATCAACAAATTCTGTCTTATTAAACAGTTGAAGATCTTCCATACCTTCTCCCACACCAATATATCGTACAGGTATCTGAAATTGATCCGAAATTCCAATCACAACACCACCTTTTGCTGTACCATCAAGTTTTGTTAGAGCTATAGAATCTACATCTGTAGCCGCTGTAAACTGAGTAGCTTGTTCTATAGCATTTTGTCCAGTAGATGCATCTAAAACTAACATTACATCATGAGGGGCTTCTGGTATTACTTTTTGCATCACATTTCTTATTTTTCCTAATTCTCTCATTAGGTTAACATTATTATGTAATCTACCAGCAGTATCTATAATTACAACATCTGAGTTGCTTGCCTTTGCAGATTGAAGAGTATCAAAAGCTACAGAAGCGGGATCAGATCCCATATCTTGTTTTACAATATCTACTCCTACTCTTTCAGACCAAATAACTAATTGATCTACAGCAGCAGCTCTAAAAGTGTCAGAAGCTCCTAAAACTACTTTTTTTCCAGCTTTTTTAAATTTATGAGCGAGTTTACCAATTGTTGTAGTCTTTCCAACTCCATTTACCCCAACAACCATAATCACATATGGCCCATCAGTTTCTGGTAATTCCTCATAAGTGTTTTGTATTAATGAAGAAATTTCCTCTTTAAGAAAACTATTTAATTCATTAGAATTTAAATACTTGTCTCTTTGAACTCTCTCTTCCAGACTTTCTATAATTTTAAGAGTTGTTTCTACTCCTATATCTGAGGTAATTAAAGCTTCCTCAATATCATCTAAAGCTAATTCATCAATAACTGACTTTCCAGCTACTGCTCTAGAGAGTTTTTCAAAAACATTTTCCTTAGTTTTTTTTAATCCCTGATCTAATTTCTCTTTTTTGTCCCTAGAAAAAAATCTAAATATTCCCATTGTATTAAAATAGAAAAAGCTCCTTTCGGATTAATGAAAGAAGCTTTTAATTAAAATTTATTAAAAAATTACTTTTTAACTAAATAATCGTTTACCTTATCCTTAGGCACAATCTCAGATTTAAATGAGTAAGAACCATTCTCGTTCTTCACCATTTTTACTGCCTTTGTAAAAGCTTTCGCTCCTTTCTTTTGTAATGATGCTACAGTCTTCTTTGCCATTTTTTTATTATTTTATTTCTTTATGAATGGTCATTTTCTTCAGAATAGGATTAAATTTTTTCAATTCCATTCTATCAGGAGTGTTCTTTTTATTTTTCATTGTAATATATCTAGAAGTACCTGGCATACCTGAAGATTTGTGCTCCGTACACTCTAATATCACTTGAACTCTGTTACCTTTTTTTGCCATTTTGTTTTTTTTATTCGAATTGCAAATTTAATCAAATAATCTAAAAAACAAATTTTATTTTACTTTTTTAATATCAATCAAAAACATCTCATCCACAACTCTAAAATCTCTAGAGTCAATTTTTCCAAGACTCATCTCCTTCCATTCTAAATTTGGATATATCCAAAAATCTTTAGATCCAGAGTTTACTAAAAGA
>MDTD01062547.1_pt1 | contig 14737 bp, 11 predicted proteins | sample 811221 | NCBI WGS metagenome assembly MDTD01 (sample SAMN05326646, study PRJNA326480) | marine metagenome | isolation source: seawater | place: Pacific Ocean: South West | collected 2011
CTTAAAGGATCGGCGCCCGACTCGTTCATTCTTCGGTTTTCAGGTCACCAACGCTTTCCAGCGGCTCTCTCCTGGGGAGCGAGCGGGGTGCCTTCTATGGGGGTGTATGCCGCCCGTCCACTACTTTTCCGAAATTTTTTCCTATTTCCTGCAAACTAAGCAGAAACAAGGGCTTGCAGGTGACTACGGCCATCGGTCGTCCGTCGTAGGAGGCGAATAAGCGACTCGGCCTGGGCCACCGCCGACGCCAAATCCTCGTTGACGATGATCTCCTCGTAATCGCTGGCAGACTTCATTTCTTGCTTTGCGGCTGCCATCCTACGCTCAATCACCTCGTCAGAGTCGGTTCCTCTACCCCGTAGACGACGCTCAAGTTCTTCCCAACTGGGAGGTAGGATGAGCACCAGGCGAGCATCGGGTAGACGATCCTTTAGTTTATGACCCCCCTGAACATCGATATCGAACAAGACATCTTTGCCACTGGCGAGTTGTTCTTCGACCCAATGACGGTCGCTACCGTACAAATTACCATGGACTTCCGCCCACTCAAAGAACCGTCCTGCCCGCACTCGATCGAGAAACTCCCCTCGCTCGATAAAATGATAGTCTACTCCGTCCCGCTCCTGACCCCGGGGGTCACGAGACGTGGTCGAAATCGATAAGATAAGGTCCCGATCGGCCGCCAGCAAACGACGAGTTAGGCTGGTTTTTCCCGTCCCCGAAGCTCCTGAAAAGACAATCGCATGTCCACGCGCCAAAGAGAGTCTCCTAAGGCTCTTCTGCCTACAGGTGGCGATGGATGCAAGCCCACGACGACTGCGCCGCCCTCCGTTTCAGCGCTTATTGATCCCACTGTTCCTGAAAACAGTCCTGTCCCCAGGAGAAGCGTCGAATATGATGTCCTGTCGGGCACCAGCGCCCTCCATCTCCCACTCGAAAGAAAGCGACGATTGGACGTCGAAGCGACCGAGCCAAATGAAGGGGACCGGTATCCCCACTAAGAACAACATCGGCTTCGAGCATGTAGGCAGCCAGCGCATCCAAGCTGGTCGGCGGTAGGGCGACCGCCTTCACTCCCTTTTCCTCAAGAACCTTGATCGCATCGGCGAGAAGTTTCTCGTCCCCTGGCCCCCAACCGATCCCGAACACTGCGTCCCGCCATTCCGGCAGAACATCGAGCGCCTGTACCCAACGCTCCGCATCCAAAAGGGTGCTCGATTTCCTCGTCGTTAACCACAACAGCACGCTCCGAGCCTCACCCGCTTGCTGGCCCCACCACTGTTTCGCGGCTGCTCGATCCTCTGGTCGCTGACCCAGCGGGCACAGCATTTCAGGATGCTCTTCTTCGATGCCGATCGGTCTCAGCAACCGAGTCTTCATCACCAACTCAGAAGGCCATCTTCCGTCAACGGGAAGGTCGAGAGGAACCGAGTAATCGGCGAGTTTCGGACCGGGCCCCGCAGAACCGACGACCCATCGCCCTCCCACAAGCCGGCAAAGAATCCCCGCCGTCGCAGAATGGGTGTGCCAATGGGACGCATCGAGCACCAAATCGTACTGCAACGAACGCAGTCTTCGAGCCCATGCGAGAAGCTTCCAGGGCCGAAGCCAGTCTCGCTGATCGAAAGCGTGAAGGTGATCAATCTCCTCAAGACCTTGAAGCATTTGTGCCCGGTCACTCGGCACCACCATATCCACCTGAGCATCCGGTAAATGGGTGCGAAGGCTCTTCACCAACGCGGTAGTAATCAGCAAATTCCCCACGCGACGATCGGGTCGAACGATCAAAATACGTTGGGGCGGCTCAGCAAGGGGAGGGCGACGGCGCCAAAATATCTGCAAACAGGCATAGAGGGCTCGGACCCAAAATCCTGGCGGTGGATCCAATCGGTGAGCGTCCGTCATTTGCCGAGGCGTTGAACCAAAGCGGTCGTGCTGTGGTCCTTGGGGTCACCAACGATGACAACATTTCCACCGATGGAGGCCATGAGTTCGGCTTCCGGGACTTCATCCGCCCGATAATCGGTCCCCTTCGCTTGCACATGAGGACGAAAGGCTCGAATCACAACATCGGGACGATCTTCATCAAAGATGATGACAGCGTCGACACAGCCTAATCCCGCCACCAACTCTGCTCGTTCAGCTTCCGGGACCACGGGCCGATTCGCCCCCTTTGCTCGCCGCACACTCGCATCCGAATTCACGGCGACAAGCAGATAATCACCCGCAGCAGCAGCTCCTTGGAGATATCGAAGATGACCCACGTGCAGCAGGTCAAAGGCACCATTTGCCAAAACCAAAATCTTCTCTTCCTCGCGCAAACGTCGCCCCAGATCACCGAGGGATTCAAACCTCTGCAACTTAGTCATGATCGAGTGCACCAAGGATCTCATCGATCCGAACCTGATGTGTTCCATGATGAGCCACGGCAATACCTCCCGCAACGGTAGCGAGTTCTGCCGCCTCATGGGGAGACCAACCGGAACCAACCGCCAGCGTGTAAGCCGCTAGTACCGAATCCCCAGCACCCGTCACATCGGCGACTTCAGCATCACCATGAGCGGGTATCGCCTGCACGCCCGATGATTGCGCCATCCGCATCCCGTGGCGCCCCAACGTGACCAGTACGGCGTCAGCATCTGAGGCCGACCGCAAAGCTTGCGCCGCTTTATCGATCGCATGGGTACTATGGAGGGCTCCCCCTGCGTCCTGGGATAACTCTTCATGGTTTGGTTTCAAGGTATGGGCGCCCCGAAATCGGCGCAGTTGACCTCGGCTGTCGACGACCGCCGGGGGCCCGGACCCGAGATCGAGCGCCTCGGGCTGAATTGCACCGTAGCCATAATCACTCAAAACCAGCACATCTGCGTGGCTTCGCAATGCATCCAAATGACCCGTTAGTTTTTGCTGCGTTTCTCGGTCGATTTCCTCGTCCGGTTCTCGGTCGAGTCGGAGAACTTGCTGCCGTACAGTGCCTAATCCGCCAGCCATGACGCGGGTTTTTGTGATCGTCGATCTTCGGTCGCTACGCACCACTCCCTGAAGGTCCACTCCCGAATACTGGAGTAACTGACAGAGTTGGTCGCCGGCTGCATCTATGCCAACCAAACCCACAACCGCCACCTGTCCACCGAGACTCGCCAGATTGGCGGCGGCGTTGGCGGCTCCACCTGGGAGCAATGTCTCGCCCTCATAACGAATGACAGGAACAGGAGCCTCTCTGGAGACCCGTACCGTGGTACCAAAAAGAAAACGATCGAGAACCAGATCACCCAACAGCACCACCGAGATGCCGCTGAAATCCAAACGATCACACCATGTGAAGCTCACAACCTCTCCCTGGGGCAGCTATGCGCTCGATTCCCGAGCCATGGCAAGGGAACGGAGCATCTGTTCCACTCTTTCGCCACCGTCGCCCCAGAGTAACTTCACCTCGACCACCCGAATATCCAAATTCTCCGGCAAACTCTCCGCCATACGGGCAAAGTCCTTACTCGTGGTCAACCAGGTCATCTGAGGATCTAACTGCCGAAGCGGCAACTGGCGATGATCGGGTGCCGTCAGTACCCGTCCAACGTCCTGACCACTCGCCTCCACCGTTCGTACCAGGCGAAATGGATCAGCGATCGCTGTCGCCACCCCAATCTCTCGGTCCGGAGGAAGTTCGGGAACGGTCACTTCGTACCAGGCCGTCACCCAACGCTCATCAGCCTCCACTGGTAACTCCGGAGCCCCTTGATCAAGACCATGCCAGACCACCAGATCAGCCCGCTGCAAACATTCAGGCCCCTCCCGCAGTGGGCCGGCCGGTAGAATCCGGCCATTGCCCCAGGGGTCTTCTGCACGCAGGCAAACGATCAACTGATCCGGCAAGAGGTCGGGACTCTGCATCCCATCGTCACTGATCGCTAAGCCACAACCATGGCGTTGAGCCATCCGAATCACTGCACTGCGCGGAACCCCTGAATAGCAATGAGAACCGAGCCGGTGGCGGGCCATGAGCGCCTCATCTCCGACTTGAGCCGAGCCTGTTTCAGCCGTGACCTGGCGAATTCGACCATCACCACCAACACCACGACCAATCCAGCAAGGCTCAAATCCCAAATCACGAGCCCTTTCCACCAGGTCGATACTGATCGGTGTCTTGCCACTGCCCCCAACCCTGGGGTTTCCCACAACGAGCAGAGGCAACTCATGGACTTCCGTTCGACGGCGTCCATGACGCCACTGCTGGCCCGCCTTCCAAAGCCAACTCATCGGTGTCATCAATGTGCTTGGCACCGGGTGCCAATACCAGGGCCGATTAGTCATCAAGGGGCTCCAAGCAACTCAAAATGACATCGGCACATCGCTGCGCTGCCCCTTGCTGGCCCGCCACCGCATCAGCGGCTAGACGCCCCGTCTTCCTGGCTTGTTCCGGCGCTTTCAGTAATTGATCCAGCGTTTGCTCGAGGACATCGAAATCATCAACCTGGAGCCCTCCTCGACCCAAGAGAAGTTCGACTGCTTCCACGAAATTCTCCATGCCAGGGCCGAAAAGAACAGGTTTCGCACAGGCGGCGGGCTCCAAAATATTTTGCCCTCCCCGGGGCACAAAACTACCGCCGACAAACACGAGATCTGCAAGCCCGTAGGCCGTCGACAACTCCCCCACTTGGTCAAGAATCCAAACCGCAATCTCAGAATCAGGCCCCTCAGACCGCAGTCGAGGCTCAAATCCTGCCAGTCGACTGATTTCTGCCACTCGTGTCGAACGCTCAGTATATCGAGGCGCAAGGATTAAAGCCAGATCAGGGTGCCGGTCTCGAAGGCGTCGAAAGACGTCGATGAGCGGCCCTTCTTCGCCCTCGTGGGTTGAACCACACACCCAAACAGGGCGCCCAGACTCAAGACCTAAAGCAGAACGAAGGCGATCGACAGCAACGGGGTCCGGCACCTTTAAATTATCGAATTTTGTGCTGCCCGCAGCTTGGACGCGATCAACGGGAGCCCCCAGAGCGATCGCTCTCTCAGCCTCGATAGGACTTCTCATCAAGAGGTGGCGAAACCGACTCAATGGATTTCCAATCACCCGAAACAAGATTTGATAACGACCCATTTGACTTGGCGACAGCCGACCATTGGTCAGCACGAGGTCGATACCTCGCCGATCTGCAGATCGGGTCAATTGAGGCCAAAGTTCTGTATATTCTAAGACGAGAACCTGAGGTCTCACCGCGTCGAGTGCTCGACCGACCGGTCCCCACAAATCAAAAGGCTGGTACAAAAAATCGTCAACATCCGGCAGTTGACTCATCACCATTTCGCGGCCGGACTCCGTCGTACTTGAAACAACCACTCGAAGATCAGGTCGGGCTGATTTTAGAGCGATGACGATCGGCCGTAAGGCCAGTAAATCCCCGGCCGAGGCACCATGAAGCCAAACACAGTGTCGATCGTCGCGGGTACGTCGGTAGCCTCGACCCAGGCGCTGCCACCAACCGCCCCGAAGTTTTGGGGACAGCCAAAGCACAGGAGCTGCGAGCAGAAAAGCGAGATGGGATCCCACGATGTAGAGTGCGTGCACGTCGGCGGAGCCCGCTAGTCTTCCGACTGGTTCACGTGATGAGGGTCGAGCGCATCTCGAAGGCCGTCACCAAAGAAATTAAAGCAGACGACAGCGATCAAAATGAACAAGCCCGGCCAGAAAGCCAACAAGGGTGCTTGCGTCATGTAGTCGAGGGCATTTTTAAGCATGTTACCCCACGAAGCGGTCGGTGGTTTCACGCCGAGACCCAAGAAGGAGAGTACGGATTCGTAAAGAATGATTGAACCCACCTGAAGGGTTGCCGCCACAATGATCGGCGCCATGGCGTTGGGAACAATATGCCGAAAAATAATCTCTTGGGGCTTGGCGCCGAAGGCTTTCGCTGCCGCCACAAAATCCAACTCTCGGATTTGCAGCGCCGCAGCTCTCACCAGTCGAGCCACTGTCATCCAACTGAACAACACAACGATGATGATCAACTGCACAACACTGGCTGTCGTACCGCCACCGCCCACATCGGTCCCCAGGAAAAGGAGGAGGCCTGCCATTGGCACTCCCCCTGCAAGCGCAGCGATGAGTCCGCTCAAAATAAAAGTGGAAGCCGGCGCCGTACGATCAGCCATCCATGTCCCGAGCGTCACGAGCAAAAAGGCGAAGCCCATGAGGACGACCAAGCCGACCCAAATCCCCTGACCCTTCACGATTTCACGCAGATCAAGAGCGGCGAAAACGATCATCAGCGGCAGGACCGGAATCGAGAGCATCGCATCGGTAAACCGCATCAACGCGGCGTCAACAATCCCGCCAAAATAACCTGCAATGACGCCCACGGTCGTGCCGATCAGCGAAGCAGCAAGCGCAGACAGTAGACCGACGGTTAATGAAATCCGCCCCCCATACATCAAACGAAGAAAGACGTCCCGTCCGAGTTCATCATTACCGAAGGGATGAGCCATACTGATATCACCGTATTTCAAGCGCATATCGATGTAGTCTGGGTCGCCCCCCATCAACGGTGCGATCAAGGGAACGCCGAAGGCCAAAAGAATCAGAATGATAAGACCGACAGAACTCCACACCGCCAATCGATGCTTTCGAAAGCGGCGCCAAACCATCTGCCAAAAGGTTTCAAACTCGGGCGCCTCCTGGAGGGTTTCCGTTTGGGAAAGATTGATTTCTGCCTCAGCCATCGGCGCCCCCTATCCCAGCCGAACCCGTGGGTCGATGATTGCGTAGAGAATATCCGCCAGTAAGTTGCCCAGCATGACCAAAGTGGCAGAGATCAAGAAGCCAACGATTGCGACGTAGTAATCGAAGGTGATGATCGCATTGAAAATCAGGCTGCCCATCCCCGGCCAACTAAACACGGTCTCCGTGATCAAAGCGCCGCTAAACAACACGGGAATACTCATGGCAAGAATGGTCACCACTGGGATGAGTGCATTCCGAAGGGCGTGAACCATAATGACCCTTCGTTCACTCAACCCTTTGGCTCGGGCGGTTCGAATATAATCTTGCCGAATCACTTCAAGCATCGAGGCTCTCATGTAGCGGAGCCAACGACCGATGTAGGCGATCGAAAGGACCGTGGCAGGTAAAATGGTGTACCATATTTTATCACCCAGACTGTCTAAGCCTGGTGTCTGGATCCCCGAAACCGGAAACAAGCCAAAGCTTACCGCAAAGATATGAATTAACATCAAACCGAACCAGTGAACCGGCAAAGAGATCCCAAGGAAAGCACCCATATTTACACTGTGATCGAGCCATGAATACTGCCGCACAGCGGCGACGATCCCAAGGGGTAAGGCGATCAGAATCGACAAAAGAAGGGCTGGGGCCATAAGCCGCAGGGTGTTCACGATCGCCTCTTTAATCAGCACACTGACCCGCTCCTGTTGGCGGCTCCAGCCCAAATCTCCCGAAATAAAGCCCGCTTTTCGCTCACCGGCTCTCAACAGCCCCATACTGGACCAGGGTGTGACTTGATGAGACGCCAACGGCAATGCCTCGTCCCCCTCCTCGGCTAAATCCACCCGCTGAGACAAATCGATTACAAAAGGACTCATCAAGGCAGGCCAGCCATCGATACTCGCTTTCAAGACGCCGATCCGTTTTGCGTCGAAGACCAAGCGCCCAGCAATACGCTGACGCAACATGTCCTGCAGTCGATTTTTGTCGCGTTCCTCCATGCGTACCAAACGGTCGGCGATAGCCCAGTTGAGGAACTCTGCATCAGGAAAAGATGCCTTGAAGTCTTCCTGGAGAACCACGGCTGTAGAGGGATCAACCGTCAGCCCCTTACCCGCACGCCAATGGGCTGTGCCCAAGCTGACCACCGCAACGTAGCGTCCCCATTGCTGAGCAGCCACAAGGCAAGCTGCCTTTTCGCTTTCCACGATCGTCTGATCGTCGCCGCTCTTGATCAAATCAGCAAGCCGGTGATCAAGGGGGCTTTTGAGGGCATCAACTCCTTCTGATGCCCGCTCCCGAACGGATGGCAAAGCCTTCTGAACTCGAACCCCGTGCTCAATGCAATCCGGTGCAGGTAAAATCGGCGCCAACTCGTCTTTGATGGTCACCGAAATCACATCGGCTTCTTCGCCCTCTTTGACCTTCACCTTTGCCTCAGCAGCGGCGAATTCCTTCTCTTTCGTCGTCGTCTCGTTCTCATTGGAGCCTGCTTCCGCAAGGGCCTCGACTGGATCGATCACAGGCGTGCTTTCGTTCTCCTCCGGGGCGATTGGTTTGGCGCCCAGGGAGACCATGGTTCGCTCATCGATGGCATAAAAGACGCCCAGTTCATCACCGGCTTTGACTTGATCACCATCACCCACAGTGGGCTTGAACAAATGGGCACCTTGAATCGGTCGCCCGAGATCTGTCTGTCGCCGAATCAAGCGTTGAGATCCCTCAAATGAATGCACTCGGTCGACTTCGATCTCGGCGCCATCAGGCACGCTGGAGACAAGGAAGCGAAGGGCATCTGGTGGGTTGTCAAGGATCGCTTCTGCACCTTCAATCTTCCAGGTTGGCAGGGACCGCATAGCGCCGCTTTCATCGACCATTCGCCCTTCGATCACGGTACCGTCAGCCAAAATTAATTCATCCTGGCCTCCCGTGCGGTCAAAGTAACCAAACATCCACCGTACATATTGCTCATGAAGTGGCTTATTAAGCCCCCGAATACGCTTTAGGCGAGCCACGTCCTCGGGTCTTGTATTGGGATTACTCGCGAGCAGCATGTCCTCCATGGAACCGGGCATGGCCTGCAGCAAGGCAAACAAAACAAAACTGAGAAGACTGATAAGAACCACGGCTGCAATCAAACGCCGCAACACAAAGGCGATCATTTCTTCGCCTCCAAATACCACTCCGCTGAGTTCCATGATGTTGGATACGACGTGCCGGTTGGCTTCCAATTCCGCAATCGCTTGTCCGTTACCGAACTGTTCACACGAAAGTAGAGCGGAATCGCTGGCAATTGCTCCGCAAAAATCTCCTGCACTTTCTGAAGGATGCCGATCCGCTTCTTCAAATCCAGCGCTTTCTCGCCTTCGATGGCGAGACGAGTCAGTTCGTCATTGCGAAGCCCAGCGTAGTTCTGCCCTTGCCAGTTATTACTCGGCGACGGGATTTTATCCCCTCGATAAAGAGTATCGCCAGCGGTGATGGGGGAGAGCAGCCATGCGTACATCGCCATGTGAGGGAATTTTCGCTTGTGAGTGGTTTGACCAAAGAATGCACTCGGTGGCTCATTGTTGACCTCGATTTCAATTCCGATCTGCTTCCAGTCTTGCTGCAGAACCTGTTGGACCAGTTCCCGAATCTTGTTCTCCGCCGTGGTGCCAAATCGAAGTTTGAGGGTCTCCCCATCCTTTTTGCGGATTCCGTTCGCATCCATTTTCCAGCCGGCAGCATCCAGAAGCTCTCGCGCTTTATCGGGGTTGTAATCGTAGGTCTTTAGTGACTTGTGATATGCGTAGTGCACATCGGGTAGATAGCTATGTGCCACTCGAACCTTCCCATCAAAGATAGCGTCCGCCAGCAACTGGCGATTCGCCCCGTGGGCGAGGGCCTGCCGCACACGAACGTCCTCTAAGGGATTTGGGCGTCCTTTATGGATCTCCTCATCGTAGTCACTACGCAGGTCGATATGCTCCCACACCAAACCGCTACGATAATGATAATTCCAGCGCTCGGGATACATGTTCTCAAGTTTGGAAACCTCATCAGACCCTAAACCGGTCTCGCTGGTGGCATCGATATTTCCGGCTTCCAGAGCAGCTTTTAACGAGTTGGTACTACGAATAAATCGATAAGTAATCTTCTTTAGCCTGATCTTTTTTCGATCCCAATAGTGAGGGTTCGGCACCAGTATGATGTGACTGCGTCGACGGTACTCTTCAATCATCCAAGGGCCCCACCCGATGGGCTTTCGACCAAACCAGTGCTCTTTCAGGCGCCCCGGATTGTAAGTAAACGGCTCCTCAAGGAGATGACGGGGAAGAATCACTAGGTTACCGGCTGCAATGTAGGCGTAAACCTCTTTCCAGTAGATATCGAAACGATGTTTCGACGCCTTGCCGTTCGCATCCTTCGCCGGAACAATTGCTGCGATACGCTCCTCCATCGACCGATCGATGACGGGCAAATCTTTGGACATCATGAACTCGAGCCCAAAGGTCACATCGTCCACTGTGACCGGCTGACCATCACTCCATTTTGCGTCGCTCCTCAGTTCCCAGTGACTGACCATTTGAGCCTTCACGGGCAAACCCGTCCGATCGATAATCTCGAGTCCACAACGCTCACCCTCTTGAACGGGTGGATGCTTTGCACACAAATCTTCAAGCCCACCGTTCTCGATACTCGGAACCTGAAGAGGAGCTCCGGGAGCAGATCGATACCCACCGAGGTTAGGCATCAACCGCCATTTCTCATCGATCACTGTGAGCGCCGTCGTTGGATTGACGCCAAGATGGGTCTTAATCTCGCTACCCGCCATCATCGAAGCAAGAGCGGGCCAAAGAGAGTCGGGCTCCTGGCTCATACCGATGACCACTTCATCGGTCCGGAGTTGCAGAGGGCCTTGAGCAGTGCATGCTAAGGTCAAGAACAGGACGACGAATACGTGACGCACGACCGGCAAGCTCCTCGAACGGCGAAGGAAGCTACATGGTTAACGGGCTCTAGGCTAGGCGAACTTACCCCAAGAGTAGGTACGGACTCCGAAAATCAGCGCTCCCTCCGGCAACTCTATTCGTGAGGATCCGTATTAATCCTCTGGGCGTTGCCAGTTGTAGGGTCGAGACCAGTATACGGTCAGATTACGCAGTTCGGGTCGCTCGTTGTTGTTGCCTGCCATCTGTACTTGAACCTCGATGAAACGACCTGCGGTAGCATCTCCCACATCAGCTGGACTTGAACCCGTTTGCCATTGTGTCCACCGAGCGTCCTGAACTGCTGCCTCCGTGTTCCCCGCTCGAGCCCGAATTTTGATGGAACCACCATCAGGAATCACAGCCTCCCAAGCCACCTTATGCACTCGTGAGTTGGCGAAACCTGTATCCCAACGGCGGGTCATCGTCCCTGAACTGATCGTGAACGTGCGCAGGGCAGCACCCGTCATATCCGAATAAGTGTAGGGGTAGCGACCCACACCTGCGTGGCGAATAAATCCGCCGCTCTGGCTGAACTTGGTGGCGTTCCAAGAGTAATAGTTGATGGTCCAAAGATTACCATCATCGCCCAGTGAAACACCGATCGGTCCACGGGTATTAGGCAGCGAATAGTTACCCAGTTTCCGATTGGTCCGAGTATCGTATTTAACCACCTGACTGTTGTTCCAGTTCGTGGCGTACAAAATACCTTCTGAAGTCACCGCAACGCCTCGGGGAACGGGCTCGCTGAAATTGGTCCAGCGCTGAGTGTTTGGATTGAACTTACTCAACTGATAGCACCATGAGTTTGCAATCCAAACGTTGCCGTCCGGATCCACCGAGATACCGTACATGTTGGAGCATGGAATACGCCAAAGACCGGTCCGCTGGTTGGTGTCGACGTTGATACGAGCGAGCGTTCCGCCCCCCCGGTTCGAACTCCACAAGATGTTCCCGTCAATCACGGCGCCGTAAGGGTTTCCGCCGGCGCTGACCGTTGCTAAACGGCGACCGTCCTCCGGCGCGAGCTTATGATACTGCTGCCGATTCCACATCCCCGCCCACACATTGTTACTGGCGTCGATGGCGACGGAGCGAGCACAACTGCCGCCGGGGCGACTGGTCCACATAATGCACTCGTCGCGCCCCGTGGCAAGCATCTCGCCGCCCGTGATTCGACCGTTGTTATCGACGTCCCGAGAAGTGTCGATTCGGCCGTTACTGTTGCGGTCGGTGCAGTCGCCCTCGTTCACAGCGATCTTTACCACGCAACCGCCACCACGCGCCCCGACGATCACATTACCATCGACATCCACAGCTGTCCGGCTCGGGCTTGAGCAGCCACTTGGCATCCGATAGCGACCCATTTCCTTACCGTCGTCCGTGTTGATTTTCGAGACGGTGTTCTCCCCGGAGTTCGCAGCCCACAAGAAGGGCAGTTCCCATGAGCTCTGGCCCAAGGTCACCTCATCACCGCTGACTTCGGTACCGTCGTGACTAGCCTCGTTCCAATCTGCCTCCGTCTCCCATCGCACTTGATCGCAGGCCTCGCTGCACTTACCACAGGCATTGACCGTCGTTCCGTCATCGCAGGTGCAATAGGGAGCTTCGTTAATCACTGCCAACTCTTCGGTCGCAGGATCGGCCCAGTACTGGTTGTAGAGTCGGACCACAACGCACCGATTGCCAATAAAACGATCCAGCGCTTCATCCACATCGCCTCCACGCAGCTCAGTGAGCCCCTCGTCATACTCATCGGCGGCGGTCAAAAATAATGGATCAATCTCATGATCCTCAAAGGTCACGAGAGCATTTGTAGAGTACCAAATGGAGACCGAGAGCATGGCGTATACCGCATGACCGGTCAGCGCCAACCAGGTGTGGGTATCGACCAAAGCTCCCTGGACCTGACGAAGTTGGTCGACCACGTCCACAACCGCCAAATAGCACAATGTGAATTCCCGATCGTTCAGACCACGGCCGAGAAAGTGCCGTGACATGGTCTCCATGCAGTCACCGATCTGAATAATTTTCGTGTAGACGCTGTCGAGTTGCTGCCGGCCTGCCATGTTGGTTCTGCGAGCGAGATCGATCTCCTGCTTGACCCCCAACTGGATCACATTAGCCAGCGCAACGATGGTATTGACGACCGATCCAAGGTCGGCATTGGCATCCCGCTCAGCAGCGGTCGGTTCCCCTTGCATATTCACCAACTGCTGCTGCGTGCGATAGGCTGCTTCGTATTGACTCTCCCACATCGATGCGACGCGGTCGAACGCATCCGCCGCCTTCTCCGCCTTTGCCTCACCACGTGCTTCCGCTCGGGCAGCCTGCAGCAACACCTCCGCAGCCGCCACATCGTCACGCCAGTAATCGGGAGCACCCGGCTCAGCGGAACGGTCGTTTAAAATGTCGAGGTATTGATCGACCTCGGCAATGATTTGAGTGCCGAGATCTCGCTCGACCGCTGCCAAGGAACCCGGTCCTCCCCGGCTCCTTGAGCGGCGCATGGACTCGATACCTCGAATGGCACGTCTCAGGCTGACTCCCCAGTGGATTTGTCGGTTGTTAAAGCTTCCGCCTCCACCGGTCCGCTGATCCCAATAGTCGCCAGCAACCTCCAAATGTAGTTTGGCGTTCTCCAACTCATCCGTGTACCGCTCACCGTCCCCGTCTTCAATCTCTGCCTCAAGCAGGTCGATCGTTTCCGAGAGCGCTGGCCGGAAGAAATCTTCCGCTAAAGCAGTGGGTGCGCCCAGCAGAGTGCCGGTCAATATGAGAGTTCCAAAATATCGGGGCTTCCACATGGTGAGCGCCTCCTGTCCCGCGTGCGAGGTCTAATATTGCACCATACGCTGCAAAAAGTATACTCGCCTGAATCCGCCCTTTTTGAGTGGTTAACGGCAATCTTTGCAGTGGAAAGTGGCCCTAAATGGGCAGTCCCTGTGAAACGTTAGTGGTTTGCGAGGGCTTAACAAAGCGTCTCCCTCTGGCGTATTAGTGGGCAACTAGCATCCGCAGGAGCAATGGAATGATACGATTTTTACTTCTAATCGCCCTGATGATGCTTGGAATGGGTCCTTCAGTTGATGCGTGGGCCGCGCCAACGACCTCCGCTGTTCAAGGCGACCAAGCTCCGGTTCTTTTCGCAAAACGGAAGAAGCGCAAGAAGCGAAAGAAGCGAAAGAAGCGGAAGAAGCGCAAGAAGCGCAAGAAGCGGAAGAAGCGAAAGAAGCGCAAAAAGGCGACGCAAAACACACAAGAAACGAAGTCAACAGTAAAGACCAAACCGAAGGCAAAATCGAAGCCGCCGGCGAAGGAGGAAGACACTGAGGATTCGACGACCGACGAGGAAGAATTAGAGGGAAAGACAGATGCTTCCGCTGACGAAACGGAAACAGAAGGCAGTACTCCAACCGATTCAATCCCCGAAGTGTCCGGCACCATGGAAAAGGGCCCGATGGGGCTATTATCCAAGCGCGGAGAAATGGTGATGTTCGGTGGGCTCGGCGTCGCCGTCGTCGGTTTTGGGACGGGGGTCTTCGGTTTAACGCAAACCCTTTCCGGCGATGAGACTCGAAGGAGCCTGCTCGGCAGTGCAGTCTGGGACGATAGTGAACGGACGAGCTTTCAGGAAGCGACTGCCCAGTCGTCCTTTGGCCGAACGCTTAACACAGCAGGATACAGTCTTGGGGCTGTTGGAGTGACTGTGGCACTCCTTGGAATCTTTTTATGAGTCGGGGTTACGCTACTGCCGTGCTGGCCTGGGTCTTCACGGCATGCCCCGCACCCTTCGATCCGGTGGGTGAAAAGTTACAGCCACCACCTTGCACATCGGATGCTGATTGTGCGGCCGAGATTATCGGTGCCGAATGGGGGGATCGATTTTGTGCACTCCGCCCCTCTGGCTTCGGCAATTGCCAACCCGGTACGCCGCAACCCCCAACCGATGCAGGTCACTCGACAAGCGATGGCGGCGAAGATGACGATGGGGGGCCAGCACCCGCTGCAGATAGTGGCACAGTCGAGCAAGATGGAGGTCTTCCTC
>MDTD01118101.1_pt1 | contig 14737 bp, 12 predicted proteins | sample 811221 | NCBI WGS metagenome assembly MDTD01 (sample SAMN05326646, study PRJNA326480) | marine metagenome | isolation source: seawater | place: Pacific Ocean: South West | collected 2011
ATGACCAACGGGTCGGTGCCCATGGGCGCGGTGGTGGTGCGCGAGGAGATCTATCAGACCTTCATCGACACCGGCGGGCCCGAGGACATGGTGGAATTCCCCCACGGCTACACCTACTCGGGGCATCCGCTCGCCTGCGCCGCCGCGCTGGCCGCCCTGGACCTGTTCGAGCGGGAGGGCTTCGACCGGCAGGTGGCGGAGAAGGCGGGGTTCTTCGAGGACTGCATCCACGGCCTCGCCAATCACCCCCACGTCACCGACGTCCGCAATCTCGGCTTCGCCGGCGCGCTCACCCTAGAGCCGTACCCCGGCGAGCCGGCCAGGCGGCCCTACGAGGTGGCCATGTACTGCTGGCAGCGCGGCCTGTACCTGCGCTACGGGGGCGACACCGTTCAGTTCGGCCCGGCCTTCGTCATGGACAAATCCGACATCGCGGAAATGTTCAACATCGTCGGGGACGCGCTGCGGGCCGCCTGACCGGCGCCTTGGGACGTCATCCCACGGGAACCCCGGGTCGGCGGCCAGATTGGGACCCGTTCCCGCCGCCGGGCGCCTACAGTTCCAGAGTGTCCCACGTCTGACGGATGTCTCATGGATTTGGTCGTGCATCCCTTTCACGACGCCGCCACCGGCTCCTGGAGCTACGTGCTGGCCAATCCGGCGGCGCGGGCCTGTGCCGTGGTCGACCCGGTGCTCGACTACGATCCCCGGACCGGCGTCGCCGCGACCACCGGCGCGGACCGCATCGTCGAGCTGGTCCGGGCCAACGGCTACACGGTGGAGTGGATTCTCGAGACCCACGTCCACGCCGACCACCTCAGCGCCGCCCGCTATCTGAAGAGCGCCTTCGTCTGCGCCCAGGTGGCCATCGGCCGCGGCGTGGTCGAGATGCAGGCGCGGCTGTTTCCCGAGCTCGGTCTGGCCGCGCCGGCGGACGGCCGCCAGTTCGACCGCCTGCTGGAGGACGGCGAGCGGGTCTGCGTCGGCCACACCTGCGGCCGTGTCATGGCGACGCCGGGTCACACGCCCGGATGCGTCAGCTACCTGTTCGACGGATTCGCCGTGGTCGGCGACACGCTGTTCGCGCCGGACGCGGGCACCGCGCGCTGCGATTTTCCGGGCGGCGATGCCGTCGCGCTGCATCGCTCCCTGACCCGGCTCTACGCGTTGCCGGACGACACCCGGCTGCTGCTGTGCCACGACTATCCCCCGGACGGGCGGGACCGGCGTTTCTGGACCCGGACGTCCGAGCAGCGGGCCGGCAACGTGATGATGCGCGGGGACACCACCCTCGAGGCGTTCACCGCGGCGCGGCGCGCCCGCGACGCCACCCTCGGACGGCCGGCGCTGATCGACGTCGCCGTGCCGGCGAACCTGCTCGGCGGCATACTGCCGGGGCCGGTCGGCCCGTCCATCGAACGGGCCGCGGCGGCCGGAACCGCGGCGGCCGCCGCAGCCGGCGGCTGAGCCGGGGATCGTCCCGCCGGCAGGCGCGTGCCGGGTGCGGCGCAGTTTCCCGTGCCGCCGAGCACCCCGTTGCAGAGCGCCGCGATCCTGCTTGACACCCCGAAACTCGAAGCCTAAAACAGCGCGTGAATCCACCGGCGATGGCTGAGGACACAGCGTCATTCATGAGCGGTCTCGACGACGAAAACAATGGTGACACCGAGGGCGAGGAAGACCTGGAGTCCACCGATGAGGCACAGGAAGGCCTCGACGAGGAAGAGAGTTTCGACGACGAGATCGGCGAAGGCGCCGACGACTACGACGAAGGTGACGAAGACCTCAAGGCCGTCGACGAAGCGCTGTCCCACCGCGATCAAAACGCCCGCGCGCTGGCGATCCGCCGGGCCATCGAGGAGCGACTCGAGGCCAAGCGCCTGAGTCAGGATCTGGACTATCTGGATCTCGATCTCGACGACGACGACTAGTGCGCACCGAGACGCCGCCGGTGCTGGATCTCGTGCTGCTCGGCGGCGGCCACAGTCACGTTCAGGTGCTGCGCGCGTTCGGCATGCGGCCGGTGCCCGGGGTTCGTCTCACCATCGTCAGCCGGGAGGTGTTCACGCCGTATTCCGGCATGCTGCCGGGGCACGTGGCGGGCTTTTACGAGTGGCGGGACATCCACGTCGACCTCGGTCCGCTGGCGCGATTCGCCGGCGCCCGGCTCATTCCCGCGGAGGCCACCGGCATCGATCTGGAGGCCCGGCGCCTGAGTCTCGAAGGCCATCCGCCGATCTCCTTCGACCTGCTGTCGATCAACTCCGGGGCGGTGCCCCGGCCCGTGGGCGCCGGCGTGCCGGTGAAGCCCATCGGGCGTTTTCTGCCACGCTGGCGCGAAACGCTGTCCCAGGTGCGCGAAGGTGACCGGGTCTGCCTGATCGGTGGAGGCGCCGGCGGCGCCGAGCTGGCGCTCGCCATGCGCCGCGCCCTGCCGGCCGGCGTGACGCTGGCCCTGCTCAGCGACACGCTGCTGCCGGGATTCCCGGCCCGGGCGGTGCGCCGCATCGAGGCGGCGCTGGCCCGCGGTGGCGTCGAGCTGACCACGGGATTCCGGGTGGAGCGCGCCGAGACCGAGGGCGGGGCGACCCGCCTGGTCGGCGCCGACGGGCGGGTGCACGAGGCCGAGCACGTCTACTGGGTGACCGGCGTCGAGGCGCCGGGCTGGGCTGCTGATTCAGGGCTGGCCACGGACGAGCGCGGCTTCATCGAGGTGGACCGGACGCTGCGCTCGCGGTCTCATCCCGAGGTGTTCGCAGCCGGCGACGTCGCCGCCCTGGTCGGTCAGCGGCGCCCCAAGTCCGGCGTCTATGCCGTTCGCCAGGGTCCGGTGCTGGCCGCCAATCTGCGGCGCGCCGCGACCGGCAGGCCGCTGCTGCGATACCGGGCCCAGCGCCGGGCGCTGGCCATATTGGGCACGGCCGATCGGCGGGCCGTGGCGGTGCGTGGCCGGCTGTCCGTTTCCGGGGCCTGGGTGTGGCGCTGGAAGGACTGGATCGACCGCCGCTTCATGGCGCGCTTCACGGCGCTGCCGGACATGACGACGCCGGACAGTCCGGTCGCCGAGCCGCTCCGGGAGCGCCTGCCGGACGCGATGCGCTGCGGCGGCTGCGGCGCCAAGCTCGGTGCGGACCCGCTGCGCCGGGTGCTGGCGCGGCTGCCGGACCAGCGGCCGCTGGAAACGCGGCGCGGCGTCACCCTGGGCATCGGTGACGATGCGGCCGTGGTCGAGGTGGCCGGCGGCAGTCTGGTCATGACCGTCGACGGCTTCCGCAGCCTGGTCGACGACGCCTACCGATTCGGCCGCATCACCGCCCACCACAGCCTCAACGACGTCATCGCCATGGGCGCCACGGGCCTCGCCGCGCTGGCCATGGCCACGGTGCCGCTGATGAGCGAGGCCATGATGGAGGAGGAACTGTTCCTGCTGCTCAGCGGCGCCGTGGAGGTGCTGAACGAGCACGGCGTGCCGCTGGTCGGCGGGCACTCGGCCGAAGGCGGCGAGCTGGGACTGGCGCTGACCGTCACGGGTCTGGGCGCCGGCACGCTGCGCAAGGGCGGCGCCAGGGCCGGCGACGCGCTGCTGCTCTCCAAGGCGCTGGGCACCGGCGTGGTGCTGGCCGCGGACATGCGCGGCCGCGCGGACTCGAGCCGGGTCGCGGCGGCGCTGGCGAGCATGGACCAGTCCAATGCGGCCGCCCTGAACACGTTCCAGCGCGCCGGCGTCAGGGCGCTCACGGACGTCTCCGGCTTCGGCCTGGCCGGCCATCTCGGCGAGATGCTGCGGGCCGCCGGGGTCGGCGCGGAGGTGGACGCGGACGGCGTCGCCGCGCTGCCGGGGGCGCTCGCGCTGCTGGGGGCGGGCACGGCGAGCTCGCTGCAGCCGAACAACGAGGGCGCGCTCGCCGACTTCGAGATCCGGGGAGCGGCCCCGGCGGATCCCCGGGTCCGTCTGCTGGCGGACCCGCAGACATCGGGCGGGCTGCTGGCGGCGGTGCCGCCCGAGGCGGCGGAGCGCTGCCTGGCGGAGCTGCGCGAGCTCGGCTACGCCTGCGCCTGCCGGGTCGGCACGATCACCGACGGACCGTGGCGGATCGTGGCGTCGTGAAGGTGCTGGTCGTCACCGACCCGCTGTGCTCCTGGTGCTGGGGCATGGCGCCGGCGGTGGAGGACGCCATGCAGCGCCTGGCCGGTGACGTGGAGTTCGATCTGATGCTCGGCGGCATCAATCTGCATTCGACCCGGCCGGTGGGCGACTACGGCCGGCGGCTGCTGGCCCACATCTGGCGGGAGGTGGTCGCCACCACCGGCCAGCAGTTCGGCTTCGTCCTGCCGGACGGCATCGTCTACAACAGCCGGCGCGCCTGCCTGGCGGTGGCCGGCGTGCGCCGCGCCATCGGCCGGCCGCCGTTCGGCTACCTGCACCGGCTGCAGCAGCAGCTGTTCGTGGAAGGCCGGGACATCACCGCCCCGGATCTGCTCGCGGCCACGGCGGACGAGCTGGGGCTGCCGGGACGGGCCGTGCGGGAGGCCATGGCCGATGCCGGCCTCGCCGCCGAGCTGGAGGCGGAGTTCGATCGGGCGCGCAGCTACGGCACCAACGCCATGCCGAGCGTGGTGGTGGAGCTGGACGGTGAGCGCGAACTGCTGGCCGGCGGCTACGCGGACGGCGCCATGCTCGAATCCCTGGTCCGCGGCCGGCTGGCGCGCCACCGGCAGCGCGGCTGACGGGGCGGGCCGGGCGTCAGTCCGCCCGGAAGAATCGCGAGATCACCGGCCGGAAGCGGTCCATGTCCACCAGGAACGAGTCGTGGCCCTGGATCGACGGCAGCCGGTGGAAGGTCACGTCGTCGAGGCGCTCGGCGATGCCGCGGGCCAGTTCCTGCTGCTGCTCGATGGGGAACAGGAAGTCCGACTCGACGCCGATGATCATCGCCCGCTCCAGGGCGAGCCGGGCGAAGCACTCCCGCACGCTGCCGCCGTAGTCCGCGGCGTCGAACAGATCCATGGCCCGGGACAGGTACAGATAGCAGTTGGCGTCGAAGGCGCCGACGAACTTGCGGGCGTGGGCCTCCAGATAGGATTCCACCTCGAAATCGAGGCCGAACGGATCGCTGCCGTCGCCCCGGTCGGTGGTGCGTTCCCGGCCGAATCGCTCCGCCCACTCGTCGGCGGACCGGTAGGAGATCATGCCGAGCTTGCGCGCGAGCATCATGCCCGTCACCGGCCCCGGCTGCTCGTAATGGCCGCCGTTCCACGCCGGGTCCCGGCGGATGATCTCGCGCTGCAGGGAGCGGATGGCGATCGAGTAGGGCAGGCTGCGCGCGGCGGAGGAGACTGCCACCAGCGCGGCGGACCGCTGCGGATGCAGGAGCGCGAAGGCGAGGGCGGTCATGCCGCCCATGGAGGCGCCCAGCACCGCGTGCAGGCGATCGATGCCGAGATGGTCGACCACCACCAGTCCCGCGTTGGCAATGTCCTCGACGTGCAGCACCGGAAACGTCAGCCGGTAGGGCTCGCCGGTGTCCGGGTCCACGGATGCGGGGCCGGTGGAGCCGAAGCAGCTCCCCAGGGAATTCACGCAGACCACGAACAGCCGGTCGGTGTCGATGGGCTTGCCCGGGCCGATCATGTCCTCCCACCAGCCCGTGCGGCGGTCCTCCGGGCTCGACGCAGCGTGGGCGGACGGCGACAGCCCGGTGAAGATGAGAACGGCGTTGTCCGCGGCGTCGTTCAGCGCCCCCCAGGTCTCGAAGGCGACGGTGGGACGCGTCAGCGAGCCTTCCTTCATGCGGAAGCGGCCCTCGACGGTGACGAATCTGGTGGCGGACATGACGACTCGCCTGGACTGCGGCCGCGCAGTCTAACCGCATCCCGGTCGAAGCGTCAGCCCGCAGCGCCGACAAGGCGTGGCGGAAGAGGCAGGAGTCGAACCCACCAGGCGCGGTCTCGCGCCTCGACGGCTTTGAAGGCCGCGCGCCCCACCGGGGACGATGCTCTTCCGCGGCCAGTCTAGCGAGGTCGGGCGGTCGAGCGCTACGGTCCCTCGGACACCACGATGCGGGTGTCGCCCTGGCGCCGGGTGAAGCGGCGCCGGTCGAAGTACTCCAGCACGTCGATGGCGACGTTGCGTCCGACGCCGGAGGCGTCGCGGAACTCCCGGGCGGTGAACGGCCCGGCCGCGGCCAGGCGGCGGGCGTGCTCGGCGAGCTCGTCGACGTGGCGTGGCAGGTAGACCCGCTTGTCGTTGACCACCACCAGCTCGCCCTTGCTCGCCAGCGGCTTGATGCCGCGCTGCAGCGCGGCGAGCGGAATGCGCAGGCGCTTGCCCAGGTCGCCCAGGCTCGGCGGCTGGGGCTGGTCGAGGTGGGGCGTGAGCCGGGCCAGCAGGGACTGCTCCTCCGCGCTCAGCGCCGCCCGGTGCTGCGCGGGACGGAACCGGCCGGCGCGCTGCTCCAGGACGCCGGCCGTCACCAGCTCGGCGAGCAGTGCGCCGCGGAAGGTCGCCGGCACCTCGGCCCGGTATTCGTTCTCGCGCAGGCCCTGGAGCGCCGGGTCGTCCCGGTGGCGGTCGGTGGTTTCCCCGGCCAGGGCGTCGCGCCAGCGGCGCCAGCGCTCGTTGCTGACCAGCCGGCCCTGGCGCAGCGTCGCGTCCCGACCGGCCGACAGCTCTTCCAGCGCGGCCGGGGTCAGATCCCACAGGCGCCGGAAGGCGTCGAGGTCGACACCGTCCAACGCCAGGGCGGCTTCCAGGGCGGCCTCCGGGTCGGGCGCGGCCACCGCGTCGATGGCGGCCAGCCGGTCGCTGGCGCGGCGGCGGCCGGGCAGGCCCCGGTTGTCGATCACCACGCCGCCGCCCAGGGTGCGCTCCAATGCGTGGTCCCGGACGATCAGGCGGTCGCCGCGACGCGCCAGCAGGGGGGCGTCGAGCACCAGCTCCGCCCTGGCCCGCTCACCGGGCGCGACCCGGCTGCCCGCCAGCAGGGCGAGGCGGCCCGTGGCATGGGTGGTGGCGTGGTAGACGTGCACCGGCGTCCAGTGCCGGACCGGGCGGGGGCGATCCGCCAGCACCTCGAGGTCCATCACCACGCGGTCGTGACCGGCGTCCGGCGCCGCGGTCAGCCAGGCGCCCCGGGCGGGCAGGCCGGCGTCGATGCCGGCCAGGTTGAGGGCGGCCCGGTCGCCGGCGGACGCGGACCGGGCCGTGCGGTTCTGTACCCGCAGATCCCGCACCCGGGCTGCCCGGCCGGCCGGGAACAGATGGACCTCGTCGTCCACCGACACGCGCCCGGCGTGCACCGTCCCGGTGACCACCAGCCCCGCGCCCTTGAGGGTGAAGGCGCGGTCGATGGCGAGGCGGAACGGGCGCGCGTCGGCCGGCGCCCGGTCGCTCCTGGCGGCGCCGAGCAGCCGGTCGCGCAGGGTGTCGACGTTCTGGCCGGTGACCGTGGAGGTCTCGATCACCGGCGCGCCGGCGAGGAACGTGCCGGCGGTCAGCCGGTCGATGGCGGCCCGGGCGGCGGCGAGGCGGGCGGGATCGGCCCGGTCGAGCTTGGTCAGCGCGACGGTGCCCGCCGAGACGCCCAGCAGCCGCAGGATGTCGAGGTGCTCGGCGGTCTGGGGCATCGGCCCGTCGTCCGCGGCGACCACCAGCAGCGCGTGCTGCAGCGCGGCGACCCCGGCGACCATGTTGTGGATGAAGCGGTGGTGGCCCGGCACGTCGACGAAGCCGACCGTGGTGTCGCCGGCGTCCAGGTAGGCGAAGCCCAGGTCGATGGTGAGGCCGCGCCGGCGCTCTTCCGCCAGGCGGTCGGTGTTGGTGCCGGTCAGGGCTTCGACCAGGCTGGTCTTGCCGTGGTCCACGTGGCCGGCGAGGGTGACGATCATCGCTCCGGACCCAGGTCCGAGAGGCTGGCGAGCAGCTCGTCGAGCGGCTCGGCGCCGTGCATGTCTAGCCACAGCGCGCCCCTGGTGACCCGGCCGACCACCGGCACCGGCAGTCGCCGGCAGGCCGCGTGCAGGGACTCCGGGTCGACGCCGTCCGGCGGGGTGACCCGCACGGCCACGCTGGGCAGGGTGCGGTCCGGCAGGGCGCCGCTGCCGATCTGACATGCCGCTTCGGCGATCTCCACACGGTGGTCGGGCAGCCGCTCCGCGAGGACCTGGCGTACCGCGTCGGCCCGGGCGCCGAGAGCTTCACCGGACAGGGTCAGGGTCCGCAGCAGCGGCAGGGTGTCCTGCAGGCGCTCCGGCGCCTCGTAGCGGGCCAGCAGCCGTTCCAGGACGGTCAGGGTGATCTTGTCCGCCCGCAGCGCCCGCTTCATGGGGTTGCGCTGGCAGGCGTCCACCAGGTCCCGCCGGCCGACGATGAGGCCCGCCTGGGCGCCGCCGAGCAGCTTGTCGCCGCTGAAGGTCACCAGGTCGGCCCCCTGGGCCAGCACGTCCGCCGGGGTCGGTTCCGGGGGCAATCCCCAGCGGGTGAGGTCCACCAGGCTGCCGCTGCCCAGGTCGACGCACAGGGGCACGCCCAGCTCGCGGGCGACGGCGGCAAGCTCCGGCAGCGGCACCTCGTGGGTGAATCCCTGGATGCTGAAGTTGCTGGGGTGCACCTTCAGCAGCAGCGCCGGCGCCTGGCCGGCGGTGTCCCGGAAGTCGCGGGCGTGGGTTCGGTTGGTGGTGCCCACCTCGAGCAGCCGGCAGCCGGCCCGGGCCATGATGTCCGGCAGGCGGAAGCTGCCGCCGATCTCGATGAGCTCGCCTCGCGAGACCGGCACGGCGTGGTCGAGGGCGAGGCTGTTGAGCACCAGCATCAACGCGGCCGCGTTGTTGTTCACCACGCAGGCGGCCTCGGCGCCGGTGAGGGCGCACAGACGGCGCTCCACGGGGCCGTCCCGATGGCCCCGGCGGCCGCTGTCGAGATCGAATTCCAGGGTCAGCGGCCGGGTCACCAGGTCGGCGACCTCGTCGAACAGCCCCCGGTCCAGCACCGCCCGGCCCAGGTTCGTGTGAATCACCGTGCCCGTCAGATTGAAGACGGTGCGGTAGCCGCCGCCCAGGGCCTGTTCCACCGCCGCGGCCCAGGCCTCGGGCTGGTCGCTCCAGGGCGGTGCGGCGCGCCGCTCCCGCCACGCCGCCTGCAGGGTTCGCAGGGCCTGCTTGACGGAGATCACGCCGTGGGCGGCCACCAGCGGCGCCAGCGCCGGGGCGTTCAGGAGCGCGTCGATGCTGGGCAGTCTGCGGGCCTGGGTCATCGGCAGAGAGTAGCGGAGCTTGGTGCGGGGGAGAAGGCGCCTGCCCGGCCGGGCGCCCGCAACCAGCGGTCGGGACCCTGGCGCATAAAACAGGATGTGGATAGAACATTTTTTTATTAGCGCAAATCGATTAAAGCGATTAGAGTGCCAACCCATCGAATCGATGAAATCGATTTAAGCGATGGAATCGATTTGAAAGGCGCGAGTTGGAGGACGTATCGCGCCGTCACTTGGGATGGGGCAGCATGACCGACAAAGGTTTTCTCACACCGAACGAAGCGGCAAACTTGCTGATGGTTTCGCCGATCACGATTCGGCAGTGGGCACAGAAAGGTCTGCTCCAGGCTCAAACCACCGCAGGCGGCCATCGCCGCTTCTCCCGGGACGTCATCGAGGCATTCGCTCGCGAGCGCGGCATCGAACTGCCGCACACCCAGCAGCGTCTGCTCATCGTCGACGACAACCGGGAACTCAATGCCTACCTCGAAGCGCTGTTCACGGCCCAGGTCCCGGACCTGGAGATCCGCTGCGCCTACGACGGTTTCGACGCCGGCCGGCAGGTGCAGGCGCACAAGCCGACGGTGGTGCTGCTGGACATCATGATGCCCGGCATGGACGGCATCGAGGTATGCAGGAGCCTCAAAGAGGATCCGGAAACGAGCGACATCCGGGTGGTGGCCATGACCGGCTACTACACCCCGGAGGTCGAGAAGAAGGTACTGGCCGCAGGCGCCCAGGTACTGCTCAAGAAGCCGTTCTCGAGCGAAGAAGTGCTGCGCGAATGTGGTTTCCAAGAAATCTCAGAAGCAACGATTAAGGGGTAGAAGGGATGACCATGTACACCGAGGCCCAGGACACGGAAGAGCTGGAGAACTGGTTCCAGGTCGAAGACACCGATACCCGGGATGCGGACGAGGCGCCGGCCAAGCCGGTACGCGCCGGACGCCGCACCCGTGAGGTCGGCGACGCCACCGACATGTACCTCGCCGAGATCGGCCGCTCGCAACTGCTCACCGCCGAGGAAGAGCGCGAGCTGGCCCGCAAGGTGCAGAAGGGTGACATGGCGGCCCGTGCCCGCATGATCGAAAGCAATCTCCGGCTGGTGGTGAAGATTTCCCGCCGCTACCTGAACCGGGGCCTGCCGCTGCTCGACCTGATCGAGGAAGGCAACCTGGGCCTGATCCGGGCCGTCGAGAAGTTCGACCCGGAGCGTGGTTTCCGCTTCTCGACCTACGCCACCTGGTGGATCCGTCAGGCCGTCGAGCGCGGGCTGATGAATCAGGTCAAGACCATCCGTCTGCCGATCCACATCGCCAAGGAGCTCAACGGACTGCTGCGGGCGCAGCGGGAGCTGGGCCAGAAGCTCGACTGCGAGCCGACGGCGGAGGACATCGCCGAGCTCAGCGGCAAGCCGGTGGAGCGCGTGCGCGAGCTGCTGCAGCTCTCCGACGACATCTCCTGCACCGAGATCTCGGTGCTCGAGCCCGAGCGCGGTCAGTGGGACACCTTCGAAGACGCCAAGACCGACGATCCCTGGGAGATGCTGCAGAGCGACCAGCTCGCCGGGCACATCGACGGCTGGCTCGACCGCCTGTCCGAGAAGGCCCATGACGTGGTGGTGCGCCGCTTCGGCCTGCGCGGCCACGACGTCTACACCCTCGAGGAAGTGGGCCGCCAGATCGGCCTGACCCGGGAGCGGGTGCGCCAGATTCAGGTCGACGCCCTGAAAGAGCTGCGCGAGATGCTGACCACCGAAGGCTTCAGCCAGGAAGCGGTCATCGGCTGATCGGCGGCAGAGCCGCCGATCAGCCTGGCGGTTCGCCTCCGGTGAACCGCGGCTGATCCTTTGAGTTCATCCGTAGGAGCGGCCCTGGCCGGGCAGGCTCCCGGCCCCGCGCCGGCCGCCCCTGACGCGGCCGCTTCCGTTTCAAGAGAGCCGCAGGACCCGGACCATCCGCGCCCGGGCAGGGCAGGGCAGGCTTCGGCTACCGCTTGCCGAACGGCACGTAGTCCCGCTGCTGCGGGCCCGTGTAGAGCTGGCGCGGCCGGCCGATCTTGTAGCTGCCGCTGATCATCTCGTTCCAGTGGGCGATCCAGCCCGGCGTGCGCCCCGTGGCGAAGATCACCGTGAACATCTCGGTGGGAATGCCGATGGCCTTGAGGATGATGCCCGAGTAGAAGTCCACGTTCGGATAGAGCTTCTTCTCGACGAAGTACTCGTCCTCCAGGGCGATCTTCTCCAGCCGCTGTGCCATGCGCAGCACCGGCGAATCCTCGGTGCCCAGTTCCTCGAGCACTTCGCGGCAGGTCTCCTGCATCACCTTGGCGCGGGGGTCGTAGTTCTTGTAGACCCGGTGGCCGAATCCCATGATGCGGAACGGGTCGTCCTTGTCCTTGGCCTTCTTGACGTACTTGTCGATGTTCTTCTCGTCGCCGATCTCGTCGAGCATATTCAGCACCGCCTCGTTGGCGCCGCCGTGGGCGGGGCCCCAGAGGGCGGCGATGCCGGCCGCGATGCAGGCATACGGGTTGGCGCCGGTGGAGCCGGCGAGGCGCACGGTGGAGGTCGAGGCGTTCTGCTCGTGGTCGGCGTGGAGCAGGAAGATCCGGTCCATGGCCTTGGCGATGACCGGGTTGACCTCGTAGTCCTCGCACGGCGTGCCGAACATCATGTGCAGGAAGTTCTCGGCGTAGTCGAGGTCGTTGCGCGGATACATGAACGGCTGGCCGAGCGCGTACTTGTAGCTCATGGCCGCCAGGGTCGGCATCTTGGCGATCAGCCGGTGGGCGGTGATGCGCCGCTGGGTCTCGTCGGCGATGTCCATGGAATCGTGGTAGAAGGCCGACAGCGCGCCCGTGACGCCGCACATGATGGCCATCGGGTGCGCGTCGCGGCGAAAGCCGCGGAACAGATGCACGAGCTGCTCGTGCACCATGGTGTGGCGCTTGATGGTGTCGGCGAATACGGCGTATTCGTCCTGGCTCGGCAGCTCGCCGTTCAGCAGCAGATAGCACAGCTCCAGGTAGTTCGAGTGCTCGGCGAGCTGGTCGATGGGATAGCCGCGATGCAGCAGCACGCCGGCGCCGCCGTCGATGTAGGTGATGGCGGATTCACAGGAAGCGGTGGAGACGAAACCCGGATCGTAGGTGAAGTAGCCTTCTCCGGTGAGCTTGCCGACGTCGATCACGTCGGGACCCAGCGTGCCGCTCATTACCGGCAGGTCGACGGGCTTGCCGTCAATGGTGAGCTGGGCTTTCTTGCCCCCGTTATCGGCCATGGGTCCTCCCAATGAGACTGCTTCAGTAGGTGTTATTATCGGGCGCGAGCCCTTCCGAGCGCAGTATAGACGCGCTCGACATGGAGCACGCGAGCCTATTAACGGCCGGGGGGGTTGTCAATTCAGGGGTTGCCGCAGAACCGCGAACCGCCCCGCATTCCCCGGCGCCCGGATCGTTCACATTCTTGGCTTTGCCGGCGATGGGGACTACAATCCTGCGCCGAGTGCTCGAGGCCCCACGCGGTGTCCGGCGGTGAAGAAGGCTGCCGGCCGGGGCGCATCCGGCACCAGACGGATCGTGTGCCCCAGGCTGGTTCGGCCGACGTACGGGGCGCCGGGTCTGGGCGCCTGCGGAACCCTCCCCGCTGCACCATTCAAACCGATTGACGGACGTCTTAGGGACTATGAAGACCGATCGCCCTGTGTATTTGTCGCTGTCGCAATTCCGCTGGCCGTTCGCCGCGATTGCGTCCATCACCCACCGGATCACCGGCGTGCTGCTGTTCGTCGGTATCGGCTACCTGCTCTGGTGCCTCGGCCTGGCGCTCGAGTCGCCGGCCGGTTTCGCCCAGGCCAGCGCGGCCCTCGCCGAGCCGCTGCCGAAGCTGCTCCTGCTGGCCGTGCTCGCCGCGCTCGCGTATCACGTGTTCGCGGGGCTCAAGCACCTGGTCATGGATTTTCACTTCTGGGACACCCTGGAAGCGGGCCGGCGGGCGTCCGTCGCCGTGTTCGTGCTGACGGGGATCACGGTCGTTTTGGCGGGAGCCTGGATATGGTAAGAAGCGTCACCAACGTCACCAGCCTGACCCGGAGCGGCCTGTCCGACTTCGTCATTCAGCGGGTCACCGCGATCGTGCTGGTCGCCTACACGCTGTGCGTGGTCGGGTTCTTCGCGGTCACGCCGAACGTCGACCACGTCGCTCTGGTGGGCTATTTCGGCAGCCCGGCCATGAAGCTGTTCAGCACCCTGGCGGTGCTGGCCACCGCGGCTCACGCCTGGATCGGCATGTGGACCGTCGGTACCGACTACATCCGTCCCCATTACTTCGGCGCCCATGCCACCGCCTGGCGGCTGACGTATCAGGCGGGTTGTCTGGTGGTGCTGTTCGTCTACGTGGCGTGGGCGCTGCAGATGTTCTGGGCCCTGTAGGCAGGAGTTCGAGATGGCCAATATCAGAAAAATGGAGTTCGACGGGGTGATCGTCGGCGGCGGCGGGGCCGGCATGCGCGCGGCGCTGCAGCTCGCCCAGTCCGGTCTCAAGACCGCGGTCATCAGCAAGGTGTTCCCGACCCGTTCGCACACGGTGTCGGCCCAGGGCGGCATCACCTGCGCCATCGCCAGCGACGATCCCGACGACGACTGGCGCTGGCACATGTACGACACCGTCAAGGGGTCGGACTACATCGGCGACCAGGACGCCATCGAGTACATGTGCAGCGAAGGCCCCCAGGCCGTGTTCGAGCTGGAGCACATGGGGCTGCCGTTCTCGCGCACCGAGTCCGGGCGTATCTACCAGCGGCCGTTCGGCGGCCAGTCGAAGAACTTCGGCAAGGGCGGGCAGGCGGCCCGGACCTGCGCCGCCGCGGACCGCACCGGCCACACCCTGCTGCACACCCTGTATCAGGCCAATCTGCGCGCCCAGACCACGTTCCTGAACGAGTGGTTCGCCGTCGATCTGGTGAAGAACCAGGACGGCGCCGTGGTGGGGCTGATCGCCATCGACATCGAGTCCGGTCAGACCGTGTTCGTCGAGTCCAAGGCGACCGTGCTCGCCACCGGCGGTGCCGGGCGCATCTACGCCAGCACCACCAATGCCCACATGTGCACCGGCGACGGCGCGGGCATGGCCCTGCGCGCCGGCTTCCCGCTCCAGGACATGGAGATGTGGCAGTTCCATCCCACCGGCATCTACGGCGCCGGCACCCTGGTCACCGAAGGCTGCCGGGGCGAGGGCGGGTATCTGATCAACAAGGACGGCGAGCGGTTCATGGAGCGCTATGCGCCCACGGCCAAGGACCTGGCCGGCCGCGACGTGGTGGCCCGCTCGATGATCATCGAGATCCTGGAAGGGCGCGGCGTCGGTCCCGACGGCGACCACGTGCTGCTCAAGCTCGACCACCTCGGCGAGGAGGTGCTGAACAGCCGCCTGCCGGGCATCCTCGAGCTGTCCCGCCTGCTCGTGGACACCGAGTGCTTCACCGACCGCC
>MDTD01077017.1_pt1 | contig 14736 bp, 16 predicted proteins | sample 811221 | NCBI WGS metagenome assembly MDTD01 (sample SAMN05326646, study PRJNA326480) | marine metagenome | isolation source: seawater | place: Pacific Ocean: South West | collected 2011
CAAGCGCTTCGGCTTCGCGGCGCTCGTCGTCGTGGGCGACCAGAAGGGCCGCGTGGGCTTTGGCAAGGGCAAGGCCAAGGAGGTCCCCGAGGCCATCCGCAAGGCCACCGAGGCCGCCAAGCGCGCGATGATGCGCGTGCCGCTGCGCGAGGGCCGGACGCTGCATCATGACATCGAGGGCCGCCATGGCGCGGGCCGGGTGGTGATGCGCACCGCGCCGCAGGGCACGGGGATCATCGCCGGTGGCCCGATGCGGGCCGTGTTCGAGATGCTGGGCGTTCAGGACGTGGTGGCGAAATCCACCGGCTCGCAGAACCCCTACAACATGATCCGCGCCACGCTCGACGGTCTGCGCAAGGAGACCAGCCCGCGCATGATCGCGCAGCGCCGTGGCAAGAAGGTGGCCGAGATCCTGCGCAAGGAAGAGGCCCCCGCCCCCGAGGCGGCCGCCGAAGCGGCAGAAGCGTAAGGAGACCTGAGACATGGCAAGAACCATCGTGGTCAAGCAGATCGGCTCGCCGATCCGCCGCCCGGACGTCCAGCGCCGCACGCTTATCGGTCTGGGCCTGAACAAGATGCACAAGACCCGCGAGCTCGAGGATACGCCCTCGATTCGCGGCATGATCAACAAGATCCCGCATCTCGTCCAGATCGTCGAGGAAAAGGGCTGAGCCCGGTTTTCCTGACAGGAAACCTTTCAGGCTTCCGACGGTGAGACAGGTGCGCCCCGGCCAGCGATGGCCGGGGCGTTTTTGGTCGCGGGCGCGTCTGGCGCGGCAAGCGACCGCTCGCCGCGCTGACCGCGCATCGACGGTGCGCGCCCCACCACCGCGCAGCCCAGCGTCACCCGCAAGGCGTCTGCCAGCTCGTCCACCGTCTCGGTGGAGACGAAAAGCCCCCCGGTCGCGTCCGGCAGGCATTTCGCCACCGTCTCGCCGTCGAGCGCCTGCGCCTCAGGGCTGTTCCACGAAAACGGATCGAAGACGACGCGAAAGCCGATGACATGCACGGTCAGCCCGGGCCAGTCCGCCGCCAGCCGCGCGCCGAGCGCGCAGGGCGTGCCGCCGCAGGTCTCGTTGCCATCCGTGACCAGCACGACGATGCCCTCGCCGCGCAGCACCTCCGCCGCCACCGCGACCGAGGCGGCCAGCGGCGTCAGCCCGCCGGGGGCGAGCGCCTCGGTCTCCGCCACCACCGCCGCCGCAGCATTGGCGCGCGGGGTCAGGCGCAGGTCGATCCCCGAACAGGCATGCGTGCCGCCCGGCCCGTAGATCAGCAGCCCCACCCGCCGATAGGGGGCAATATCGGGCATGGCACGCCGCACCGCCGTGTGCGCCTCCTCGATCCGTGTGGGCGCGGTCGGGTCATGGCCCACCTCGCCCATCGAGGCCGAGCCGTCGAAGACCAGCATCGCATCGTGCGCGCAGTCCGCCAGGGCCAGGTTCGTGGGCAGCGTGGCCGCGAGGCAGAGGGCGAGGGGCAGGGCGCGCATGGGCAACTCCGGGGACGTTGGCACCAGCCTAACGCGGGGTGGGGCCGTGTCCAGAGACGGGATGGCGCATCCGGCATGCAGGCTTGCCGCTTGCGCGCCCCGGCCCCGCGCCCCAGCCCCGCTCATCGCCGGGTGCGGGCTCGATCCCGACACGATCCTCGGTGCCGCGCGAGCGAGGCGATACAGGCGCAATACCGCCGAGGCGATCGCCCTGCCGGTCTTCGGCTCGCCCACCTTTGTCGTGGCGGGCGATCCGTTCCAAGGGCAGGACCGGCTTGAGCTTGTGGAGCGTGCCGTCGTCCCCCCCTTCGCGCCGTCGCGGTGGCGCAACCCCGCGACCGGCGGATAGCGCCGCGCGCCCCCTTGCACAATCCGGGCCGAGCGCGTATAGCAGCCGCTCATTCCGCCGGTCCGGCCATAGTGGCATGCCGAGGCTGGCGATTCGACCGACCGAAAGAGGAGCCGGAAATGCCCAAGATGAAGACGAAATCGAGCTGCAAGAAGCGGTTCAAGGTATCCGCCACCGGAAAGATCATCACTGCCCAGGCCGGCAAACGCCACGGCATGATCAAGCGGACCAACAAGTTCATCCGCAACGCGCGGGGCACCACCACGCTGAGCAAGGCCGATGAGCAGATCATCAAGCCGATGATGCCCTACGCGCGCTAAGGAGGATTTGAAGCATGTCACGTGTCAAAGGTGGGACCGTTACCCACGCCCGTCACAAGAAGGTCCTCAACGCCGCCAAGGGTTATTACGGGCGACGCAAGAACACCTTCAAGGTGGCCGCGCAGGCGGTGGACAAGGCCAATCAGTACGCAACGCGCGACCGCAAGGTGCGCAAGCGGAATTTCCGCGCGCTGTGGATCCAGCGGATCAATGCCGCGGTCCGCGCCCATGACGAATCGCTGACCTATTCGCGCTTCATCAACGGGCTTGCGCTTGCCGGGGTCGAGGTGGACCGCAAGGTTCTGGCCGATCTGGCCGTGCACGAACCGGCGGCCTTCGCCGCCATCGTCGATCAGGCCAAACAGGCGCTTGCCGCCTGACGCCAGTCGCATATGAGGGACAGGAAGCGCCGCCCGGGACCCACCCGGGCGGCGTTCTCGGTTCCTGCGGTGGCGGCAGGAGCGCATGGGCGACGGACAGGAAAGCACGGGGGATGCCGCCCCGGTTCGGGACAGCCGCACCGAAACGGCCGCTTTTACCGGGCGGGCTTCCCCTTGAAGAAAGAAGTTTCATCAGGGCAGGCGACAATCAACAAATGGCGAGAATAAGTCACAGGTTCGTCTCTGGCGAAATCGTGGCATTGATTGCTACGGGGCGGGAGGTCACATAGCGGGAAGTTGCGGAGAGAAGGCAGACGATGACGGAAGCTGAGCGTGCGCCGATTCTTCTGACCGGAGCTTCCGGGCGGGTCGGTCACATGGTGCTGAGGCACTGGCCGCGCGCGCGCGTCGGGGTGGTGCCGCAGTATCGTCGGGGCGCACCGCGGGGCGGGCTTCTCTGGGTGCCCGCGACCGGGCCGCGGGCACTTCTCGAGTATCAGGCGCAGCGGGCCACGCGGTTCCGGGCCCTTGTCATGCTCTCGGGCGTGACGCCCGGCGAGGGGCGCGACGTGACGCAAAACCGCGCCATCGCCGAGGCGACCCTTGTCGGTGCGCAGGCTGCCGGCATCAACCGGGTGATCGTGGCCTCCTCCTCGGCGGTCTATGGCGCGGGCGAAGGTTTTGCCGAGGAGGACCGCTGCGCGCCCGCCAATCCTTACGGAGCGGCCAAGCTCGATATGGAGGCGGCCTGCGCACGGTGGCGCGACCGCGGGCTCGAGGTCTGTGCGCTCAGGATCGGCAATGTGGCGGGGGCGGATGCGCTGCTCGTGAACGCGGCGCGGAACGCGGGACAAATCACGCTTGACTGTTTTGCCGATGGCACCGGGCCGCTGCGCTCCTACATCGGTCCCCGCTCGCTGGCCGAGGCGCTGGCGACACTCTGTCTGCTCGACGGGCCGCTGCCCCAGGTTCTCAACATCGCGGCACCGGTGCCGATCACCATGGCCGCGCTCGCGCAGGAAGCCGGAGCAACGATCCGGTCCCGTCCGGCCCCGCCCACGGCGCATCAGCGCATCACGCTCGATTGCAGGCGCATCGCGGCCTTTCACCCCTTCGCGCCCGCCGAGAGCGTCCCTTCCGAGATGGTCCGTCAATGGCGCACGGCGAGCCCGTGAGGCCCGCGAAGCGCGCGTCCGTCCCGATCAGGTGCCCTTCGGGCTCCGGGGTGTGCGGGGGACGCCGATTGAGCGAACCGCGCTCTAACCCCTTCGCAGCACCTGGAACACCGCCGAAGCCCCCCAGCCCGCGGCGATGGCGATGGCCAGCGACAAGAGGCCGTAGGCCAGCGGCTCCTGGCGCGAGAGCGTGAAGAGCCAGCGTTCCAGACCGACCTTGCGCACATCGATCACGGTTTCGAATCTGGACACCACGCGCCCCTCGCGGGTCAGGAAGATGCGCGTCGCATAGACCCCCTCGGTCAGGTTCGAAGGCAGCCGGATCGCGGTGCGAAAGAGGGTCTGCTCGTCGAAGGCGACGGTGCTCTCACGCAGCTGATAGGCATTCTGTTCGGTCCGGATGCGGATCAGCGCCTCGGTGAAGCTCTCGGCATCCGCGGCCATGCTCGCCGCGCCGACCGAACGGATCGCGCGGGGGATCGAGACGCGGTGGCGCAGATCTTCGGTGGCGGTCAGCACCGCATCGAGCGGCCCGGTGGTGGCGACGGCGTAAAAGGTTGGTGCCGCGTCGAGCCGCACTTCATCGGTATTGACCCAGATCCCGAACCGCCGGTCCTTGCGCCGCACCGTTACCGGCAGGGACGGCCCGGCCACGGTGATCACCACGTCAAGCGGCGTCTCGGGGATGGGGGCCTCGCGCTTGACCGCGCCGAATACGAGGATCTCGGACCCCTCGAAAGTGGCGGTGATCGCCACCTTGTCCTTCGAGAGGCCGAGCACCACCTCCTCGGCACCGAGCGGCGCAGCCAGAAGACAGAGGAGGATCGCCAGAACGCGCCGCATCACGGTCCCCCTGCGTCGGAGGCAACGGAATAAAGCTCTGACGGCGTCAGCAGAAGGTCGAGCGTCAGCTTGGCGCAGACCGCGAGCACCATCAGCGCGAGCAGCACGCGCAACTGTTCGCCACGCAGCCGCGCGCCGATCATCGCCCCCACCTGCGCCCCGACGACACCACCGAAGAGCAGCAGCACGGCGAGCGCGATATCCACCGTGTAGTTCGTCGTGGCGTGCAGAAGCGTGGTGAAGGCGGTGACGAAGATGATCTGAAACAGCGAGGTGCCCACGACCACCTTGGTCGGCATGCCCAGCAGGTAAATCATCGCGGGCACCATCACGAAACCGCCGCCCACGCCCATGACCGCGGCGAGGATGCCCACGCTCAGCCCGACGAGCACGGGCGGGATGACCGAGATATAGAGGCCCGAGGTGCGGAACCGCATCTTGAACGGCAGGCCGTGAACCCAGCCGTGCTTCTTGCGTCTGGGCGGAGCGCCGCTGCGGGTGCGGCGGAGCGCGCGCAGGCTTTCGGCGAGCATCAATGAGCCGATCACGCCGAGAAAGACGACATAGCAGAGCTTGACCAGAAGATCGACCTGCCCAAGCGATTTCAGGTAGTTGAATACCCCCACGCCGACTGCCGCGCCGATCAGGCCGCCGATGAGCAGCACCGTTCCCATTCCAAGATCGACCGTCTTGCGGCGGAAATGCGCCAGCACCCCCGAGAAGGACGCCCCCATGATCTGCGCCGCCCCGGTCGCCACGGCAACGGCGGGCGGGATCCCGATGAAGAACAGGAGCGGCGTCAGGATGAACCCGCCGCCGACGCCGAACATGCCTGACAGAAGTCCCACGATCCCGCCGAGTCCCAGCACCAGGAAGAGGTTGACCGAGATCTCGGCTATGGGAAGATACACCTGCATGGGTATCCTTAGCCTCATCTCCGCGCGCCACGCAAGCAGGCGGGATCGGTGCCGGGGCGGGCGACCGATCAATTCTTGTTATCCGGATATGGCTTTCGTGATCTCCGAAGGGCAGATGTGTGTGCCTCAGAGGGGTCTTTGCATCACCACGGCCGCGCGCCCGCCCGGATAATACCCCGCCCGGCGCGCGGTTTCGCCGAACCCGGCCTGCGCATAAAGCGCGAGGGCCGCCGCATTGTCCTCGGCCACCTCGAGAAAGGCCGTGGCAGCGCCGCGCGCTTGGGCCTCCTCGGCGAAGGCCGCAAGGCAGGCGTGGGCGCGTCCCTGACGGCGATGGCCGGGGTCGGTGGCCAGCGTGAGCAGTTCCGCCTCGTCGGCGATCACCCGGCCAAGGGCAAAGCCGCGCGCATCGCCGGTGACAAAGACATGGGGCGAGGCCAGCAGCGCCGCGAACTCCGCCGCCGACCACGCGCGCCCCTGCCCGGCAAAGGCGCGGGCATGGGTCGCGGCCAGCGCCTCAGGCGTCATCGAGGATCACCGGAGGCGCGTCGCGGGCAGGCGCGGCATCGGCGGGGCGCAGGTAAATGGGCGCGGGCGGCGGGCTGTTGACGGGCGCGGCCCATGCAAGCTGCGCGATGAGTTCCGCGAGGCGGGCGGGCGCGGGCGGCCAGAGCGGATCGGCGACCTCCGCGACGGGAAGCAGCGCCGGGACGGGCGTGGCGACATGCACCATCCCGCGCGGGGCGGGCACGGCGGGCGTGCCCTGCCCGCCCGCGGCGCGGATCGCGTCGAAGCTGCTCACCCCGATGGCGGGGATGTCGAGCGCGAGCGCTAGGCCCCGCGCGGCGGCGACGGAAATGCGGATGCCGGTGAAATTTCCGGGCCCGATGCCCACACCGATCCGGTCAAGATCGCGCCAGGTGACGCCCCCCTCGGCCAGCACCTCCTCCAGCAGCGGCACGAGCCGTTCGGCCTGCCCGCGGCCCATCTCCTCGGCGCGCGCCACAAGAACGCCCCCCTCGCCAAGCAAAGCGGCCGCGCAATGCGCGGCCGATGTGTCGAAGCCCAGAACGAGACCGTCAGAGACCAACCGGGCGTACCTCGGTCACTTCAGGGATGTAGTGGCGCAGCAGGTTCTCGATCCCCATCTTGAGCGTGATGGTGGAGGAGGGGCAGCCCGCGCAGGCCCCCTGCATGTGAAGATAGACCACGCCGCGCTCGAAGCCGTGAAAGGTGATGTCGCCGCCGTCCTGCGCCACGGCAGGGCGCACGCGGGTATCGAGCAGCTCCTTGATCTGGTTGACGATCTCGGAATCCTCGCCGCTGTGATCGGCATGGCCCGAGGCCCCGCCGCCCTCGCCGGTCATGACCGGCTGACCGGACTGGTAATGCTCCATGATCGCGCCGAGAATGGCGGGTTTCACATGGTCCCAATCGGTCGCCTCGGCCTTGGTGACGGTGACGAAGTCATTGCCCAGAAACACGCCCGTCACACCAGGAATCCTGAAGATGCGCGCCGCCAGCGGCGACACCTCCGCGCCCTCGGCACTCGGGAAATCGGCGGTGCCTCTGCCCAGAACCGACTGGCCGGGCAGGAACTTGAGCGTGGCCGGGTTGGGGGGGGATTCGGTCTGGATGAACATGGCAACGCCCTTTCTGTTCGCTGGTCCAGATATGCGCGCCGCCGGCACCCAAGTCAAGGTTTGGAACCGTTCTAAACTATGCCGGTCAGGTGATCGCCTCGAGCCGCTCCTTCGACAGATCGCCGGGCACGATGGTGATGGGGATGGGCAGGGTGCCCGCGTTGCGCGTCAGTTGCGTGACGAGCGGCCCCGGTCCCTTCTTGCCCGACGCGGCCCCGAGCACGAGCACGCCGATCTCGGGGTCTTCCTGCACATGGTCCATGATCTCGGGGACGGCCTCACCCTCTCGGATGACCAGTTCCGGCTCGATGCCCTGCTTGTCGCGCATCCATTTGGCGAAGACCTCGAAATGCGCCTCGATGCGCTCGCGCGCCTCCTGTCGCATGAGATCGCCCACGCCGATCCAGTGGTTGAACTCCTCCGGGGCGATGACCGACAGGATCGTCACCCCTCCGCCTGTATGCGCGGCCCGCATGGCCGCGAAACGCATGGCGTTGAGACATTCGCGGCTGTCGTCGAGCACCACCAGAAACTTGCGCATGACCTGCCCCCCTTGGCAGCGTGCATCATGACGCGGAACATGCGGCAGGGCAACAGGACTGATCGCTCAGACGGGCACACCCCAGAGGTCGTAATCGCCCGCCTCGTCCACCTCGACGGTGACGATATCGCCGACCGAGAGCGCCCCGGTGCCGTCGTCGATGAAGAGATTGCCGTCGATCTCGGGGGCGTCTGCCCGGGTGCGGCAGGTGGCGATGCCGTCCGCGTCGATCTCGTCCACGATCACCGCCTGCCGGGTTCCGACCTTGGCGGCAAGCTTGTCGGCAGAGATTGCCTGCGCCTTCTCCATGAACCGCTGCCAGCGCTCCTGCCTGACCTCCCCGGGCACATGATCGGGCAGCGCATTCGACCGCGCGCCGGCGACGTTCTCGTATTGGAAGCAGCCCACCCGGTCGAGTTGCGCCTCGTCCAGCCAGTCGAGAAGCGTCTGGAACTCTTCCTCGGTCTCGCCGGGGAAGCCCACGATGAAGGTCGAGCGCAGGGCGATATCGGGACAGATGGCGCGCCAGGCGGCAATCTCTTCGAGGGTCTTTGCCGCGGCGGCGGGCCGCGCCATGCGTTTGAGCGTATCCGGGTGGGCGTGCTGGAAGGGGATGTCGAGATAGGGCAGCACCAGCCCCTCGGCCATCAGCGGGATCAGGTCGCGCACATGCGGGTAGGGATAGACGTAATGCAGCCGGACCCACGCGCCGAGCGAGCCCAGATCCCGTGCCAGATCGGTGATATGGGCGCGGTGGCCGTTCGCCTCGGCATGTTTGAGATCGACACCATAGGCCGAGGTGTCCTGCGAGATGACCAGCAATTCGCGCACCCCGCCCTCGACCAGCTTTTCGGCCTCGCGGATCACCGCATGGGCGGGGCGGCTGACAAGGCGGCCGCGCATGTCGGGGATGATGCAGAAGCGGCACTTGTGGTTACAGCCCTCCGATATCTTGAGGTAGCTGTAATGGCGCGGCGTGAGCTTGACCCCGGAGGCCGGCATCAGGTCGATGAACGGGTCGGGCGCGGGCGGCACGGCGGCATGCACCGCGTCGAGCACCTGCTCGTATTGATGCGGGCCGGTCACGGCAAGCACCTTCGGATGCGCCCCGGTGATGTAATCGGGTTCCGCCCCGAGGCAGCCGGTGACGATCACCCGGCCGTTCTCGCGCAGCGCCTCGCCGATCGCCTCGAGGCTCTCGGCCTTGGCCGAATCGAGAAAGCCGCAGGTGTTGACGATCACCGCGTCGGCTCCGGCATAGTCGGGCGAGATGCCGTAGCCCTCGGCGCGCAGCCGCGTGAGGATGCGCTCGCTGTCCACAAGCGCCTTGGGACAGCCCAAAGAGACCATGCCGATCCTCGGCTGGCCCTCGCGGGCCATTTCGGGAAGGCGCGCGCGCGGCGCGAGGTCGGGGCGAAGATCGGGCGGGTTCTGCGGCATGGGCCGCGATATACCGCTCACATCCGCGCGCGGGAAGGGCAAAAGCGGTTGCCGTCCGGGACGGACGCGCCCTAGACTCGGGAGGGCAAGGAGGGGCGTCACATGCGGTGGATCATCCGGTTGCTGGGTCTGGCGGCGGTGCTGGCCGCCTTCGTGCTGGGCGCGCTCTTCTTCCTGCCCGGCGAGCGGATCGCGAAGATCGCCGCCGAGCAGATCACCCGCGCCACCGGCCGCGCCGTCACCATGAGCGGCGAGACGCGGCTGAGCCTCTATCCCGTGCTCGGCGTCGCCACCGGGGCGGTGGAGATCGCCAATGCCGACTGGTCCGACGCGGGCCCGATGCTGCGGGCGGAAAGTTTCAAGGTCGGGGTCGATCCGCGGGTGCTCTGGGGCGGAGAGATCCGCATCACCGGGCTCGAGGTGGTCGCGCCCGAGATCCGGCTCGAGCGCGCCGCCGACGGGCGGGGGAACTGGGCGCTTGGCGTCGAGGGGGTGGCCCCCTCGGGCCAGTCCGAAGGCGGCACGCCCGCGCAATCGGCGCGGCTCGGCCTCACGCTCGACCGGGCGCTGATCACGGGCGCGCGGCTCTCGCTCACCGATCACGGCACGGGCGAGGTGCTGGAACTCACCGATCTGGATCTTGATCTGCGCTGGCCGGATTATGACGGCACGGCGACGCTGGAGGCGGCGTTCCGTCGCGGCGGCGGGCCGGTCACGGTCTCGGGCCGTCTCGACGAGGTGGGCGCGTTCATCGAGGGCGCGGTGACCGGGGTCTCTGCCACGGTCGCGGCGGGGGGCGGCCGCGTGGCCTTCGCGGGACGCGCGGGGCTGGAACCGGCCGCGCAAGGGCAGCTTGAGTTCGAGATCGGCGACACGGGCGCCTTTCTCGCCGCGCTTGGCTTCGGCGGGCTGGACCTGCCGCAGACCCTTGGCCGCAGCGTCACGGGAGAGGCTTCGCTGACGCTGACCGAGGGCACGCAGGTCGCGGTGCGCGACATGGCCCTCGATCTTGGCGGCAATCGCGTGTCGGGTGCCGCCGATCTCGACCTTGCGGGCGACGTGCCGCGCTTCAACGCCCAGATCGACGCGGGCGCGCTCGATCTGTCGGACCTGGCCGGGGCGGAGGGCGCGGGCGGCGATGGCAGCGGGCCTTCGGGATGGTCGAAGGACCGGATCGACGCAAGCGGGCTGGCGGCGGCCAATGGCGCGCTGGCCCTTGTCGCAGAAAGCGTCAATCTGGGCGATCTGAAACTGGGCCGGACGCGCGCCCTGATGACGCTGGACCGGTCCCGCGCCGTGTTCGAGCTTCGGGAGGTGCGCGCCTATGACGGGCTGGTGACGGGCGAGTTTGTCGTCAACAATCGCTCGGGCCTGTCGGTCGGGGGCACGACGCGGGCCGAGGGGATCGATCTCGAGCGGTTCCTTGCCGATGCCATGGACGTGACCCGCTTTGCTGCCAGCGCCTCGGGCGAGGTGAGTTTCCTCGGCTCCGGCCCGTCGGTCGATGCCATCATGAAAAGCCTGAGCGGCACGGGCCGCGTGGCCACCGGGCGCGGCGTGATCTCGGGGATCGACCTCGACCGGCTGATGCGCGCGGGCGACGTGACCGGGGGCACGACGATCTTCGACGAGATGAGCGCGAGTTTCACCATCGAGGGCGGCAATCTGATCAACCGCGATCTCGCCATGCGCCTGCCGCTCGCGCGGGCCGAGGGGCAGGGGCGCATCGGGCTTGGCGCGCGCGACATCGACTATCTCTTCACACCCGTCCTTCTCGAGGGCGAGAGCACGCGCGGGCTGGCCATCCCCGTGCGAATCCGGGGATCGTGGGAGAACCCCGCCATCACCCCCGATCTGGAAAAGGCGATCGACATGAACCTTGCGGCCGAGCGCGAGGCACTGGAAGAGGAGGCCGAAGAGCGGCTCGAGCGCGAGGTGCAGGAGCGTCTTGGCGTGGCGCCGGAGGAGGGCCAGAGCCTCGAGGACGCGGTGAAGGAAAAGCTCGAGGACAAGGCCGCCCGCAAGCTGCGCAAGCTCTTCGAGTGACGCCGGGAGGCAGGCATGTGAGCATGGATGAAACGGGAACCGGATTGGGCGAGGTCCGCGCGCAATACGAGGCCTATCCCTATCCCGAGCGCGACCCGGAGGACGAGCGCAAGCGGCTCGTCACCGGCTCGCCCTCGCATGTGCTCGAGGTCGATCATTTCGTGTTCCAGGGCGCGCGCGACTGGGCCCGGCCGCTGCGCGTTCTGGTGGCGGGCGGCGGCACGGGCGACGGGCTCATCCAGCTTGCCCAGCAGATGAAGGATGCCGGGCGCGCGGCCGAGATCACCTATCTCGATCTCTCCACCGCGTCCCGGGCCATCGCCGAGGAGCGCGCGCGCGTGCGCGGACTCGACGCGATCCGCTTTGTCACCGGCAGCCTGCTCGACGCCGCCGATCACGGCACGTTCGACTATATCGACTGCTGCGGCGTGCTCCATCACCTGCCCGACCCGGCCGAGGGGTTTCGCGCGCTTCTGGCGGCGCTGGCACCGGGGGGCGGGATGGGCTTCATGGTCTATGCGCCCTATGGCCGCTCGGGCGTCTACCCCCTGCAAGAGGCGTTCGGCACGCTTTTCGAGGGACTTTCGCCCGAGGCGCGGCTCAAGGCGGCCAGGAAGATCGTGGCCGGGCTGCCGGAGGGGCATCCCTTCGCCTGCAACCCGAACCTGGGCGATCACCGGCAGAGCGATGCGGGATTTTACGACCTGCTCCTGCACAGCCAGGACCGCGCCTTCGACGTGGCGGCGCTGGTGGAGATGCTGGAGGCGACGGGCTGGCATCTCGCGGGCTTCACCATGCCTGCGCTCTACGATCCGGGGCGGATCACGGCGGTGCCGGACCATCTCGGCCCGGTGGCGCGCATGGCCGTGGCCGAGAAGCTCAACGGCACGATCAAGGCCCATGTCGGCTATGCCGTGCGCGCCACCGAGGCGCGCGGCCCGGCCCGCGGCACGAACCGTGCGCTCGTGCCCCATCTCAAGGGCGCACGCGCCGCCGATCTCGCGCGCGCGGTGGCGGCGGGGCAGAGCCCGAAGCTGAGCTCCGGCGGTCTTTCCGCCCGCCTCAGCCTGCCGCGCGAGGCCGCGCGCCTCGTCGCCGCCATCGACGGGCGGCGCAGCCTGGCCGAGATCGCCGCCGTAACCGGCACCGATCCCATCGGCATGGGCGCGCTCTGGGCCCGGATCGAGCGGGAGCTGGGGGATTACGGCCTCTTGCTCTATTCCGCGATCCTGCGGCGCTGAAGCATCGTGAGGCCGAGGCGCGGCAGGCGCAGGGCAAGCCGCCAGAGAATATCGGGATATTCCGCCTCTCCGGCCATCTGGTCGAGAAACATCCGCCGCAGCGTGGTGGAGCGGGCAAAGGCGCGGGCAAAGGCCGGTTCGGTCGCGGGCAGGTAGAAGAGCGGACGCAGAAGCCGCGCGATGCGCAGGTCGCGATGGATCGGGGCAAGCGCCCTGCGGTAGCGCGCCAGCGCCTGTCCGGGCCGCCCGGCAGAAAGCGCGTCGATCGCCGCCTGCGCGGCCATGCCGCCGCTTGCCATGGCATGGCCGATCCCTTCGCCGGTGATCGGATCGACAAGCCCCGCCGCATCCCCCGCGAGCAGCACCGCGCCCCGCCCCGGCCGCGCCCGGACATCGCCGAAGGGCAGGAACTGGCCCTTGACGCGCGTCTCGGCGGCCTCGACCCCGAGCGCCGCGCAATAGGCGGCCATCGCGCGCTTCATGTCAGCGTTCTCTGCCAGCAGCCCGCCCACGCCGATGGTGGTGGTGTGTCGCTTGGGAAAGGCCCAGCCATAGCCCCATTGCGCGGCCCCGAGGTCGATGCGGATCGTGTCGCGCGGCAGATGCGGGGCATCGGCCTCGATCTCGAGCGCAAAGCCGATGCGCGCACGGTCGAAACTCTGGCCGAAGAGGGCGCGCGCGACCGCGCTGTTGACCCCGTCCGCGCCGATCAGAAGCGCATAGCCGAGGACAGAGCCATCCGCGAGGGTGATCTGCCGCGCGTCGGCGTCAAGCGCCACAAGGCCGCGCCCGGTATAGTCCTGCGCCCCCGCGCCAAGCGCCTGCGCGCAAAGCGCCGCGTCCATCTCGCGCCGCATCGTGGCGCAGAGCGGCGGCGCATCCGCGATCACCCCGGCGGGGCGGCCGCGATGGTGAAACGCCACCACCGTCTTGCACTCTCCGGGGGCAAAGGGCATGGGCCGGCCGAAGATCGCGGCGTAATGCGCCCGCGCGCGCCCCGTCACCAGCCCGCCGCAGAGCTTGTCGCGCGGAAAGCGCTTGCTGTCCAGCAGCGCCACCCGCAGCCCCGCGCGCGCCGCGCGCCAGGCCGCCGCCGCCCCGGCGGGGCCTGCCCCCGCCACGATCACGTCAAAGCACGCCACCGTCTCAGACCTCTGGCAGCGCGTCGCGCCGGATCATCGTGCGTAGCGCGAAGCTCGAGCGCATCGCGCGGATACCGGGCGTCTGCATCAACCCCTCTTCGAGAAAGCGGTCGAAGGCGGTCAGGTCGGCGGCGACGACCCGGATCAGCACGTCTCGCGTGCCGGTCATGAGATGGCATTCCATCACCTCCTCGAAGCGCCGCAGACGGTCCTCGAAGGCACGGATCGCGTCGCGGCTGTGCTGCTCGAGCTCGACGAAGACGAAGATGTTGAGCGGCAGGCCGAGCCGCGCCTGATCGACCCGCGCGCCGTAGCCGGTGATCACGCCCTCGGCCTCGAGCCGCGCGATGCGCCGCGCCAGCGGCGTGGGCGAGAGCCCCACCTCGGCCGAGAGATCCGCGAGCCGCGCGCGCCCGTCGCGTTGCAGCGCGGCCACGATCCTGCGGTCTGTCCTGTCCATTTTCACCAATCGTCCCGCCCCTGATGGAGAAATCCCCCAAAACTCATGCCGAATTGAGCCAGGTTTGCAGTTTTCCGGCGCTGACATGCTCTTATCTTGATTGCAAGGAGGATTCCACCATGCTGACACGTCTGGCTTCGAACACTCATGAAGAGGTCTACCGCGTCGAGGATCGCGAAAGCGGCCTGCGCGGGTTCATCGCGCTTCACTCCACCCGCCTCGGCCCCGCGGCGGGCGGGCTTCGGATGCGCGTCTACGAAAGCGACGAGGCGGCGCTTGCCGATGTGCTCGCCCTCTCGCGCGGCATGAGCTACAAGAACGCCGCCGCCGGTCTGCCGCTCGGCGGTGGCAAGGCGGTGATCATGGGCGATGCGACCCGTGACAAGACGCCCGCGCTCCTGCGTGCCATGGGGCGCGCGATCGACGCGCTGGACGGGCGCTACTGGACCGCCGAGGACATGGGCATGTCCCCCGAGGACATGGCGGAGATCGCGCGCGAGACGCGCTTCGTCGCCGGGCTCGACAGCGGCGCGCATGCCAGCGGCGATCCCTCGCCGGTGACGGCACGGGGCGTGCTGGGGGCGATGCGCGCGGGGGCCGCGCAGCTCTGGGGGAATGACGATCTGGCGGCGCGCAGCGTGGCGGTGCAGGGGCTGGGCCATGTCGGCTGGCATCTGTGCCGCCTGCTCGACGAGGCGGGCGCGCGGCTTGTGGTGGCGGATACCGATCCGGTGCGCGTGGGCGAGG
>MDTD01115688.1_pt1 | contig 14736 bp, 10 predicted proteins | sample 811221 | NCBI WGS metagenome assembly MDTD01 (sample SAMN05326646, study PRJNA326480) | marine metagenome | isolation source: seawater | place: Pacific Ocean: South West | collected 2011
CACACAGAAGCGGTCCAATACCTTGTCGACCGCGTCCGGGCAACCGTCAATCACAAAATGCCCAACGACCTTCAATTCAAAAAACAGTAAACCGATCAGACGGAGTTTGTTTTTATGTCTAATGTCAACATGCGAATCTGGGATATCACCGGCTCGCGTCACCAGGAAGTCGAAGCGCCCGATGATGTGGAGATCGCCCGTCTGCTGGTGATTCTCGTGGAGCAGATGAACCTGCCACTCAACAGCCCCGACGGCCAGATCATGAGTTACAAGCTGCATCACCGACGAAGTGGCAAGCAATTGCATGATGACGAAACGCTCATGGAAGCTGGCGTCTGCAATGGTGACGATCTGCGACTTCAACCGGAGATTACCGCGGGTGCCCCCTGCGATGTGAAGGGGCGTTCATGAGTCAGCCGACCGAAGGCCAACCCATGGTTCTTCAGGAGGACCGCTTCGCACGCCATCAAAGTATCAAGTGGTGGGACCAGCAGGCATTGACCAACGCCCGTGTGCTGGTGATCGGAGCAGGCGCCTTGGGCAATGAAGTGATCAAGAATCTGGCGTTGCTTGGCGTCGGACATCTTGCCATTGCAGACATGGATAAAATCGAAGCGAGCAATCTCAGCCGATCGGTTTTGTTTCGCGAGTCCGATGAAGGACACCTCAAAACCGTCACTGCCGCCAAAGCAGCGTTGGCTTTGTATCCGACATTAAATGTGCATGTGATTGATGGCAACGTGCTGTCGGATCTGGGACTGGGATGGTTTCGATGGGCCCAGGTGATTGTCGGCGCATTGGACAATCGTGAAGCACGCCTGTTCGTCAACCAATGCTGCATCCAAACCCAAAAGCCATGGGTCGATGGTGGACTGGATGTTCTCAACGGCATTGTCCGCGGTTTTGATGCACCGCGGACCCCCTGCTACGAATGCACCATGGGCAATGCCGATTGGCAACTGGTCAATCAACGCCGTTCCTGTTCGCTGCTTGCCCGGCAGGCATTCGACGCAGGCGGTGTCCCCACCACCATCACCACAGCGTCGGTCATCGGCGCGATGCAGGCGCAGGAAGTCATCAAACGGTTGCACCAACTTGACTGCCTGGATGGTAGCGGTTTCGTCTACGAAGGTCTGCGGCATACGTCCTACCCGATCCAATACACGCAAGGCAAAAACTGCCCATGGCATGAAGAATCAACTTCAATCCAATCGGTGAATACATTCGATTCGGACACGCCGTTAGATCAGATCGCTCAATGGGCAACAGAAAAACTCCATGGCCTGGATGCCATCGATCTCTCGCGTGAATTGGTCCAGACACTCACCTGCCCCAAGTGTCAGAATGAACGTGAGATTTTCATGCCGGTGGATCGACTCAAAACGTCGACACTTGTCTGTGAGACCTGCCAGGAAGAATGTGTCCCTGCGTTTGTTCACAGCATCATGCCCGATTCGCCCCTGATGCAACGCACCGCCAAAGCGCTTGGCTTGCCTGCATGGGATGTGCTTTGGGCGCGCAGGGGCATGGATGGCCTGGGGATTGAACTTTCAGGCGATCAGGAAAAACAACTGCAAACAAGCCAAATCCACGCTTCTAACCCGGAGGGTTAAATGTCAAAGCAAAAGAAAAAATCCGACAAACCTGCTGCTGACGACGTGCAGGTCTCCGGCTGGTCTGATGACGTCGGCAAGATTCACCGCCGCCCGTTTCCCGGACCCGCTACAGCCAACCAATGGCTGCGAATCAGCTTTGACAGCCAGGCGTATGCGGACATCCTTGCCCATGCCCGCGAATCGCTGGAAGCTGAGATTTGCGGCGTGATGGTGGGTGATCTCTGTGAAGACGACCGCGGACTCTATGTCGATGTCAAAGGCGCGATCCGTGGCAGTACGTCACGAAGCGGTGGTACGCATGTGACCTACACGCAGGAAACATGGGACGAAATCCACAAAGTCCGCGAAAGCCAATATCCCAAACTCAGCATCGTGGGTTGGTATCACTCGCACCCGGGCTTTGGTGTCAACTTTTCGGACATGGATAAATTCATCCAGCAGAACTTCTTCTCCGGCCCTGCCCAGTTCGCGCTGGTAACCGATCCCTTGAGTGGTGACGAAGCGATTTGTGCCAACCATGAAGGACAGATCAAGCCGGTGGATTGTTTCTGGGTCAACGGACGCCAACGTCGTTGTCGCAATGATTCGCCGGACTCTCAGGACCATGTTCAGGACGGTTCATCGTCAGCCAATCAAAGTCAGGTTGCCACCGCCATTGGTCAATTGGATCAACGTGTCAGTCAGTTGATGCAGTACATCGAAGAAACACAGACAAGTAATCACCGTGCCAATACATTCCTGATGATGTTCGTTGCCGTCTGCATCATCGGCTGGCTGGGTTACAAAGTGATGGACAACATTTTCAATGCATACATGCCCCCCGAAGAGATCGGCACGGTAGCGCCCATGCCCCTTGCTGACTCAGAAGGAAACAATCTTGGTTATGTTGGGATTAAAGCCTATTGGCATAGCATCCCCCCCGAACGCACCATGATTGCCATGCAGAACATGCTTTTGGAACAGATCAAAGATCCAACCTTCCGCAGTCTCATCGTTGAACAGATCAAAGCAATTGAAGCTGAGGAAAAAGCCAAGGCCGAGAAAGAAAAACAAGCCGCTGAAACATCAGCAAAGCAACAGGACGCTGCAACAAGCCCATACCTGGAACAGGAAACCAAGCCATGAACCTGTCAGACTCACCGAGCACAACCGATCGCCCGGTCATACGCATTACCAAGGATCAAGCCAACAGCTCACACGTGGATGACCTGCTCAAACGCCAGATGTCACTGCGTGGCGAACTGGGCATCGCCCGCGAAAGCCAGGGCCGATGGTACCTGCAAAGCTGGTTTGTATTCATGCTCTTTGGCGGACTCTTCGCTTTAATTGCATGGGGCATCATTGAACCGTTCTTTGAAGATCACATTTACATCCAGGGACAGGTCAAGGAAGTTGTCTCCTCTGACATGAGCAGTGAACATCCGGACCTCAAGGAAGTCCACCTGGAGGATGGCAATGTAATTCTGGTGACAGCCGACACAGAGCTGACCCATCACGGGGGTAAATTCGAAACACTGACCCCAGGCCAGGAAGTCGGGTTTTACGTCGAATGGCTGCCTGATCTAGGCGAGAAATTTTCCTATGCCGTCATGGTCGAAGTCAATCCGCCCACACCAGCCCCGCCGCGTTCCAAGGAATCACTCAACTCACTCTCAGCTCGTCATACCGCCATCTCCATGTTCTTTTTCCCATTGATTGCATCAATGATCGGTCTGGGACTGGGTGCTGCTGACGGGATCATGTGTCGTCTGGTTCAACGGGCATTACTGGCAGGCGTCGTCGGATTGATCATTGGGTTACTCGGTGGGTTTGTGTCATCCATCTGTGCGGATCTGGTCTATGCACCAATCTCCGCGTTGGCTTCAAGGCAAACAGGGGAGAGTGTGGGTTTCTTCAGCACCACCGGATTCCTCGTGCAGATGGGCGGACGCTCATTGGCCTGGGCTTTTGCAGGTGTCGCAATGGGCTTGGGACAAGGCATGGCATTACGCTCTGGTAGACTTGCGCTTTACGGCTTGATCGGGGGCATACTCGGCGGACTGCTCGGGGGATTGCTCTTTGATCCGATCGATTTTCTGATTGTCAGTAAAAGCACGCCATCCGGTCACTGGTCGCGCATGGTCGGTATCACCGTCATCGGTTTGACGGTCGGTGGCATGATCGGCCTGGTGGAACTACTCGGCCGCGACGCCTGGTTCTGCATGACCAAAGGCCCCTTGTCAGGCAAAGAGTTTCTGGTTTTCAAGAACACCATGCGTATGGGCTGTTCGCCCAGGTCGGACATCTACCTGTTTAACGATCCGGGAGTCGCGGAGCATCATGCCATCCTCCGCGCAACGGGCGGTTCCTATGAAATTGAAGGCATGGATGGCGCTTTCCCGGTGACCGTTAACGGTCGTGTGGTCAAACGCTCGCGTCTGCGCCACGGTGATCAAGTCGGACTGGGGAGCACGCAATTTACCTTTAACTGTAAAACCAATAACCATTGACCATGTCAACCAACCAACCCCCATCAAGCCAAGCAACCGACTCAGGCGATACGCAATGCGCCATCTGTCATGCACCGATTGTTGCAGGTGAAGAGACGACTGGCTGTGCTCATTGCCAGAGCATTTATCACACCGAATGCTGGGAGTACAACGGCGGTTGTGCTCAGTATGGCTGTGAGCAATGCCCGCCAACCGAGAAACATTCGGATCTTGAGATTCCGGTTTCCTATTGGGGACGCGAAGAAAAACCCTGCCCGTTTTGCAACAAGACCATTCAGGCTGCTGCATTGCGTTGTCGTCACTGTGGCACGGTCTTCGATTCGGCCAAGCCTCAGGATGCCGAGCAATACGAATCGGACACCAACCTGAAAAAACGTATCCCCGCAGTCCGCAAGCAAAGCATCTGGCTGTTTGTGTTCTGCGTGATATCGTGCACCGCCCCACTGGCTGCGATCGTCGGACTCTTCTGGTATCGCGCCAACCGAAAGGTGATTGACAAACTGCCTGCATTGCATTCGGCGATCTGCAAGATTGGTCTGGGGATTGCCTGGCTTCAAAGTCTGATCATCCTGATTGTCGCGTTGCTTCACAGCGTCTTATCCCCTTGATATTTTTTACGAGATTGATCATGCACCCACGTTTGAGACGGATTACTGCCGACGCCCAGCAAGTCACCCAGTGCTTTGCCGATCACCCGTACATTGATATTGTCCGCAGTGAAGGCCAACCGCCTGAGAAGTATGAAGTGCATTACAAGGTCCGTTCGATGGTCCTTGACGCGACGGGCAAACCCATGCCGCATATCGGATTTAATGCCGAGATTTTTCTCTCCCTGGATTACCCGCGTCGTCCCCCGTTTTGCAGAATGCTCACGCCGGTGTTCCACCCGAATATTGATGCACAGAAAATCTGCATTGGTGATCACTGGAGTGCCGGCCAACGATTGGTTGATCTGATTGTTCGCATAGGCGAGATGCTCTGTTATCAAAGCTACAACACGCAAAGTCCACTCAACGCCCAGGCAGCAGCATGGTCCATCGAACATGGACACGAACTACCGTTACAGCGTGACGACCTGGTGCAAAACACGATTTAATGCGTCATCAAATAATTATTCTCCACCTTCTGTCACTCCCGCCTACGGACATGATGCACGTCGTTTTGAAAGTTGAGCACCGGGTGTTAACCCGGTGCCCGTTGTGCATACGTTCATCCAAGGGGGCACCGGGTTAACACCCGGTGCTCAACTTATCGAGAGCTGTATCGAGTCAGTTCGCACCATAGATCATCAAGAATCACGTGCCATATAAAAACTTGTAAAACGACGTGCATCATGTCCCTTCGCGGGAATGACGAAATGAGAGAGAGCATGGAGATTTATTGTTCAAAAAAAGCTCTTTTGCCGTTTCAAAAAAACAGTCCTCCTGTTGAATCAGGAGGACTGCTGACGGTGTCATTCAGAATTGTGTCCATGCAGAGCTATCAAACCATCGGTCTTAAACTCGCATTGTGTTGATCATGATGCCAAATCAAATCGATCCGCATTCATGACCTTGGTCCATGCTGCAACAAAGTCGCGGGCGAATTTTTCGGTGTTGTCATCCTGGGCATAAACCTCCGCATACGAACGCAACACGGAGTTGGAACCCAAGACCAGATCGACGCGCGTGGCAGTCCACTTCACATCACCGGACTTGCGATCCACAATGTCGTACGTGCTTTTGCTGGCCGGTTTCCAGGTGTATGCCATGTCGGTGAGATTGACGAAAAAGTCATTGCTCAAGACACCGGGTTTGTTGGTGAAGACACCGTGTTTGGTGCCGCCGTAGTTGGTGTCGAGCACGCGCATCCCGCCGATGAGCACGGTCATTTCCTTTGCGGTCAAACCCATGAGTTGTGTGCGGTCAAGGAGCATCTCTTCGGGGCTGACGATGTATTCCTTTTTGACCCAGTTGCGATAACCATCATGCACCGGCTCAAGATATTCAAAGGATTCACCGTCGGTCATCTCAGCGGTGGCATCACCACGACCGGGGGCAAACGGAACCGCAATGTTAAGGCCCGCTGCCTTGATCGCCTGCTCAAGTCCGACATTACCAGCAAGCACGATCACATCCGCAACACTGGCGCCGGCATCAGCAGCGATTGGCTCTAACACTGCCAACACCTTGGCAAGACGCTGGGGTTCGTTACCTTCCCAATCCTTCTGCGGGGCAAGACGGATTCGGGCGCCGTTGGCACCACCACGCATGTCCGAGCCACGGAACGTGCGAGCGCTGTCCCATGCGGTGGCAATCATCTCATTGGCACTTAAACCGCTGGCTGCAATCTTGGCTTTGACAGCCTCGACATCGTAGCTGGTGCTGCCTGCGGGGACGGGGTCCTGCCAGATCAAATCTTCGCTGGGGACATCCGGGCCGATGTAGCGACACTTGGGGCCCATGTCACGATGCGTGAGTTTGAACCAGGCACGGGCGAAGGTTTCTGAGAAGTAATCAAAGTTGTTATAGAACTTCTCACAGATTTTGCGGTAGATCGGATCGACCTTCATGGCCATGTCCGCATCGGTCATCATCGGCATGCAGCGAATGGAAGGATCTTCGACATCCACGGGTTTGTCTTCTTCCTTGATGTCGATGGGTTGCCATTGTGAAGCGCCAGCCGGACTCTTGGTCAGTTTCCATTCGTAACCGAGCAGCAGCTTGAGATAGCCGTTGTCCCACTTGGTGGGTTCGGTGGTCCATGCCCCTTCGATGCCACTGGTGATGGTGTCGCGGCCCATGCCTTTGCCCTGGTCATTCTTCCAGCCAAAGCCTTGCTGCTCGATGGGTGCGGCCTCAGGCTCGGGGCCGAGCTTGCTTGCATCACCGTTACCGTGCGCTTTACCAACGGTGTGTCCACCGACAGTCAACGCTGCGGTTTCTTCGTCATCCATGGCCATGCGTTTGAAGGTTTCACGAATCTGGTCAGCGGTCTTCTGCGGGTCGGACTTGCCATTGACACCTTCGGGATTCACGTAGATCAGCCCCATCTGCACGGCAGCCAAGGGGTTTTCCATCGTCTTGGCATCATCGACATTTTCATACCGCTCATCACTGGGCATGAGCCATTCTTTTTCGTCACCCCAGTAAATGTCTTTGGCCGGATGCCATGTATCTTGGCGCCCAAAACCAAAGCCATAGGTTTTGAGTCCCATGGTTTCGTAGGCAATGGTCCCCGCCAGCGCGAGCAGGTCCGCCCAACTGATTTTGTTGCCATACTTTTTCTTGATCGGCCAAAGCAGTCGGCGTGCCTTATCCAGGCTGACGTTGTCCGGCCATGAGTTCAGCGGTGCAAATCGCTGATCGCCTGTCCCCGCGCCACCGCGACCGTCCGCAATGCGATAGGTACCCGCTGCATGCCAGGACATACGGATCATCAAGCCGCCGTAGTGTCCCCAGTCTGCCGGCCACCAGGGTTGGCTGTCGGTCATCAGATCACGCATGTCCTGTTTGAGTGCTTCAAAGTCCAGCGTTTTGACCGCTTCACGATAGTCGAAGTTCGGGTCCATCGGATCGGTCTTGGTGTCGTGTTGATGCAGAATGTCGAGGTTCAGCGCGTTGGGCCACCAATGTGAATTGGTGGTGCCGCTGCTGGTTGTTGCACCATGATGAAATGGACATTTACCGCCGTCAGTCATATCAGTCTCCTTCTTGGGTTATTTATTTTTTTGACAACTGGGACAGATGCCCCAGAACGTCACTTCAGCTTCATCAATCAGAAAATCGTGATCATCCGATGGGGTTAAACAAGGCTTACGTCCCACAACGCAATCGACATCCACCACCTTGCCACAAGACCGACAGACGATGTGATGATGATTGTCCCCCACGCGTAACTCGTAAAGACAGGATAGCCCCTTGGGCTTGATCTCCCGGATCAGACCGTGAGCCACGAGCGTGTGAAGGTTATTGTATATCGCTTGCTTGGATGTCGTCGCGATTTCTTTGAAAACAGCATTAAAAATCGTATCGGCGTCGGCATGAGCATGTCCATCCAACACCCCAAGCATGGCAAGCCGAACGGAGGTCACGCTTAAACCATGATCCTTGAGCATGTCTCGGTAATCCTGTTCCATGGGAATGATGGTAACACGTATTTATTTTGAGTCAATCAAAATTTTTACTTATTCACATTTTAAAACCATCGACATGCCGACACTATCTGATCTGCGCTGTTGTCATCCTGTTGCCCGAACCATTTGTCGCAGGGCCTATCCCTGTACTTCCTGCATCAAACAGCGCCGGCTTCGGGCGAACTTGATATAACAGACATGTTCAATTTTATGACTTTCAATAACAGGAACTCATCCACCATGCACGCAGTCCACCACGTACGCCGACTTACTTTGTTTGTTCTCATCGCCCTCTGCCAACTTGTGCATACAGGGCACAGTGTTGCCTTTGCTCAAGACAGTTATGAAATGTGGGGGAGTCTGAATCGGAAGACGGCGATTTTTGATGCTGGTGAAAAAATGGCGTTCACCATCAAGCTGCTCAAAGATGATCAACCCGTTGAAGGCTTTACCCTCAATTGGGAACGCACCGGCGATGATGGGATCACGGAAAAAGGCGAAGTGACTTCGACCCGGGACGGCGCTCAGATTGTTGCCTCCACGCAAAAGCCCGGCTTTGTCCGCCTGTATGTCACGGCCACCGATCCTGATGGCAACAAGGCAATGACGAAGGTCAAAGGCCAGGACAAACCGGTGTTCTTTGACGGCGGTGCCTGCGTGGCTCCCAAGACACTTCAAGGCATTGACGAACCATCGGACTTTGATGCGTTCTGGGAAGCACAGAAAAAGGAACTCGCTTCGGTCCCGTTAAAGATCCTGGAAAAGGTACAGGTTGCTGAAGATGACAAAGCGGTTGCATACGATGTGAAAATCGACTGTGCCGGTGGTATGCCCGTGTCGGGATACCTGGTCATGCCCAAGCATGCCAAGGATGCGTCATTGCCTGCGGAAGTGGGTTATCACGGCTATGGTGTCCGCAGTGCCAACTATCGCCTCAATCATGGCTATGACAAAATCTACCTGAACATCAATGCACACGGCATTGAAAACGGGAAGCCCCAAGCCTATTACAACGAACTCAAACAAGGCAAACTCAAAGGCTATGCGTTCAGCAAAGAAGAAAATGCAGACCCCAAAACGACCTACTTCCGTGGCATGTATTTTCGCGTCATGCGTTCGCTGGAATTCGTCAAGTCACTGCCCCAATGGAACGGCAAAGATCTCAAAGCAGCAGGCGGTAGCCAGGGCGGACTTCAAGCCCTCGTCGCTGCAGGCTTGGATACCGACGTTTCAGAATGCTGGGCATGGTCCCCGTGGTGCTGTGATTTGGGACGGACCGAATCCGGACGCCTTGTCGGACACTGGTACATCAAGTACACCCCCGCCCTGCTGTATTACGATCCGATCAATCTGGTCAAACGTGCCAACCCCAAATGCAGCCTGTACATTGTTGCCAATCTCGGCGATTATGTCTGCCCGCCGTCGGGTGTCTGGATTGCCTACAACAATTTCCCCGGGCCAAAGACCATCGAAACCCGCCAGGGTTGTGAACATGGCTACTCGATGAAGAACTATCCCAAGTTCATCGTCACCGATAAAGCAAAGCAGTAAACATCACCGATGACACCGACATCACGAGCCGGTCTTAACCATGCGAAAGACACGGTAACCAAAGCCGGGCAGTGACAGTTTCAACGATGTTGTATTGCGATACCGAATCGGTTGCATGGTCTGGTCGGAGAGTACATCTGTGATCTGCCAGTTGCCAGGGAGATTGCATTGCATCTGGCCATCTCCTTGGCCACCCTGATTGAGCACAAACGCGAAGACTTCCTTGTCGGACTTTCTACGCAGGACCACTTCGACCACTGGCGAACCTTGGCCATGTTTGAGCTTCGGATCATAGACCGGTGTTTGATCATTGACCCAACGTGCGTTGATCGGCAAGTTTGTCAGGTCAATGACCTGCTGCATCCACTGATGCATGTCGATTGGCATGTGTGGATTCTGCACGTAAATACTGGGGTAAACGGCGTAGGCATAGACGTGACCTTTACCCCATGATTGATGCCAACCGATGGTTTTGTTCAGTCGGTCCACGATAGGTTTGGCGCCGGTGATCTGACCGGTGTTAACGCCACGGAAATGACCGTTGTTTTTCAGTTGTCGATGTTGATAGTCCGGCGCGGTCCAGTTCAAATCAGCCCATGCTTTGCCCCCCATTGGAGAGATGGGATTAAGCCAGGGGTCGAGTTGTCCTGCTGCTCCGACGAGAATGAGTTTGCCGCCGCGTTGGGTGAACTGTGCAATCTGTTTGGCAACGGTGTCACTGAGCAGCGGCGTTGGGGGCAGAATCAACGTGTCATACTGGTTGAGCTTCGATTCGAGTAACTGATCATCCAGGTAGTCGGCCTGCAAACCTGCCATCCGCATCAGGTAAATGAGTGTGTTGCGCGATGCGGTCAAATGGATGTTGTACGGGCGATTCGCGGTCATGTAGCTCAGATATTCCGACGTATCATTGGAGACGTAAATGCCGATATTGATTGGGTAACGCTTGAGCGACAAACCGTCATAGCGTTCGTGAAACTGATGAATTTGTGCCTTGGTTTTTTCGACAGCATCGAAACTCGGCAGGCGTGTGCCATCGTTATCAATGAGAAACCACATGGGATGTGCCTTGTCTTCTTCCCATGCGCGTGTGCCGCGAACGCGACCATGATCTGAGTAGGGACGCCAACCGAAGATGAGGTTGTTGGTCATGCCGTGTGCTAAAAGTCCCCAGTTTTGCAGCTCCGCCGACGCTGCGGGCCATTGGGGTTGGACGTAGACTTCGATGCCCCACATCGGTTTACCCGGTGCGTTGGACTCGAACATCTCCATGATTTCCATCATTTCCTGCGGATTCCCGAGTCCACGTTTCTGACCTGCGGAATACTCCATATCAAGCATGGTGACATCCATTGCGCGGAAAAACGGCATGGCCAACTGCGGCCAGAAATTCGGCCAACAGAGATTGGTGCTGTAGAGTGTTTTATCATCGTGCTTGCGAGCCTGTTCGCGGAACTGCGTAAACATCTCCAGGGAAGACACGGTGCGCCAGCGATACCAATCCATCCCGCGACCGGGGACCGATTGCATCATCGCCTGAACCTGCTTACTCATCTTGCCATACACAGCCGTCCATGCAATGGCGTCTGCGCCTTTGAGTTTGTCCTGACTTTGTACAACCTTTAACTGCTTGGCGGAGAGCGGTTGTTCGACTTGCTGCCAGGATGTGTAGTCGGTTCCCCAGCGTTGGTTGAGTGTTTCTAAATCCCCATGACGTTCTTGACACCACTTGCGAAACGCGGCGTCGGCATGCAGTGTCGGACACAAACCATCCTTGCCATAGAACGGTTGCTCATTGGCCATCTGGTATGAAGCGATTTGTGGATTCTCGCCGTTTTCCTTGCCGATTGATTCAGCTTGTTCTAAAAATACTTTTCGTCCTTCGGGATGCCAGATATCCAATCGACCGCCCTTGGCAGGATTCTGAATTTCACGCTTGCGTGTCGGATCAACATCCAAGCGGCGCCACTCCATGCGATGCGTTGGCATGCCGCCTGCTGCAATGAGAAAACCTTTCTGCGTGGTGTAGCGGCCACGGTCGCAGATGTAATCCAACTGCCCTGCCCATTTGTAGTCACGAAAACCATAACCACCAAAGTGATCACCGTGTTGATCCAGCATGCCGTTACCAATACCAAACAACTCAGCAGGTTTATAACTCGGGGCAATGGCAAAGCGCATCACCATCTCTGATAACACCTGCGTGGCAGAGGCACTGCCAGAAATTCTGAGATCGGGGAGAAACTGCCCTGCCCCTTTGATCACGCGACCATCATCCAAATGCACATCGGTTGTGATGACATAGGCATTGGGTTTAAGCTGCGATGTTTCAAAGTCGATGCTGACATTCTTTTGACCGTGAAGCTCGGATAACGCCACCCGCCCCAACGATTGCGTTGCCAAATTTTCCCATGTTCCAAGGGAGATTTGCACGTAACCACGCAGATGCTCAGACGCATGGGAGGAGAGAACGAGTTGGCGTTTGGTCGTATCACCGTCGGACCAGATCGGCAGAGAATCAGCAGACTGCCCTGAGATATCCAAAGCGATCCACTCGGCGGGAATCGCAGCATACTCCGTTGCATGCGGTGAAGACTGGACCATCAGATCATCAAACCAGACCTTGCCCTTTTGCACCTTCAGACAAGGCAATGCCTGTATTGGCCGATCAATCCTGGTGCTCATCGTCACACGCACCCAATCCGACGTGGCAGGGAGATTTTGTTTCTCGAGCATGGTGAATCGACGCGGCAGGATTTGATCGTCCGAGGTGAGTAAATTCAATTGTAAAGTCGCATCCGCCTGCTCAGCACGAACCCATGCAGAGAATGTCACATCACCAGCAGGAAGCCAATTGCCCGGGGCACTGACCACGGTGAGTGGCTTTTCCGACGCCTGGATCAACAGCGACTGTTCCCCTGTATGTTTGTGTGAGGTGTCAACGCTGATGCCTTCTGCGCTGTCATCCAATGCCCACCATGACTGAACGGGAAGCTGGGTGTAAAGACGGTCATTGCCACGCTTGGCATAGCTGTAAACGCGTTCGTAACCGCGGTACATTTTCGAACCGTTGTACTTGCCGGTCTTCTCAAAACTGCTGTTGTAAAGCACATTTTCAGTTGGTCCGGGCAGGTTGCGATGAATGATCTCGCATGATTCTTTAGCCAGTAGTTGAAGTTTGCCATCGGCTTTGCGGATCAGCAATTCGAATGTCATTTCAGCAAGGTCAATGGCTGGAGCAAAACGGCGGAGCGTCTGCCACTGTTTATCGGGAGCCAATGTCCAATCTTTTTCCAACAGTTGTTCGCTGTCATGGGCTTTGAGTAACAGGTCACCGTGCAGGTCATCACCGGATGCATTGATAACCTGTAATTCCACAGCGATCGGCTGATCGGCAAAAACATACCTGGGCAATTGCATCCGACATGCGGTTGCCTGACGGTCGAATCGCATGAGTTCTGTGCGCTTTGCGACCTGATTGTGATCGGGCATTTGAACTTTGACGGAGAACTGACGGTAGCGGTCAAACATGTTGGCCTGGGGTTGGCCGTAGCCCTTGGTTGACCACTGCGCAAAAGGCATATCCAAGATCAGTGCATTCCAGTTGGCGGGATTGTTTGCGTCCTTTGCATCGGAATCCCATGTGATTTGCCAGGACTCACCGACACTTTTCCATGTCTGCTCATCTGTTGGTTTGAAGAATGCCTGACAGATTGCAGTGTTGGCTTTTTCAGTGAATTGCACGGTAAGTTTCAGATCGAACCAACAGGCAATATGTGAGCCCTGCATCGAAGCATGCACCTGATCAGCTAACGCGGAAAAGGCTTCAAAAACAGGCTTTCCTGTAGGATCATGCCCAGGCACATCACCCACGCGATAGCCGATGCGTGGACCGCGCTGCGTATGCCAACTGTAATCTTTGACCTTGCGGGTATCCTCAATGGGCTTGATTTTCTCAGGGATAATGCCCGGCCCCATGCGCCATTGCACCATGCGCGTGCCATCCCGGACATAGTGTGAACGTACGGTGTTATGCGTCCAGGGTTGGATGTAGACACAGACACCAAATTCAAGTTGCATACCCGGCATGAGTTTGAGTGGTGTGTTGCCGTTGGATAGATCACCATCCCAATCAATGCGGATGGCATTGCTCGAACCGTGAATCTGCGAGTGCGGGTAGGTGTCGATGAGACAGGCCATGCCATCCATCTCGACACGTTTGTAGGAATAGTAATTGGGGAAGCGCCCCCAGCCACCATTGCGCCCTGCAAGAATCGGCCAGCCGACTTGATCCATATGAGAATTCTGTGGCACAACAGCAAGGTTCAATGGATCAACAAGCGATTGTGCCGATGTCAGAGTTGAGAAGACAAGAGAACACCCTAGAGCAAAGATGGATACAAACTGACCAATGTACATAAGAGAACTGCTTTCCGAATTGAGCATGGGAAACAATCATTCTCCATGAGATTTCTAATTTTCGTCATTCCCGCCTGCGTGGGAGTGACGGTAGATGGAGAATCATTTTTTGATCCACTTTAACCGTGTGTCGGGTTAATTATTGCTGTGAAACAAATTTTGAATGTCAATTTAAATTTTAGTGCATCACCATACGGCGATTCACGACGTCTGTTTTAGTTCCGCCATGTTTTAAGCCAGATATGGCCCTGGGGGTAATACGTCATGGGAAGTTGATGGGTGCTGTCTGGAATCTCTTCACGCGTAGCATGTCCATCGAGAAAGACGATATTCGCCCGATTCAGATGCCAGGCACCGACGTTATAGCGACCGTTGTAACCTGCTTGCGTGTAATTGTAGTTCGTCGTGTAACCGGGTACTTGTGCGGCATCGGCGAGATAGATCAGACTACTTGCCTGCCCCCAGAGAGTCGGGCGGCCGAGATTGCGATCAAGGTTGGGCATGTTGGTGACATCTGCCCGGAAGTTGTAAGCAATTTCACGATTGA
>MDTD01048762.1_pt1 | contig 14734 bp, 13 predicted proteins | sample 811221 | NCBI WGS metagenome assembly MDTD01 (sample SAMN05326646, study PRJNA326480) | marine metagenome | isolation source: seawater | place: Pacific Ocean: South West | collected 2011
TAGAGGGTGTTATTTTTTTGTTAATATTTTTAATGGATGTTGTAACCAATCGAAAGTTAAGTAGTTGTCTTTATGTAAAATAAATCAATGAAAAATTACTTATCTGTATCAATTGCATCAATAGCTTTAATTATTTCGGCTTTTTTATTTGGAAGTGCATTTAAATCTAGAAATAAATCAAGTAACACCATAACAGTGAAGGGCTTAGGAACTAAAGACTTTGAATCCGATCTTATTGTTTGGTCAGGCAGCTTTAGTAAAAAAAATGCAAGCCTCAAAGATGCTTATTCTCAGCTAGAAAAAGACAGAAAAACCATTGAAAAATATCTTATAGAAAAAGGAGTAGAAAAATCGGAAATGGTTTATTCATCAATTGATATAAATAAAAGATTTAAAAACTCATACAATAAAGAAACTGAAGAAAGTACTTCAACATTTGTTGCATATGAACTCACTCAAAATGTAACTATTGAATCTAAAAATGTAAATGCTATAGAGGATTTGTCTAGAAAAATTACAGAATTAATTACTAAAGGTATTGAATTAAATTCATATTCTCCACGTTACTATTACACCAAACTTGCTGACCTAAAAATAGAAATGATTGCCTCAGCAACAAAAGATGCTAGAAACAGAGCAGAAACAATTGCCAAAAATTCTAAATCGAAGCTTGGGAAACTAAAAAATGCAACTATGGGTGTATTTCAAATTACTGGAAGAAATTCATCTGATGATTATTCTTGGGGAGGAACCTACAATACAAGTTCAAAGTTAAAAACTGCTACGATTACAATGCGGTTAAACTACCTTTCAAAATAAATTAATCTCTATTGATACATGCTTTTATACCTTTAACAATCTTTTCTAAAGAAGGCAATGCTGCTTCAATTAAAGTTGGTGAAAATGCAAATGGCGTATCTGTTTGTGTCACTCTGTAAACAGGAGCATCTAGATAATCAAAAGCATAATGCTGAAGGTGATAGGCCAACTCAGAAGAAATAGATGCAAGTGGCCATGACTCTTCTACAACAACACAATGGTTTGTCTTTTTAACAGAGTTAACAATTGTTTTGTAATCAATCGGCCTTATCGTTCTTAAGTCTATTACTTCTACTGAAATGTTTTCTTTTTCTAAAATAGAGACCGCTTCCATTACCACTTTAACCACTTTTCCAAATGAAACAACGGTAACATGACTCCCTTTTTTTATTGTATTCGCAACACCAATAGGAATAAGATATTCTCCTTCTGGTATATCTCCCTTATCTCCATACATTTTTTCAGACTCTAAAAAAACAACCGGCCCGTCATCTCTAATTGCAGACTTTAGTAGCCCTTTTGCATCCATAGGATTTGATGGAGTAATTACCTTCAATCCTGGCACATGAGCATAAAAAGCCTCGAAGCTTTGAGAGTGAGTTGCTGCTAATTGTCCTGCTGTACCATTTCCACCTCTAAAAACAATTGGACAAGAATATTGTCCTCCTGACATTTGTAACATCTTTGCAGCACTATTAATTATTTGATCAGCAGCAAGTATTGCAAAGTTCCAAGTCATAAATTCCACTATTGGTCTTAATCCATTCATTGATGCTCCAACAGCAATACCTGCGAAACCCAATTCAGCTATAGGCGTGTCAATAATCCTTGAAGCCCCAAATTCATCAAGCATTCCTTGCGAAACTTTATAAGCACCATTATACTCTGCTACTTCTTCTCCTAGTAAAAAGACCTTTTCATCTCTTCGCATTTCTTCGCTCATGGCCTCTCCAAGTGCTTGCCTAAATTGAATGTTTTTCATTACTAATTATGAAATTTGATCTGAAATAAACTTATATTAATTAACACTACAAATGTAATTCCTTGCTATTTAACTACAAACTTATAAGTACTTTTTTGTCCGTTTAAATTAAGAACTGCAAAATAAGTTCCTGAAGATAAACTTTCTACAGGCAATATAATAAGGTTCTCTCCCTCATTTGCATGAATTAAGCTGCTTTGAATAATTTTTCCCTGAAGATCTGTCAACTCGACATTAATATTAGCTGTTTGAGCGATATTGAAGCTGATATTAATTTCTGAATCAGTTGGGTTAGGAAATAAAGACACATTTTTCATGCTTTCTGTATTTTCATTTAACCCTACAACGATTGTGTTTGATGGAGACCCTTCATAAAGATTGATGTCATCTAAATAAAAGTTATTTCCTTCGTTTGATTCAAATTTAAATTTCATTCTAAAATTTGAGGTAAAATAGTTACTTGTAACATTTATCATATGAACTGTTGTCCAATCGTTTTGAGATGAGGGAGCCCAATTTGGATTATTGGATGTTAAAGAAGATAAAGATGATCCACCCAATGTTTTTCTTTGAACCCAACTTTCTCCACAATCTGGTGAAATAAATACTTTCAAATACTCATAAGTAGATGAGGTTTTTTTACGGTAAGCATATCTGAAACTCAAGGTAACGGACCCTGATGACGGCACAACAGAAAGGTCAATATTTCCTGAGGACAATTCATCATAATTTCCTACATCTTCTCCATAATTATCAAGCCTTACGCATTTATTACCCAAATGACCAAATGAAGATTCAAGTTCAAATCCATTGTTATTATTTGGATTATATATTTCCCAATGAGCCAAATTACTTATTGAAGAATAACCTTCAAAGCCCTCATGGTAAGGAATTGTTGTTGCGGAAGGTAAAACTCTGATAAATTGAGTTTTGGTTTCCGTCTGTGAATTCCCTCCATCTGTTGCAGTTAAAGTAACGGTATAAAGACCTGCTTGAGAATAAGACACAACTGGGTTTTGAGAAGTAGATGAGGACGGTGTGCCGCCTGTAAATGTCCATGTCCATCCATTCACAGAATTATAAGACTGATCTGTAAAATAAATAGAATCTCCTTCACATATGGTTGTTTGATCTGCTGAAAAATCAGCATTACATAATGATAAATTTCCATCTGCACCAGTTTCAGTTAGGTTTGCCGATTGCCATAAATTTGATCTGCCTGTACTTGAAACCTGAAGAGCAGCTCTCATTCGTGAAACTTGTCCTGCTGTAAACATTTTAGAGCAATATGAATAATCCATGTAGTTTTCTACATTGTCTTTTATATCAAAACCCCAATATGAATTGTCAGTTGAACAAGAATTGTTATTTAGAAGACAAGCTGTAACACCTATACAGTCAGGAGTATCATCTACATTGTCATCGGTAGAACAACTAGAAGCATTTCCCGGGTTATTATTTCCTCCCCATGGATGGTCAAGGTTTAGCCAATGGCCTACCTCATGAGTTAAAGTTCTACTTCTACCTGTAGAGGATGTCCCGATAGATCCAACATAATCATGTAAAATCCAAATTCCATTTGCCATACTTTGAGAAGACCAGTTTGATGGCTTTGTTGTATAACCTGCTGCTCCACCTATTTCTCCACAGACAAATATGTTTAAATATTTATTTCCTTTCCAAGAACCTTGATAAACATCGTTGTTATTTCGAATTGTATTGACCTGCGCACTACCATCACTGCCGTCATAACTCATAGGAGAAATCGTTCTTGTTACACCATTAAAACAATTTCCATTTGGGGCCTTAGTTGCTAATGCAAATTCAACCTCAACATCACTTGGCATTCCTTGAAAAGATGCTTCTACATTGTTTGCATCTGCGTTTTGTAATCTAAAATCTCTGTTTAAAACAGCAACCGCATCGAGTATTTGATCATGAGATATGTTTTCAATTCCATTCATGTGTAGTACATGAAAGACAACCGGTATTGTATAGACTACCCCCTTTTGATATTCAACTGGTTTATTTAGTTTTTCTTGAAATTCTTGATCACTCAATTCTTTTGATTGTCTGTATGCTGGATCATTTAGTAAGGCTGTCATTTTTTTGTGCGTATGGCAATATTCAACAGATTCCCCAAGTCTAGCGTTACTGGGGTCAAACGGTGTTGTTTTTTGACCAAAACAAAAGAACACAGAACTTGACAATATTATTATTAGGGTAGTAAAACACTTCATAAGTTTTTTATTTGTTTCGTTTGATTTTTTTAGCTGGCGCACTAAAATAAACTTTTTTTGATAATTTCCATAAATAGGGTTATTAATTCTGCATTTAGAAATATAAAAAAATCACAAAACTTCAAAAAATTTAAACACTAAAAAGGTCTATTTGTTCTAAACTAAAATGTAATTTTGCATCATGAAAAAAACAAAAGCAAAGGACACTTTGTCAATAGCAACAAAAGTTGTGTTACCTAATGACACAAATACTTTAGGAAATTTATTTGGAGGGCAACTTCTTGCCTGGATGGATGAGATTGCAAGTGTTTCTGCTCACAGACATTGCCGAAGAGTAGTCGTTACTGCATCTGTTAATAACGTTTCATTTCAAAAACCTATCAAACAAGCTTCAATTGTTACACTAGAGGCAAAAGTTTCAAGAGCATTTTATTCCTCAATGGAAGTCTTTGTAGATGTTTTTGTAGAAAATCACGTTACCGGCAAAAAGGAAATGTGTAACGAAGCAATTTATACTTTTGTTGCAGTTGATCAAAATGGTGGGCCCATTCAGGTGCCTGAAATTATTTTTGAAACAGAAGAAGAGGAAAACAGATACCACGGTGCTCTCAGAAGAAAAGAGTTGAGCCTAATTTTATCGGGAAAAATGGATGCTAAAAATGCCGGGGAGCTTAAAAAGCTTTTTACAGAATCTTAAAATAAACTTTTTTCTTCCTTAGTAATTATTTAAATTAGATATCTCAATTGTTACAAAACGATTATGTATCTTACAAAAACTTTCCTTTTTATTTTTTTCTTTTTATCATTTTTCATTTATTCTCAAAAAGATATTAATAAACTAGATAGCAAAGGCAAAAAACAAGGACATTGGATTTTTTATGGTAAAGACCGGCCAGGACTCGGATTGGCAGACGATGTTAAATACGAAGAGGGGTTGTTTAAAAATGACAGAAAAGAGGGGCTTTGGATTGTTTACCATAAAGATGGAAAAACACCAAAGTTAAAAGCTATTTATGTTAATAATAGACCCTATGGCGCGTATAAAAAGTTTTACGCTAATGGCAACATAAAAGAACAAGGGTCTATAATTAACAATTCAAATTTAGATTCATTAGTTAAATTTCATCCAAATGGAAAAATTAAGTATGCAGCAATAATTAATATAGAAGGAAACGAAAATGGAGAGGTTAAATATTATTACTCAAATGGCAATTTGGAATTTGAATACTCATCAATAAATGGTTCTCCCAATGGAAGTGCTACTCTATATTTTGAAGATGGCACTGTAAAGAAGAGAATGGAATACACCTCTGCCAATGAAATTTCAATCATAGAAGAAATTAAAGCAAAAAAAATAATAAAAAAACCCGTAGACTCGCCTTCAAACGAAAAACTTTTACCGCCTAAAATTAAATCCCCAAGAACAAAAGGAGCTAAATTTCTTCCCAATGGAAGAAATAAATGCTACAATAAAAATGGTGAAATTTGGCAAGACGGTTTATTTAAAAATGGTAGACTTTGGGAAGGTCGTGTTTTTCAATATGACAATGAGGGCATCGTAACTAAAGTTAAGATATACAAGGAAGGTCGGTACCTTTCTGATGGAGTTTTATAATTTTTTTTATAAAAAAGCAACGGTAATAGATTTTATTCGTCTTTAAGATAACTAAACTTAATAAACTACTAAACTGCCATGCTTAATTCACCTATTATTTTTACCCCTATTATCTTTTAAGAACTCTATATTTCTTATCATTGATTTGAATCCCGATCTTTTTAATGGGCTGTTTTTTGATAGCGTATTAAATGTTTTTTTGTCTAGATCTTCCCAATCTTTTTTTGTTAAATCAAACAAGATTTCTTTTGGTTTGAACAAAGGCTCATTGTGTGGTTTTGAAAGTCTATTCCATGGACAAACATCCTGACATATATCACATCCAAACATCCATTCATTCATTTTACCACTAAATTCACTAGGTATAATTTCGTCTTTCAACTCAATTGTTAAATATGAAATGCACTTGCTTGCATCTATTTGATAAGGCGTATTCAAAGCATCAGTTGGACAAGAATCAACACATTTTGAACAATTACCACAATAATCTTTAATAGGGCCATCCTCTTCTAACGAATAATCAATTATTAACTCTCCAATAAAGAAAAAACTTCCCTCCTTTGGGTTGATTAAATTCGTGTTTTTACCAATCCATCCTAAACCGCTTTTTTTTGCCCATGCCTTATCCATGACTGGAGCTGAATCAACAAAAGCACGACCATTAACCTCTCCCAAATGACTTCTAATAAAATTTAATAACTCTGCAATTTTAGTTTTAATTACAAAATGGTAATCTGTTCCATATGCATACTTTGATATTTTTGGCCCACCCTCATTTGACATTTTTTTATCAGGATAATAATTTAACAAAAGAGAAATTACTGTTTTTGCATCGTCAACCAAAAGTCTTGGATCGAGTCTTTTGTCAAAATAATTTTCCATATATCTCATTTTTCCATGAGATTTATTTTTTAACCATTTTTCTAACCTTGGCGCTTCTTCTTCTAAAAATCCAGCCTTTGAAAATCCTGAATAAAAAAATCCTAAGTCTGCCGCTTTTGACTTGATAAGTGATTTTATATTTGATGGAGCCTGCTTCATTAAAACAATCCTCCTTGTATTGAACCTGGAGAGTTGTCAAAATATGAAAAAGTTTTTTGTGTTGCCTTTCTTCCTCTCGGAGTTCTCATTAAAAACCCTTCTTGAATTAAAAATGGTTCATAAACCTCTTCAATTGTACCTGCATTTTCTCCAATAGCCGTGGCAATTGTATTTAAACCAACAGGTCCTCCGTTAAATTTTTCAACCAATGACTTTAAAATTCTGATATCCATTTCATCCAAGCCATTTTCATCTACATTAAGTGCTTTAAGTGCAATTTCTGTTATTTCTTCATCTATTATTCCAGAGCCTTTAATTTGTGCAAAATCTCTTACACGCCTTAGTAGTGCATTTGCAATTCTTGGGGTTCCTCTACTTCTACTTGCAATTTTAAATGCAGCAAATTCATTAATTGGAATATTTAGTAGTGATGAAGATCGTTCTACAATTAAAGTCAATATTTTTGAATCATAATAGCTCAGCCTAGAGTTTATACCAAACCTAGCTCTTAATGGGGATGTTAATAATCCTGATCTTGTTGTGGCTCCAATTAGTGTAAAAGGGGATAACTCGATTTGGATAGTTCTCGCATTTGGGCCACTATCTAATAAAATGTCAATCACATAATCTTCCATAGCAGAATATAAATACTCCTCGATAACTGGGCTTAAACGATGTATTTCATCAATAAACAATACATCTCCACGTTCAAGATTTGTTAAAAGGCCAGCTAAATCACCTGGTTTATCAAGAACCGGGCCGCTAGTAACCTTAAATCCAACATCCAACTCATTTGCTAAAATATTTGCCAAAGTTGTTTTACCAAGCCCGGGAGGACCATGCAACAAAACGTGATCTAATGGCTCATTTCTGAGCTTTGCGGCTTTCACAAAAATCTCTAAGTTTTGAACAATTGCATCTTGACCTGAAAAATCTAATAAAGATTTTGGCCTTAATACTTTATCAAATTCTTTTTCAGAATTATTTTGTGCCTCTTCTTGATAGTCAAATGAATCTTCCAAATTATTATAATGGGGTTTATACAAATGTACAAAGCAAAATCATATAGATGAACTTAATGATGAATATAAAAACGAATCCTTTAAATTATTGAGTAAATACCTATCTTCGTAATCAAATAATTTATATGAAATACGATAGAATCAGTAAAGATTTATACATAAGAAATAGAAAAAAGTTTGTTGAGCAAATGGAAGATGGTGCTTTGGCTATATTTAATTCAAATGACATTTTCCCAATTAGTGCAGATAGTACAATGCCTTTTCAGCAACATCGAGATATCCTTGCTCTATCTGGAGTTGATCAAGAAGAATCTGTTTTGGTTATTTTTCCTGATTCATTTAATGAAAAACATCGTGAAATTTTATTTTTAAGAGAAACAAACGAACATATTGCCGTATGGGAGGGAGAAAAACTAACAAAAGAAAATGCGTTTAAAACCTCTGGAATTAAAACGGTGTATTGGTTAAGTGATTTTAATTCTATTCTAAAGCAAATAATGGCTGAAGCAAAAAAAGTTTACATCAATACGAATGAACACACGAGAGCCAACACTGAAGTTGAAACAAGAGAAGATCGTTTCATAAAAAAACTTCAAATCGATTACCCGGCACATCAATACATGAAAAGCGCTCCAATCATGCATAAAATAAGGTCGATAAAAGGAAATGAAGAAATTGAGCTCATGCAAAAAGCTTGTAAAATCACTGAATCTGGATTTAGAAGACTTTTGAAATTCGTTAAACCAGGCGTAATGGAATATGAAATTGAAGCAGAATTAATGCATGAGTTTTTAAGAAATCGATCTCGAGGCTTTGCTTATACTCCTATTGTTGCATCGGGAAAAAATGCCTGCGTTTTACATTATATTCAAAATAATCAAAAATGTAAAGATGGTGAAGTAATTCTTTTAGATGTTGGTGCTGAGTATGCAAATTATGCTTCTGACTTAACAAGATGTATTCCTGTAAATGGAAGGTTTACAAAAAGACAAAAAGAAATCTACAATGCAGTCTTGCATGTTAAAAATGAAGCTGAGAAACTTCTCGTACCAGGAACAATGCTTGCTGAGTATCATAAAGAAGTTGGTCGGTTAATGGAAAACCAACTTCTTAATTTGAATCTTATTTCAAAAACAGATATAAAAAATCAAAATCCTGACTGGCCGGCGTATAAAAAATATTTTATGCACGGCACATCTCACTTTATTGGACTAGACACTCACGATGTAGGGCTTTGGACAGAACCTATAAAAGCTGGCATGGTTTTCACTTGTGAGCCTGGAATATATATACCTGAAGAAGAACTTGGTATTCGACTCGAAGATGACCTTGTTGTTCAAAAAAGCGGAGCACCTTTTAATTTAATGAAAGACATTCCTTTAGAGGCTGATGCTATCGAGACTATTATGAATGAAGACTAATTGATGCTTCACTATCAAATACTTGGCTCTGGGCCTATTATTGTTTGTCTTCATGGCTTTCTTGAAAGTTCGAACATGTGGAAAATGATTAATTGGAAAAAATTGGGGCTTCAGGCTCTATTAATTGATCTTCCTGGACATGGGAAATCTTCTTTTTCACCTAAAAATGACACCCCCTGTTTATCTTATCCTGTTAATGAAGTATTAAACCTAATTAATAAACTAAAAATAAAAGAATACTTTATTATTGGGCATTCTTTGGGAGGGTATATTTCGTTGGAGATTAAAAAATATGACTCAAGATGTAAAAAAAATATTTTGCTAAATTCAAATTATTGGATTGATGATACAGAAAAGAAAAAAGACAGAATTAGAGTTGCAGATGTTGTTTTTAAGTCTAAATCTTTATTTTTAAAACATGCCATTCATTCTCTTTTTTTAAATCCAAAAAAAAACGAAAAGGATATTCGTTCTCTAGTAGATTTAGCATCTAATTATTCTTCAGAAAGTATCGCATACTACTCCCTGGCTATGAGAAACAGAAATAACCATTCGAAAAATATTGACTCCCATGACTTTATCATTCAAGGCAAAAAAGACCCCGCATTGAATAAAAAATTATTTAATAACTGTAAAAAATTATATGGAAATAGACTTTATATAGAGGAAAAATCAGGACATATGACCTTATATGAAAACCCTTCCTTTATTGAAAGCGCAATTAACGATATACTACTTGATTAAAATTTGATTTTTTAACAAGTCCTCCATTGTTTCTCTTTTTTGAACCAAATACCCTTTACCTTCCTTAAACATTACTTCTGCTGGCCTGAACCTTGAGTTGTAATTACTTGCCATTGTAAAACAATAAGCTCCTGCGTTTCTGAATGACAAATAATCGCCCTCTGTAATTTCATTTATCTTTCTATTACTTCCAAACGTATCTGTTTCACAAATATAACCAACAACAGAATAAAAACGTTCTCTTCCATCGGGATTTGAGATGTTATCTATTTGGTGATATGAATCATACATCATTGGTCTCATTAAATGATTAAATCCACTATCAATTTGAGCAAAAACATTTGATGTTGTTTGTTTTACAACATTTACTTTTACAACAAAATGCCCTGCCTCACTTACAATAAATTTACCTGGTTCAAAGGCAAGTGTTAAATCTTTTCCATACTCAATACAAAACTCATTAAATCTTTTGGATAATCGCTCTCCAAACTCATCAATATTCGTTTCAATGTCCCCCTCATAATAGGGCACCTTAAACCCGCTTCCAAAATCTATAAAATCTAATTTTTCAAACTGTTTTGCTGTGTTAAATAAAATTTCTGAAGCATGAAGAAACACGTCAATATCTAAAATGTCACTTCCTGTATGCATGTGAATGCCATTAACATTCATATTAGTATTTTTTACAATTCTCAAAATATGAGGTATTTGATGAATTGATATACCAAATTTAGAATCTATATGCCCGACCGATATATTTCTATTTCCTCCTGCCATAACATGTGGGTTAATTCTTATGCAAACAGGTATTTCAGGGAGCTTTGCCCCAAATTGTTCTAAAATAGAAAGGTTGTCAATATTAATTTTCACCCCCTTTTTTGCTGCGGTTTCAATTTCTTCTAATGAAACTCCATTCGGAGTAAATATAATTTTATCAGGGCTAAAACCTGCTTTTATACCTAACTCAACTTCTTGAATTGAAACAGTATCTAAACCAGCCCCTAATTCTTTTAAAAAAGCCAGAATAGAAATATTTGAAAGAGCCTTTACGGCATAGTTTATTTTTGTTTTTTTTACCTTTCTAAAGGCTGTTTTAAGCTTTTGGTACTGAGCAGAGATTACAGATGTATCATATACATAAACAGGACTTCCAAATTGTTTTGCAAGCGCAATTAAATCTGAGTTTTTCATAGAAATAAAAATAAGTAAGAAGCAAATTTACAGCTTCTATTTTGATGATGATATTATAATTTGTTAAATGCTTAAAATTTAGACTCAACTTTCTTTTCACTTAAACCAAACGTCTGTTATGATTTCTTTTTGGGCGAATTGATTTACTCTTTCTATTATAATTTGCTTACCATTTGATAACTCTTCCCTCATTACTGCAGAATCTAAAGATACAATCAACACCTTGTTAATTATTTTTAAGTCATTTGTTCTGTTTGAAACTGCCAACCCCATCATTTCTGGCCAAGCATTAATAACATCTAACTCTTCTATTTTTTTATCTAACCCGTAAGCTTTTAATATCTTATCAATTACCTGGCCTAAAGGCTGCTCATCTGATTTTCGGAATTTTTTTTTCATATTAAATCCTAATTATTGCTTACAGATCCATCCTCAACATTAAACAATATGTGTTTGATTGGCAATTGAGACAACACCTCTCGCAGTCTTTCCTTATCCGTATCAGTAACAAGCACTTGACCAAAGTAGTTATTTGCAACAAGGGTTATCAATTTACCAACTCTTTCTTTATCTAATTTATCGAAAATATCATCTAAAAGAAGAACAGGTTTGATATTAAGATGATTTTTAATCCACTCATATTGTGACAATCTAAGAGCAATAATAAATGATTTTTGCTGACCCTGTGATCCAAACTTTTTGATGGGTAATTCATTGATCAAAAACTTTAAATCATCTCTGTGTGTTCCAACACTGGTATACTGAAGAGAAAAATCTTTGCTCTGAGCATCGTTTAATAAATTTGAAAAGTTTTCTTCTAATAAATGAGACTTGTAACTAATTGAAACATTTTCTTTTTTATGTCCCAAGTCTTCATAAAAATTTAAAAAAGAAGGGATAAACTCATCAACAAATTTTTTTCTCGTTGCAAATATTTGATTTCCAAGTTCTACGAGCTGCATATTCCAAGGCTCAAGGCTCTCTTTATCAAAATGACGCAATTTATTCATTTTACGTAAAAGAGTGTTTCTGTGGTCTAGGCATTTATTATATCGTTGTAGAGCATATAAATATGTTCTGTCTTGTTGACTTATTACTCCATCCATCCATTTCCTTCTTAACTCACTTCCTTCAGATATGAGATCTCGATCATAAGGGCTTATCATAACAACAGGAAGCATACCTATGTGATCAGCAAGACGTTCATATTCCTTTTTATTTCGCTTGAACACTTTTTTACCTTTATCACGGACAATACACTGTATTTTTTCTTTCTTTTCTTTTAAAACCCAATCACCATTAATAGAAAAAAAGTCCTGATTAAAAAAAATATTTTGTCTATCTCTAACATTAAGATAAGACTTACACATACTCATATAATAAACAGCATCAAGAATATTGGTTTTTCCACTTCCGTTTTTACCAAAAAAGCCGTTGATGCCATCAACAAGATCAATCACACTATCTTGATGATTTTTGAAATTTAATAACTGGATTTTTGAAAGATACATTCCAACAAAGTTAGTCGGAAATGTCTAAATTTTTGCTATCAATTAATACTTAAAAGTTCTACTTCAAAAATTAGGGTTGTGTTAGGTCCTATTTTTTGTCCTGCGCCCCTCTCTCCATAAGCTAAGTGAGAAGGAACAAAAAGCTTCCATTTTGAACCAACAGGCATTAACTGTAACGCTTCAACCCATCCTGGAATTACTCCGTTTACAGGAAATGACGCAGGTTCTGATCTTTCTACTGAACTATCAAAAACCTCACCTGAAATTAATGTTCCATGATAATGAGTGGTAACCGTATCTGTTGCTTTTGGTTTTTCTCCAGTACCTTCTTTTAATACTTTATACTGCAAACCACTTTCTAATGTAACAACCCCATCCTGAGATGAATTATTTTTTAAAAATTTCTCGCCTTCGGCCACAGCAGCTTTTTGCTGCTCTGCTTGAAGTTTTCCAAAGTAATCTTGTAAAAAACTATTGATCTCATCAGAATTAAATTTTAATTTTGAATTAGATACAACATCATTAATTGCTTCAGTAAATATTTTTACATCTAATTCTGTCAATCCTTGAGACTGCAAGCTCATTCCTATGTTTGCACCTAAACAATAGCTTAATTTTTCTTTTTCATCTTTATTCATGGGGCGCAAAGTTAATTGAAAAAGCGAATTAAAAAAGATAATTGTTTATAATTACTTTTTAATAAATCTATGAATATGCCTTTGTTTTTCATATTCAATTTCAAAATAGTATAGCCCTTTAGATAAAAAAGAAATATCTATGCTTTCTTTTTCTTTTATTTTTTTTATCAAAGAGCCTTTAAAATCGAACAATTTGATATTAATATTTCCATCTAGATCTTCCAAGCCTAATAAAAAAACTATATCTGATGCAGGATTTGGAAAAATAGAAATGAGTGAATTTTGATTATCATCAAAACCCGTGTGATTAACTACTAAATTTAATGTAATTGTACTATCACAACCATAACTATTTGTTAATAATTGAGTATATGTCCCTGTTTGAGTATAGTTTTGTCCATTAAGTGTATATACATCTAACACCGTATCTGAAATAGTAACATTTGTATTATTTCCAAATTTTATATTTACTGTGTCACTTGAAACAGGGCAACAAGCGCTAGTAATTGTCCATACAAAATAATTGTCTCCTAAAGATAAATTTGAAACACCCGAGGTGTTTAAAGAGCTATCATCAACCGATGCTGACCCTAAAGACGCCCAAGTACCATAATCATTTGAAGCGGTATTTCCTGTTAAATTTGTTTGTGAAGAATCACATAACAATTCATCAGACCCAGCATTTGACTGAGTAGTAATAAACGGAATGTTTACAAAGCCGGAATAATTGGTTGAAGCAAAAATAACATCATATCTTGATGTATTCGTATATTGAACCGTTACATTTGCTCCATTTTGAATTTGATTATTTGAAGAAGTTCCAAAATCCCATGTTTTAATTGAATCAGAATAAAACGCAACATCTTGAAAAGCACAAAAAACATTAGAAACATTGATGACCGGTTGACTACCCAGCTCAAAATCCACAGGATTGTTAGAACCTAACACAAGAGAAATTGAAGAATCTCCTTGGGTCATTGAAGGTGGATTTCCATCAATAACTATTTTTTCATTTAAACCATTTGCTCCCGGTTGACCATTTCCTCCATTTCCTCCATCACCACCATTTCCTCCTGTTCCTGAATTTGCAGAGCTACCTCCACAACCAGCATTTTGACTTGCTCCACCAGAAGACCCTATGGATCCGGGTTGACCATTACCACCTAAACCTCCTTGAGCTGTTCCATTTAAATCAATATATACATCTGATATATTTCCACTGATGTTTCTAAATAAATATATTCCAAAAGATCCTCCTGCACCAGTACCCGCAGTGCCACCCAAACCGCCATTTCCGCCGTTTCCACCATTTCGGCCATTTCCAGATCCGAAATAACTACAGGTACAATCTGTTCCTTTCGACATTCCGCCACCGCCGCCACCGCCGCCGCCGCCATTTCCGTCTCCTCCATTTGCTGAAACTGGAGGAATAAAATATGGAAATGTAATTGTTGCTGTGGGTGGTGTTTGAGGAGCTGAAACTCCATTAGCTCCAGAATTACCAACGGAA
>MDTD01116663.1_pt1 | contig 14734 bp, 8 predicted proteins | sample 811221 | NCBI WGS metagenome assembly MDTD01 (sample SAMN05326646, study PRJNA326480) | marine metagenome | isolation source: seawater | place: Pacific Ocean: South West | collected 2011
AGTGTCTGGGTTGCCGTCATCGGTGCAGGAATCTGGTTCGTCATGCGAGCCAGTGGTCGACGCCCCTCACATCCTGGGCTTCGACTTGCCGGCCTGTTTGTCGTAGCCATTGCACTTTCTGGACTGCATGCCTTGATCTTCCCCAACTGGGGTCTGATTGCCGGTGCGCCTGCTGGCCTGCTGGCTCATGCAGCGACCAACGGACTGGTGCCGTTGTTCTCCACGTTTGGCTCGATGTTGATCCTGCTTGCCGTGATGCTCATTGGCGCCATCATTGCAGCAGATGAGTTCGTTCTCGGTCTACCACGACGAATCGTGGAACTCTGCGGTACGGAGAATCGTGCCCGCCAAAGCAGAAAGTCGGGAATGCTGTCTTCACTCTGGTCACGTCCAGAACGAAGTCAGCCGGCGACCGCAGGTGGACCCGCTGTCCTTGAGCCTGATGAAGAAGTACTCGATGGAGAGTACGACGATGATGACTATGAAGACGAAGATGAAGGCTATGAGGACGAGTATGAATATGTAGACGGTGAAGAAGAAGACGAAGAAGAATACGAAGATGATGAGGAAGAGGAAGAAGACGAAGAGTACGACGAAGATGAATATGAAGAAGAGGAACAGCCAAAGCTGAGCATGTCACAGCTTCGGGACAAGATTGCCAAACTTCCACTCCGAATGGCCAACCGCAAGACGCAGCTGGCGACTGACCAGGATATTCAGCGTGAAGATTACGAAGGCTACACCTTCCCTTCCGTCGAACTTCTCACGGAACCAGAAGACGACTTCTCCAAACAAGCCGAAGCAACGGTGCGTCGCCAGGCGGAATCCCTTGTCAAATCACTTGATGTCTATGGCATCGAGGGATCGGTTGTCGGCATTGATTCCGGACCTACCGTCACGCTGTTCTCCGTTGAACTCGAACCAGGAACAAAGGTCTCGAAACTCAACGCCATCTCACGCGATCTGGCACGAAGTCTCCGCGCACAGAACATCCGCATCGTTCCGACGATGGCTGGCAAGACTGCCGTAGGCATCGAAGTTCCCAATGAAAAGCGGGAAAAAGTGCGTATGCGTGAATTGATCTCCAGTGGTGCAGCCGAAGGCATGGTGCTGCCCATGTTCCTGGGCAAGGACTCCAGTGGCGAGCCTCTTGTTGCAGACCTCACCAGAATGCCTCATGTCCTGATTGCCGGAACCACCGGCTCCGGCAAGAGCGTGTGCATCAACACGGTGATCATGTCATGGCTTTTCATGAAGCGGCCTGATGAACTCAAGATGATTCTGGTCGATCCCAAGATGGTCGAACTGAGTCAGTTCGGTGAAATACCTCATCTGGCCTGCCCCGTCATCACCGAAACAGGCAAAGCTGCGGCTTCACTGCAATGGGCCGTGAACAAGATGGAAGAGCGATACGAACTCCTGCGTGAAGCTGGTGTACGGGATCTGCCTTCGTACAACAACATCCCCTGGGAGGAGAAGAAGGAGATCTTCAACCCTGCCACGGAAATGGATGAAGCCAAGATCCCGAGAAAGCTTCCGTACATCGTCTTCGTGATCGATGAACTTGCGGATCTCATGATGTCGGCCAAGGAAGTCGAACAGCACATCGTTCGAATCGCACAGAAGGCCCGTGCAGTGGGTATCCATCTCATTCTTGCAACTCAACGGCCACAGGCAAACGTCGTCACCGGCCTGATCAAGTCGAACATGCCATGTCGCATGTCCTTCAAGGTGGCCAGCGGCATGGACAGCCGCATCGTTCTGGATACGAAAGGCGCCGAACTTCTTCTGGGCCATGGCGACATGATGATGGTCACACCTCAGAATGCGGAACCATGTCGCGTACAGGGCACACTCGTTGATGATGCCGAAACACGCAAAGTGGTCCGCTTCCTCAAGGATGTCGCTGGCCCGACGTTTGAACGAAGTCTGATTCAGGTCAGGCCCGAAGGTGCTGCTGGCGGACAGGATCCGAAGGAACGTGATCCTCTGTTCGATGAGGCTGTTCGGATCATCATTGAATCCGGTCGAGGGTCCGTGTCGCTCGTCCAACGTCGACTGTCGATTGGCTACAGCCGGGCTTCAAGACTGGTGGATCAGATGGGCATGGCCGGGATTCTGGGCGAACACAAGGGATCAAAGGCCCGCGAAGTCCTCATTTCCATGGATGACTGGGAGCGGATGCAGGCCATGGAGTCAGGAGACAGCCAGGAACTGGTATACGACGACGATCCTGACGGCCTTGACGGACCCGTTCCGGATGAGGATGACGGCGATTACCTCCGATGATTCCGTTCATGAGGTTGGAATCCAGGCCCCTGATCTGGAATTTCTGGCCGCATCGCGCCTAGACTGGCGATAGATTGAAGTATTACGGGGCTTTGCTCCTGTTGCTGATTGAGTCCTATGGCCAGTGGCAGACCCGTAACGACCGTGGGCAGCATGCTCGCGGGCGATGTGCCCTCTGGGACGCCGGAGGTGTCAAGAACCCGGCGGCTGGTCATCACTACCGGTGACGGCTGGGAAGGCTGGACTCATGAAAGGAGGTGGTCTAGATGATTAATGAATGTGACTGTATGAGAGGGTCGCACTGCTAACCCGTGCGATTGACGGGTTGCACGGGCGTGCGATCCCTCAGCAGAAAAAACCCCCGACGGACGGCATTTCGATGTCGTCCGTCGGTTTTTGTATCCCAAACATGAAATTCAAAGTGACGCCGATGAGCCTTTGCTCCGCTATTCTGCACCCATGCCCGAAACGCCACTTCAGACCGCGACTACGGAATTCATCGCTCAAGCTTCACAGATCCGCGAAGGCGGTGGCAGCAAAGGCGTTGAACGTCAACATCGACATGGGCGGTTGACCGCCCGAGAACGAATTGAAATGCTAGCGGACGAGGGCCACCCCGCTTTTGAATGTGGGCTTTTCTCGGCCTGGAACATGTATCAGGAATATGGCGGGGCGCCTGCCGCAGGCGTCATCACCACCATTGCATCCGTTGGTGGAAAGCTGTGCATGATCGTAGCCAATGATGCCACGGTGAAAGCCGGCGCCTTCTTCCCGATGACCTGCAAGAAGATCATTCGGGCTCAGGAAATTGCACAGCGAGCGAGACTTCCTCTTCTTTATCTTGTTGATTCAGCCGGCGTCTTCCTGCCGCTTCAGGAAGATGTCTTTCCTGATACGGATGACTTTGGAAGAATCTTCCGGAACAATGCCGTGATCTCGGCTGATGGGATCCCGCAGATGGCGGCCATCATGGGCAACTGCGTCGCGGGCGGCGGCTACCTCCCGGTGCTGTGCGACACCCTGCTCATGACGGAGGGCAGCGGCCTGTATCTGGCAGGACCTGCACTCGTCAAGGCGGCAATCGGTCAGGAAGTAAGCACTGAAGATCTCGGTGGTGCTGAAATGCATGCGAGCGTTTCCGGAACCATCGACTTCCATGAGCCGGATGATGAATCCTGTCTGAAGAGACTTCGCTCACTCGTACAGGCCGACATGGCGGTTGCACCAGCTCAGACTCCGCCGTTTGAATCAATGGCTCCAGCTCGAGCACCTGAAGATATCTATGGCATCTTCACAGACAAGCCCGGCAGTCAATATGACGTCAAGGAACTTCTTGAATGTGTCGTCGATCAGGATTCATTCAATGAGTACAAGTCGGACTACGGCGCCTCGATCGTCTGTGGCTATGCAAGAATTGATGGTTGGCCATGCGGAATCGTCGCCAACCAGCATCAGTTGACGCAACGAAAGATGCCCGGCGGCAAGGCTGGACCATCAACCGCTACGAACATGCCTGCGGTCATCTACACGGACTCCGCCGACAAGTCTGCTCGATTCATCATGGATTGCAACCAGAAGCGGATACCACTGGTCTTCGTTCATGACACAACCGGCTTCATGGTCGGTCGAGACAGTGAACAGGCCGGGATCATCCGCAGCGGTGCCAAGATGGTCAACGCCATGAGCAACAGTATCGTTCCGAAGATCTCACTGATCACCGGGGGCAGTTATGGAGCCGGCAATTATGCGATGTGCGGGAGAGCCTTCGACCCATTCCTGACACTTGCCTGGCCGGGATCGCGGTGCGCGGTCATGGGCGCTCAATCCGCAGCCAACACACTTCTTCAGATCGATCTTGCTGCTCGAAAGAGAAGAGGCGAAGAACCGAATGAAGAAGAACGACAGCAACTGCTGGATGCCATCACCAACTCATACACCGACCAGCAGGACATTCTGTATGGCGCGGCAAGGGGCTGGCTTGATCGCATGATCGAACCTGACAAGACGAGGGATGAACTTGCTTTGGCGCTTCGGATCGCATCCACCTTTCCAACTGATGCACCCTTCAATACCGGTGTACTTCAGACCTGATCCACGAGATCCCCACCATGGCCATTGATCTGCAAGGCAAAAGCATCATCATCACCGGTGGTGGAAGTGGAATCGGCGCGGCAACCGCCATCGCAGCTGCGAAAGCAGGCATGTCGGTCTGCGTCGCTGGTCGAAGAGAATCGCAACTGGAAGAAGTCGTGAAGACCATCAAGCAGGATGGCGGTGTTGCGATCGCAGTCCCCTGCGATGTAACCGAAGCAGACAGTGAATCTCGACTTCTCGATGCAGCTGAATCGGAACTTGGTCCTGCCTGGGCGGTATTCGCCAATGCTGGAAGAGGCCTTGATCGCACGGTGCATGAAACCAACCAGCAGGAGATGCTGGATATCTTCGAAGTCAATTTCTTCGCCACTCATCTTCTCATGGCCGAGGCTGCTCGCCGCATGATTGCCCGTTCAAGCGGTGGACACCTGCTGGCCTGCGCCTCATGTCTTTCCCGCTTCAGCATCCCGAATCATGCGGCATATTCGGCAACCAAAGCGTCACAGGACATCCTCTGCCAATCCATGCGTCTTGAATTGAAACATCATGGCATTCATGTTTCAAGCGTCCATCCCATTACGACTCGTACTGAATTCTTCGAGAAATCAGCCGAATACAGCGGGAATTCAGAACATCGCGTTCTGGAGGAAACCCCTTCGATCTTCGTACAGACGTCAGAACGAGTTGCCGACGCGATCATCCGCTGCCTGCGAAGGCCACGGGCTGAAGTCTGGACCAGTCAGATCGTTCGAATGACGGCGATTGCTCGCAATCTTTTCCCACGAATTCTTGATCGACGTCTTCGGTCAATGGTGAAGGAAACGTCTCAGCGTCGCTGACGCTGATCAACGTGACATCATCTGTCGAAGCGCCTTCAACCTTCGTTGATGAAGCGGCTCATCCGGCTCAAGCATGCTGAGTGCTTCAAGATGACGCAATGCTGCATCGAACTCTTCCGCTTCGATGGCTGCCGCCGCAGCCTCTTCTCGAAGAGACGGGTCATAGGGACTGATGCCGACGGAACGCTCCATGGCAACCAGGCCTTCAGAGGCCTGACCTGACAACCGCAACGCCATGGAAAGTCGTCGTGGGACCTGAGGGTCATACTCCTCCTGGCTGGCCAGAACTGCGAGCGGACCCACTGCAAGCTCCGGCTGATCCTGTTCCAGCCACCAATCAGCCAGAACCTGATGCCCTAGAGGATCGATTGGACGCAGTTCCACGTATTCCTTCGCACGCTCAATGAGATCTTCATCCGGGAAAACGCCACCTTGAAGCAGACGGTTGATCAGTGCCTGAACGACATCAGGGTGATCGGGATGGGAGACCCGAAGGCGATCGAGGAGATCATCGTCCTCAATGCTTTCCGGCAGGCGCAACTCCGGCAGGCCGGATCTGCTTCCACCTTCCGGTTGGCCGATGGAATCACGCATTTGACGAAGTCGGTACTCGATCTCTGCTGATTGTCGGTCGGCAAGCAGTTGCTGTTGACCTGCAGCGGTCTGATCACTCAACAGCTCCGCCAGGGATGGCTCCGGCATCAGGCCCCATGATTTGACCTGCGACCGTGCCCAGACCTTGAATTCATCGAAGAGCGTGTCTTCATCCACACCCAGTACGAATTCAAATGCCTCTGTTGCGTTGCGACCACTGCGAAAGGCATCCATGATCCGTGCCAGCGAATCAATACCCCACTTCTCGATGATGAACTCGAGCATCCAATTGCTCTGCGCGTAGGCCAGCGATCGATCCTGAGGACGTCGGGGCCGGACAAAGGCCCATGAAATCTCTTCCATGGAAAGCAGCGTGCCAGCCTTGAGTTCCTGCGCAAGCATGAGGCACGTCTGCCATTTTCTTGGGCCAGGTTCCATCCAGACCGCTGCCGCCTCCGTGAACCACAACGGAACTCGATAATCCGTTTGATCCAGATTCACCGTATGTGCAAACTCATGTCGCAGCACCCGTTCCCAGTCATAGGGACCCAGATTGGTTCCAGCGACACCCAGTCGAGGAACCTCCATGGCTACACAGGGGCCGGTGCAGGCCGCAACCGTATGAAGATCCGGCATGCCTACGATTCGAACGGCAAACTGTTCATGATCAGGAAAGAGTTCGATGATCGTACGACGTTCCGGTTTCCAGCCGAAGGCCGTGACCGTGTCCTCATGAATCGATTCAAGACGAGGGACCATCTCCCGTACCAGCAACTCGTCGACACCTGATTTGTATCTCAGAATGAACTCAGGGGTCTCGATGACTTCGTAATCAGCCAGTTCCTCAAGAAGTTTCAATGAGTTGAAGGCGCGATGATTGAAATCATCCAGTTCGACCGCCTTCCGCAGTGTTGCGGTAGCGTCTTCCATGCGGGCATCCTGCCATTGCATCAAGCCAAGCTCGATCCATGGCGCCGGCCATTCAGGTCGAATGTCGATGGCTCTTCGCAGCCATGTGTCGGACTCGGGATACTGACGCTGAAAGGAAAGCGCATCTCCAACGCGATAGGCAGCCAGAGGACTCCCGGGGAAACGTGACTCGAATCGAGTCATTGCTTCATCCAACTCGGGATCCTCCATGACCGCCATGATGGACAGTTCCAGACACATGGCTTCGGGCCACCATGGCAGTTCCTCACGGAGCCCTCGTGCCAGCGACAGCGCCTGCCGGATTTCATCCTGCATCAACAACGACTCACCTTCGAGAAGATCCGCCATTGGATGATCCGGAACCAGATCACGCAGTGCTGAAACAGCATCGTCGGCACCATCAAAATCAAATCGCATCAATGCCAGACGCCCCAGATAAAGCCAGGCCTCACCCAATCGTGGATTGAGTTCGAGCACCTCTCGGACAGCCTTGTACGCATCAGCAGGATCATTCTTCTCCAACAGGAGATCCGCCTCCTGCATTCGAGCCTGCCAATCAAGAGGATCGGCAGAACGAACTGCTGCGTATTGATCCATCAGTCGCTGGTAGGCGCCACTGCGGGCGGCATTCATCTCGGCAAGACGACGGCTTGCCGTGACGACCGCTGTCTGGTTGGATGACGATCCATCCGGCTCGGCAGCGGCATAGGACGTACCGGCCTCTTCGCGACGACCCAACGCTCGAAGGAGATCCCCCTTCAGCAGATTGCCACGCGCATCGAGATCCTGATCCTGAAGCCGTTGCAAAGCCAGTTCAAATTCACCACGTGCCTGCAGCCAACGTGCGGCGTGATACGGGGACACCTCGGTTGTCAGGAGTCCATCATCACGCACATCACCAATCAACAACGCAGCCAGGATTCGATCGTCATCATGACGCAGGTCCTGGTCATCCCAGAGTCCATGAGCTCGATGGAGGGACGATCGTTCCTCGGGCTTGAGCCATTCGACATCAAGCGCCTGCCTCAGCGATGGCCGTGGAACACCGGGCTCACTCCAGGCCTGAACTGGAAGAAAGCAGACGATGGCCAGACAGCCGATGAATCGAATCATCGAACGCCCTCGGGCGATGGCGACGCGAGCGGCTCCACATGCACCTTCCATCCTGACGGAACAGGTGAGGGCATGCCACGAAGCAGTTTGCTTCTGGTTTGATCATCCAGCTCAGGATCAATCTCGACATCAGAGAGCCTGAACAGTTTCCTGTTGCCGTTCATCTGGGTATCGATGATGGCTGCAGGAAGCAGTGAATCCAGATCAAAGACGACTTCTATCGAAGTCGTATCACCTGGATCGGATGCTTCAATTCGAGGCTTGAATCGAAGCCCTCTGACTGGACGACCGCCTTCGGCAAGCGATTGCGTCCACTGATCAGTGGCAGGATCGAATTCACTGATGTCATATCGCTTCATCAACATCTCACGGCTATGACCGGCCAATAATGGAATTGGTCCGCCGCCTTCAAGATCAATGGGCTGGCCTTCGGGCGCAAGTTGCCTGCGAATGATGGTCTTCCGATCTTCATCAAGCTCAGTCAACCAGATGCCATCGAAGACATATTCCCGTTTACGAGGTCTTCGTACATTGTTGACCAGCAGCTGATCAAACCGAACAGCAAGTCGCTCCGGAGCATCCTCATGACGAGCCTGATAGAGGAATGAACCCGTTCTGGTTTCGTGTCGATTCAGAAGTGAATCCACCTTGCGATAGATGATCAGGCCGGAAAGTGTTGAAATAGTCTTGCCATGTGCCTCCAGTCGATCAACGAAGGCTATAACGGAGTCCGGCTGTGAATCGGGGACAACCTCCACGACTTCTTGATCGTCTTCGACGTCTTCGACCGTTTCAGCATCCGCCGGAGCAGGGTCCGTTCGGGTCTGAGGAGCATCTGGGGGGTCGGATGCAGGGGTCGATTGACAGGCGTAGCCCGTCAAGGACATGAGGATCAACACTGTGGCAATCATTGAAAACATGGTTGGGAAGTATTGTCCTGAATTGTCCGGATGTCGAGTCATTCCGTCATGGGTTCCAGCAAGATGACCACATGGACCTCGATGGCTCGCCCTTCGCCCACCGCGTCGACTTTCTCGTGAGTCTTACCCTTGAGATTCACCCGATCAGGTCGACATTTCAACCAATCAGCAAGTCTTGCCCTCAATTCCTCGACATGCGGCGAGATCTTCGGCTGCTCACAGATGATGGTCACGTCCATGTTCCCGACCACGAAACCTCTGGAAGCCATTCGTCTGACAGCTTCCACCAGAAAGATCGACGAATCGGCACCATCATGGCGTGGATCGTCATCGGGAAACAAGCGGCCGATGTCCGGTTCACCCAACGCACCCAGAATCGCATCGGTTACGGCATGCAGAAGGACATCCCCATCGGAATGACCGACTGGACCCATTGGATGCTCCAAGTGAAGACCGCCAAGGATGAAAGGTCTGCCTCGCCCCTCCGGAGGTGGAGGCTCAAGCCTGTGCAGGTCATAACCATGTCCGATTCGCATGGCACAAGTGTACCCGTTGCCCCACACGATCCACTGCACTTCGGGCCCCCAAAGCCGAACGAACCCTCAAGACGACCCCACACAGCAGTCAGGGCTATGATGTGCATCAGGACAACTCACCATGGAGGCCGGTCGTGAACCCACGCTTGCTCACTGGAATTTCCGCTCTTGTCATGCTCGTGTGTGCTGTTGGCTGCACTTACCAGCCCAGCGGTGGCTTGATGGCAGGCAGCAATACGCCGTTCACGTACTACTCCACGGCCGAGTATCCCAAGACATTCGTCGTTGTTGATACCCGTAATGGTGACAACATCTTTGAAATGCACATTCCTCCAGGCAAGGCCCTTGTGGTCAAGTTCGTCAAGGGCCAGGGAGATGATGCCGTCGAAACACCTGACATCATGCGTTACAGCGTCTTTCCGATCAGTGATGTCAGCGGCGTCCTTTCATCGTCGATCACCGTCCCTGATCCCTACTCACGCCGAATCGATGTTTTCGTGACCGAAGGCGAGACCTACACGCCACCGGATCCCAATCGTGAGATCCGTACCGATGAGAAAAGTGATCGGCCCCCTGGCTGGACCAGCGAAGGCGGACCCAGCAAGGACGTGGGCTCAGACGCCATGAAGTTCTACGACCCCTCCTGAGGGGTCCCTGATACCTATTCGAGAGGTGAATCAAGCCGCGGACTGTCCTACAATGCAGTCTGTTCGCGACCAATTTCACATACTCTCAATGCGGATCCGGTGCCTTGACAACGATACCCAACAAGCCTGAACGACTCGGCGACAACGATGTAGATCCCGCAACCGTGACGCTTTCCGGTTACGCGGTGCCCAACCACTATGGTCCCGCTGAAGTCAGAACGACTGACCCGGAGAATCCGAGCCAGCCTGATTCCCGAATCGGCGAGCCAGGGGAGTATCCCTACACCAGAGGCATCCACCCCGGCATGTATCGCAAGCGGCTCTGGACCATGCGCCAGTTTGCCGGCTTTGGTTCCGCCGATGACACCAATGCCCGCTTCAAGTATCTGCTCGAAAATGCAAAGGGAACCAATACCGGCCTCTCCACCGCATTTGATCTGCCGACCCTCATGGGCCGCGACAGCGATGATCCACTGAGTGCCGGTGAAGTCGGACGATGTGGCGTGGCGATTGACACCATCGAGGACATGCACCGTCTCTATGCAGACATTCCAGTTGATGAAGTCACGGTCAGTCAGACGATCAATGGGCCCGCCTGTGTGATCTGGGCCATGTACATCGCCATGGCTCAGCAACGCAACATGGATCCTGCCCGACTTGGTGGCACGCTGCAGAATGACATTCTCAAGGAATTCCATTCTCAGAACGAATTCATCTATCCACCTGAAGCTTCGGTGAAGCTCGTCGTGGACACCATCGAGTACGCCATGAACCACCTCCCGAAGTGGAACAGCGTCTCGATCAGCGGCTATCACATCCGTGAAGCAGGTTCGACCGCGACCCAGGAACTGGCTTTCACGCTTCGTGACGGCATGGAATATGTCCATGCCGCCATTGAGCGAGGACTGCCCGTTGATTCCTTCGCACCACGACTCTCTTTCTTCTTCAACTCGCACAACGAGTTCTTCGAGGAGATCTGCAAACTCAGAGCCGCACGTCGCATCTGGTCGACCGCCATGCGTGATCGCTACGGGGCCAAGAACGATCGATCACTGCTCATGCGGACTCATGTCCAGACCGCTGGCTGCTCACTGACCGAACAGCAACCGCTGAACAACATCATCCGTGTCGCCTATCAGGCGATGGCCGGTGTACTCGGAGGCTGCCAGAGTCTGCATACCGATTCCATGGATGAAACCCTTGGCCTGCCTACGGAACAGGCGGTCCGAGTCGCCCTTCGCACCCAGCAGGTGCTCGCCTATGAAACCGGTGTGACACGAACAGTCGACCCGCTGGCGGGCTCCTGGTTCGTCGAAGGTCTGACGGACCAGATGGAAACCGATGCCAACGCGATGATTCATGAAATCGATGACATGGGTGGGGTGGTCGAAGGCATCCACCGAGGCTACTTCCGTCGGTCAATCGCCGAAGCCAGTTATCGATTCGGTCAGGAAATGGAAGCCGGCGACCGAATCATCGTCGGCGTCAATGCCTTCCCTGATGGCAACGATCAGCATCAGGTCGAGATTCTGCAGATCGCCGCTGATGTCGAGACCAAGCAGTGCGAGCGGCTCGATGAATTCAAGAAGAAAAGAGATGGCGATGCCGTCAACAAGGCGCTCGAGGCCATTCGATCTGCTGCTCGTGACAACGCGAATGTCATGCCTGCGCTGATCGACGCCTCGCATGCCAACTGTACGCTTGGTGAAATGGTCCGAGCCATGGCGGACATCTTCGGCCGCTACACCGGCGGACCTGAGTGGTAGAGACGAACGATCGACTCAGTCGCAGAGTCCCCATTGATCGACAACCTGAAGGATGTCATCGACATTGGTCTGTCCATCCCCCTGGACATCACCTGCGCCGGTACCCCAGGAGTTGATGACTGCCAGCAGATCATCGACCGCAACGAGTCCATCGCCATCAAGATCCGGCAGACATGGTCCATTGTAGATCTCGATCGGCAGACCAGGCGTCATGTCCTTGCCGACAAAGCCGGGGAAGTCGACCCCATACCGACTTGAACGGAAGGTTCTGTTGTTGGTTGACATCCCACCCTGCATGTCAGGCAGTTCACCTTGTGAGAGGATGCCATTACTGGTGACCGGATTGTGATAGAACCACACGGTTTCACCCGATGGCGTCACTTCGAAGAACTCACCCCATGGCCCGCTGCAGATGAGCGTGTTTCCATTGGGCTGGCGTTCCGCGCCTGAGATGAACGGTGCGTAGAAGTCAGTGGGGAGATCGGCAATGTAGACGATTTCGGATGCCGCAGGACCATAGATGCCGGAACTGTCCAGGTCGTAGGTGCCATCAGCAAGGAGCGGAGGAACGATCTCTTCGACCGTCGTATAGGCGCCATCGGGTCGATTGCGGCCATTGTTGAACACAAGGATGTTGCCGGCACCGGGGTAGCCCTCCGGGATCCAACGAGCGTCATGCTGACCCCAGAACACTCGATCCTCAGGCTCCGCAAATCGCGAATAGACATTCGGGTTGCCCCAACGATACAGAATGTCACCCGCAGGTCCCGCTGCTTCTTCCGTCGTCGTGGCGTGATCAATGATCCAGAACTCGCCCAGACGGTGCATGTTGATCATGATCTGATCCAGATCAGGGTTGTAATGCAATGCATTGGCATGAAGCCAGTCCCCGTCATTCAGACCCGTGTCATAGTTGATATGCATTCTGCCCGGATAGTCGGATGGCTCGCCGTAATTCGGCAAGGTCGCGTTGTAGTTCTGAATCAGATGATCCCAGGTATTCCACTCCCAGACGATCTCTCCCGAGTCGAAGCCATCAGGTGCAACCTCGATCACACGCTCCGGCCAGAGTTCACCATCCTGCATGGTTCCAGGTTCACGGCCTGCTGCAATGCATTGTTCCTCTGTCCTCATCTCCCAGGCGAGAATCAGCACATTCCCGTTGGGAAGTGGCTCGACATCATGGTGAGCTTTGTATTGACCTTCTTCTGAATAACGGAATGACCATTCGAGTGTGCCGTTCCAGTTGAATCGTTCCACCTGACCACCCTGACCGCCAGCGACAAAGTCGGAGTTTCCACTGGCTTGCCCTGTACGCAGCAGGGAGCCATCTTCCTGAAGATAGACCGACACTCCGGGAAGAAAGTCGGATTCCCATTGATTGATGACGCGGCCATCATTGTCGATCAGATACGTCGTGTAACTGTTCATCGGCGCAAACAGGGTGTACCCCACCTGAGCTGCCGAATCATGGGTCAGAATTCCAACGGTACGTTCAGCCTGAACTGCACTTGCCGGGAACATGGCCACTGCGGCCACTGACATGGCAGTCATCAACACACGAATCTTGAACATCTTTCTCTGTCTCTCCATCAAGCACCGACCACCTTGGCCGACACTTAGATATTCACCAAAAACAGGATTGGAGATGCTCAAAGACGGTATTTCATCACAATTTCAGGTCAGGCCAGCCATTCAAACCACACTTGGAACTCCACCAACCAAAGCACGACACACCTGCTTGGGGTATCAAAATCGCTGTTTCAAGGATTTCCAAGGGCATTTTGCCCCCAAATCGGCTCCCATCAGCCTTCCACGGGTGCCCGGAGGCAATACGAAGAATATTGACATGTAGGGCCTTCCCATAAAGCCATTGGTTCCGGTAATTTGGATGGGTTATCGGAGGGGGCCTAAGGGGGGAACGCCGACGTCGGTGGTCCTTTGCTTGGCCATTGAGAGAGAAGAGAAAGAGGCGTACATGTCTATCAAGAGGACAGGAATCGCTGCCGCGGTTGCCGCAGGCGCCCTGATTGCTACCCCAGCTATGGGGAACCCAACAGGGATGAGTTTTGACTATGTCGGATCGAATCTGGTTGGTGAAGTGACGGACGCCAACTGGACTGTCCGTGTCTACCTGGATCTACCCAGTGGCGAACGGCTTGATGCCGTGGCAGGTAACTCTGCTCAGAGCAAGATCGTGTCAACGACTGAGACTTTCTATCAGAATGCAAGTGGTGGTCCAACCTCTCAGTCGATCAATAGCGCCTTCTTCGCTTTCGTCCCTGACATGGAATGGGATTCCTATGTGACCATTGGCTGCCTCTACTCCGATGGCACCCCTTTCGGCAGCAACGCGCTGAACGATGTAGGCATCGACTGGTCCATTTTCGAAGCAGGTGGAACGCTTGATGTGAACGATGGCACCTGGTTCGTCACCGCTGATGATGAACAAGGTGAAGAACAAAGCGGAAGAGTTCTGGTCGGCCAATTCACGATTATTGGTGATGCCAGCTCCTCCATGTCCTTCGAAGCACTCTTTCAAGGCCGACTGGCTGATGGCACGACAAGTTGGCAGGAATCTGCCTCAATCACGATCCCTGCACCTGCAGGCCCTGTGGACTGCAACGACAACGGTGTCGAAGATGCCGATGACATCGCCAATGGCACCAGCCAGGACTGCAATGGCAACGGTGTTCCCGATGAATGCGATCTCGATGACGGCAACAGCCAGGACTGCGACAACAACGGCACGCCTGATGAATGTCAGGGTGACGATTGTGATGGCAATGGCGTTCCCGACTCCTGCGATCTCGCTGGTGGCGCCGCTGACTGCAACAACAATGGCGTGATCGACAGCTGTGACATCAATGATGGAACCTCTAATGACTGCGACAACAACGGTACTCCGGATGAATGCCAGAACGACGATTGCGATGGCAATGGCGTACCTGACTCATGCGATCTTGCTGGCGGCGCTGGTGACTGCAACAACAATGGTGTGATCGA
>MDTD01132126.1_pt1 | contig 14733 bp, 19 predicted proteins | sample 811221 | NCBI WGS metagenome assembly MDTD01 (sample SAMN05326646, study PRJNA326480) | marine metagenome | isolation source: seawater | place: Pacific Ocean: South West | collected 2011
TATTTTTATTTAAGCGGTCGTGGCGGAATTGGTAGACGCGCGAGTTTTAGGTACTCGTATCTTAGGGTGTGGGAGTTCAAGTCTCCCCGACCGCATAAAAAATGAAAGACTTAAAATATGAAGTATTTAAAATAATATCTAAGATCTTTGATTATAATTGTTTTAATTTGAAGGGTTAGCAATTTGATTATTATTGTAGCCTCTATTTATCTTATCCTAGGTTTCCTAATATTAGTATTCTCTTCTATATTTCTTGAATTGGGAAGACCCAAAGATCTTTTTATAGCAGGCTTCATTTTATTACTAGGAATTTTTTTGATACTCAAGCAAAATATTTTTGAAGGATCATTACTTATATTTATTTTCCTAAATACAATACTATTTCTTCTTTTGCTTTTTGAAATTTATTCAATTAGATGGAACCAACTATCCGACAAGGAGAGAATTAAATTAAAAACTTTCTCAGAGTTTCTAAAAAATTTCTCCTTATTTTTAAGCGCTTTAGGTTTTGCAATTAAAAAGTTATTATCAATTTTAAATATTTTTAATTCAAATAAAACTAATCTTATTAAAAAAAAATGGATTAGATTAGAAAGTGATTCAGTAAACACTAACACTAATAAAAAGCCTTTCACATCTACTCAAATGGAATCACAAAAAACAAAATTAATCGAAAAAGATATAATAGCAGAAGGAAAAAAACAATCTAAAATTACTCAATCTGATAAAAAATAAAAATTTATTTAATAATATGAAAAAAAAAGATAATCAAAAAGCACACAATTCAAATTTTTCTTATAAGGACACCCTCAATTTATTAAAAACTGAATTCTCCATGAGGGCTAATTCTGTAATCAGGGAGCCTCAAATACAAAATTTTTGGCTTGAGAATAATATAAACTTAAATTTAGACTTATCAAATAAAGGTGAGGTCTTTACTTTGCATGATGGACCTCCATATGCCAATGGTCCACTTCATATGGGACATGCTTTAAATAAAATACTAAAGGATATCATTAATAAATATAAATCTCTGAAAGGATTCAGAGTTCATTTTGTACCAGGATGGGATTGTCATGGGTTGCCGATTGAACTAAAAGTTCTTCAGAACATGAAAAGTGGAGAAAGAAAAAATCTTAATACTCTTAAACTGAGACAAAAAGCAGCAGAATATGCAAAAACTCAAATTAATAATCAGAAGGAGGGTTTCAAAAGGTGGGGTATCTGGGGTGATTGGGATAATCCTTATTTAACTCTAAAAAAAAGTTATGAATCAGCTCAAATAGGTGTTTTCGGTAAGATGTTTTTAAATGGATATATTTACAGGGGATTAAAACCCGTACATTGGAGTCCAAGCTCCAGAACTGCTTTAGCAGAGGCTGAACTAGAATATCCTGACTCTCATGTATCACAAAGTGTTTACGTTGCTTTTAAGGTAAAAAATATTTCAGAAAATATAAAACAAAAATTCCTAGAATCTATTTCTCAATATTCCAATAATGATTTTATGGAAAATCTTTTTTTGGTTATTTGGACTACAACCCCATGGACTTTGCCTGCTAATGAAGCAGTAGCAGTTAATCCTAAAATAAATTATGTTATTACTATTGATCCCAACGAAAATTTATACATTATTGCACATGATTTATTAGAAGAGATATCTACTAAATTCGATAGATCGCTAAAGATAATTTCCTCTTTTAATGGATCTGAATTAGAAGGTATAACTTATAAACATCCAATTAAAGATAAATACTGTTCAGTGGTTTTAGGTGGTGAATATATTAATACTGAATCTGGAACAGGATTAGTACATACTGCTCCTGGGCATGGGGTAGATGATTTTAATACTGGTCTTAAATATAATTTACCTATTACTTGCGTTGTTGATGAAAAAGGCGATTTAAATAAGCATTCAGTATTATTTCAAGGTAAAAATGTTTTAAAAGACGCTAATGAGCAAATAATACAATATTTAGAAAATAATACCTTTTTATTATTTAAAGAAAATTATGAGCATAGATATCCTTATGATTGGAGAACGAAAAAACCTACAATTTTTAGAGCTACAGAGCAATGGTTTGCATCTGTTGATGGTTTTAGATCATCCGCCTTAGAAGCAATTGATAAAGTTGAATGGATGCCTAAAAGTGGAAAAAAACGCATTTCTTCTATGGTTATTGATAGAGGTGATTGGTGCATCTCAAGACAAAGATCTTGGGGAGTACCAATTCCAGTCTTTTATAGTAAGGATGGTAACGATATCTTAATTAATAAGAAAACAATAATTCATGTCCAAGATTTATTTTCTCAGTTTGGATCAGATATTTGGTGGGAATGGGATGAGGCGGAATTATTACCCGAAAATTATAAAAGTCAGTCTCATAATTGGCAAAAAGGTACGGATACCATGGATGTGTGGTTTGATTCAGGTAGCAGTTGGGCTGCAGTTTGCGATAAAAGAGAGGAATTAAAATATCCATCTGATTTATATTTGGAAGGATCAGATCAACATAGGGGATGGTTTCAATCATCTTTATTGACATCTGTTGCGGTAAATAATCAGGCACCATACAAGAAAGTTCTTACTCATGGTTTTGCACTTGATGAGAATGGCCGAAAAATGAGTAAGTCTATTGGAAATGTGATAGATCCAAATATAATTATTAATGGTGGATCTAATCAAAAACAACAACCTGCTTATGGAGCAGATGTATTAAGGTTATGGGTTAGTTCTGTTGATTATTCCGTTGATGTTCCAATTGGTTCAAATATTTTAAAGCAATTGGCAGACGTTTATCGTAAGGTAAGAAATACTTTTAGATATCTATTAGGAAATATTCATGATTTTGATCCTTATAAAGAAAATTTTGAAATTAATCAATTACCAATCTTAGATCAGTGGATGTTACATAGGTTGTTTGAGATTTCTGAAAAAATTTCAGAAGCATATGAAAATTATGAATTTTATAAATTTTTTCAAATCCTACAGAACTTTTGTGTTGTAGATCTATCTAATTTTTATTTAGATATAGCAAAAGATAGATTATATGTAAGCTCTTCATCTGAATTTAGAAGAAAGTCTTGTCAATTTGTTCTCTCTCAAATCATTGAAACTTTGGCTGTACTTATATCTCCAGTTTTGTGCCATATGGCGGAAGACATTTGGCAAAATATCCCTTATCTCATTGAAGAGAAATCAGTTTTTCAAAGGGGGTGGCCAGAACTACCAATTCAGTGGAAAAAAGGAAATATTCAGAGTTATATGTTTAATTTGCGTAAGCTTAGAGTAGAAATTAATAAAGTGATTGAAGGATGTAGAAATGGTCAAAAAATTGGCGCTGCTTTAGAATCTGAAATAATATTTTTGCCGGATAATAAAGAAATTGAAGAAGCTTTATTATGGCTAAATGAACAAGGTAATAAAGATGTTGATTCATACAGTGATTGGCTAATCGTTTCAAATTTTAAAATTGTTGAAAAATTAGTTGATGAATCATTTCTTACTGAAAAAACTGAATTTGGGATAATACAAATTACTAAAGCTAAGGGGATTAAATGTGATAGGTGTTGGCATTATCAAGAGGACGTAATTGAATCAGTTAATAGTACTTATTTATGTAAAAGATGTTCAAAAATTATTGAGATTTAAAAATTATCGCCAATTATTTTCATCAAGAAAAAAAATTAGATTCTCACTCTTTTTAATTATTGATTTGTGTTCTATTGAAATAGGTCCTTTTATTAACTCTCCATTTGTAATGATAAACTTTTCATTTAATACATTTTTTTCTAAGTCTATTTCAATTTCATGAGTTGTAGAGCTGCTAAATCCTCTATAAATTAGTATCTCTAAATATTCCTCTGCATTATTTTTTAGAACGGAACCTTTTAGCTTTAAGACTCTGTCGGGATGATTTATGCTAATTTGTTCATATCTTTTTATTAATTTAAAAGCTTTCATAATTAGAAAAGTTTGACTTTCTTCCGCTCTTCGGTAGTTCAATGATAAGCCATTGTAGTAGGCCTAAAGAATATATTAATAAAGCAAATAAGCCAAGGAATTTTGCAATAGGTGCTGTAAAAGTTGCCCCAAATAAAAAATTAAATAATATTTTTAATGTACTATATAAATTATTTGAGGGTTCAAACCAATAAGCACAATCTGCGCTTTTTAAAGAAAAAATACAAAAGTTATTAAAACAACTTAGAAATAAAAAACTTATTGATATAAAAGTTAATGACCATCTCCATACTTTTGTTGTCAGAGTTAAAGGATGGAAGATTTTATATTCCCTTAATTCATCGTTAATATCAGTCCAGAACCATACTGAAATAGTCATTAACACAAAAGATATATTCAATATTAGTAGCGAAAAAGTTTGCTCCCCTATAAATAGCATTAAGCTAATAATAAATAAAATAGATATTTTCCAATAATTCAAAAGTAATTTTTTAATTACCTTGTTTTTATTATTGATAGACCAAATGTGTAATGCTATAGGTAATCCAACAGTAAAAATTACAGATAGATTAAAATTCAACCATGTTAGAAGTTCAAAAATTGAAGCCAAAATTTTTCTCTTTACTTAAATATTAAACCTCACTTAATACTATCTTTAGCTGTTATTGTCATAGTTATGAATATTTTTTCTCAATTAAAAAGGTTTTTACATAACAAAGAGCTTCAACCAGTTTGCAAAACTGCTTTTTCTTTAGAACCTTCATTAGATACTGCAGTCGAGGAAATATGTTCAAAATTAAAAAATATAGATTTATCAAGTCTCGCTTTAGTTTTCATCTCATCACATTTTGCATCCGATTTTCCTAGACTTTTGCCTTTATTAAAAAAAAGACTTAAAGCGGAAATTTGGTTAGGTTGTGCTGGAAATGCTGTCTTTGGAGTGATGGAAGATGGAAGATTACTTGAGAATCATAAAATACCCTCATTATCAATCACTTTGATAACCTTACCTCATACAAAACTTATTCCTTTTCATATTCCTCAAAAATCAGAATTTGATTTGGATGATCCTGGAAAAGTTTGGAGTAAGTATATAAAAACTGATAATTCACAAGTATCTAGTGGAATTATTTTTATTGATCCAGAGATGCAGTTGTATAATGATTTGTTAACTTCATTTGATTTTGTTTTTCCAAAATCTAACTTAATAGGAGGTATAGGTAGTTATCATTCCTCTCCTCATGGTTCAATCTTTTTTCAAGATAAAGTTTGTAAAGGTGCAGTTGGTATTTTAATAGAAGGTTTATGGAGATTAGATACTCTTGTGACAAGAGGAGTTAAACCAATAGGCCCAATATTAGAAGTGGAGTCTGTTAAGCAAAATATACTTTTAAAACTGAGAGATAAGGATAATCAATTAATAAGTCCTGTCGAATTTCTTAATAAGCTAATAGATGATCTTTCTGAAAATGATCGAGATTTATTACAAAAATCATTATTTCTAGGAATTGAAAATAAGAATATGAAAATAAGTAGTAAAGGAGAATTATCATCTGATGGAACTTTTGTTGTCAGAGACTTATTAGGAATTGATCCTATAAATGGATCAGTAGCTGTTGCAGATTTATTAAAGATCGGACAAAAAGTCCAATTTCAATCTAGAGATAATGATATATCTCAAAAAGAAATAGAGATAGGTTTGCGTAAACTCATTGATGAAACACCTAGTAAACCTTTATTAACAATTTTATTATCATGCTTCAGTAGAGGAAGCTTATCAAATCAAGTTGATATTAGCGAACTTGATTATGCAAAGAAGATGTTAAAAGATATCCCATTTTGTGGTGGATTTTTTCAAGGAGAAATTGGCCAAATAAATGGAAATACTCATCTACATGGATACTCTGCTTGCTGGGGATTGATTGTAAAGAATTCTTATGAAAAATAATTATTATGAGACAACATGTTAATCCACTAAGTCAATTCTTTAAAGAGGTAAAGCCTTTACCTTCCTTAACAGAAATTTTTAAAAATCCAGACCTTCCAATGCATATAGATTTTGGTTGTGGCTCGGCGGGATTCCTAATCAAATTAGCTTCAGAAAATAAACATTGGAATTATTTAGGAATTGAAATTAGACAAAAATTGGTAACAAATGCAAATCTGAAATTGAAAGAAAATAATTATGAAAACTTATATTTAGCTTATGCAAATGCTGAAAATCTGATTAAAAGTTCTTTAAAAATATTTCCTGAAGGTATTATCAAAAGTGTTTCATTTAATTTTCCTGATCCGTGGTTTAAGAAAAAACATCATAAAAGAAGGATTTTAAAAAAAGAATTAATCAATAATCTGTCACTTTTTATGCCCTCAGGTGGATTGATTTCAGTGAAGAGTGATGTCAAAGAACTATTTCAATATATGGATTATGTTATGAATGATGTCTTTATTTTTAAAAAATTTAATCCTGATGAGTTTGAAATTTTGCAATCTTATAATCCTCAAAATTTTAAAACCGAAAGAGAAACATATGTTATTTCGAATAAGCAGATGATTTATCAGCAAATTTATAAGAAAATTTAAATTATATTTCTATTTAAAAACTTTCTTCGCTAATTATCGATTCAATTTTTTTCGTAATTTGAATAGAGCAATCATTCACAATGTTTTCATTCTCTGCCTCTACAAGAACTCTTAATATATTTTCAGTCCCACTAGGTCTTACAAAAATCCTTATAGGGTCAATTATTTCAACTTTAGTTTTATTTGTAATTTGATTGATTTTATGTAAAAAATCTGATTCAAGATTTCTTAAATGATTTGGTAATTTAATATTTGTCAGTTTTTGTGGGAAGGGAGAAAAGCTAGTTTTAAGCCAGTTTTTAAGAGTTATATTTTTTTTCTTGCAATATTTCGATATTTGTATTGCAGTTAATAATCCATCTCCACAAAAGTCATTAATATCTGAAAGAATATGTCCAGATTGCTCTCCACCTAGATTGGCCTCTCTTTTTATCATTTCTTCATAAATAAATTTATCTCCAACAGGAGTCCTATAAAACTTTCCACCTATTTGATTCCACGTATTTTCAAATCCTAGATTTGCCATAACTGTAGAAATTAAGATATTTTCTGGCAGTTTATTATCTTGCATTAATTCTCGTCCCCAAAGAAATAAAATATGATCTCCATCTAAAACATTACTATCTGCATCGATACCTATTACTCTATCTGCATCTCCATCAAAACTAAATGCAAAATCGGCATTTAATTCACTCATAGCTTTTTTTATGGGCTTGAGACATGTTGACCCACAATTTACATTTATTTTTGAACCGTCTGGACTGTTGTTGATTAAGGTAACTTTTGCTCCTAATGTCTTAAAAATATTTTCCGCACATGAAGTAGCTGATCCATGACAAGTGTCCAGAATAATGGATAGACCATCTAGAGTTTCATTGTCTAAGGTTTTTATAAGACTTCTTTCATATCTTTTTATCAGTTCAGAATTCCTTTGATATCTTTTTTTTTTCATATTAATGAAATTATTATCAGAGCAATTATTGATTATTATTTCCAACTTATTTTCATAATCTTTATTTATTTTCTTTCCATTCATGTCAAAACATTTGATCCCATTATGATCAGGAGGATTATGACTAGCAGAGATCATTATCCCACCTCCAAATTTTAATTCCTTTATCAAAAATGGTATAGCAGGGGTAGGGCAAATACCAATATCAATTATCTCTTTATTTGCGTAGTTTATACCATTTGTTAATTCCTTTAAAATTAAATCACCACTCAACCTTGTATCTCTTCCAATAATAATCGGTTGTTGATTACAAATAGTGCTTCCAAACGCATAACCTAATTTGTTGGCTAAGGATAATGGAATCTCTTTTTTAAATATTCCTCTAATGCCATCTGTTCCAAATATTGAGTGCATATTTTATCTTTTTATAAATAATTCTAAATATTATTTTTTATTTATAATACAAGATGAATATTCGATTTTAATAAAGTTATTATTTATTTTAAAAATATATAAAATCAAACAATAAAAAAATGAAATCTGAAATTAAAGAAAATCCGTCCAATAAATTTTTAAAGAATTTATTGTTAATATCCTTTGTCTTAATATTTTTAATTCTCTTAATTTTTAAAAATACTTTATTTAAATCCACCTTGATTTTAAAGAGTTTTGGAGAATTAACTATTGATCCAGAGATTGCATTAACTAATAATAAACCTACATTTTTAGAATTTTATGCAGAGTGGTGCGAAATATGTAGAGAAATGGCTCCTAATATTATTAATTTGAAAGAAAGCTATGCAGATGATATTAATTTTGTTTTCCTAAATGTTGATAATCCAAAATGGGAAAAGTATATAAAAAAATTTGATGTTAATGGAATACCTCAAATTAATCTTTTAAATGCTGATTCAAATTTAAATGCAACGTTTATTGGTCTCCAAAATGAAGTGGTCATAGAAGATGCATTAGCTTCTCTTGAAAAAAATATAAAAATATTAATTCTATTTCTAATACAAATTTTTCCGAAATTAAATCAAATATTTCCAGTCAAGTTTCTGCTAGAAGTCATGGATAAAGGAGGTCTCCTCACCAACCAATTGCTTCAGAGACTATCGGAAAATATTCCTTGAATATCAATTTACATCGTTCAGCAATTATTTTATGTTCTTCTTGAGTTCCATTGGCTGATCGCAATTTTATATAATGTATCCATGATCGACATGATCCCGTCATATAAATCCTTGTTGGTGTAGCAAGGGGTAATATGAATCGCGCACATTCTTTCGCGATTCCGTTATTTAACATCTCTAAGTATAAATCTGATGCATTTTCAAAATGTTTTGATATCTTCTCTGAGAATTTCATTTTTAGATCTTCTGGTAAATCAGATATTGAATTCTGCCTATTTTTTTCATCCTGCCTTCTCAATTCGGGTAGTGGTATTGTCCCTAATTGAGAACTATCAGCGTATCTCTGTGAGAATTCTTGAAAAGTAAATGATCTATGTCTAAGAATTTGTGCAGCAATTCCTCTGTTTGTTTCGATTTGCAGAGTCATAAATGCTTGTTCAAATACGCTCCAATGCTCATTCCTAATGCAATAGCTTAGTAATTTAGCAAAGTTTTCATTGGATTGATTTTTAGGATTACTAACTCTCGCAATATATGCCATTGTTTTTTCTGCATTTGGAGTAACTGATAATAATTCAACATTTTCCATATTAAATTTTTGCTAATGTTACTCTCTCTGGTTGATTTTGATATTTGCCTTTTCTATCATTGTAAGTAGTAGCGCATCGATCACCCTCAAAAAATAATATTTGACATATACCTTCATTTGCGTAAATTCTGCAATCTGCACCTGAACTATTACTAAATTCTAATGTTAGATGGCCTTCCCAGCCAGCTTCTGCAGGAGTTGTATTTACTATAATTCCTAACCGAGCATATGTACTTTTACCAAGACAAATAACGGTAATATTTTCTGGTACTTTCATCTTTTCGTAGGCCACCCCTAAACCGTAAGAGTGAGCTGGAAGAATAAAGTATTCTCCTCCTTCATCTTTATGAAGTGGAGTTTCTTCTAAATTTGCAGGGTTAAAATTCTTTGGGTTCATAACTGTTCCTGGAACATGCCTAAAAATTAGAAATTCATTTGCAGAAAGTCTTAAATCATAACCATATGAAGAACATCCGTAACTAAGTACTGCTTGTTTTTTTTCTTTCGGATCAAGATGTCTTATTAACTTTGGTTCAAATGGAGTAAGCATACCTTCTGATGCTTTTTGAGTGATCCAGATATCATTTTTTAGCATAATCTTTTAGGAGCGGAGTTCTGTAACTTGATCAGCCATTGATAGAAGATTCTCTGGAATTGATGTACCAGTGAGAATCACATCCCCTGAGACAAATCTATTTTTAAGTGTTGAAACCAAGTCATCTTCATCAATAATACCTAATTCAATAGATCTAAAAATCTCATCTAATATTATTTGATCTTGTTCACCGGACAACAATTGTTTTTTGCTGAATTCCCATAACTCCCTTATAGATTCCTTAATGGTATTAGATAAAGAGTGATTATCTTGTAATAATTCAGATTCATGTTGATCAAATGAATTTGAGGGTCTGAGCCATAAAAGATTTCCGCAAAGCTTAATTGGATTTAATACTCCTTGATTAACACCCCCTTTCATAAACTGCACTAGGAGAACTTTTCTGCCTAATGCAGCGCTTCTTAGCGAATCTCTCGTAATTGTAAAGAAACTACCACGATAAGCAGATTGATAAATTTGAATCTGACCATTTTGTCGCAATCTTCTGATTTTATTATTTGAACTAGATATATTTTTTAAATCAATTAATTCATTCTGCTCAGTTGTTAAATTGCTTTGTGAACTACTAATCATTATTTTGATTCCAATCTGGTTTGCTACATAAAGTATAGGGAGAATTGTTTTACGCTGCATATAGTGTAATTTTACTTAAAAAAAGAAATTTCTTAAATAAAGAATTAAAAATGGTTACAGTTGATACAAGTAATTATTTATTAGCTGTTTAAGTTTATTGTAATCAAGTTAATTATGGTTCATGCTCAAGGCAGATTTAGTCGCCTAATCTCACAATCTAGCGGACAAAATTCAATCAATACAGTAGGAGAACGTTTTCCTATTAATAGAACTTTAATGGAAGTATTTAAAGGACTTGAAGGTGCTAGTAGCGAGATGGTTGAAAGGTCAAAAACAATTTTTTTTCCAGGAGATCCTGCTGAAAGGGTCTATTTGATAAGAAGAGGAGCAGTTAGATTATCAAGGGTTTATGAGACAGGCGAAGAGATTACTGTGGCTTTATTAAGAGAGAATAGCTTGTTTGGTGTTTTATCTCTTTTAACAGGACATAGGTCAGATAGGTTTTATCATTCTATCGCTTTCACAAGAGTAGAAATGATAACAGCTCCAGCAAACTCTGTATTAAGAGCGATTGAAGGTGATGCTTCAGTTGGTTTACTTCTACTGCAGGGACTTTCAAGTAGAATCCTTCAAACAGAGACAATGATAGAAACTCTTACACATAGAGATATGTCGTCTAGATTAGTAAGCTTTTTAATGGTTCTTTGTAGAGACTTTGGAGTTGCAGGACAAAAAGGCATAACAATTGATCTTAAATTATCTCATCAATCTATTGCAGAAGCTATTGGTTCAACTAGGGTAACCATCACAAGACTTTTAGGTGATTTAAAAGAATCAGGTTTACTAACAATTGATAGAAAAAAGATTACAGTTTTTGATCCTATTGCATTAGCAAAAAGATTTAATTGATTCATTCAAGTGAAATTATCTATTATGGAGAAGAGATAGATTTATTTTTGTGTCAGGTTGGGTTTTAATTATTTTCTTACTCTTACTAGGAGGCTTGATTGCCACATTAGGAGATTTATTAGGAACTAAAATTGGAAAAGCTAGATTTAGTATCCTAAAATTAAGACCCAGAAAAACTGCAACTGTCATTACAGTAATTACTGGCGGTCTAATTAGTGCCTCTTCTTTATCTTTAATGATACTAGTTAATCGTCAATTAAGGGTAGGACTTTTTAGACTCGGTGACTTACAAAAAAAACTACAAGATAGTAGACAGCTACTTATTCCATTAAAGGCTGAACGCGAAAAACTGGAAGAGAAAATAGTAAATAAAGAAATTGAATTAAAACAGCTTGAGAGAAATATTATTGCTTTGAGAAGTGGTCAAGTAGTAATCAGCAGTGGTCAATCACTTATTATTTCGGAAATTTATGCCGATAAACGGAATGACATAGATCTTCAAATTGAAAAAATAATTCAAAGTGCTAACAGGCGAACTCAAAAGATTGTAATACCAGATGTTAAAGAGCCTAGAAGAATATTATTGCTACGAAAAAATCATATTGATGAATTAGGGAAAACAATTAGTCAAGGAGGTAATTGGGTAGTTAATATAAAATCCGTTAGGAACGTTTTAAGAGGCGAAAATTATGTTTATGCTTTACCTGAATTAACTGAAAATAAAGTAATAGTATTAAAAGGTGAAATAATATCAAAGACAGCTCTTAATACTAAAGAACAAAATTCAGAAGGCATTAGAAATAAAATAAATTTATTATTAGCATCGACTCTAGCTGAAACAAAAAGGAGAGGATCATTAATAAATGAAATTAAGTTAAGGAGTGATTCAATAAAAGAATTAAGAGATTTTTTAAATGAAAATAAAAATATTAATTTTGAGTTAGAGGCTGTTTCTTTAAGAGAGAGCAAAACTGCGCAGCCAATAATAGTGAAATTAAACTTTATACCTATAACTTCATAATTATGACAAAGTATTTATCCATTGATCCAGGAAAATATAAATGCGGTTTTGTTTTGGCTGATTTTGATAAGAAGATAGTTAATGAAGCAATGATTCTTAAAAGTGAAATTCTCGTTAAAAGTGTTAAAGAATTAAAAAAAAATGATTTAACACTTAAAGTTGTTATTGGAAATGGTACCTCTAGCAAAGAACATATTAAAAAGCTTAATTTTTTGGGGGATAATCTAATTCTTGCGGAAGAAAAAAATACTACTTTTAGAGCAAAAGAAAGATATTTTGAAATATTTCCTACGTACGGGGTAAGGAAATTGTTGCCACGAGAAATTCTCATTATGAATATTTATCTAGATGCTATTGCAGCATTGGTGATCTTAGAGGACTGTCTAAATTGTAAGTTTTCATTTAGTAAAGATTTATCAACTAAAACTTGGCATAAATAATAAATTTATAATCATTTCCGGACTCCAACTCATAATCCTTTTTAATGAGAAATCTTAGTAAAGAATCCTCTATTAACGCTCTACCTAAAGGTGGATGAACAAATAATTTTCCTTGACTAAATGACCATATAAAGTTCCATTTGAAGTCACTGGCTTCTACGCACCCTGTTAGCTCTTTTTTGGCAAAGTTGTACTCTTTAACATTTAGGTATGCCGTTGTCTCAGGTTTGGATCCCATAAAGTATTAAGTAGCGTTAAATGAATTTAATGAACAAATTATAGAATCTATTTTTTCTTCATTGAAATTTTCTAATGATTCTATGATTTTGCAAAAACTTTTTCTTAATATTAATTTTTCTGGTTTTGATAAATCTCCTAATACATGTGATATTGTACTAATTTTTTTTTCAGCATTTATTAACTTAGGAGATCCAATCCCAACTCTTATTCTCTTAAATTCATTCGTATTTAGTTGACTAATAATACTTTTTAAACCGTTATGTCCACCTGAACTACCTTTTTCTCTAAATCTAATTTTCCCTAGTGGAAGGTCAATATCATCAACAATTACAATAATTTGTTTATTATCAATTTTAAACCAATCAATAATTGCTCTTACTGAATCTCCGCTATTATTCATAAAAGTATTAGGCATAAATAATCTGTAAATACTATTAACAGTGTTGAATTCTGAGTAGAAGCACTTAAGTTTATTTTTCAGTATTAGATTGGAAGAATATTTATTTATCAATTCTTGAATTAATAAAAATCCTACATTATGCCTGCTGTTACAATATTTTTTGCCTGGATTGCCCAAACCAACTATGAATTTTTCACTTTTATTTAGCATATATCCATTATGCTACGAACTATTAGTTAATTTATGAGAGTTATAGACTAAACCTAAAAAAATAAATTTAGAAAATGGCCTATATTTAATATTTTCTAATATTCAAATTAAAAATTAGTTACCATTCCAATCAACAGAAAAACCTTGTAGTAATAATGATTGGTTATAAATTTGAAGGAGAATAACGAGAAAAATCAATAGGAAGATCCCAATAACAGTCATAATAGGTACAGCTCCCCAACCAGGCACAACTTTACCTTGACCAGAATTTCCGATTGCTTTTAATAAACTTCCCAATGCAGTTTTTTGTCCCATAGTGAAAATCACCTAAATTCAATATTATTTCGTTATTGTATTAGATGTTATACATAATTTGTTTAATAACTTATCAAAATTGATGCAAACTTTATCATCTTCACCTGATCCAGCCATTTCAATAGGGGTTACTTTGTTTTTAGTCCTTATTGGTTTAACTGGATACGGCCTTTGGAGAGCATTTGGTCCAAAATCTCCAAAATTATCAGATCCCTGGGATGATCATGATGATTAGTTAATTATTTTTTTTCTTAAAAATTATTCAAAGTATTTCAAAATTTACCAAATCTATACAAATCTCCCCTTTTTTTCTTCAATTAAATATAAATTTAATAAAATATCCAGAGAACTGTTAATTCTATGCTCGCTTTAAAAATTTCTGTCTACACAATCGTTTTCTTTTTTGTAGGAATATTTTTGTTTGGTTTTCTTGCAAGTGACCCTACTAGAACTCCAAATAGAAAAGATTTGGAAAGTCCACAAGATTAAATCTTCAATATAATTTGAGCATACTATCTTGCGTATAAATTATTTTTTAAAGTTAATACTCGCAATCTTAGTAGCTCTTAATATAAGTGATCCTATTGAGGCAAGTTATTTTTCTCTACAAAAAGGTTCACAAACTAAAAGGAGATTTAATTTTTTTAAAAAGACTCCAAATTATAATCTAAATATTTATAAAGATAAAAAACATTTAAACTTATTTGAAGAAAATATAATCACAAGCAATAAGCCTTCTAAAGTTAAATGGAGCAAAGGTAGTATTGATAATTATGATAATTCATTAA
>MDTD01018014.1_pt1 | contig 14730 bp, 18 predicted proteins | sample 811221 | NCBI WGS metagenome assembly MDTD01 (sample SAMN05326646, study PRJNA326480) | marine metagenome | isolation source: seawater | place: Pacific Ocean: South West | collected 2011
GAATGTGATTAATCCGAGGAGTAAGGTTGTGAGGCGTGACGCCTACGCACCGACGCGTATTGGGGACGGGGCGAGCGTGGGGGCAAATGCTACGATTCTTTGCGGGGTGACTGTGGGGAGAGGGGGTTTCGTCGGTGCGGGAGCCGTGGTGTTAAGGGATGTGAAGGATTTTGCAATTGTGGTGGGGAATCCTGCCGTGCAGAATGGATGGATGTCAGCACATGGGTGTAGATTGGAATTTGTGGGTGGGAGAGGTGTTTGTGAGGAGAGTGGAGAAGAATATGAATTGAAAGTAGACCAAAGCGGCGAAGAATACGTTGTGGCACTATAAAGATGGCATCAGAGATTTACGATAGAATAGTTGGAGGCGAGGCGTGCGTGAGCGTTTTGGGTTTGGGATATGTTGGATTGCCGATTGCTCTTGCTTTTGCCAAGAAGGTCAAGGTCGTAGGATTTGATATTGATGAGGAGAGGGTGGAGATGATGCGCCAGGGTATTGATCCGTCAGGAGAAATAGGTGCTAAGGAGTTTGAGGGGTGTGATATAGAATTTACGAGTGATCCGGGGGGGTTGTCTACAGCAAGCTTCCACATCGTAGCAGTCCCAACTCCCATCAACCCTTCACAACAGCCAGACCTAGCTCCTCTTTTAAGCGCTTCCCACATCCTAGGAACCATCATCAAGAAGGGCGACTATGTGGTCTATGAAAGCACTGTTTACCCTGGATGCACAGAAGACGACTGCGTTCCAGTTCTGGAAAACCACAGCGGCCTCAAAATGGGATCAGACTTCTCTGTTGGCTACAGTCCTGAAAGGATCAATCCCGGCGATAAGGTCAACACACTCGAGACCATAGTAAAGGTCGTGGGCGGGTGCTGCCAAAAGGCCACTGACCAAATCGCATCAGTCTACGACCTCGTCGTAAAAGCCGGAACCCATAAAGTAAGTAGCATCAAGGTCGCTGAAGCTTCTAAGATCATTGAGAACACCCAGCGCGACCTCAACATCGCCTTAGTCAACGAGTTGAGCATCATTTTCAACAAGGTTGGCATCAACACCTTCGAAGTTCTTGAAGCAGCCGGCACTAAGTGGAATTTTCTGCCCTTCAAGCCCGGCCTCGTCGGCGGCCACTGCATAGGAATAGACCCCTACTACCTCACCTGGAAGTCAAACAAACTCGGCTACCACGCAAAGGTCATCAACTCGGCACGCTACGTAAACGACAGCATGGGCTTCTACGTCGGCAAGCAAACGGTCAAGAAAATCCTAGCCCGCGGAGTCAATGCCCTAGGAGCCAAAGTCCTCGTCATGGGCCTCACATTCAAGGAGAACATCGAAGACATCCGCAACACCAAGGTCGTTGACGTCGTCAAAGAACTGAAATCGTTCAACGTGGAAGTAGACATTGTCGACCCACACGCCAAATCCTCTGACGCAGAACAAGAATACGGCATCTCACTCATTGAAAAGCCCATTAAAAACAACTACCACGCAATCATTGTTGCGGTAAATCACGACGAATACTCACAGCTTACCGAGGCTGATTTTGCAGAATTACTAGAGGGTGGTGATGGCGTACTTGTCGATGTTAAAGGTATCTTCAGGGATGAAATTAAAAATCTAGATTACTGGAGCTTATGAGATCCTTTAAGAAAATATTAGTTACTGGAGGTGCCGGATTTATAGGCTCTCATGTGATTAGGTATTTGCTAAATGAGCATTCAGATTTGAGCATCGTTAATCTTGATGCCTTGACATATGCAGGGAATTTAGATAACCTAAAAGACGTTGCCGGATGTGATAATTACACATTCGTCAAAGGGAATATCTGTAATAAAGAACTAGTGGAAGGGTTGTTTTCTGAGCATCAGTTCGACGCTGTTATTCACCTTGCTGCAGAAAGCCACGTAGATAGAAGCATAGAAAACCCAATGGCCTTTTTAGAGACAAACATCATGGGAACAGCAGTGCTGTTAAATGCTGCACTTGATGTTTGGTCTACATCTGGCATGGAGGGAAAATTATTCTACCACGTTTCAACAGATGAGGTTTATGGATCGTTGGGAGATACTGGTTTGTTTACTGAAACGACAGCATACGATCCACGCAGTCCATATAGCGCGTCAAAAGCATCCAGCGATCACATCGTCAGAGCATATCACCACACATACGGATTGCCTGTAGTCATAAGCAACTGCTCAAACAACTACGGATCTCATCAGTACCCCGAGAAGCTGATTCCTCTGATGATTGGAAATATCGTCGATGGCAAATCACTTCCTATTTACGGCGAGGGCATTAACGTAAGAGATTGGTTATACGTTGAGGATCATGCAAGTGCGATTGATACCATTTTGCACAAAGGCAAAACCGGCCACACCTACAACATTGGCGGTCTTAACGAATGGCGCAACATCGACATAGTAAAGCGTTTGATTAAGCTTGTGGACTATGAAATGGGAAGGCAAGAAGGAGCTTCTTTGAATCTGATCTCTTTTGTAAAGGACAGAGCCGGCCACGATGTAAGATATGCTATCGATGCATCTAAGCTTTGCGATGAACTTGGGTGGAAGCCCTCAGTAACATTTGAAGAGGGAGTGCTTAGAACTGTAAAGTGGTATCTAGAAAATAGGTAAGTAAGTCTGAGAAATTCAGGCTGACTAATGAGTTTTGGCTTCTAAAATCCCCTGTAAAGATTCTTCTAGTATTAATTCAGTTTCATTTGAACTAAAGTTGATAGGTTCTCCTATAAAAAGCTTACTGTTACTAGGCAAAAACAGATTTACACCCTTAGGCATTGATCTATGTAAACCATCTAGAAAAATGGGAATTACTGGAATATCTGGATGTCTTTGAACCATCATCGCAATCCCTTTTTTGAACTCTTGCATAACGCCTGGTTCGCCCCTTGTTCCTTCAGGATAAATAATTATTGAATGACCTATATCTAAGACATCGCTCATTATTTGAAGCGGATCTGGGTCGTTTGAATTTTTTGGTCTTTTTCTTGGAATGAGTACAGCATTAACAAAGTGCTTCATTAAGAATTCTACAGTAGACCCATCGCCAAAAAAGTCTTGGGCAGCAATTGGATGGACCTTGTGAATGGATTTCATGGGCACTGCACTCATAATTGCCATAGAGTCCAAATGACTATTGTGGTTAGCAATTAAGATGTACTGCTTTTCTCTTTTTAGAACTGATCTGTTTACATACTTCACGCCAATTATGAATCGTAAAAATGACCTCCAAATAACAGAGTGTGTCAATATGAGAATTAGCCTTTTCATAATTGCGATTTTACGCAAGAAGCAATATGAAGACTATGTGAAAAAAGGGCGCAGATGAAGCAGTCAGGCTATCTATCCTATCTAAATATCCACCGTGACCAGGAATTGAATCTCCCATATCCTTTATACCAAAATCGCGCTTAATCGCTGACACAATTGCATCTCCAATAAATCCAAATAATGCAACTGAAAAACTAAGTAGTACTATTTGCCAAGTATCTTCAAATGGAGTTAAAAATCCCATAAAATATCCTATAACTGAAGTTCCAAGAAGGCCACCTAAGAAACCCTCCCATGTCTTGTTTGGGCTAACAACTGGTAAGATCTTATTTCTTCCTAGTAATTTTCCAAAAGTGAACTGCATGACATCATTGATTTGGGTTAAAAAGATTAAAAACAACAAAAGCCCCTTCCCCATTGCAGGATCTAGATTGAGACCAGGATGGCATACAAGCATAGCCATGTGACTTACCCCAAACACACTCAATACGAATGCAGATGTCATCATTCCCATTGATCTACCCATGTGCTTTTCATATCCACTTATAACCATCATAAATGGAATAATGATGAACATAAAAACAGGAATGAATGACATAAATAAATTATACCACCCCTTGTAGGCAAAATAATACTGGACAGGAATACACAGATAACAAACCAGCAGCGCCACCCTATCTGTATTTCGCATTTTAAGATGAGTATAAATTTCCCTTAAAGCCAAAAAAGAAAGCAGCCCCAATCCTACGCAAGTCGCAAATGGCCCAGAAAGTGTAGCGTATAGAAACAGGATACAAATCACCCACCAAGACCTCAGTCTAAGAATCATTTCGTCTATCAATTTCCCCGGCTTTATTCTCTTCCAAACGTAGAACAACAAACTTGAAAAAAGCAGGATGCCAAAAATCACAACCACCACCTTCTGCAGGTGGGCTTCTATATCTAAGAAAGGAAACATCTTATTCATTTGATAGCGTGTTTGAGTCTAATGATAGAACTAAGTGAAACCAATAGAAGTACTGCGATAAATATGTAATTCAGGTAATCTTGAATTTCTATTTCGAAATAGAAAAGAAGACTCAGAACACCAATAATTGTCGCTCTATCACTCTTCCCCATAGGTCCATCGTATCTCCTCTCACCCCCCATGGCCTTACCAAGAATTCCACAAAATTCATTGACAACACTCAAAACAATAAATCCAAATGCCAACCTGAAATCCAATCCACTCAAAAACAGTAAAGGATAAAAAATTGCAACATCTGAAACAATATCCCCAACCTCATTTAGCACCTCTCCTGATCGTGATTGCAACTCATAAATCCTCGCCATCATACCATCTAACGCATTCAGCATCATTCTCAATAGTAAACCCAAAGCAACAAATAGATAGTTGTCGTTATTCGTGGGAGCATCAAGGAACAAATAGCCCAAGTAAAATGACAATACAATTGCTAAAACAGTAAGGAAATTGGGTGTAAATCCAAGCTGTCTCAACAGCTTCAATAGCGGCATAAGCAATTGCTGAAATGCAGGCTTGATTTTATAAGTAGATATCATTTCTCAATCTTTTCAAACATATCCCAATCGTAGACTTCTCGTTTCGCATCATCTGTAAATCTACCTTTATCTAGAAAGTGTTCTATTTCATTTCCAATTACATCAAACCTCACATACATCTCATCGTGATTCAGAATTGTATGAAAGTAGTCATCGAGATTTGGATCTATATGATAGGGGTTAAAATCATAAGGACCATAACCATTGGATGTCTTGGCATAAAACCTCATTAATGGGGTTGCTTTATTCTCAATTACAAGCCCCACTTTCACCCCTTTCGTAGATTCTAATGGTGGTTTATCAGCTTCAGCAAACTGTCTTATCACCTTACCAATAGTCAACCAAGCAATGAAGGGGATTTTATCTACAACAACTTTGGGTGCTCTTTCTTGAATGGGGCTACGGTCGTAAATAATTGTTTTAATATTCCCAAAGCCGTGTTTTTCAATATGTCTATTCAACACATAACCGCCAATTATGTAGCACATAACCGCTACCTCCTTATACTCGGATAAATTGTTCTTCTCATAGAAGTCAGAAAATTTCTCTACTGAACTATCAAGTGACTTTCTAACCTTGTATTTGGGTATGAAAAAATCATAATCAAGGGTTTCAAAATACTCCTTCTGTTTCTTCCTGTTCTTCCTTGAATCACCAAACCCATTAAGTATGATCAGCGCAGTTTTCTCATGTACATCGGTACCTGCAACTCTTACAATCTCCTGTGCTAGACTTAGCTTATCTATGCCTAGCAATAGACCAAAAAGGACTGCTGAAAATTTAGTCAATTTGAGCAATTGCATACACTAAAGTACTTAATAGCGTAGCAACTAACAATTTAAGTTATCCCACCGGGGCGAGTTTCACTTCTAGCCCATCTACTTCATTGCAAAGTTTGATTTGGCACCCAAGGCGGCTGTTGTCTTCAACATTAAATGCCTCGTCCAACATATCCTCCTCATCGTCTGATCTCTCAGGAAGCTCGTGATCACTTGTCACGTACATGTGACAACTAGCGCACATAGCCATCCCACCACAAGTACCTTCAACAGGCAACTCATAGCTCTTACAAAGCTCCATCATATTCATATTCATGTCCGTAGGACCATCGAGCTCGTGACGCTCGCCTTCCCTATCCTCGACAATGATCTTAATTATGTTGGGATCGTTTGACATCTACGCGGTTTATTCGAATCCGTTAACTCCGTTGACAGTAGTGTACTTCAAAACTAGATTCTTATCTGGATATATTCTCTTAAATGCTGACTGAACCATAAGAGTCGCCTCATGGAATCCACAAAGAATTAGCTTCAACTTACCAGGGTAAGTATTGATATCACCAATTGCATAAATACCAGGAACATTTGTCTGATAATCTAGCGTGTCAACCTCGATTGAATTCTTGTTAATATTGAGGTCCCAATCTGCAATAGGACCAAGCTTGGGGCTAAGACCAAAAAGTGGAACCCAGTGATCCGCCACTATTTCCTTCTCGCCATCAGTCTTGTGCTTTACAACTACTTTCTCCAACTTTCCCTCACCTCCAACACCTGTCACTTCACAGTTGACAACTAGGTTGATTTTGCCTGCTTCAGCAAGATCCATAACCTTTTGGACACTATCAGGATGACCTCTAAACCCTGATCTTCTGTGCACCAGTGTCACCTCTTCTGCAACACCATCAGCAAGGAATACAGTCCAGTCTAGAGCAGAATCACCTCCACCACTTATCACAACCTTTTTTCCTCTGTAGAATTCAGGATCCTTAATGATATACTCCACACCCTTATCCTCATAATCTGCAAGGTCCTCAACTGGTGGCTTACGAGGCTCAAAGCAGCCCAAACCTGCAGCAATAGCAATCACTGGCGCTCTGTGTTTTGTTCCTCTATTCGTAGTAACTATAAACTGATCCTCATCGTCCTTCTCGATAAACTCAGCTCTCTCTCCCAGCGTAAACCCTGGCTTGAATGGTGCAATCTGCTCCATCAATTTGTCTGTCAATTCCCCAGCAAGTATCTCAGGATATGCTGGAATGTCGAAAATGGGTTTTTTAGGATAAATCTCAGAACACTGTCCCCCAGGTTGAGGAAGTGAATCGATTAAATGGCACCTAAGCTTTAAAAGCCCAGCTTCAAATACAGTAAAAAGTCCGCAAGGACCTGCACCAATAATTAAAATATCAGTTTGAATCATATGTTGATCGCTTCAATAGCAGTTACCTCAGGGGCTACATTCTTAATAGCAGATTCTACACCCCCCTTCATTGTCATGTTTATCATAGAACAGTCAGCACAAGCTCCGTGCAACTGAACTTTTACCACCAAGTCATCAGTAATCTCAACTAGAGTGATGTTGCCTGAATCGGCCTCTAAATACGGTCTAAGCTCCGAGAGTGCGTCTTGAATTTTAGCCGCAAGTTTCTGGTGCTTACCAAAGTGGTCTAAGTTTTTAATATTTGCTTCACTCATCAGTCTACGTTTTTGCCTAAAGCGCTTAGCAATTTAGAAATAACTGCTTTAAAAGCAGCAGCAGCGTCTGAATCAGTTTGCATCACCGCAGGTCTTCCCGCATCCCCAGCCTCTCTCACAGTCTGCATTAAAGGCAGCTCTCCAAGGAAATTCGTATCAAGCGATTCAGCAAGCCTCTTCACTCCATCCCTTCCAAAAATGTGATACTTTTTCTCAGGCGCATCCTCAGGCGTGAAGTAAGCCATGTTTTCTATCATACCCAATACTGGCACATTTACTGCCTCCAGCCTAAACATCCCTACACCCTTCCTAGCGTCGGCTAATGCGACATCCTGTGGCGTGCTTACAACAACGGCTCCTGTTAGTTGCACGGTTTGGACTAAACTCAGGTGAATATCACCCGTCCCCGGTGGCAAATCAATAATCATAAAATCCAAATCCCCCCAAGTCGCCTCAGTAAACAACTGCTTCAACGCCCTTGAAGCCATCGGGCCCCTCCAAACAATCGCCTGATCCGGATCCGCAAAGAACCCTATAGACAAAACCTTCACCCCGTACTTCTCAACAGGCTTCATCATCTGCTTTCCATTCACCTCCACCGGCACAGGCTTCTCATCCTCAACCCCAAACATCGTTGGCACACTCGGCCCATAAATATCAGCATCGCAGATGCCCACCTTGTATCCAAGCTGTGCAAGGGCTACGGCTAGGTTCGAACTAACGGTGCTCTTCCCAACTCCCCCCTTACCAGAAGCTACAGCAATAATGTTCTTCACACCAGGAAGCACTTTCCTGGTCTCAGTAGTGCGCTCATCAGCGGCAAGCGGAACCACGTTAATTTCCGTCTCCACCTCTGCACCGAACTTCCTCTCAATCGCGAACTCCACAGCTTCCTGCATCCTCTTTCGCGCATGCATCGCAGGATTCGACGACTTCACAGTCACAGTAACCTTGTTTTCAGTCACTTCGAGGCCTTCGATAAGCTCGAGAGATACGATATCCTTGCCCAAATCGGGCTCCATAATTCCGCTTAAAGCTTCTACTACTGCTTCTCTATTTAGCATCACTTAGGTTTGTGGGGTCAAAGTTCGGTCATAGGGTCCCAAAACACCCTATCAAAATCAACAACTTGTCCATCTTTCACCTTCACACCCTCATTTTCTAGCATATCTGCCATTGGGGTTTCGGGTGGGAAGTGCATCGCACCTGAAAGCATTCCATTTCTATTCACAACTCTATGAGCTGGAACTACAGGCGTGACTGCAAAACTGCTGTTCAACGCCCAGCCTATTCTTCGACTTGCTCTAGCATCTCCAAGGTATTTGGCAATGGCACCATATGCCGTTACCCTTCCATGCGGGATGAGCCTTACCACATCGTATACGTCATCGTTAAAACTCATACCTTCAGCTGAATAAAATGAATCTTCTTTCCCTCTGAAAGCCAACGCTTCTCGTAGTAGGTCTTGATTTCCAGCGCATCCCTTAAATCCTTCTCCACTCTGTCAACTAGCTCTCCATACACGTCCTTAGAATCGATTTGAATATCGTATCCCTTTTCCAAATACCCCTCTTTTGAAAGGTCGTATAGGAGGACAGAATCAGATTTGATGTTGATGATGCTCGAAGGTTTGAGAATGTTTTTATACATCTCGATATAATAGGGAGATGTAATGCGTTTTGTACCCTTTTCATCCTTGGGTTGAGGGTCTGAAAAGGTTATCCAAAGCTCGCTGATCTCTTCTTTATCGAAATATTTCTCGATAAATTCAATCCTGGTACGAAGGAAGGCAACGTTGGGTATAGATTCCTCTTGAGCAGTCTTTGCACCACGCCAAAACCTGTGACCCTTTATATCAACTCCTACGAAATTTCTATTGGGATATTTTTTCGCAAGCCCCACTGTATACTCGCCTTTTCCGCAACCTAGCTCGAGAGTAATGGGATTGTCATTTTTGAATACCTCGCTCCACTTTCCTTTCATCTCTCCGTCAATTCCTTTGACCGCATCTTGGAGGTTTGGCTCGAAAACGTGATCAAAAGTCTCGTTCTCTTTCCACTTTCTAAGTTTATCCTTTCCCATTGGCATGCAAAATTAGCAAGTTGTCCCCAACTTTGCAGTATGGATATCAAGGAAGATGAGAGGTTTATGCGCCTAGCTTTGAAAGAGGCTGAGCAAGCGAGAGATTTAGACGAAGTCCCAGTTGGAGCAGTCATTGTTCAAGGAGGTTCAGTTATCGCAAGGGGTCACAACCTTTGTGAGAGGCTCAACGATTTTACAGCTCATGCTGAGATGCAAGCCTTCACTAGTGCTTCTGAATATTTGGGAGGAAAATTCCTTGATAAGTGTACTCTTTACGTAACACTAGAGCCATGTCCAATGTGTGCTGGGGCAGCATTCTGGACAAGGATAGGCCGAATCGTATATGGCGCACCCGACCTCAAACGCGGGTATGACCGCTGGGCTGTACACCCTGAAAAAGAAGGTCATGGAGGTGCTAATTCTGAAAACGGACTCCTACACCCGAAGACTGAAATCCAAGGCGGCATTTTAGCTGATGAATGCTCTCAATTAGTAAAGGACTTCTTTTCGAAGAAAAGAAAGTAATTTTACGGCTCGACAATTTCAGTAATGCTCGAGCTAGATAACAAATACCTTGAAGATCTTCACTCTCTCATAGAAGAGGGAAAGGACAGAGTGCTTTCTAAAAAGATAAGCGCCCTGCACCCTACTGATATAGCCAGGGTATTGAATCAGCTGAAACGCGACGACGTACACTACGCTTACAGATTGCTATCGGACGACACAAAGTCGGACGTGTTGGTGGATTTGAATGAGGACGTAAGAGAGGATCTACTGAGCACTCTGACTTCCAAGGAGATTGCTGAAGATGTTATTGAGGGTTTAGAATCAGATGATGCGGCAGATGTTGTACAGGATCTGTCTGACGAAAAACTAGAAGAAGTACTTTCTCTTGTTGAAGATGAAGAGGCCAAATCCGACGTCATGGATCTTCTCACCTACGAGGAGGGTACAGCTGGTTCTTTGATGGCCAAAGAGCTTGTTAGTGTTGACGAAAACTTCACCGTAGCAAAAGCAATTAGAGAAATCAGAGCCCAAGCCGACAACATGGATCAGCTCTACACTGTATACACAGTTAACTCTAAAGGTAAATTAACGGGTAGGCTTAGTCTCAAAAATCTTCTACTAAACGCTCCATCCACTAGAACTCCCATAAGTGAGCTAAAGAATTCTGACGACTTGGTTTCGATTAAAGACACCGACTCTGAGGATATGGTAGTTAGTCTTATGGAGAAGTACGACATTGTAGCCCTTCCAGTTGTTGATGACAAAGGCATATTAGTAGGTCGAATCACAATTGACGACGCCGTTGACGTAATTATAGAAGAAGCTGAGAAGGATTACCAACTAGCATCTGGTATATCGGAGGATGTAGAATCAAACGATTCTGTTCTGGCTTTAACTAGGGCCCGTCTACCATGGCTACTAATAGGACTTGGAGGAGGTATTGGAGGTGCTTACGTAATCGGAGCATTTGACATTGAGAATAATCCAGCTCTTGCTCTTTTCATTCCGCTAATTGCAGCAATGGGAGGTAATGTTGGAGTCCAATCATCTGCCATCGTTGTGCAGGGACTGGCAGCATCTAATCTGAACACATCAAATATTGCAGGTCAACTGGCTAAAGAGCTTAGTGTTGGATTACTGAACGGAGTTATTTGTTCATCATTAATATTCCTAGTTACTTACCTCTTAGGGTTTGGTGCTAACTTGAGTATTACTGTGGGAGTGAGTCTACTTTGCGTAATAGTTTTTGCTGCACTATTTGGAACCTTCATTCCACTTGCTCTTGAGAAAAGAAAAATAGATCCAGCTCTAGCTACTGGCCCATTTATCACAACTGCAAACGACATTATAGGCTTAATCATTTACTTCAGCATAAGCGCTTTTGTAAGCACATTCTTCTAGATGAAAGTAGCATTTTTAGATACTGTTCATCCTATCCTTTTGGACAGGCTCAACTCCAATGGATACATATGTGAAGAGCTATATAATATTTCAAGAGAGGAAATTTTAAAAGGTGGTTTAGAGGAATACACAGGATTAGTCATTCGCTCACGATTAACTATTGATGCAAGATTACTAGCATCTCTCCCTTCATTAAAATGGATAGCTCGATCAGGATCTGGATTAGACAATATAGATGTTGAGGAGGCAGAAGCTAGAGGAGTAAAAGTCATTAATTCTCCAGAAGGCAATCGCGACGCTGTAGGCGAACATTGCTTAGGAATGCTTCTTACCATTTTGCATAAGATCAAAAGCGGAGATAGAAGCGTTCATGAAATGCAATGGTTGCGTGAAGAACACAGAGGTGAAGAACTTGGGGCCAAAACCGTAGGAATAATTGGATACGGAGTTATGGGCTCGGCGTTTGCTGAAAAGCTCAGCGGATTAGGTTGCAGAGTAATAGCATATGATAAGTACAAAAAGGGGTTTGGATCAACGGCAGTTGAAGAGGTATCTGAGGAAGATTTCTTTCTACAATCAGAAGTTGTTAGCATACATGTACCATGGACTCCTGAGACTAAGGGCATGGTTGATGCTGATTGGTTGAGGAGATTTGAGAAACCTATCATTTTGCTAAACACATCAAGAGGAGCAGTTGTGAAAACTGGTGATCTATTGGATGCAATCGATAGTGGCAAAGTGAGATCTGCAGGACTTGACGTAATAGAATATGAGGGAAGGTCGCTTGAGGGATTAGAGCTTGATGAAGGAAGTCAAACCACTCTCAACAGACTTCTATCAAACGACCAAATACTAATCACCCCGCACGTGGCGGGGTGGTCAGTGGAAAGCCACTATAGGTTAAGTAGCGTCATAGCCGATAAAATTTTAAAGCCCTAGACTACTTTCTGCTTATTCTTCAGAACCTGTTCTAGAACGGCTGTTTGCTGAGTATAGAACTTTCAATGCTGAAGCTTGACGAAGCTCCTGCTTTACGTTAGAAACAATACCCATTTTAGTGTCTTGGTCAACCTTAAGGCTAACCCACATCTTGCTTTGCTCAGCTTCAGCAAGTGTCTGTCTTTCTTTACCTATCCAATCCTGAATTTCTCCTACTTTAGAGAATTGATCGTTTAATTGAATAACAGGCTCTGTACCACGACGCTTATCCATTGGCACACCTATGTTGATGTAACGGATAAGGTGCTTTTTTTGGACTTTATAAAGCTCAGAAGCTTCAGGTTTCTTAACCTGAACTTTTTCTTCCTCTGTTCTTAGCACGGTAGCAACCATGAAAAAGAATAGAAGCATGAAAACGATATCAGGCAACGATGCAGTTGAAATTGCCCCCATTGGGCGCTTTCCATTTTTCTTGAATTTACCCATATCAGTAATAGTTAGCGCTTGCGTCTCTTGGTTCAGCCTCAGAGATACGCTGTGGGTACACTGACCTTACAGCTGTAATCTTCTCAAGTGTTTTCTTATCCTGCTTATTACGACCATAGATATCCTCAAGATCGCGGTAAGTCATTCCAAACTTTGCAAGAGACAGTTCATCCCTTAACTCATTAACTGCAGACTGAAGCTCGTTCTGAACCTGCAGATATGTGTTGTAGGTAGTATGATTATCGTTCTGCATAGAGATAAGTGCAGAAGCTGGCAGCTCCTTGTAATCTCCACCTAGCAATTCAATTGTACGAAGTTTTTCGTTCCACTTATCAAGTACTTTTTGGAACGCTTTTTTATCGTCTTCCTTTGCCAGTTTTACGATTTTCTCATATTCAGCAACCTTCATTTTAACGTCAGACTTTTTCACCCATTCTCTTTCAGGATAAGCTGCATTTGTTTTACCATTTGCGCCTGTAATCATTTCTACATCACGGTGTTTTCCTATAGACATACCATCTATTTCGTGAGCAATGATTCCATCACCAGTAGCGATCAGGAAGTTTTTAGCCTTGTCCTTAAGTTGACCAATTTCTAGAGGTAAACCCTCTACAAGTAGTGCGTCAAGGAAATTAACCTTTACGTTAAATACGTTTTGCTCCTTAGCCTGTGGGACATCGATGTCCGGCGGCACAGGAGGAGGTAGCTGTCGCTTAATGCCCTCATCAGATTCGATGGTCGTCGTAACCAGCCAAAATATGAGAAGCAAGAACGCGATATCGGCCATAGAGCCGGCATTGATTTCTTGTAATTCGCGACGTGCCATTCTTTACTTAAAAATGCTACTTACTTCTGCCCAAACTACAGATAGCACAGCTGCTAGCCCTAGAATGTAAACAAAAATCATACTCCCACCAGCAAATACACTCTCGCCTGGAGAAACTGTAATTCCACTAGCCTCGTATGCATTAAGTACAGTTGAATCAGCAAGCACTAAATAGCTTACTAAACCTAGAATCAAGAAAACAGATAGTCCTACTAATGTTCCGATCTGTGATTCGAAATCATTGTTAAGGTTATACAAGAATGTATATGCACCAAACCCAACAGCTGCTCCAGCACACGCTGCACCAACTGCGTAGATGATGTAGAACAATCCGTCGAGATATGCTCCGTAATTAGCATCACCTTCTACGAACGATTCGTCAGCTACACTGCTCATCACAATGATTGCAACTAGGAGTACACCTAGCCCAATGATAACCATACGAAGTCCCGAAAGGATGCGTGTTAATTTATTCCCGTCCATAGCAAATTACTTTCCTTGAAGCTTACGCTTGTAAAGTAGATCAACTAGGTCCATGCTTGCTTCCTCCATATCTAAAACGATAGAGTCAATCTTGCTTAGGATGTAGTTGTAGAATACCTGAAGGATAATCGCAACGATAAGACCAGATACAGTAGTAATAAGTGCAATCTTAATACCACCTGCAACGATAGATGCGTTGATTGTATTAGCCTCAGCGATATCATCAAATGCGCTAATCATACCGATTACCGTACCCATGAAACCAAGCATAGGTGCTAATGCGATAAACAAGCTAATCCAGCTCAATCCGCTTTCAAGCTTAGACATCTCTACTGAACCGTAGTCCTCAATTGCCTTAGCAACTTCTTCATAGCTGCCTTCAGATCGATCAAGTCCTTGGTGGAAAATGCTTGCAACAGGTCCTGCAGTGTTTCTGCAAACCTCTTTCGCCGCGTTTACACCACCACTGTTAAGGCTCTTTTCAATTTCCTCAACTAACTTCTTAGTGTTTGTAGTAGCCATGTTTAAGTAAATGATACGCTCGATGCTAAGTGCAAGACCTAGAATCAAACAGATCAATACTGACGCCATGAAAGCTGCACCACCTTCGATAAAGTAACGCTTAACAGTTTGGTGAAAGCTTAGTACTTCACGAGTAGGCTCTTCTGGATCAGCTGGAGCTTCC
>MDTD01165895.1_pt1 | contig 14730 bp, 12 predicted proteins | sample 811221 | NCBI WGS metagenome assembly MDTD01 (sample SAMN05326646, study PRJNA326480) | marine metagenome | isolation source: seawater | place: Pacific Ocean: South West | collected 2011
TCAAACCCAAATCACACAACGGGTTACAGTTTTAATGCCTTGGTTGATTACCAAGATCCACGCATGTTAAGTCGGTAGCAACCAAAAACATTTCGATCATTTATAGAACAAGTTTCAAACCCAAATCACACAACGGGTTACAGTTTTAATGCCTTGGTTGATTACCAAGATCCACTTGAAATTTTGCAGCATCTCATGATTTGGTTAGAGGGAACATTAGGTTTTATCTCAGAGTTTTCCTAAAAACAATTCCTGATCTAACTTACAATAGAACGGCACTTGTCTTGTTCCCGGACATTGTTTCTGTCTGTTTAGTAGTTATCAAGTTAGAGAAACAAAAGGTCGATGCCGTTGAACTCTTTGATCAATCAGGTCTCCAAACAATTGAAGATCAGCCAACAGCCCCTAAGCATCTGAAGCATTTGCATAAGGATGAATGTGCTCTCATGAGTGAGATAGGTGCACACAAGCCAATGCAAGGGATTTTAAAGTCAGTCAAATATTTAATTTTGAATGTTCAAAAAATCTTAGAAGAACCGGTTTTTACTGCGGACCCTATTGAAGCTGCAGGGCTTTAGAAACTGAGAAAATGTCTTTTTCCGTCAGTTGGCAACCTTCGTAAAGCTGAAACAACAATCATCATTGAAATTTTTGTTGTTCCTCCAAAAAGATCAGCTGATGCAGTAGTTGATCTAAGAAATCTGTTTGACAAGTTTCGCTATGAAGACATGATTCTTTTCAGGCATGGGCTTGAAGGAAGCCTCCACTTTTGCTTTACTCAAGATTTTTTAAAAAACTGAGGTAGATCGTCAAAAGGAATTGATGGAAGAGGTCTGCAAACTTATCATTTAAAAAATATGATGGCTTATTGAAGGCTGAGCATGGTACTTGAAGAAAAATGGAGCTTTTTGTTGGGTTAAAGTGGGGACATAGTGAATATGATTTGATGAAACAAATTGAGCATTTGTTCGATCCTTCGAACTTGATGAATCCTGGAGTGACATTGAACAATGATCCCAAAATTCGTATCAAAAAATCAAAAGCTCTTCCTAGGGCAAATGAAATAATTTATAAGTGCATTGAGTGTGGTTTTTGTGAAGACTATTGCTCTTCAAGGGACCTTAGTGTGTCTAGAAGATAAATGAGCACTGCTTGGGGAGATATAACTAGACTTACTTTACGGGAGAAAACAGAGAACTGCAGTCGGAACTGAGGAAGCTTTATCAATATGATGGTGATGATACTTGTGCTATTGGCGGGCTTTAAGCTATAAAATGGCCAGTCAATATTGATAAAGGTAAAATGATTATGCAATTACGATTTGAAAAGCATTTTAGTTTGGAAAATGGCATTACCTATTGGTGTGAAAGAAATTTAGAGCTAGCTTCAAATTTGCTCGACTAGAATTAGCAGCGGTAAATCTATCACGCAAGCTACTTGGCAGCGGTGCACTTGTTGGATTGAGGCGCATGATTAGAAAAGCACGTGGTAATCAAATCCCCCAGTGGATTCTATATTTCCCAAAGCCTGCGCCTTGGAATTAGTTAGCAATATGAAGACAGAAAACAAATTTGACTAATGTCATGTACTTCGCAAGCTGTATTTGCCAAATTACTAGGCCCTCTGATTGGAATCCTACATCTCATGCAGAAATAGTTTACCAAGCGTTAGATCGAGCTGGCTATCAATATATTCATACGAAGGGAATAGAATGGTTGTGTTGTAGTGTCGCCTTCGATAGCATCGGCTATCCAAGCTAAGTGCAAAACAGAAGAACTGACTGAAGCTTTTTTGGAAGTGACTAACAACGGAGAGTACCCAATTCTTTACGAATAAGTCCATGTGTTCAGAGATTGAATCTCGAATTGTCCGAACTTAATATTTACGATCCTGTCTCATTTGTTAAGGAATTTTACTAGATCGGCTAGAATTTCATCAATTAGATGAGACTGTTGTGACTCATCAAACTGCAGTAATAGTAAGACACAGCATGTTGCAAGAATGCAAGATATTGTGGGAAATTTGCTAAGAAGGTCCTTCTTCCACACACAGTTACTTGCCGTGGTATCGCTGGAGGGAATTCTTTTTCATCCTGAGCTTCCCGAAAAAGCTTTGAGCAGTTTGCAGAATCACATCCCCAAAAATTTTCTATAGGTATTTCAAAGAGCAGAACGTACGAGACTGGACTTTCAATGGTGTCAGATTTGAAATTTGAGCCTATGTTCCATCTTCCAATCAAGGCCTCAAAACCAAAAATCTTAACTAATTTGAAGTATTCAGATCTGATAGGTCCCCAAAATCAATCGGCTCTCCAATGATCTCTTGCCGTGCTCGAAAAACCAAAATGATCTTGTTCCCAGTAAAGGGTTCCTCGAGCTTCATTTTCTGTGGAAATAATCCAGTTTCCCCTTCTTGCCATTTATTAATATGTATAGTAAGTAGATCTCCCAAAGCACTATCTCGTTTTACTAACTCAATCGCTCGCTGGTCTTCATCCCTCTTGAGTACCTTTAGAAAACTAACTTTTCTAGGCTGCTTAAGTATCTCTTGAATTTCGCTTAGATTTACGTCCACCCCTAAAAAATTTCCCCGAAACTCGGTAGTGTTAACATGAAGAGATGATGACTGGTCCCGGTAATCGTACATCAGAATTTGTGAATCATTTGCTCGTAATTCCCAAATTCGGCTTCCGATTACAGGAGCTAATACTCTTAAACTAATTCCATCATCCTGAAGCAGTAATTCTATATTGCCGGTCAGCTTTTCACTTTCTGACTGAATGAATATGCGCCCTGAATAAAGTTGCGCGGTTTGGGGGCGGGTATGAAGTGAAGGAGGCTGGATCTTTTGACAAGCAGCCAGTTCAAAAATGACTAGACCAATGAAGAACTGGAAAGTTACTTTTTTTCTTTGGGGTCCTTCATAAACATTGCCTCGCAAGAAAAAAAAACGATCAGATAGACTGCTGAGACAGCCCCAAAGGTGATCAAAATATTAAATTCATGCATAATTTTACCTGATCAAATGAATTATTTTTTGAACTAGTTATTAGAAATTACTGAGAATTAGCCTCACTTGCAACTGCTTTTCAGAGTAAAAAATTTAGAGCTTGGCTGATTTGATCTTCCTGCAAACAAGTAACCAGACATCCATGGGTACCGTAAGGGCAATGTTTCATTTGACAATGACCGGTAGTTAAATTTGGAGTGGCGACACGGTCTAAATTTTCCAAAGGTCCCCACCGCTTCGGAGTGTGTGGTTTCGCTGGACAATAAAAGGTCGTAACAGGTATTCCAACTGCACTGGCTATGTGAGCAGGTCCAGTGCTTGTGGTAATCAAGCCACGAGCCTCTGAAAGAAGAGCAATCATCTGCTCCAAACTCAAACTACCAGTCAGATCAACGATTTTATTGTTGGAACATTTGGCTTTAAGTAGCTGATTGTATTTTTTTTCTGCATTTACTCCAGTGAGCAGTACATTAATGCTAGAAAGAGAAATTTGCTGAATAATTGTTCTGTATTGATCCAAGTTTAGATTAGGTGCTGAATTTCCACTCCCCGGATGAAGAACAATGTATCTTCCGAGAACGTCATTGGCCGTAAGTATACATTGAACTTCTACCTTAGCTTTTTCGGGGATATTTAACCGAAACTGGGGAATTGCACTCGGTAAATCGTGAATGAGTGGTGCGAGGAGATCAAGATTATACTCTACTTCATGTTTAAGGCATTCCTTGCGAGACTGATGGACTTGATCGGTTAATAAGAAAGAATACCAACGGTGGCTTGTGCCAATACGCTTAGGAACACCAGAATTTCTTAAGGCAAATGTTAAACCAAAGCGGGGATAGAAAAGAATTGCAGCATCATATTCCTGTTGCTGAATTTCAGAGGCAAGGAGTCGGTGCCCTATGATACCGCGATGTACTCCATCGGGGTCATAATTCAGTATCTGGCTAATTTCTTTTACGTTTTTCAAGATTGGATTTGTGTAATTTCTGGCAAGGAAGTCAATTTTGCAATTTGGCCATTTTTCAATGATAGGTTTTACAACAGGAAGGGTGAGCAAGGTATCGCCAATACGATCAGTTCGAATGAGAAGAATTTTTCGCAATGATTGATGGAAGCTATTTGTTAGGAAAAGTGTCTTCTGCAAAACAACGTTCAAAAACGTAATTACTTTTTCAATAGTTGCGCAATTTCTTGAATTTTTCGTTGGGCAGTAACGGAATCGGATTGGGTAATTGCCTGCTGAACACAATGATTTAGGTGGTCTTCTAAAATATTTTTCTCTACCTGCTGGATTGCACCTTGCAGGGCACGTAATTGAGTTATGATGTCAATACAATATCGCCTCTCAAGAATCATTTTTTGTATTCCCCCAACCTGTCCTTCTATCTTTCGCAAGCGAGACAATTGTTTGTCGTGATTCGGATGATTCATAATAGTATCAAGACTAATGAATGTTGGGAATTTTAAATGATCTGAGGCGGAGTGAATTGCTCACAACAGAAATGGAACTAAGGGCCATTGCAAGTGCCGCCCACTCAGGATTAAGGGTAATTCCCCAAACACTGAATACTCCTGCGGCAAGGGGTATGCTTAAAAAATTGTAGCCAAATGCCCAAAATAAATTTTGCTTTATAATTTGAATTGTTTGTCGGCTTAACTGAAGAAGACCAGCGAGGTGCCGTAAATCATTCTTCATAAGTACAACATCAGAAGTCTCAAGTGCCAGCCCAGTTCCACTTCTAAGAGATACTCCTACATCAGCTTTTGTCAGAGAAACGGCATCGTTCATACCATCGCCCACATAGAGTACTAAATGGTTTTGATCTTGCCAAAGCTCAATATAACTAGCTTTTTCTAAAGGAGATAATTCGGCTTTCCAATTAGTAATTCCTAATTCTAGAGCTGCTGATTGAACTGCTTCGAGACGGTCACCCGATAGAATAGCCATCTCTCTACCCTGTTTTTTTGTAAATTCTACGAAAGATCTACTTTCAGCTCGTAATTTATCTTGGCACTCCAGTAATCCAATCCAGCGCCCGTCCCGGACAACATGGACTACAGTAGAAGCCCGTTCTGGATTTATTGTGTAGCTTGGCAAATTGATTCCTGACTCCTGAAGCCATTTTTCACTTCCCAACTGAATCATGTGATTTTGAACTTTTGCCTGCACACTTGATCCTGAGATAGCATGAAAATCATCAGCCTTTTTGAGTACTAAAGATCGCTGATGAGCAGCATTGATTATGGCTTCAGCAAGATTATGCTCCGATGATTTTTCAACTGAAGCTGCAAGTATTAAAACTTCAGATTCACTTATATTTGGTGCGGTTTGGATTTTATGAAGTTGGGGCTTACCACAAGTTAGGGTTCCTGTTTTATCGAGAGCTATGATTTTGGCTTTTGCAGCCAACTCCAACGCACTTGCATTACGCATCAGAAGCCCGCAACGGGCTCCTGTAGTCGTTGCCACCAAAATAGCGACCGGTGTAGCTAATCCCAGTGCGCATGGGCATGCAATGACTAGCACAGCGATCACATGTTCAAGAATCTTAGGCCAATTGGCCCCCATATAATACCAAGTTCCGCCAGTAAATATTGCTATAATTAGTACAATTTTGACGAAATGACCCGCAAATTGATCAGCCAGTCGTGCTATTGGAATCTTATCATTTTGGGCACCAATCACGTTTTGAATGATTTTCTGTAGCGCTGTATCTGCGCCTACATTTAGGACTTCAACAAGTAGCGTTCCTTCTTGATTGATTGTGCCTGCTTGGATTAAATCCCCTACTGATTTCTCGACGTGGATGCTTTCTCCGGTCATCATCGATTCATCCAGACTACTGTAACCATCTGTTACTACACCATCTGCAGGAACCAGGTCACCTGGGCGCAATCGAAAGAAATCTCCTTTGTTCAATATTTTGCTCGGGACCTCACGTTCTTTTTCACCCTGGACTAACCTGGCTTTTGATGGTTGGAGTGCCCATAATTCTCTGATTGCGATTGTTGCTTGGCTGCAGCTTTTTCCTTCCAGATACCTGCCGATGAGGATCATGGTTACAATTATTCCAGCAGTCTCTAGGTAGATTGGAGCCTCAATGAGAGAAGCTCCCTGCATAATTGCTGTGGAGCTAATAAAGCTCCAGAGTAGTGCAGCCCCTGTCCCAATGGCAACAAGTGTGTCCATGTTGGGGTTGCTCTCAAATAGAGTACGAAGTCCATTCTTGTAAAAAGCTCTCCCAGCCCATAGTACTGGAACCAGCAACATCCATTGAGTAAGTGCATATGTCAATGGGGATTGTAACGGATCCAGAAATGAAGGAAATTGTAGTTTCATCATCGGGCCCATGGCCAATAAAAACAAAGGCAGCGTCCCGGCTAAAGCCCACTTCCAATTACTACTTTCTTGGGAGGATTCAGGTAATGAGAGAGTACTAACATGATTGGATTGAAAGCTTTTTGGGAAGTAACCTTTTTGAGAGAGAAAATTCTGAATTTCATTTTCTGATAATTGATCAGAATCGAACTCCACTCGACAGTTTGATAAAGCTAAATTGACTTCTGCGTACTTCAACCCTTTCAATTCCTTCAGGGAGTTCTCAATAGATTTAACACAGCTTGCACAGCGTACGTTCTGGAGTTGATATTGAACGAAAGCTCTAGAATTTTGTTTTGCTAACCCTTCAGAACACTTAGAAAATTGTTCGGTTTCGAGTATTTTTGATGGCATTTTACATTGAGGTGCGTTGGATTTTGTATATAAATGATCTATACCCCCTATGGGTATATACGTCAATATTCTTAAAAAAAGATCAGGCCTCAATGTATAAATTAGATTAGATTCAGCTTGAGCGAATTTGAGTTTCTCGTTAATTGTTTTTGAAATCATTCAATAATTCTGATGTCTTCTTTAATTTTTCAGAATCTGAAATTGGAGCAATGGAATGCAGAAAGGTATGCTAGTCCTAAAATCAGGAGAAGTATTCGAAGGTTGGCTGCATGGTAACCGAGGGCCGTCACAAGGAGAGGTGATTTTTAATACTTCAATGACGGGTTATCAAGAAATTTTAACAGATCCATCCTACTCTGGTCAGATAGTAACTATGACGTACCCTCATATTGGAAATTACGGAATCAATCTTGAAGATATGGAGTCAACAAGGGTACATGTTCAGGGTTTGGTTGTTAAAGAACTTTGCCTTGATCCAAGTAATTGGCGAAGTTCAAAGCCCCTCAGAGAATGGTTGATGGAGCACAGCGTGACCATCCTTGAAGGGATTGATACTAGGGCACTGGTTAAGAGAATTCGAAAAGGTGAGTGCAACGGATTGATCGCAGTGAAGCCAGAAAATTCTGAAACTTTTAAAGAATTACGAAAAAGGGCTGAGAATCTCCAATCGATGGAAGGTCAAAATTGGGCAGATCAGGTTTCTACAGCTAAAGCTTATGATTGGGAGATCCCGAAAAAAGCTATATTTAATGTAGTCGCTTACGATTTTGGAATTAAACACAATATTTTACGATTAATGGCTAACTTAGGAATGCAAGTCAGGGTTGTTCCATCGTCAACTCTTGCTTCGCAAATCTTAGAGCAAAACCCTGATGGAGTATTTTTGTCAAATGGCCCTGGTGATCCAGCTGTTGTTCAAGGTGCAATTGAAAATGTTAAGGCACTTCTTGGAAAAATTCCTATGTTTGGTATTTGTCTTGGGCATCAAATTCTTTCTCTGGCTTTAGGCTGTCGAACCTTTAAGCTGGACTGTGGTCACCATGGTGCTAACCACCCAATCATGGATTATCAAACAAACAAGATTGAAATAGCTAGTCACAATCATGGGTTTGCAATAGATGAGTCGCATCTTCCAACAGATGTTCGGGTAACACATCGAAATTTGAATGACCAAACAATTGCAGGGATTGAATCGAAGAATTTTCCTGCTTATTCTGTTCAGTATCACCCTGAGGCTGCTCCAGGACCACATGATTCACAATATCTTTTCCAGAGATTTGTTGAGATGATGCAAAGAAAGAAGCAGTAGCAATTAGTACTTTGGCCTCGGAATCAATCCTTTTACTTCAGGAACCAACCGATCTTAATGATTAGCATAAACGAGAGGTCCATTGGGCAGCCCAATTTACATCCAAATTTTGGCATATGCTCAAAACTTATTTCACATATACAAGCAATGAGATTCAGCAACATGAAGATCGCTGAGAACGTCCTACAACCCAAATGTTTTCATTCGGTTTTTGACTTTTTAGCTTTAAATACGGATCAACCAAATCTAAAAGAATTTCTTGGTCAGTTTTTATAAAATGCAGAGCTTGGTTGGAACGATCTTGAACTGAATGCAATTTGATCATATTTTATTTATAAAAATTTTCGCTGTGGTGATCATAAACTTCTCAGACAATGTTACTGAAATAGTGTATTAACCTTGATACAGAAGTCATTTTTTTTAAGGCCTGAAAACTTCCTACAAAAGTAGGGGGAATAAAGCTTTTAGCTCAGAGTTTTCTCTGAGGAAGGAGGCCATTTCGGATTTTATCTGGAAGCGAAAGACGCTTTTCACCCACCTAAAGATCCAAATCAGAAAAAATAAAAAAATTGTATGTAAATCACGAAAGTGAGGCTTTTTTTCCTCGCCATATATTTTGTCTGAAAGGATCAAAATGGTTTCTTTCGGAAAAAGCAAAAGTTAATAAGTCGTTGTTTCTTGAAATAATATTAATCTGTTCGCATTTTAGCTCCATATTCTTAAGACTCCAATTGAAATTTGAAACTGTCTAACAGGAGCTGTTTTTAATAATCTAGTTTAGTTCGTAAATTTTGATGAAAAATATCTTCATTTAGAAGAAATTATATTCAAAAGTAACGACCAATATGCTCAATCGCTTTCTGTAATTTAAGTGCTCAAATCCATATTATCGAAGAGCGCTTAGAATTTCATTAGTGTAAGAACGGTCTAAAGGAGTAAAAATTTTTTGTGTAGAAGTCATTTTTGCTTCAAAATATTTAAGTTCTTGCACTAACCATAACAAATTATTTATAAATTTTTAATTATAGAATCTAAATGCCTTTAGAATCTTTAAAAAATTTGAAAAATATTAATTTAATTGATTTTTTATTATAAATTATTCTAGAATAAAAATATAAATGTGAAAACTTTTGTGTAGCTTAATCACATTAAATAATTGTTTTGAAATTCCATTACTTTTAAATTTTAAGCTTAAAAATTATTTACTGTAAAATATTAATTTTGCGATCTAGTTGATAATTTGAACAATCAAATTTGATTTTGGTAAACGGCTAATCAAATTTTTTTCGGGTGATTTTGAAGCAAATATTTGGATAGAGAATTGTACCTTGCTTCTAAACGACATCAAATCTTACTCATTTAATTCGTTATTAAGTCAATGAGCATTTCTTTAAGCCATTTTACTCTGAAAGCCGAAGAAGCACTACTGAAAGCGCAGCAAATGGCGATGGAGGGGCGTCAATCAAAGGTTGAGCCAGAACACTTGCTTTTAAGCCTTCTGCAGCAAAATGATCCCATGACAGAATTTTGCTTGGATAAACTTGAAGTAAAAAATGGATCACTTCAGCAAAAGCTTCAACTTCAGATTAGAGAATTCCCAAAAGACCATGAAAATAAAGCTCAAACATTCATTTCAAGATCACTGCATGGAATTATTCTAAGTGCTGAGAAGGAAGCAACCTTGCTAAGTGAAACCTACACTAACGTTGATCATCTCTTATTAGGTTTGCTGACTTTCAATGAGGGTTTATTAGGAGAAATTTGGAAAAATCTGGATGTGTCAGCAGGTTATTTAAGAAAAGAATTATCCCACCTTTCCAAAGCAGAACAGATTATTGTTCATGGGAGTAAATTATCTGAATCTGCAATTGAAGATTATTGTTTAGATTTGGTTGCCATGGCTCGATTGGGCGAATTGGACCCTGTAATAGGAATGGAAGAGGAAGTTCGAAATCTTATTCAAGTATTATCTCGCAGAACAAAGAATAACCCGGTTTTGTTGGGAGAAGCTGGTGTTGGCAAAACTGCCATTATCGAATGTCTTGCCCAGCGAATAGTCCGAGGAGACGTCCCAGAATGGTTGAAAGATCGCAGATTAGTCTCACTAGATCTGGCGACAATGGTGGCAGGTACTACCTACCGGGGTGAATTTGAGAAAAGGATGAAGCAGCTTATTCGTGAAATTGAGGAATCCAGAGGGCGAATTCTACTTTTTATCGATGAATTACACATGTTAGTTGGTGCGGGTGGCGCTGAGGGAAGCGTAGATGCTGCAAATATGCTAAAACCCGCCCTCGCTAGGGGGCGTTTACGTTGTATTGGGGCAACAACTCTCAAAGAATACAAGAAGTATTTAGAGAAAGATGCGCCCCTGGCGAGAAGGTTTCAGCCCATTCTGATACGTGAACCAAGTATCGATGAAACAATCACAATTTTGAGAGGTTTGAGACAAAGTTACCAATCTCATCATGGTGTCGTTATCCGTGATGATGCTCTGATCTCTGCTGCACAACTTTCTGAGAGATACTTACGTGAGCGATTCTTACCTGATAAGGCGATTGACCTTGTGGATGAAGCAGCTGCGAGTCTGCGACTCCAAATGGACTCTATGCCCATTGCCCTGGATAACTTGGAAAGGAGACTCGGTCAGATTCTCAACCAAATAAATACCCTACGTCGTGAGAAAGACGAGAAATCTATTCAGCAAAGAAATTCACTAGTCCTGCAGGCTGAACAACTACAAACTCAACAGCAAATGTTACAGAGAAAATGGCAGGATGAAAGGTTACTTGTTGAAAGAATCCGCCAACTACGTCAAGCGATTACAGAAACTCGTCAAGCAGAATGGGAAGCTCAGCGCGATGGAGATTTAGATTTGGCAGCAAAACTTCATTACGAAACTCTGGATCAACTTGAAGCACAACTGCAGGAGGCTGAATCTAATCTAAATCGGCGTGAAGAGCGGCTTGTGAAAGAGGAGGTTGACGCAGAGGATATTGCACAGGTGGTTTCCAGAAGAACAGGGATTCCGATTCACCGAATGCTTGCGGATGAGAAGGAAAGGTTAGTAAGGTTGGAGGAATTTCTTGAACAACGAATCATGGGACAAAGCGAGGCTTTGTCCCGTGTGGCAAGTGCTATTCGACGAAGCCGAGCCGGTGTTCAGGATCCTCAACGACCAATTGGCTCGTTCATTTTCATGGGAAGTTCTGGTGTTGGCAAAACCGAATTAGGATTAGCCTTGGCTAACTTTTTATTTGATGATGATAAGTCTCTAATTCGATTTGATATGTCTGAGTACATGGAGAAGCATTCGGTTAATCGTTTGTTGGGTGCAGATCCAGGATTTGTTGGATTTGAGGAAGGAGGGTTATTAACAGAAAAGGTTCGTCAATCTCCCTACTCAGTTCTACTGTTTGATGAAATTGAAAAAGCGCACATCGATATATTTAATTTGTTTCTCCAGATTCTGGATGATGGTCAATTGACTGACAGTCAGGGCAGAAGGGCTGATTTTCGCAATACACTGATCATTATGACAACCAATTTTGGCCATGATTTGATGAGGGAGGATCGTAAAAAGAAAGATGTCAACGATCTTCAGAAAGAAGCTCGTCAACTGTTATTAAACCATTTCAGACCCGAATTTCTAAATCGAATTGACGAGATCATTCCATTTAGAAATCTCTCGTTGTCACATATCCGCCACATCTGTCGTATGCAGCTTGAACAGTTACAAATTCGGCTAGATTCTCAAGGAATTCAATTAGACATGACTGAAGCAGCCGAGGTGTACCTCGCACAGCGTGGCTACGATCCTGTTTTTGGAGCAAGGCCTATGAAAAGAACCCTCCAAAGAGATGTTCAAGATCCCATTGCAATTCGACTACTTGACGGAGAACTCCAGTCAGGTATGACGATTCAATTAGATGCTTCCCGAAACAAACTCCATTTCAAGATTAGCTGAAAGCTGATTAACTAGAGAAAACAACAGCTAGTCTTTGCTGTCTCTATCTTATCTGCCATTTCAAGTTGCTTGAGCTTTCCAATTAGGCCGTAAATACTGTTTTTGAACAATCCAAAATCTTTTGCGAGCTGCCTAAATGCGTACTCTTTTTTTAATTCTGTTTTGTTCATGGTCGTTTGTCTTATCGGCTGCCAGTCTAGATGTTTATGAAACTATTGGTGGAGATTTTGAGTTAAACAGTACTCTTAGTAAGAAAATTGGGCCTCAAAACTTTAGAGGAAAGGTACTTCTTGTTTTTTTTGGATATACATCCTGCCCAGATATTTGTCCCATCACTCTTATAACCATCAGAAATGCTCTGGAAGACTTAGAGCCCAATGAAGTTGAGAAAGTACAACCTCTTTTTATCTCTGTTGATCCGGAAAGGGATACGTTGAAAGGAATGAAACAATTTTTGAAATTTTTCCATTCCTCACTTGTGGGCTTGACTGGCAGTGATGAGGAATTAAAAGTAGTAGCGAAAAAGTTTGGATCTGCCTACATGAGGGATGCCCTTTCAGATTCAGCGGCTGACTATCTAATTGCTCACTCTGGGTATGTTTATCTCATGGATCAGCAGGGTAGGACACGTGCACTCTACCGGACCTCAAATAAAGCTGATGAGATGGTGGAAGGAATTCGTAAGTTACTGCGTGAGGAATGAAGTTTTTTGAATTTTCACCTAAAACGAAAATGCAGTTTCTTATTTTGGGTATTTTGGCTCTATGGGGAGCATATAGTATAATTCTGATTAATGAAGAAAGTTTAAAAAAGCAGTTTGTTTTGACTGCTGGAGAAAGCGAGGAAATTTGTCTGACAGTCTATCCAGATCAAAGCTTAGAGTTAACTTTTACAGCTTCAGAGCCACTTGATTACGACATTCATACCCACCACGAAGACAAAGTTACATACCATCAATATGAAACTTCAACGGTTTATTCAAAAAATGAACTCAGGCCCGAAAAAAAAGATTACTTTTGTGCCCAATGGAAAAATCTTGGGCAAGATGAGGTAGAGATTGTTTACCAACTAGAGGTTAAGTCCGCGGCCAATGATTTGGACTTTTTGCGGAAAAATGTTGTCTTTAGGGTCGACAAAAACTTTCCCAAGACGATTCAAGTTCTGGAAGAAAATTCCCTCAATTTCTTAACTAGTTTCAATTTTCCATCAAAAGTGCTGAATTTTGCTCTTGGTGCTGATGAAGATCAATTAGCCGTTTTGATGTCTGGAGAGGTGCAATTGATTCAAACTCAGGATGGATCACTTCTTAAGCAAATCTCACTTGGTGACTTTCCAAGTTTTCTAAATTTGAGTAAAGACGGTCAAAACCTGCTGCTTGGAAATGAACACCAACCGGAGATTATGTTAATTGATCTGAATGACCTCGAGCAGACTGAGCTTGAAATTCCTGCACCAGCAAAATCTATCCTCAACGATATAAATTCTGAAGATGTGTTGGTTCGAACTGAGAATGAAGTTCTACGTGTCAGTATTTCCCCATTTCAGATTGTTGAACGACGAGCAAGAATTCCACTTAAAATCGGAGATGAAGTTCAATTGGTAGATCCCTACGCATGGTGCTTTGTTCACGAAGTACCACACCCACTTTTTGCCCCAGTGTCCTCCGCAATGAGTAAAACCGGCTTAACTGGCTCGTGGTTACAGCCAATTAATCAGGGCACCCTCCAGGCGGCATCTGAATGATTGGCATCGAAAATCTGTCTATCCAATTTCAACAAGGTGATCAAAAGATAAATGCTGTCAATGGAATTTCCTTCGAAGTTGGTTCACAGGAAACAGTAGCTTTGGTAGGAGAAAGTGGTTCTGGAAAATCAGTGACTGCTCATGCCATTTTAAGGCTCTTACCTCCCAGAGCCCACTGTGACGGAAAGATTTGGTTTGGGAGAGAGAATCTTCTTGAAGCCTCAGAATCAAGAATGCGCGAGGTTAGGGGACAAGAAATTGGGATGATCTTCCAAGAGCCCATGACATCCCTTAATCCACTGCATACGATTGGTCATCAGATTATTGAATCAGTCCTTTGGCATCATGGTTTGAGTCAGACCAAAGCAGAAAGTTTGGCTTTAAGCTGGCTTGAACGAGTCGAAATTCCCCAAGCCAAGCAACGTTTGCGTTCCTATCCTCACGAGTTATCAGGTGGGCAGCGTCAGCGAGTGATGATTGCCATGGCATTGGTCAATAATCCCAGGCTGTTGATCGCTGATGAGCCTACCACAGCTCTTGATGTGACGATTCAGGCTCAGATCCTAGATTTATTGAAAACACTTCAGCGTGATATGGGCATGTCACTGTTGCTGATAACTCATGACTTGGGAATTGTTAAAAATTATTCAAGCCGAGTAGTTGTTCTCTACAACGGTGACTTGCAGGAATCCAACTTGACTAAAATCATTTTTACGAACCCAACTAAGCTATATACAAAAAAACTTTTGGACTCAGAACCGTCGGGGGGTCCAGCTGAAATGTTGGATGGTGCTGAAACCATTCTGAGCGTTGAAAATTTGAAGGTTTGGTTCCCTATCAAGCGTGGAATTCTTCAGCGAACGGTCGACCATATCAAGGCAGTAGACAATGTAACTTTCCAAATTAGCAAGGGGCAGTCACTTGGAGTCGTAGGAGAAAGTGGATCTGGTAAATCCACCTTGGGAA